>Ga0123519_10002544_pt1 | contig 30794 bp, 39 predicted proteins | sample YelNatPaOPRAMG02_FD_87396 | JGI IMG/M metagenome (GOLD analysis project Ga0123519, IMG submission 87396) | Hot spring microbial communities from Yellowstone National Park - Yellowstone National Park OP-RAMG-02 (version 2) | ecosystem: Environmental > Aquatic > Thermal springs > Hot (42-90C) ... | reverse complement strand
TTACAACCACCAACCGTTTTACAATGTAGTAAAAAAGTGTTGGGATTGTAAAACTACAATAAAAGAGTGCGTAATAATTGAAATCTCAACTAAACCTAAAAATTTTGATTTTGTTGATGTCTCAGGGCAATAAAGAGGTAAAAATAATTAAAGCGAAAAGGAGTAATAAAAAAATGGTAGAAATTATGATTCATATGGATTGGGATGTAGAACATAGAAAATTTAAATCTGTAGTACCAGAAGAAGTTAAAAACCAATTTGGTGATATTGAAGAAATTTGTAGCGGTTCAAAAATTAGTTTTACATGTCCTACAGAGCTTTCTAACAAGTTAGAAATGCTTTTTACAAACCAGGAATACCAGGAATACTTTACAAACTTTATAATCTCACTTTTATTTACAATTTGCACGAGTCTTTGCGTAGCTATGGCATCAGGAGATGTAAAAGCTGTTGAAAACGCGGTATTTGCCATGGCCAAAGAAGTGACTTTTCATGTTATGAAAGATTAAGAAAGGAGCTGAAATTGTATTTTAAAATTTTTATTAGCATTACAATTATAATTACATTGGGTTTACTTGCTTATACATGTTACTTACAAAGTGTCGTATTTGACCGAGTTGAAAAACAACAAAAATATTCAGTAAATCTACAGAGTTATTTCGATACCCTCAGTAAATTTACTGAAAGCTACAATGAAATTTATGATAGCTACAATAAACTAAGTAAAAAATATTTTGATTTAAAATATTCAGATTACTACTTTAGGCAATCTGGGCTTTGGGAAACCTTTACAGTTACAGCATATACTTCTCTAGACGATGGTTGTAACTCTATTTCTTCAACTAACATTGATATTGAAAAGTTATCTAAATACTTTAACTTATGCGCCGTTGACCCAAAGGTTATTCCATACGGTTCAGTTGTTCTTATTAAGTTTGAGACAGATATTGTTCCGTTTCTGGCTATCGATTGCGGAAGTTTAGTAAAAGGAAAGAGGCTAGATTTATATTTTGTCAATGACCAGAAAAAAGCAACTGAATTTGGGGTAAAAAAGATGGAGGTGTTAGTTTTAAAAAATGAAAAAGAAAATTTATAAAATAATGGTAACGGACAAAGAAGAGAATGAATTACACAGTTACTTTATAGAAACTGACTCACCAGAAAAAGCAATTGAAGAAGCTAAAAATTATGATAAGAACCAGTTGCGAGAAGATTTTAGGCATCTAGTTGATGATGTTTATAAGTACACCACAACTGAAAAAGAACTTCCACTAGACCCTAAAAAAAGATATTTACAACAACAGTTAGATAGAGCTGTAGATGAAGCAATAGACTCAGTCGATTACTTGCTAAGAAGAATGAAAAACCTAAAAGAAATTCTAAAATTCCAGAGGGAATGCGGCAATTATAACTCTTCTGGTGAAATTCAAGGTGCAGCTTCCTCAGTTGAAGTTGCAATTGGCAAATTAACTATACTACAAGAGATTACAAAAGTGATTTAATAAAGAAAAGGAGGAACAAAAAATGAAAAAGAAAATTTATGTAGAAGTTACTGATTATCAAATTAGAGTAAATCCTCACGGCTACGGGGTTTTTACAACAATTTATTACGACCACAATGCAGAACATAAAACTGCCAGCACAACATCTATGTTGTTAGCTGAAAAATTAAAAAACTATAAACTTCTTCCGTTCAAATGTACATTAGTATTTGATGAAGAAGGAAATTTTGATATTGAAAATATAGAAGAAGGGAGTAAAAAAATGAAAAAATTCATAAGACCTCGCGGTTGTTTTCCAGAAACCAAAGAGGGCTGGGCTGATTATGAGGCTCAGTTTGAAAAAGAAGAAAAAGAAGAGGAAGATATACCTGATGATGAAGTTGTGCAGTGGCAAATTCAAAGCAGTTTTGACCTGCAGCACTACAATCGCGAAAAGGATATGGGGGCAAGGTAATGCTTATTTACAATTACAGTATAAAAAGCCATTTAAACACCCTTAAACAGGTAATAGTTTTACATTCACCTATTTATTTTCGCCCCTTAAAACCCAAATTAGAGGTTGAAAATAGTGCCAAATTTGTAGTAAATCCAGTAAAATAGCAGGTTAGGCCACTTTGAAAGTAGGAGGCATTATTAAATATGTTAAACCCATATTATGAAGAAGAAGAAAACATAAAAATATATTGTGATGATTGTTTTAACGTAATAAATGAGATTCCTGATAATAGTATTGATTTAGTTATAGCTGACCCACCATACAATATAAGCGATTCAAGTAAAAGAATAATGTTAAGAAACAAAATAATGTCAACTATGGAAGCATGGGGACAGTGGGATAGCTATGATAAAAAAGAGTATGACGAATTTATTTTTAGGTTAATTACAGAAATGTACAGAGTACTGAAGAAAGGTGGAAGTTTTTACATGTTTTCTGACAGAAAAGATAGTGGGTTTTTTGTTAGAGAAGCAGAAAGAGTAGGATTTACTTATAAAAATTTGTTAGCTATCGTAAAAACAAATCCATTACCGCATTTTGTAAAAAACAACTATCGTTCAGCATTTGAATTATGCTTTTACGTCTCAAAAGGCAAACCTAAAACTTTTAACTTCCTATCGCAACAAGATTGTGTTAACATTTACTCATATGTTATCGGCAAAAAAGATACAAAACATCCCACTGAGAAACCACTAGGATTTATAGAAAAAATAGTAAAAATATCAAGCAATGAAAATGATACAGTCCTTGACCCTTTTATCGGTTCTGGAACTACAGCTGTGGCCTGTAAACGGCTTAATCGCAGATGTATTGGAATTGAAATTAATAAAGAATATTGTGATATCACAGTAAAAAGACTTTCGCAGGAGGTGTTTCATTTCAATGATTAAACCGTACTATGAAGAAGAAAATATAAAGATATACTTAGGAGATTGTTTTGAAGTTATGAAAGAATTGCCTGACAGTAGCATAGATTTAATAGTAACTGATCCGCCTTATGGGATAACAAAAAATGACTGGGATAAGGTTCCTCCGAAAGAGTATTTTGATGAGATGTTTAGGGTAAGTAAAAACCAGATAATCTTCGGTGGAAATTTCTTTGACCTGCCTAAAAAGCTAGGTTGGGTTGTGTGGTATAAGAGGCCTTTCTTAAAGACAACTAATGAAGCAGAGCTAATATGGACCTCTTTTAAGATAAAAAATAAAGTTTTAGATTATACATATGCAGGTAACTATGAGGGTTTTACTGGAAGCAAGATAAAGCCAAACTATAAAAAGAAAAAAATAGTTTATACATCTGAGAAGCCTGTGGCAGTCTTAAAATGGTTACTAGAAAACTTTTCTAGTAAAGACGATATTATTCTAGACCCCTTTATGGGAAGTGGTACTACTTTAAGAGCTTGTAAGGATTTGGGTAGAAGAGGAATAGGAATTGAAATTAATAAAGAATACTGTGATATTGCAATAAAACGATTAGCCCAAGAAGTGCTAAATTTAAATATGTAAAGATTACAGAGGAGGTGAAAAATATAAAAATGAAAATGAATACCGGCGACAACAGATGTCTTATAGAAAAGGAGCTGGATGAGCAGATTAAATTAAACAGAGAACTTGCAGAGGAATATGTATTCCTGTGGGAGACATTTAAAAAGCTTGTAATAAACTGGTCTTACGGCCATAAGAATTAAGGAGGCAAAATGGTACCAAAATTTAGAGTTTGGGATAAGACTTTAAAGGAATGGTGGACTAGAGGGGCTACTTTATGGGAGATATTTTCTTATATTCAAGAAGACCCTCTTTTTAGCGAAGTAAGTTGGGATACCTTAAAAGAAAGATTAGTTTTTATGCAATCAACAGGTAGGCACGACAAATTAGGCGTTGAAGTTTACCAAGATGATATAGTTGAGGATATTTGGCATAACGGCCTATTTTTAGTTGTTATAGATAGTGAAATAGCTGGAGCTTACATGCAGCTTTTAAGACGCATAGACAATAATAAACAACCCAGGCTCTATATTGTAGATTTTAAGTTTATCTATGCCAGCGACATTAAAGTTATCGGAAATGTTTGGGAGAACAGAAAATTAATTAATCTTAAAAGAATAAAAGAAAGTGAGGTGAAATAAAAAAATGTTTGAATACGCAATAAGAAACTTAGAGTCATTAAAGACTTATATCTATGAATTATACGGCGATATCTTAAAAGAAAATACGACAACTGCAAAAGTATATAGAGAGAAAATAAAAGAGCTTGAGACGGCAGTAAAGGTTTTAACTTTGTTTTCAAATGGTGTAGACGGTATCTGCAGTTATCTGTTGGATGCCTTACAAGGTCAAAACCCCAGTTTACATGACAGCGAGGTTAGTATAGAACAATGTAAAAAATGCATCCAGCTAATACTTAAAGCATTAGGAATTAAAAGAGGCAAGTGTAATAACTATTATCAACAGCAACTACCCTTAAAGGAGGAGTAAAGTGATACTTGAAGATAAGCTAGAAAAAGTTGATGAATTAATGAAAGATGTTATAGAAGAAATAAAAAAGCAAAAGGTGATAGCAAGCGGTATAGTAACAATAGAAAGAGATTTATCTAATAAAGTTAGGTTATGGGACTTTTATATTATTGGTGAAGACAGAAAGCCAGTTTCAATATATGACTTATTTGCAGCACTTGAGAGGAGAAAGGTAAAAATAATACTTTATGAATAATAAGCATGTTTTTTAATAAAAAAATTTACCAAAATTTGAACAAAAAATTTAGTTTTTTTTTAACTTTTTTTGAAAAAAAAGTTTGATATTTTAGATAAAAGTACTATAATTATAATTAAAAAAAAAGCTAAAAAATGAGGAGGAGAGTTAAAATGAAATTTATAAAACTAAAACTAACAGGATGGAAGAGTGAAGTTTATATTAGGCCAGAACATATAATTAGAATGACATGGGATAGTGCAAATAAGGAGACAGATATTGTAACAGAAGAGAGTGAATTTACTGTGAAAGAAAAACCGGAGGAAATTATAAAAATGATAGAGGAGGCAGAGAAGAAATGAAGTATGTGATTGATGACTATGATTTGATAGTTTATTTTGAAGAAGTAGCTCTAGCAGGGCTACTTCTTGGAGATCATAGATTTTATCCGGTGGACTTTCTAAAAGATAAAGAGCAGGTACAGTTAGTGGCAAGTGGTAAAGTTACTAGACTTGACTGGTATAAATGCGATGGAAAGGGTTATCAGATAGGTGATAAAGATGTATCTGATATTATAAGTGAGTATAGTGGTAAAAATATTGAAGTTTATATAAAGGTTAAATAGGAGGTGAGTGGTGTGGATTGGGATAAGATGGAGAGGGTTGGTAGAATTCTTAGGCTTGTAGGATTGATACTTACAGTTTTTGTAACTATTCCTATTTTGCTTATAATGTGTACGACTATGTGTAAGTAAGTAATGTAAGTTTATAAAGTACAAAGTACAAAGTACTCCCCAAGGAGAGGTGTAAAAAAAATATATAAAGTGGTAGAAGTAGAAGTTTACACTGAAGGGGGAGTATTATTTTGGCCATAAGATGTATTAGAGAAGTATTATAGAAGTCTAATAAATTTTAGTAACAGAGGTAACTTTTGTGTGGTAATTGTGGAGCAGTTTGAGTTTAGGTGTAAGTTTTGTTAAATTTGTAAAATTTGTACAAGTTCGTCAATATTTTTGTTTATAACTTTTTAAATTTTGTAAAATTTGTACACACCGGTTAATATTTTTGTTTATAACTTTTTAAATATTGTAAAATTTAATTTTGTTTTTTCTATCAAGGATAATTTTTATATTATATTTGTATAAAAACATCTTTTTAAACACACGTATGTATTAATCCTTTTATAATATAAAAATTATCCTTGGTAGAATATACGAATTTACAAATTACAAATTTTAAATTTGTAAATTTGTACAAACCAGTCAATATTTTTGTTTATAAAAATCTAAACATGTTTATACACTTATCTCTATTCTTTCTTTCATTATAATACTTGTATAATAAAAGTATAATAGAAGTTTAATAGAAGTATAAGATTTACTTTTTCAGTTTGTAACATTTGTTAAACATGGCTGACTTAGTACTTTACCATTAACAGGTTCGGTTTCCTGTTTTAAGTCCGGTTACCGGTTTTAAATCTGGTTTCCTGTTCTCTTTTATTATGGGTTTCCTCTAATGGGCCTACTTTTTCTTTTCTCAAATGTTTTCTTTCAAAGGGGCCTACTTTCTTTTCTTTCTTTCTTTTTCTAAAGGGGCCTACTTTTCTTTTTCTTTTCTCTAAGGGGCCTACAAAACACAAAACAGTAAGTAGTAAAGTCGGCCCTCTTTAGCATAACTGGTTATTATTTAAAAGTAATCCTTGGCCTGTTATAGGCCTGTTATAGAAAAACATAAGAGACCTGCTGTAGATATAATGGGCAGTTGTTTAATGGATGTATAAGAGACATAATAATAGAGACATAATAGACATATTATTAAACTCATTAATAGAATCATTATAGACAAAATAATAGAAACATCGGTGACACGATAGTGAAGACATAAGAGAAGAATTATTGCCATAAAAAGAGAAGTATAAGAGATGCAAATTGTATATAGTAGTAACATCATATTAAGTATATTATAGGCCAAAAGTAAAAAAAAACAAACCCTCGGATGCTTGAAATAAGTTACTGGGTTTTAAAAATTATCCGGATTTTTAAACCAAATTTGTATACCAAATTTTCTCTCTTTTTCACTAACTATTACTTTACATTTGTTTTAGTTTATTATATAATCAAATTGTAGTATAATGCGTTAATTACCTATTGAAAAAATTTAAGAAAAAAGTAAATAGGTAAGGTAAAATGAGCATACAACAGCATACGCAATTAAGGCAAATTGCTAAAAATCTATATCTTAAAGGTAGGACTATAAAAGAGATTGCAGACGAACTTTGTATTAGTCCCCAAATTGTCTCTGCCTGGTCAAGAGAAGAAAAATGGAAAAACACTCAAGAAGTTAACATTATTCCAAAAACACTTACAGTACCAATACCAGATGGCTTAGACCCGCTGGAAGTTGCTTTCTTTGAAAACTTAAACACTTGTCTTACTGAAATTCATAAATATTTGCAAGTTATGCAACCAAGAAACTATGAACGTTTATTAGAACTTAGTCTCGAGGTATATAAGTTACAGATGTTACTTGCAGGAAAAGCTACTTCTCGTGTTGAAACAAGAGTTGTAAGTGATGTTGTTAATAATATCGTACATATTCTACAAATTCACATAAAAGACCAACAAACGTTAACCCAGGTTATCTCGGATATAAAAAAGTTAGCGAGGGGTGAAGAAATTGGTGCAGGTTTTGTATCAAACAATTAAACAAAAAATATTATCCGATCTTGTGGTAAAACTAGACCAACAGAATTGTGACATTCTTAGTTTCATTGCTAAAACTAAAACAGAAGATGCAAGCCCTGTAATGTTAGAAAATAGAAATTACTTGAAAGCCTTATATCAGGACTTATCACCCTATCAAGTTTATAAAAAAGCAACTCAAGTTGGTGTTACAACCCTTTCTGCTCTAAAGGCTTTATATCTTATAAAAACAAGAGGGTATAACGTTATTTATACTTTTCCGAGCCGTGAAGATGCAATGCTTTTTAGCACTAGCAGACTTGATAGTATTCTTTCTCATTCAGGCCTATCTGATGAGCTTCAATTGAATAATGCCCAGTTTAAAAAATTTTCTACAGGCCGATGGTATTTTAGAGGTACTTGGTCAGAAAAGCAAGCTCTAGAAATTCCATCTGATTTAAATATCCACGACGAACTTGACTTTAGCAAACCTGATGTAAGAGAAGTGTATAAGAGAAGACTTGATGCTAGTGACTACAAGGGGATTTGGAATATTGGTACTCCTACAATACCTGGTTATGGCATTGATAAGTTGTACAGCGAAAGTAGCATGCATACCTGGCTTATCACTTGCACACATTGTGGTAAGAATGATATTGAATTAGATTATTTTATATGGAAGGAAAAAGGTATGGATGATTGGCTTTGTCCTAAATGTGGTAAAGTTTTAGATAGGAATAATGGAACATGGGTTGCCAAGTATCCAGACCGAGAAGTACATGGATATTATATACCACAAACAATTGCACCTTGGATAAGTTTCAAAGATTTATCGGAAACTGAAAAGAATATAACTTATACGAAAAACTTTTACAATTTTAATTTGGGCTTAGCATATAGTATAGGAGATGTAGTTTTATCAACTCCGTTCTTACTTAAACTTGTTATTGATGAAGATAGTGTAGGAGATGTAGATAATGTATTTATGGGAGTAGACCAGGGTGATGAATTATATGTTGTAATTACAGCAGTAAAAGACGGTAGGAGAATTGTTGTGTGGACAGAGCGGTGCGAAAGTTTTGATAGAATCGAGAATTTGTTAGAGGCTTGGCGTGTAACGCTGTGTCTTATTGATGCTTTGCCGAATAAGCATAATGTTAGAAATTTAGTTAAAAAATATCCTGGTAGAGTGAAGATGGCCTATTATAAAGAACAGGAGACACCAATTAAGATTAGTGAATCTCGTAAAGCAGGTTATCACGATGCGTTGCTTTTAGATAGGAGTGAAGTAATGCTTGCAAATTATGAAAGTTATGTAAAAGGAAGGGTGTTACTTGCTGGAGTAGGTAGTTTTAAAACTTTTGTTGATCATCTGTCGAATATTAGAAAAGATGAAAGAGAAGATAGATACGGAGTAAGAAAGATATGGTGGACTTCTATAGGGCCAGATCACTTTTGGCATGCAGATTGCTACGCCAGTGTTGTAGCAAATCTTAGACAAGGTAAATCATTTGATGTGGTTGACTTGTATCAAAAAAGTAAATGGGAAAATAATAGGCTTAGTGCAGCGTTAGTTACAGAAGAATTAGAAAAAAGTATATCTATAAGTCCATGGAGGAAGAGTTTTAGATGGCAATAAAAAAACAACAACAAGATACTGAAAAGTTAACTGCTGAAATTGGTACATCAGGGTTAAACCGATGGGGCGGACAAATAAAAGAAGAATTTTTAACTGAACTGCAAGGTTTAAGAGGAATAAGGACTTACGAAGAAATGAGGCGTAACGATCCAACTGTGGGTAGTTTTTTGTTTGCTATTGAGATGAATTTAAGAAGGATGCGTTGGAAAGTTAAACCTGCAAACTCAAGTAAAGAAGCTCTAGATGCCGCAGACTTTTTGGAAAGCTGTTTAGATGACATGTCTCATACCTGGAACGATTTCCTAAGCGAAGTTGTAACGTTTTTACCTTTTGGTTGGGCGTGGTTTGAAATTGTTTATAAGCTACGCAAAGGTGAGAATGAAGATGAAGGTTTAACCAGCAAATTCAGTGATGGTAAGATTGGTTGGCGTAAGTTTGCTTTTAGAAGTCAGCTTAGTTGGCATGATTGGATATTTGATGATGAGGGTGGAATAAAAGCAATGGTTCAAATGGCACCTCCTGATTTTAAAATTAGAGAGATACCCATTTGGAAAAGTTTACTGTTTAGAACAAGTAAAGAAGCAAATAATCCATTTGGTGTTAGTGTTTTAAGAACTGCTTATAGAGCTTATTATTTTAAGACAAACTTAGAGCAAATGGAAGGTATTGTTCTTGAAAGAAGAGGTGCTGGTTTTCCTGTAATGAAATTGCCTGAAACTGCAACTGATGAAGATCTTGAAAAAGCTAAGGATATTGTTCGTAAAATTAGAGTTGATGAGCAAATGGGCTTGACTTTACCTTATGGTTGGGATTTTGAATTTAAAAGCCCAACAAGTGATTTAACTGATTTTAGAGAAAGCATAACAAGATATAGATATGAGATGTTGTTGTCAGTTTTAGCGCAGTTTTTAGTTTTAGGTGCAGAGAGAGTGGGTAGTTACGCGTTAGGAAGAAGCTTAAAAGACTTCTTTTTAGATAGTTTAAATGGTTGGGCTGACAATATTGCAGAAACGTTTAATAAGTTTGCTGTAGAAAGACTTATGAAACTTAATGGATTTAAACCTGAGGTTTGGCCTAAAGTTATTCATAGTGGTGCTTTACCTGTAGATCTTGAAAGTTTGATGAAATTCTTACAACCAGCTATAGAACTAGGGTTGATAACTCCAGATGATAATTTACAGGACTATTTAAGGCTGGTAGCGAGATTACCTGAAGCTTTAGAAAATAGATTGCAAAAAAAAAATCTATTAAGTAGAGAAGTAGTAAAAGCGGAAGATTGGCATCCCAATTACAGGCCGAACCAAGAAAAGCTTATTAAACTAGAAAATGACTTTGAAGAAGCAATAGTAAAATTTATGAAAAAATTTAGTGGGTGGTTAGCTGAAAATTATATGGACGTATATAGAAAAGTTGAAAAAGCTGATGTTCCTGAAGAGTGGGATCAGTGGGTTACTGAATTTGCTAAAACTATTCAGGAGCCAATATCGCTTTGTCTTGGTCTAGGTGGTGAATCTGCTAAAAACTTTCCTGCTTTTGCAGGTTTAACTATAGATTGGTCATTACAAAATGAAAATGCTATAAGGTGGATGAGGGCAAGAAGTTTAGAAGTAGCTAGTAGCGTTTTTGATACGGTAAGAGATAGTTTAAGAGAAAGCTTAAGTACAGGTTTAAAATTTGGCGAAGGATTACCCGAACTCAAAGATAGGGTGGAAGAATTAGTAACTGATATAACAAGTTGGAAAGCTAAACAAATAGCGCAAACAGAAACAATCCGCGCATATACTCAAGGAAGTTTACAAGTGTATAAAGAGTCAGGTATTGTTGAAAAGAAAGTTTGGTTAGATGGACAAGCAGGAGCTTGTCCGCATTGTAGAGAGCTAAATAACAAAATTATAGGTTTAGATGAAGCCTTTGGAGGTGTCGGTGAAGATGTTGACGGCCCTCCTGCACACCCGGGATGTCGTTGTTCTATTGGGCCTTGGCTTGGAGATACTGCTCCCAGTAAACAGCCTTCATTGACTGAGCCTTTAGAATCTTTGTTATCAAGGCCGATGGAAGCTGATAAGAAGTTTCTAGGCAATCTTGAGTTTGTCGAAGGTAATAAGAATCGAGGGGCTAACCAGTCCTGGATTTTAAGGGATAAAAGAACTAATGAAAGATGGTATATAAAAACTTCAAGTCATGATGAATTAGCTAATGAAATAATTGCGGAACGATTGGGTAAAGCTTTAGGTATAAATATGCCTGATGTCCGATTTGTAAAAAAAGTTCCTCCAGAATTGGCAGGCGATGTGGAATTGAGGGCAAATAGGGAAGCTATTACTATGATTGACTGGAATAGTAAAATGCCTAAGTACGAGTTTAAATGTTATTATAAAGTTGATGAAGTTGACTGGTCGAAAGTGGATAACGCTAATGAATTTTTCAAAATGCCTTATTTTGACTTTTTAATTAATAATCATGACAGACACGGCGGCAACTGGATGATAGGAACTAATAAACAATCAGAGAATTATTATGTTGGATTAATTGATAATAGTTTAAGTTTATATTATGTTGCTGCAGAAGATCGTGAATTTTATGAGTTAAAAGATCCAAAAAAACAGTTAGAATGGGTTATAGATACTACATTTGGTAATGCTCAAGGTATGTATGATGAGGCAGAGAAACTTTCTAAATTGAAACCTGAAATTGCTGAAAGTGCAAGACTGGATATTATTAATAAATTGCAAAATGAAATAACTGATGAAAAAATTGAAGAATTAGTAAAGGCTGTTGGTAAATTAACAGGTCTTTCAAAAGAGGAGGTAAGTGAAAAGATTAGTATTATAAAAGGTCGTAGGCAAATGTTAATACAGACAGGAGGGAAAATTTATTAAAATGAAGTACTTTATTATTACAGAATTACTTAATCCTGAAGAGATTGTCGGTTTAGTTGCATCAGATTCACAGGATGTCTATTACAGAGCAAAAGATAAAGCTATTGAAAAAGTGGTGAAATTTAGATTGGGTTATATTAAACCTCAGGAACCAGATGTTTTAGACAAACTATTAAGTGGGACTTGGCTTTTGAGAATGGATTATATGCTTTCTGATTTAAAAGAAGTACCAGGTTCAGGTGAACGTAAATTTAATGAGCTTTGTGAAACTTTTTTAAGTTAGAAAGTAAGAAGGTTATTATGCAAATAAGTGTAGATATAAAAAATTTAGAGAAAGTTTTAAACAAACTGGACTTTAGCCATTATCTTTCAGTAACTGAAAGGGCGCTGGATGCAGTATTGAACTATGGTGAGCTTGTAGCTAAACAAAATGCACCTGTTAGAACAGGACACTTAAGAAGTAGTATAACACATAAATTTATAGAACCTTTAAAAGGTAAAATTGGAACCGCAATCCAATATGCACCATATCCAGAATTTGGAACTGGAATTTATGGACCTGAGGGGAGGGAAATAAAACCTGTAAGAAAAAAGGTTTTAGCAGATAAAAGGTCAGGTATAGTTTATGGTAAATCTGTAAGAGGTCAAGTACCTAAACATTATATGCAGAAAACTTTTGATACATTAAAAAGCGACGCACCTAAACTATTTTCTAAATATGTAAAACAAGGAATAGAGGGTTTGGTAAGATGAGAACAAAAGAATATTTAGAAAATCTAATTGAAAAAATAAAGCCTTGGGTTCCTCCATATTTGTTTCAAGAATTGCATGAATCTGCTAGAGGACATGCTGGAGGCAAAGCTTATCCTAAACCTGTCGAACCGCCTGATAAGAATGAACGTAAGATTATACTAAGTATGCCTTCATTAGTTGAAAATATGGATGATAATGAAGTTTTAGATTGGCTTGTAAGATTAGATGAATTGTATAAGTTATACCAACAGGAAGGTTTGCAAGGTTTGAATGCTGAGGATTTCTTCAATGCTTTTAAAACACTAGAATCTACAGCTATACAAAGAAATTTAGAAATGCCTGAAGTCACTAACATTCCAGAATATATTGCTAAAATACAAGATGTCGAGAGTTATAATCCTAAAGATATGCGGGATGACCAGTTAAGAGATGACTGGAGAATTGTTTGTGCATGGTGGGCGAATAAGAAACAAGGTAAAGATGTAAAACTATCTTATGCAGCTATGGAAAAGTTAGCTACTCAAATTATCAAGGAATTGATAAATCGTAAAGCTATAGAATTTCATCTCAATACTATGACTCCAGAAGCAAATGATTTAACACAAAAAGTATTTAGAAATCTTAAAGCGCAAAATATTGAAATACCGATAGCTAAACAAGACTTAGAATCCAGTGATGTCCACGTAGATAAATTGCTTAATTTTGCAAATAATGATTTTGTAATTATTCCTGAGTTCATTACACTCGTAGGGTCTAGTGTATCTAGTCCTGAAACTGCAAACGATATGGATATCCTAATAAAACAAGAAAACAGAAATGAGAGCCTTGAAGTTGCTATTCGTAAGCAACTGGATCCTGATAAATCTAAAGATCTTCATTTTATATATGAACCTACAGGGCCTCACGCTGATTATTTACCTCTTTGGGATTTAGTTGCCAGAACTGTAACTGATAGGACTATAAAAGTTGTAAAGCAAGCCTTTGATTTAAATATAACATTTTTAGGCACAAGGGGCGAAATAGAGGAATATTCACAAACCCATAAAAATCAATCTTCAATACTTTTTGAGGCTGAAGGTTATAAGTTACTTGTTGATTTTGGTCCGGGCAATAAATGGCCTAATGCAGATTGTGTACTTATAACTCATGCGCACCCGGATCACTACCAGGATAATTTAAATGAATACACGAGTAATATTTGGTGTAGTAAAGTTACAGCAGAAATACTAACTAAGAAAAACATAAATGTAAATGTTTTTGAAGGTAAAAAAACTTTTGGGCCGTTTGAAGTGTTACTGCAACCTGTTACACATTCTCTTACCGCTCCTGCTAATGGTTACTATGTAATTTATAAAGACTTTAAAATTGCAGTCTTTCCAGATGTATTAGAAAAGCCTGATAACTTGGACAAAACTAAAATTTATATTGGTGACGGAGCTAGCTCAGACAAAGACCTAGTAAGATATAAAAATAATAAACCTTTTGGGCATGCTAGTATTAAAACACAATTAGACTGGTTAATACCTGAAGATATACCTAATGCTATTTTTACACACTTTGGTAAATGGGCAGTAACTATCGATGATGATAAAGTTTTAGAGAAAATTAAAGAGTTAAGTAAAGACAGAGTTGCAGTCCAGGTAGCTACCGATGGCGCTAAATTCAAGATTACACCTAAAGAAGGTTTAAAACCTATACAGCGATATATTCCTACAAAACCTTATATGGCAGGTTACACAGATACTTTTAGTGCGGATGAATTGTGGAATGCTTGGGCTAGCAAAAAGAAGGGGCCTTTTTACATATCACCTAAAGTTGATGGATTGCGATGTATTCTTCAAAAATCTGGTGAGAAAATAAGTATTTATTTTGAGGATTCTAAAGAGGAAAAGGCCGACAAATTACCAGTTTTGTGTAGTGAGTTAAAAGATTTACCTGATTTTATTATTGAAGGTGAATTGTGTATGGCTAATGATGATAAAGGTAAATTTTTAGCTAGGCCTCAAATTGTTTCCGTATTGGCCGACAACATAAATGGAGTGCCTTATGTATTTTTGTATGATCTGCTTTATTTTGGGGATGAGGATTTGCATAAGCAACCATTTTATGAAAGATTAGCAATTTTGAAAGATAAGTTTAGTAATTTAGAACATCTTATTGTATTACCTCAGATTAAGGTTACTGATAAAGAAGTTTTTTTAGATTCTTGTAAAAAAGCTTTGGAGTATGAACCTTGGACTAACTCAGATTTAGCTATTGAAGGAGTAGTAGCGCGAATTTGGGATATGCCTTATACATTTGGCGCTACTGATGATTATGCAAAATTTAAATTGTGGTTGGAAATAAAAGTTAAGGTTGTAAATATAGATAAAACTGAAAATGGTTGGGTTTATGAATGTGCATTAAGGCAAAACGATAAAGATTTAGTTTTGGGTAAGACTTTTGTCACTAAAGAAAAGTTAGCTGAAGTAGGGGACACTTTAAATGTTAAAGTAGAAGAAATTATTTTAAACCCTGATGGGACTATTAGCTGGGGTAAACCTTATCCACAAGGGGTTGATAGAAGTAGACCTGCTTATACAGTAGAACAGGTAATAGATATGGCTAGACGTAAACACTTTTTAAAAGTTATACAAAAAGCAGAAGATATTGAGACAAGATCTGAAATTTCTGAAACTTTTTGGAATGAGAATTGGTTTACATGCTATCCTAAATCAGGAAAAGGTTATTTCACATACCAGCATCACTGGAGAGGTTTAAGTGAAGAAGAAGCAGGTTGGGATGAAGCCAAACTATTAGAAACAGACCACTCAGTCCATGGTGATTTGAGATTTAGTTATGAACCTGGTTGGTTATTTGGGTTCACAGTATTTTTAAGAACTGCTAAAGAAAATAAAGAAGCAGGCGGAGACTTACTAGTTACGTTAAAGTCACCAGATAATTTACAAGGCGGATGGAAGCAAAAGGAACCTGCTGAATGGCTTAATATTGCCAGAAATAAACCTTATGTAGCAGGGCCTAAGGAAGTTGGTTCAACGAGTCAAACATTTGCTAAGTTTTTTGAAATAGATCATGGTACTTATGAAATAGGTGTTTGGAGAGAACATTCGTTTGAATTGTTTTTACAAGGAGATAAACTTAAGGGTAGATTTATAATTATGTATGCACCGGTAGGTGGCAGTAGAAAGTGGCTAATAGACAAGCCTGATGACCAGGTTCCGTACGCGGAAAAGAATAAACCTGAGGATGTATTGAAAGAATTAAAAGCTAAGGGACAAAGATATCTTATCTGGTCTAAGCCGGGTGAAAAGCCTAAACTTTATGACTTGCAAGAAAAAGCTAAATCTACTATGGGGAAATTCATTCCTATAGCTAAAGTAGACGAAGAAAAGAGGTTAATTTACGGTATAGTTATGGAACCTGACGCTGTAGATAGTCAAGGTGATTGGCAGACTGCTGAAGAAATAGAAAAAGCTTGTCATAAGTTTATGATAAAAGCGCAGAGAATTTACTTACAACATACAAAACCACTACCCGATGTAAGACCTGTAGAAAATTATATTGCACCGCAAGACTTAGAATTTGAATTTAAGGGCAATAAGCAAAAGGTAAAGAAAGGTAGTTGGATTATGGTCACATACTGCGGTAATGACAGTGTTTGGCAACTAGTTAAATCAGGTAAACTTACAGGTTATTCAGTGAGAGGGGAGGCATTCTGTGTCGAGAATGAAGAACCACCAGCCTGAGAAAACAGGACATAGTTTTTTTATACGCTGTGAGCATTGTGGTGTGCCCATTGCTGAATACAGAGGCGGTTTTTTGATTATTAAGTCTAAACATTTTGGTGAAAAACATATAAACGTAATTAACGTTTCAGATTTAGAAAAGATAGATAAAGGCTTGTATTTAGTACACGATTATAATATAATACCTATTAAAGAATAAGTTAGAGCGCCCGTTAGAGCGTGGGTTGAGATCCTGTTAGAGATCCTACAAGCAGTCTATTAGAACTGCTAAAATCAGCTGCTATACCAATTTGCAGTATTTTAAATTTCAAAAAGTGTGGAGGTGAAATTAAGATGGCTAAATTGGAAGATCTTGATATTTTCGAAGTTAGTTTAGTAGATTCTCCTGCTAATAAACGAAAATATTTGATGATTAAAAATGAAAGTGGAACTGCCGGAGATATAGATGTTGATGGCGAAAAAATTGATGAAGATAATAAAGACGTAAAGGTTGAAAAGGCGGGAGTATCTGAAGATGTCCAAAATGCAATCAAAGGAGCTTTAAAAATCTTAGATAAGTATAAAGATGACTTACCAGATAATGTAAAGTCAGCTTTAAATGCTTTAGCTAATGTAGTGGGTTATGGTTATCCTGCACCTAAAGAAGGCAAGAAGAACTCAGATGAAGAAGGTTACGGATATAAAAAACCCGCTAAAAAAGATATTGAAGGATTGTTGGATGAAATTCAAAAACAACGTGATGATTATAGAAAGGAACTAGCTAAAGCACAAGAGGAAATTAATACTTTAAAAGAAAAAGAGGAAATGAGAGAGCTTTCTGAGATTGCAAAAAGTATGAATGGTTCTGTTGAAGAAAATGTAAAATGGTTAAAGGTTTTAAAATCTAGTTTGTCACCTGAAGATTTTGCTAAAGCAGTTGAAAGAGAGAAAGCTTATTCTAATTTATTGAAGCAAAGCAGAATTTTCGGTGAAATTGGTTATCCTGGAGGAACCTTACAAGGTGCTGTTGAAAAAATAGAAACTCTTGCTAAATCTAAAGTTGAAAAATCTGAAGTAAAAGATATGGCTAAAGCTATACAAGAAGTTGCAAGAGAATATCCAGAATTATATAAGCAGTACTTATCTGAAATGAGAGGTAGAAATTAGGAGGTGATTTTTAAATGGCTACAGAACAAGCTGGAATTGATATAACTCTAAAAGCATCAACCGATTTATCATCTTATCAGTATTATTTAGTAGAGCTTACTAATGATAGAACTGTTGGCATTTGCGATGCTGTAACAGATGTAATTTTAGGTATTTTACAAAACAAACCTGCTGCTGCTAATAGACCCGCAAAAGTGAGAGTGGCAGGAACTAGTAAAGTTGTAGCTGGGGCTGCAGTAACACAAGGTGCCCTTCTCACAACTAATGCTAGCGGCCAGGCTGTAACTGCAACTTCTGGAACAGACACAACTAAATATGTAATTGGAATTGCTCTGGAAGATGCAAGTGCGGCAGGTGATATAATTGAAATGTTAATTCAACCGCAAGGTAGAGCTGCTTAAAAAGAAAGGGGAGGTGATTTTTAAAATGGCTGGAAATTTACCTGATGTTGGAGACGTTCATGTAGACAAACTTTTAACTACTGTAAGCTGGGGTTATATGAATTCTTCTTATGTTGCAGATTCGATTTTTCCGATTATTTATGTTGATAAACAATCAGATATAATCCCAAAATATACTAAAAGCTATTGGTTTAGAAATGAGGTGCAAGAAAGAGCACCCGGCACGATAGGAGCTAGAGCTGGTTATGCTGTAGATACTTCAAATAAATATTTTTGTGTAAACTATGCAATTGGAAAAATAATTCCTGATGAAGTAAGGCTAAACGCTGATCAGCCTTTTGATATGGATAGAGATGCTACAGAGTGGGTAACTGACCAGATGGCTAGAAAAAGAGAAATTGCTTTTGCTACGAATTTTATGAAAACCGGTGTTTGGGGAACTGATGTAACTGGAGGTTCTAGTTTTACCAAATGGTCAGATTATGCTAATTCGGACCCCATAGGCGATATTAGGGATGGAATAAGAACTATTTTACAACGCATTGGTCGTAGGCCTAATGTATTACTTGTAGGTGAAATAGTTTGGAACGCTTTACAAGACCATCCAGATATTGTAGAAAGAGTAAAATATACTCAGATGGGAGTAGTAACAAGTGACTTAGTTAAAGCTATACTTGAACTAGAAAATATTTATATAGCTGAAGCAATTTACGCATCAAGTCCTGAAGGAACTGCTGAAGCAAATGTTACTTACTCACCTATAATTGATGATGATGCATTACTTATTTATGTAGCGCCTAGACCCGGATTGTTTTTACCAAGTGCAGGCTATACATTTATTTGGAGACCAGCTGTAGGTGCAGGACCTCAGTTTATAAGAAGAATTCGTAAAGAAGAAGAAAAGGCCGATGTTATTGAAGCGCAAAGCTATTTCGACCAAAAAGTTTTAGCTACTGACGCAGGTTATTTCTTCTCTGACGCCGCTGACTAAAAGTTATAGAGAATCTCTCTATAAGGTAGAGGGATTCTCTATTTTATAATAATAAAAAGGAGGATGGATGGTTACAGTAATTGCAAAAAAGAAATTCAATTACGATGGTGCAGACATCGACAAAGGTGAGTTTTTTGATTTAAGAAATAAGCGTAACGATGAGAAATTAGTCGGTCTAAGATATTGTGAAGTGGCTAAAGAGTCACAAATTAAAAAAGGTTTCACTTGTGATTGCGGTAAAGTTTTTGCTACACAAGCAGAGCTTAATGCGCATAGAGAATTAAGACATAGGAGGTAAAAACTATGGGATGGAGACGTGAAAGAGCTGCAATAACAACTCCTACTGTAAGAGTAACTGGCGGCACAGTTACTTTAGGTGCTAACGGTGATGTAAATATATATAGAAGTGGAGCTAATATTTTAAAGACAGATGATAAGTTTATATCGGCAGTGGCTTTAGTTACAGCTGCAGGAACTGCTGCACCAACATTATCAACTAATGGTGAGCTTCAGGTAGCACAAGTTGGAGGTACTGCAAGAATCTATTTTAGAGTAGCAGGTACGACATATTATATAGATAGCACAAGCTAAGAAGGAGGCTGGTAATGGCTAAGTTTTCTTCTGCTAGAGCAATATTAGCTACTGCAAAAACAGTTCAAAATTTGGAGGGCACTAGTGTTAATATTACAGCTAGTGGAACTAGTGTTACCGTACCAACTAATTGTCATAGTGTAATATTTTGGGCAAGCGGTGATTTTAGAATGGCAATAAATTCTGCAGGTACAGTTAGCAATGCAGGTTATTTTAAATCAGGTCAAGTTTATGAATTAACATTATTAAATGCCGGATCTCTGGGGTTAGCTGTAACTAGTGGAACTGTAACAACATATTTCACATGGTTGATTTAAGTTGGGAAGGATTAAAATGAAAAAACTTAGGATTTTGTATATGTCGAATGCAATATTTTCTCATACAGGCTATGGCGTTCAAGGAGCGAGTCTTTTACCTAGATTAAAGACATTAGATTCTGTTGAGGATATTGCAATTTTTGATTTTTATGGTCACATGGGTGGTATAACAGAATTTCAAGGCATAGTTCATTATCCTCTTGGCCTTGAACTTTGGGGTAACGATATTATAGAAGATCACTTGCAACACTTTAAAGCTGATATACTAATAACTCTTATGGACATTTGGGTAGTTAAATCCGATTTTGGTAAAAAGTTCAAATGGGTGCCATGGTTTCCGGTAGATAGTTCCCCTCCTTACCCGACTGTTATCGAAAGAGCTAAAAATGCTTGGATTCCAGTTACATATTCAAAGTTTTCGGTAAAAGAGCTTAATAAAGTTGGTATTTCAGCATATTATATTCCACACGGAGTTGAAACTAACATTTTTAAACCATATAGCGATTTTGAATGTAAAGGAGCCAAAAAGTGGTTAAGTTTTAATGAAAATACTTTTGTTATTGGTATGGTTGCAGCTAATAAAGGTTTTCCTTGTAGAAAGGATTTCCTCAAGCTTTTGAAGCTGTAGCTAAGTTTATGAAAAACCATAAAAACGATGATGTAGGATTTTATGTTCATAGTAGATTTGATAAAGCTTATGGCGGGATTGATTTAGTCCAGTTAGCAAAATTCTTTGAAATTGATGAAATAACCGTATTTCCAAATCCATATCATGAAATTATTGGATTTAGCAGTGATGAGATGGCAGTTATTTATAATGCATTCGATGTTTTGCTCAACCCCTCCATGGGTGAAGGTTTTGGAATACCTATTATAGAAGCACAAGCATGTGGAGTACCTGTTATTGTTACTAATTTTAGTTCTATGCCTGAATTGTGTGGGTCAGGGTTTACTGTAGGTTATAGTAATTTTTACCACCCTTTTGGTGCTTGGTGGGCTTTACCTGATGTTAATGAAATTTATATAGCTTTGGAAAAAGTTTATGAAAACAAAAAATCTTTTTATTCAGATAAAGCTGTAAATTTTGCGAAAGAATATAATTGGGATAAAGTTGTAAATATTTACTGGAAACCTTTTTTAGAAGAAGCTCAGTTACAATTAAACAATGGAGGTGATGCCAAGTGGCATATACCGCATATGAACGAGTTAGTGGAAGTTGTTTAGCTGAAGTAGAAGCACTTTGTAGACATTTAACTAACAATGGAACTTTTGATTCAACTACTCATCCTAACCAAAGTCAAGTAGAAACATTTTTAACTGACGGTTATGATAAAATTGGTTCAATTTTGGCTGCTAATGGTTACGCAAAAGAGCAAACTAATACAGATATATTGGGAGTTTTACAGCCCTTTAATGCATTTTATGCAGCTTCTATGATAGAGCTAACACAACCGAGTGTAGGTTATGAGGGTGGTGAAAATACTAGGTATGCAAGATTTTTCCAAGAATTTAATAGAGTAGAAGAATTTATTAAAAGTCCGGCTTTTGCAAGATTAGGTGCAACTAAGTCCTGGCAAGAAAGTGATTATTTAACTTGCGGTGGAATTAGTATAAGTGATAAAGAAGACATTGAAGCAGATTCGGACCATCCTGATTATAGTTTTACTAGGAAAACTTTAAGACACCCAAGCTTAGTATCAAGTACAGATATAAGTGAGGAGAGACGATGAGTTATAGTACTGTAATAAGTAGTTTACAAGCTTTGCTAAAAACAATAAATGGATACTCGGATAACAATGTAAGTAATGGTGATTATAGAGTTTTAGGTAAAGGTAATACTAAAGCTGTGGTATTACTTCCAGGTTCTTTTGCAAATGAACACTTTACGATGAAAGGCCAGCGTAAAAGAATCTGGAACATAATTGTAGAACTGTGGATAAAATATCAGGATGATGTGCAGGCAAATTCGGATATACAAAGTCAAAGACAGCTTATTATAGAAAAGATTGACTCGTATCCTAGATTGAATAAAAGTTCAGGTGTTATACATGCAATAATAACTAGTGGCGGTACACCTGAGAAAAAATTTGATGAAACAGGGGGCGGCCCTCATTGGATTGTACAGCCCATGATATGTGAAGTTCAAGAATTGCAACAAATAACTGAGGAGGAATAATATGAGAGATAAAGTTATAGATTTTGTAAAAACAAAAATTGAAAGTTTAACTTGGGAAGAACCTATTTGGGAATTTTGTTCAGGCTGGGATGCTTCTGTAAGAAAACTTTTTGAAGGCAAAGATTATCATACGTTAGATTTATATCAATGGGGAGATGTTGAAGTTGTAACAGATGTAAAAAATATTCCACTAGAAGATAATTCTGTGGGGTTAGCGCTGTTGTTGGAAGCATTAGAGCATATAGACGAACCTAAAAAAGCGATAGATGAAATTTTTAGAGTTTTAAAACCTAATGGTTTATTTATTGTTACTACGCACACTTGTTGGGAAATTCACGGTACAGACCAATACAAAGATTATTGGCGTTTTATGCCAGATGGATTAAGTTATTTACTTGCTAGTTTTAGAGATGTTGAAATTATTTTAGACGGGCCGACTAATCAACCTTGGGGTGGAGGTATTTGGGCTACAGCTTATAAGCCTCAAGTTAAAACTAGCAAAAATAAAAAAATTATTGTAGGTGAGGAGAATAAATGAAAATACTTTTAGTTTTACCTGCAGAAGCTATGTCGACAAGAGATGTGGGCGAAGGATATAAAAAAGCTTTAGAGAGAAGGTCTGACATAAACTTAAAAGTTTATGATTTGGCTAGTAGAGCAGTTTATCATAAAGAAGCGTTAAAACGGTTATTGGATAAAGATAAACCTTATAGCTGGCAGAATATATCTGAATTGGCAAGTGCGGATATAGTTTATGAAGCATTTGTTTTTGAACCTGATTGGATTTTGATTATATCTGGATTGTTTTTTCATCCTAACGCTTTAATTGCTTTAAACAGAGCAGGTTTTAAAACAGCTTGGATATTTACAGAATGCCCGTATGATGATGATAAACAAATATTTTTAGCTAAATTTTTGAGAGTTTGTTTTGTAGATGATGTAGCTAGTTTAGAGAAATTTAGAAAAGTTAATGTAAATACCTGCTATTTACCTAAAGCTTGTGATCCTGAAAGACATAAGAAAGTCGAAGTTAGCGATGAATTTAAATCCGATGTAATTTTTATTGGAACTGGATATGAAGACAGAGTTAAACTTTTAGAGAAAGTTAATTGGGATGGGATAAATTTAAAAATTTTAGGTACTTGGAAGCTTAGAAGGAATAGTCCATTAAGAAAATATACACTGTCTAAAATTATTACCAATGATGCTTCCGTAAAATTTTATAATGGTGCTAAAATTGGTCTTAATTTACACAGAGCGCACCCTTATGCGTATTCAGCTAATCCTAGAACTTTCGAGCTTTCTGCGTGTGGAACTTTTCAAATTTGCGATAAAAGACAAGAAGTTATAAATTTATTTGGCGATAGTATTGAATACTTTGAAAATTCAAATGATTTAGAACAAAAGATTAGGCATTACCTTGATAACGAAGGCGAAAGATTTGCTAAAGCTGAAAAAGCTAGGCAGATAGCTTTAAGGCAAACCTTTGATGCAAGGGTTAATATATTATTAAAAAATTTAAGTGAAAGGGAGGAATCAATATGGCGACACTACACGGTAAAAATGGAGTAGTTTATATGGGTGAAAATACAGCTACCCAAATTACTGAGCTAACAGAATGGCATATCTCAATTGATAGAGATTTAGCAGAAGATACAGTAATGGGTGATAGCTGGAGAACACAGTTAAAGGGAATTATTAGCTGGTCTGGATCTTTTGCAGGTTATATGGATACTGCATCTAATGATTTATTTACAGCAGCTACAGGTGCTAATAAACAGAGAATCTATATTTATCCAGATGCTAATAATTCAACAGCATATTATTATGGATATTGCTGGCCAAACTTAACTATTGATGCAACTTTGGGGGATGTTGTAGCTGTTAGCTGTGACTTTGACGGTGATGGTGTGTTAAGTAAAAACCCATAAACATAAATAAATAACTTTATAAGTAAAGGTGATGTAAATGAATAATGAAGAAATCTTTTTACCTGAGCCTAAAGTATATAGTATTGGTGATAAAAAATATATACAAAAGCCTTTATCAGCCTATAACTTAATTAAGTTGGCAAATCTTTTATCAAAGGCATTAAATCAGGCAATGTCTAAAAATATGTCCATATCAGTTTTAATTATGAATATGGACTTTAACAAACCTGATCCTGCACAGGTTTCAGCATTAATTTTAACGTTAATTTCAGAAGTTGGAGATATAAATGAATACTTGAAATACATCCTTAAAACAGAAAATAATTCAGAACTTGCAGAAACTGATTTTCAGTTTTTAAAGGACAACCTTATGCCAAGCCAGCTGGGTGTAATTATTAGTGATTTAGTTGAGACAAACAAAGATGAAATTAAGAGGATGTTTAGTCCTTTTTTTCCAATTTGGAAAAAGCAACCCGAACTAACCAAGAAGAAGGAGAAGGAGGGTTAGATTTGTTTAGCGCTTGTGAACTTTTAATGAAAGAATATGGGTTTAAAAGTATTGAGGATGTGCTTAGAAACTTTACGCTTTTGCAGATTGAGAAACATTTAGAGTTAATCGAAAAGCGAAAGAGAGACGACATTAAAATGGCCATAGCTATACAACACGGTAAACCTAGAGAAATATTGAGGCAGATAAAAGTTATGGAATTAGTAGAACAAAAACGTCAGGAGGTTAAGCATTAGTGGCATTAAATATTGGAGAGTTACTATTGCTTTTAAATGCTGACCCAACTAAATTGGAGCAAGCATTAAAGCAAGCACAGTCACAAACAAAAACTACTACTAAAAACATAGCACAGAATTTTGAAAAAGTTGGAAAAGAAATGCGAGATATAGGTCTTATGATGTCTGCTGCTATTACTACGCCTCTGGCTTTAATTGGTAAGAAAGCATTAGAAATGGCTATGGATACTGTAGAATCCGAAAATCTTTTTGAAGTTTCAATGGGTAATATGGCAGATGCTGCAAGACAATGGAGCCAGGAGCTTAGGGATAGTTTAGGGTTGAACGAGTATGAAGTTAGAAAAAATGTTGGAACTTTTAACGTAATGCTTTCGTCTATGGGTTTAGGTGAGCAACAGGCTTATGATATGGCTAAAAGTTTAACACAACTGGCTTACGATATGGCTAGTTTCTATAATTTACAGCCTTGGGAAGCTTTTGAAAAATTGCAGGCAGGTATATCAGGCGAAGTTGAACCTCTAAAGAGATTAGGTATAGTTGTAAATGACACTACAGTTCAGCATTGGGCACTAACTAACGGATTAATCAAGCAAGGTGACCAGTTAACAGAACAACAGAAAATTTTGGCACGTTATAATGTTATAATGGAAGCAACCCAAAAAGCACAAGGTGATATGGCAAGAACTATAGAATCACCTGCAAACCAGTTAAGAGTTTTGAAAGAACAGTTTAATATGCTTCTGGTGGACTTAGGTAAACAAATGATACCAACTTTTTTAAATGTCGTAGGAGTGTTAAAAAATGTAGTTACTTGGTTTAGCAATTTAAGCGATGAGCAAAAAAAACTTGTAGTAACTTTTGGGGCTGTAACAGCAGGAATACCCCCAATACTTTCAGGTTTAGGCCAGATGATTATAACAATTTCAAAGTTGAGGACTGCTATGCTTGCTTTAAATGCATCATCGGTTTTAACATTTGCTGGGTATGCCAGTGTAGCAGCAGTACTTTTAGGTTTGTCTAAAGGTTTAAGTAATGTAACTAATAGTTTTGTAAATGCTGCACATGGAACTAAAAGCTGGAGCCAGACTTTAACTGAACTTATTCAGGTTATAACTTTATATCCACCATACTATGGAAAACTTATACAAAATTTGTTCAGCTTTTCTAAAGCTACGCAAGAATCTACTAAAGCTACGCAAGAATCTTCGACAGGTTTGGAAGTGGCAACTAAGAAAATTGAAGAATACAGACAAAGTTTAGAAAGTGAAGGTTATACTAAGGAAAAAGCTACAGAACTTACTAGTCAATTTGCTGAATCTTTGGGGTACGTAACTGATAAAGCTGGAAATTTAGTACCACCAATGAATAATGCAAAGGAATCTGTAGAAAATATGGGAGATGCAGCACAAGATGCTGCATCAAACACTGACAAACTGCGTCAAGCTTTTGATAATTTAATTAAACAGATATTTGATAATGTTAATGCAAATGATGAAATGAATCGTGCTGAAACTGAGTATAAGGAAGCTTTGAATGAAGTTGTAAAAATTGAGAAAGAAATAACTAACGTCAAGGGCGCTAAAGTTAAAAAAGTAGTTGAAAATGATGAAGCATTGAATAGATACTTACAGACAAATTCAGAATATAATGAATTACTTGAAAAACAACGTGACTTACAAGGTCAATTAAATGAATATATTGCACAGGGGGATACTGCAAATGCAGGATACTTTGCAGTCCAAAACCAATTGGCTGAAACTGAGAAGAGGCTGAACGAAATAAGAACTGAAGGCATAAAACTTACTGGGGACACTGTTGTAGTTGGTTTATCCGATGCACAAAGCAAACAAAGGTTAGCTGAATTAAATGCCCAATTAGCTGAAGCAACAGCTAAAGCAGATTCCAGTGCCCAAGATTATCTATCTTCACTTTATCAGGTTTATACAGCTGAACAAACATCTACAGATATGAAAGAACAGGCTCGATTAAAAGCTATAGAATTAGGACTAGAATACTTAAATTTAGGTAAAATATCAGCAGATGGATTTGTTAAAATGGCTAACCAATTTGGTTTTTCTTCGGGCCAGATTGCTCTTCAAGCAAATCTTACTCGTGACCAAATACAACAAGCACTTACTGCAGCAGCTAAAAACGGAATAGATAGTTTTATGCAATTAGCTGATGATTTTGGAATACGAACATGGGCTATTACGACTTATGCTCAAAATGCAGGTATAAATATTGAGACTGAACTTAGAAAAGCAGCAAATCAAGGTATTTCGAGTTTTATAGATTTAGCTAGTCAATTTGGCTTTAGCGCAGCTGAAATGATGGCAAAAGCTAGTGAAATGGGTATACATTTTCAAACACAAACTGAAGGTATGAGCACAGATATGTATATCCTGAAAATGAAAATGTTAGATGTTCATAATACTCCGGTAGAACCTAAAATAAAAGTAGATACCAGTGACGCAGAAAAAGGTATTAACAATGTTAAAAGTTGGCTTGAAAGTCTTAAAGACAAGGTGATTCATATTTGGACTAAAGTAATGTCAAGAGAAGGTGGCTTGTTTATGAGTCAAGGTGGATTACTGGCTCAAAGTGGAAAGTATGTTACTGGTGCAGGTGAAGTACCTGCTGTGTTACATCCACCTGAAGTTGTATTAAATTCTAGACAAGCTTTAAGGTTAGTTTGGAATTTAGCTAACACCCCTTTAGGTAGGGCTAAACCGGTTACAACGTCAGGACCTAATATTGTGCAAAATGTAAATATAACTACTACAGCACAATTAACAGAAAGTGAAATAAGAAGGCAGTTAGATTTAATTTCTAGACAATTAGTTAGTAGGGTGGGGTTATGAAACTTAGTTTTAAAAATGCAAATAACGAAACATTTATTTTTCAAGAATATTATCATGTTTTTAATCTTTCAGGTTTTGGCGATATACCTGTAACGCATCAGTTAATAAAAGCACCATACCAAGACGGTGAAACGTATATCGATACTTTATTTGACCCAAGAACAGTAACGGTAGAATTTTATATACTTGGCGCTGATAGACAAGAATTGTTTAATAGAAGAAGAACAGTCCACCAACATTTCAATCCTAAATATGGTTTAGGCACGCTGGTTTGGGAAGATGACAGTGGTTCAGCTTATTGTTTAGATTGTATCCCACTCGAAATAGTATTTCAGGATGGAAAAGGTTTAGGACCAACATATCAACAATCAATAATTCAATTTTTAGCACCCAATCCATTTTGGTATGAATCAACTCAAATAGAGAAAATTTTAGTTGGTTTTTCAGGTGGATTATCTTTTCCGTTTAGCTTTCCAATTAGTTTTGGTACAGTTACAAGCCTAATAACAATTACTAACGAAGGTAATGTAAATACACCTGTTACTATAATGTTTCATGGTGAAGTTAACGATCCTGAAATTGTAAATTTAACAACTAATGAAACTATATCTGTAACTAAAGACATTGCTGATGGTGAAATATTGATAATAAATACTGCTTTTGGTAATAAATCAGTTCAAATTTATTCGGGAGGCAATTATTCAGATGCCTTTGAATATGTTGATCCGGATAGTGTTTTTTGGCAATTAATTCCTGGGGGCAATCAGGTTCGGTATTTAGCATCTTTTGAAGGTGACAACTCATATTGTCAAATACTTTTTTATAATCGTTATAGTGGGGTTTAAAAGTTATGAGTTATGATTTATATGTTTACGATACAAATTTTAATATTGTGAAAATAGTAGACGATTATGAATATCTTAGATGGAATATAAGATACAGAACAGTAGACAGTTTTGAGCTAAAGATTAACCGCTACAAAACTACAGCTGATTATTTGCAGTTAGGTTATATTATACAGCTTAGAAAAGGTGTGAATTTTGTGAGAGAGGGTATAATTGAAAGCAAAGAAATTGAACTTAGTGGTGAGGGCAAACTGTCGGAGGCTTGGGACATAACAGGAAGAGGACTTGATGGAATTTTAGCTGAAAGGTTGGCTCTATACGGAACCGATAGCGGTAATGGCTATGATAGCCAAAGTGGTATAGCTGAGACTCTTATGAGACACTACGTTGATGTAAATTGTATTTCTTCTTCTGATACTGATAGAAATTATAGTTTTTTAGAACTTGAGCCTGATCAGGAAAGGGGCGCAAGTGTTAAATACGATGCAAGATTTCAAAGCATTGCTGAGATACTTGAAGATTTAAGTTTAGCTTCAGGGCTTGGTTGGACTGTTACTTTTGATAGTTCTAATAAAAAATTTAAATTTAGAGTTCTACAAGGACTTGATAGAAGCTGGGGAAATGGTGTAAATAGTGTTGTAGTATTTAGCCCAGAATTTGGTAATATAAAGCTTATCGGCTATAAAAAAACAAGAATTGATTCTAAAACTGTAGCTTATGTAGGAGGTCAAGGTGAAGCAGAACTAAGGACTGTGCAAAAAGTAACTAAAGATGGGCTAACTTATACAAATTTAGACAGGAGAGAGTTTTTTGTAGATGCAAGAGACCTAGATACAACTGATAAATTAACGCAGAGAGGTAATGAAAAACTAGTCGAGCTTGGTGAAGAAGAAGTAATAGAATTTGAGAATTTACCTACAGGACCTTTTGAGTTTGAAACAGATTTCAATGTCGGTGATATTATAACAGTTAAATATCCTGGAATTTTTGAAGCTGATACTAGAATAATTGAAGTTACTGAAGAAATTACACCAGAACAGGGTATTCAAAATAAACTAGTAGTCGGTAGAGAATATCCTGATCTAATCGGTTTTTTGAAACTAAGTCAAAAGAATATAAGTGCTGAAATAAGGAGATAAAAATGGAAATTTTAAATAGAAAAATTGAAGAAATACAAAAAGAGATAGAAAGGACTGAGAACAATATAAGAATTGCTACATTAAAACTAAAAAGTTTACAGGATGAATTAAAAACAGTCCAAAGTGCAGTTTTAGTTTTACAAAACTACAATCTTATTAAAGAAGTAGATTCAATTTTTACAGAAGTTAAAAAAATTGTAAAAGATAAAAAAATGATTGAAGAAATTAACACAATCCAAGAAAAAATAAAAACTATACAGGAGGTGAGTCAAATTGGCTGAGTATAGTAGGTTTTTTGGTGGTTCACCCGCACCCTCATACGACCAAAATGACTTTTCTGATGTTTTTAAAAGATTTTTAAGTGCGGGAGTTTTTAAAGATATATCATATGGCCTTCAAGTTACTGCAACTGATCCACCAACTCTAGGAGTTTCAGTTAAAACTGGAGAAGCATGGATAAATGGCTTTTGGTATCAAAATAGTGCTAGTCTTACAAAAACTTTACAAACTGCAGATTCTAGTAAACCAAGAATTGATAGAATTGTTTTAAGATTAGATAGGTTAACTAATAGAAAAATTTCCTGTGAAGTTCTCACAGGAACTCCTGCTACTTCGCCTAGTGCACCAAGCTTAACTCAATCAGACAATACTTATGAAATTTCATTAGCCCAGGTTTATGTTGGTGCCGGAGTAACTTATGTAACAGACTCTAATATAACTGACGAGCGTGACTATGTTAAAAACCAGCAAGGCGTAATGCTATTTGGAGACCAGACTATTGCAGGAGTAAAAACATTTTCATCATTTCCTGTTACTCCATCGTCAGCTCCTACAAGTGATTATCAAGTAGCAAATAAGAAGTATTGTGATGATAATTTTGTAACTTCAACTGGCACAGTTACTTTAACTAACAAACGTATCACTAAAAGAGAAACAACAATTACTTCAAGTGCAACTCCAACTCCCAATAGTGATACTACTGATATTTATACAATTACAGCACTTGCAGAAAATGCAACTTTTGGCGCTCCAAGTGGAACTCCTACACAGGGACAATCCTTAATTATAAGAATTAAAGATAACGGAACTGCAAGGACACTGGCGTGGAATGCTATTTATAGAGCTGGTGACATTTCACTTCCCACTACAACTATTATTAGTAAAACTATGTATCTTGGTTTTATTTATAATAGCACAGACAGCAAATGGGATTTTGTAGCATACATTGATAACATTTAAGGAGGTATAATTATGGCAATACCAAGTTT
>Ga0123519_10002543_pt1 | contig 30804 bp, 36 predicted proteins | sample YelNatPaOPRAMG02_FD_87396 | JGI IMG/M metagenome (GOLD analysis project Ga0123519, IMG submission 87396) | Hot spring microbial communities from Yellowstone National Park - Yellowstone National Park OP-RAMG-02 (version 2) | ecosystem: Environmental > Aquatic > Thermal springs > Hot (42-90C) ... | reverse complement strand
GCCGGCGCCGGCCCCGGTGGCGGCGCAGGTCATCCTGGTCGGGCCGCCCGGAAGGCAGCAGATCGCGCTTCGGCTCACGGCTGCGGGCCCCGTGAAGGACGTCGCAGTGCGCCTGTCCGGGCGGGCCGGCCGGCGAGTCCTGTGGGAGGGGCCGCCGGGCGGCGCGGCGGTCGTCGTGCCGAGTGCGAGCATAGGCGCCGGGCCAGCCTCTGTGTCGGTGTCCATTGAGTCGTCGTCCGGCCGGCGGGAATACGTGCTATTCGCGCCAACCATGGAGCGGCTGGGCCAGACGGCGGCGACGGCGCCGGTGGGGCGCTACGCGCGCGAGCCGCTGAGTAAGGTGCTGGCCGATTTCAGCGCTCTGACGGGGTTCGTTATTCTTGCGGAGGCGCCGCTGGACCGGCCAGTCGAGGGCGTGCTGCCGCCGGGCGATCCTGCAACGGTTCTCAGGAGCGTGGCCGCCAGCGCAGACATGGACATCGCCGGCCTCGGCGCGGCGCGCACGCTGACCCACCGGCGCTGATGCTCCAACGCCGCGGCAGGGCGCGGGGCCGGTCGCGCCTAATTCAACGACCATGGTGTTCCAGGTCTCAGGTCACCACCGCCCGCGAGCGCGCCCCCGCGGCTGCGCGCTGTTCGCGCGCGGCGCGGCGGTGCTGTGCTGCGTCGCCTGGCTCTCGCTGGGCGGCGGCCGCGCAGCCGCCGGCCCCGACATGGCGGGGTTGCAGCGGACCGGCGAATGGAACCGGCTCGCGGTTCTATGGCACACGATGATCGACCATTCGTCGAACAGGACATTCAGCCGGGAGCGGTTTGAGAGCCTGGCGAAGGACATGGACGTCGCCGATGCCGACATCAGCGCCCTAGAGAAGCAGGGCCTGCTGCCCCGCGACGTGGCCGCCGACCTGCGGCGACTGTTCCACGCGCGCTATGAGTACATAGACAAGTACCACTACATCACGTCGTCCAACGTGTTCATGACCTCGTCGGAGTCCGCGGCAAGCACCTCGCATTGGCTTACGGAGCACAACCTGTATGTGATACGGGCAACCGCGGCGACGCCCGGCGCGGACCCGCGACTCGTCGAGGCCGCGGAGTCGAGCACCGCCTATGAGCTTGCGTTTCAACACCACCTCGATAAGTTCGAGGCGGAGGTGCAGCAGAGGCGGGAGGCGCTGAACAGGCAGGAGGGCGAGGGGAAGCGGGTTGACTGGCAGGCCTTCGATAACGACTGCGAACGCCGGCGCAACCTGCTCTTCGACGCCTACCGCGACCGGCGCATCCCGATCCCGCGGTCGGTGCGAGCGCTTATGCCTTACGTGCTCGCGCTCACCCGGGCGCGGCCGGACTGGTCTTCCGAGGCCGGTGTCTCGATCAGCCCCGGCCAGTGAGGTCACATGCTGGGTTGGAGCGTCGATCTCGGGCTGGACGTAGGGACCTGCGTCACGCGGATCTACCAACGCGGGGTCGGCATCGTACTGGCCGAGCCATCTGCCATCGCGTTCTCCCCGGTCGGGGGAGAGCTGATCGGCGTGGGAGCGGAGGCCAAGCTCATCGCGGACCAGGGGTCCACGGACGCCCACGTCGTCTTCCCGATCCGCGGCGGCGTGGTAGCAGACCACAACGCGGCCGCCCAGATGATCCGACTGCTGGTGCGCCGTGCGCTCGGCCGGCGGCCGCTGTTCATGCCCCGGCTGGTGGCCGCCCTTACCACCGCCGCCACGCCAGTAGAACGGGCCGCCCTCCTGCACGCGGTGCAGAGCGCAGGCGCCCGGCGGGTGCGGCTCGTCGACCGCATGCTGGCAGGTGCCATCGGCTCAGGGTTAGCCCCCACGGACCGCGGCGCGCGGCTGGCGGTCAGCATCGGAGGCGGCGTCACGGAGTTCGGAGTCATCGCCCAGGGCCGGCTGGTGTGGGGTCGGAACGTCCGCTTCGGGGGGCGCGATCTTGACGAGACGATCCGAAAGATGATGCTCAATCGCTACGGCGTGAGCCTCTCGTCGGCCACGGCTGAGCAGATGAAGCTGAGGGTCGGGGCGGTGCTGCCGCAGATGGCGCGCAGCCGAGTCACTGTCGGCGGAGGCGAGGTGTACGGGGAGTTGTTCCGCAACCTCGAGATCACCCTGGATGGCATCCCCGAGCTGCTGGCGCGGGCTCTTTCCCCCATTATCAATGAGATCCACTGGTGCATCGCGGAGGCCCCGACCGAGCAGCGCGCGGAGGTCCGCGCCAATGGCATCATCCTCATGGGAGGCACTGCCCTGCTCCAGGGTGTGCCGCAGATCATGCGGGAGCGAGTGGGAGTGCCCGTGGTGAGGGCTCGCGAACCGGCCCATGCCGTCGCGCTCGGCCTCGGTGCGATTCTTCAGGACATCTCCAAGCTGAGCGCTGACGGCCACCGCTACGGCGGACTTCCATAGTTCGGGGTGACGCCCCGCGGCAGGAGTGTCCGCTGCGCCGCGGAACATGCATGCCTGACCTGTTCGCGGGCCGCTGCATGTCCGGCCGGGGCGCCAGAGAGGTTTGCGCGGCCCCGGCGCCTCCCGGGGACGCGCCTCGCTCAACCGGCTCCATGAAGCATCGAGGTGATAGGCTATGCCGCGCAACCTGACCGAGAAGATCATCGCGGACCACCTGGTCTCGGGAGAGATGAGGCCCGGCGCCGAGATCGCCATTCGCATCGACCAGACGCTGACGCAGGACGTCACCGGCACGATGGCCTTCCTCCAGTTCGAGGCGATGGACGTGCCGCGTGTCCGGACCCTACGGTCGGTGAGCTATGTCGATCACAACATGCTGCAGACGGGTTTTGAGAGCGCGGACGACCACCGCTACCTGCAGACGGCCGCGGCGAAGTACGGCGTCTACTTCTCCCGCCCCGGCAACGGCATTTGCCACCAGGTGCATCTGGAGCGCTTCGCGGTGCCCGGGCAGACGCTGCTGGGATCCGACAGCCACACGCCAACTTGCGGCGGCCTGGGCATGCTCGCCATTGGGGCCGGGGGACTCGACGTCGCGGCCGCGATGGCGGGATATCCCTTCTACCTGTCCATGCCGCGCGTTACGCTAGTGCGATTGACCGGCGCGCTTCCGCCCTGGGTCAGCGCAAAGGACGTTATCCTGCACCTCTTGCGCCGCCTGACCGTTCGTGGTGGGGTCGGGCGCGTGATGGAGTACGACGGCGACGGCCTGGCCGGCCTCTCGGCGCCCGAGCGGGCCACGATCGCGAACATGGGGGCAGAACTGGGGGCCACCAGTTCTGTCTTTCCCAGCGACGAGCGGACGCGGGAGTTCCTGCGCGCACAGGAGCGCGAGGAAGCGTGGGCGCCGCTCGCTGCTGACCCGGGCGCGGAGTATGATGATGTCGTGCACGTCGACCTGGGCGCGCTCGAGCCGCTCGTCGCAAAGCCCCACAGCCCGGACAACGTCGTGCCCGTGGGCGAGGTTCGCGGCGTTCGGCTCGACCAGGTCGCCATCGGAAGCTGCACGAACTCGTCATACCGCGACCTGATGGTCGTCGCCTCGATCCTCGATGGCCGCCGCGTCGCCCCTCATGTGAGCCTCGTCATCGCACCGGGTTCGCGCCAGGTGCTGGAGATGATGGCCGAGAACGGCGCCCTCGCGAAGCTGATCGCAGCCGGCGCCCGCATCCTCGAGGCGTCCTGCGGGCCGTGCATCGGCATGGGGCAGGCGCCCGTGTCCGGTGGCTACACCCTGCGCAGCTTCAACCGCAACTTCGAGGGCCGCACGGGGACCCGCGACGCGCATGCCTACCTCGCCAGCCCCGAGGTCTGCGCCGCCTCCGCCATCGCCGGGGAGATCGCCGACCCGCGCGAACTCGGCGTCCCGCCCGTGGTGCCGATGCCGGAGCGGTTCCTGGTGGACGACAGCATGATCATCCCTCCCGCGGAGGACCCGGCCTCGGTGGAGGTCCTGCGCGGACCGAATATCGCGCCCGTGCCGCGCCGGGGGCCGCTCGCCGACACGATCCGCGGCGAGGTGCTGCTGGTGGCCGGCGACAACGTAACCACGGATGACATCATGCCCGCCGGCGCTCACATCCTCCCCCTCCGCTCCAACATCCCCGCCATCTCTCAATATGTGTTCGCCCGCCTCGACCGGGAGTTCGTGGCCCGCGCGAAGCGGGCGGGCGGCGGCTTCATCGTCGCTGGTGTCAACTACGGGCAGGGATCCAGCCGGGAGCACGCGGCGCTTGCTCCGATGGCCTTGGGCATCACAGCGGTCCTGGCGCGGTCATTCGCTCGCATCCACCATGCCAACCTGGTGAACTTCGGCATCCTGCCGCTCAGGCTGCCCGAGGACGCCCGCATCGATCAGGGGGACGAGCTGGAGATCAGAGATATCCGCGCGCGCGTCGCCGCTGGCCAGCCGCTCGATGTCACCAACTTGACCCGCGGCTCACACTTCAAGGTCACCTGCGATGTGACTCCGCGGCAGGCCCGGGTCCTGCTTGCCGGAGGTCTGCTGAACTTCATCCGGGAGGGCGGGCGCTAGCCCCGAGGAGCCACTCCGTGCTGCGTAACCTGTTTCGCCGCGTCACAGACCTCCTCTCGGGTGCCGCAAGCGTCACAGACGAGCTGTTCGACGACCTCGAGGAGGTGCTCATCGCCTCGGATGTCAGCGCCCGCGTCGCGGCGCGGATCGTCGAAGACCTGCGGCGGCAAGTGCGGGAAGAGAGGGTGCGCACCGCCGACGGCGTCCGGGAGCTGCTGCGGCGGCAGCTCGCTCGCATGCTGTCCCAGCACGCCGCGCCGCTGACCACCGAGGCGGACCCGCCGCCGCTGGTGTATCTCATGGTCGGGGTGAACGGCACCGGCAAGACAACCACGATCGCCAAGCTCGCGGCCCGCCTCCAGCGGCAGGGGAAGAGCGTGCTGCTGGCCGCGGCCGACACGTTCCGGGCGGCGGCCATCGAGCAGCTAGAGGTTTGGGCGCAGCGCCTCAACGCGGACCTGGTGCGCCACCAGGCCGGAGGCGACCCGGCCGCGGTGGTCTTCGACAGCATCCGCGCCGCGCGGGCGCGCGGCCGAGATGTGGTTATCGCAGACACGGCCGGCCGCCTGCACACGAAGCGCAACCTCATGGAGGAACTGGCCAAGATCGACCGGATCGTCGCGCGGGAGCTCGGGCGGCCGGCGGACGAGGGCCTGCTTGTCCTCGACGCCACCACTGGGCAGAACGCGCTCGTGCAGGCACAGGAGTTCCGGGGGAAGGTAAGGCTGACGGGCGTCGTGATGACGAAGCTCGACGGCACCGCGAAGGGCGGAACGCTGATCACCATCGCCGAGGAGGTCGGGCTTCCGATCAAGCTGATCGGTACCGGCGAGACGGTGGAGGATCTCCGCGACTTCGACCCTGTGGAATTCGCGCGCTGGCTCGTGCCTCAGTCCTGACGCGTCTCCTCCTCTTCGACCTCCTCCAGAAGCGCCCTGTCCTCATCGGTCAGGTTGGCCCTGGCCAGCAGGTCCGGGCGGAGCCGACGCGTGCGCCGCAGCGATTCCTTTCGGCGCCATCGCCTGATCTGCTCGTGGTGCCCGGACAGCAGAACCTCCGGCACGCTCCAGCCGCGGAACTCCGCCGGCCGCGTGTACTGGGGATACTCCAGCAGCCCCTCCGCAAACGAGTCCGCGGCGGCCCCCTCCTCCGCCCCCAGAACGCCCGGCAGCAGCCGCACGACCGCATCGATGACCACCATGGCGGGCAGCTCGCCACCGGTCAAGACATAGTCGCCAATCGAGATGGCGCGCGTCGCCAGGTGCGCCCGCACGCGCTCATCGACCCCTTCGTAGTGGCCGCACAGCAGGATGAGGTGATCCCTGGCGGCCAGGTCGCGCGCGGCGGACTGCTCGAAGCGCTCGCCCTGGGGCGACAACAGCACCACCTCCTCGGCGCACCCCACCTCGGGCCGGCAGCGAAGCTCCTCAACCGCCTCGAAGAACGGCTCGGGCTTCATCACCAGCCCTGGGCCGCCGCCGTAGGGGTAGTCATCGGTCGTATGGTGCCGGTCGTGGGTCCACCTCCTGAGGTCGTGGACGGAGATGCTGACGATGCCGGCCTCCTGCGCGCGCTTCAGGATGCTCTCGCCCAACACCGGCGCAAACATGGCCGGAAATGTCGTCAGAACGTCAATCCTCAGGCGCATCTGTTTGCTCGTACTCCGCAGGCAGCGAGACCACGATCCGGCCGCCGCGCAGGTCCACCTCGCGCACGAATTCGCGCACCGCGGGGATCATCGCGGACGGCGTGACGTAGACATCGTTCGCCGAGGACCGAATGACCTCCACAATCTCCCCGAGGTCGCGGCCGTCCTCGGTGACCGCCCGCAGGCCGATGATCTGGTGCACATAATAGCATCCCTCGGGCAGCGGCACGGCCATGCTCGGTCTGACCTTGACCCACGCGCGCCGGAGCGTCTCCGCGCAGTTGCGATCATCACATCCCGCGAGCAGCAGGATCACGCCCTTCGGGGTCAGCCGGGCCTCCCGGACGCGGTAGACGCGTTCCTCTCCGTCCGGCAACTCGAGGCATACCTCCTCCAGGCACCGGAAGCGCCCGGGAAAATCGGTCTCTGGGCGGACGCGAACCGCGCCCCGGGTGCCGAAAGGAGCCACGACCTGGCCGACGACCAGGGTCCATGGCTCCTCTACAGACTCCATCGAGTTCACGCCTCGCGGATTTCGACGATGACGCCGTCCTTGATGACGATCTCGGACCCGCTGATCTTCTTGATCAGATCGTCGCCCACGGTGACCTCGACGAAGCCCTCGAGCGTGCCCCGCGGGTACTCGCTTCCGAGATCGAGCTTGTCCGTCTCCTCAATCTGGCGCAGGATGTCCTGCTTCAGCGCCTCGTGGCGGCGCCGCTCCGCCTCGATCTGACGGCGGGCAGCCATCGCCTGCGTCAGGTCGGTGCGCTGCAGGTCGGCCAGGAAGCGCCGACTCTGCACATCCATTTGCTCAATGCGACGCTGGGTCGCGTCGGCAGCCTCCTGGAGCTCCTGCCGGAGCTCCTTCTTGAAGTCCTCGGTCACAATCACCTGGACTGCTATTGTGCGCTTTACCGTCACACTAGCCATGCGTTCCCTCTACGCCTCGCTCGCGGGGCTCGGAGGTGCCTCCTACCTTGTTGATGTCCACCCAGATGCTCTTGCGCTCCTTCGTGCCGACGGCACGCACAAGCGTGCGAAGAGCGTTCGCGATCCGCCCCCCCTTGCCGATGACCTTCCCGAGGTCTCCCGGGGCGACGCGCACCTCCAGGATGATGCTGCGCTCCCCCTCGATCTTGTTCACCGCCACCTCCCCCGGCTCATCCACAAGCGCCTTCACGATCGTCGAGACTAGCTGATCCACTTCTCCTGCCCTCCAGATCCCATCGCGATGTTTCACGTCCCTCGCGAGGGCCAGAGCGCCGCGCGCTCCATGCGGCGTGCGCGAGAGTTCAGGGGGCGACTACCGCCCTCGCACCAGCGGCAGTGTCCTGCTAGTCGCTACGCTCCTCACCCTCCTCCTTGGAAGCGTCCTCTGCACTCTCCGTCGCCAGGTTCTCGCGACACCGCCCTCCTAGACGACGCCCCCCTCGTCCCCAGCCTCCTGGGCCTGTTCCGCCTCCCGCGCGCCCTCAGCTTCGGCCGGCGCCGGCCCCGCGCCGCGCCTCAGCGCTGCTCCCTGGGGCGCCCGCTCGCCTGAGAACTTCTCCCATACTCCCGCGGTGGCGAGCAGGGACCGTGCCGTGTCAGAGGGCTGCGCGCCGCGCTCGAGCCAGTACCGGGCGCGCTCCTCGTTGACGGTGACCGCCGGCGGGTTCGAGCGGGGGGCATAGTGCCCGATCACCTCGATGAACCGCCCGTCCCTCGGCGCGGCCGAGTTCGCGACGACCAGCCGGTACTCCGGCTGCTTCCTCTTACCTATCCGACGCAACCGAATGCGAACTGCCACACAGCCCTCCTGGTATACGCCACTTCTACGTGTTCTCTTCCGCGCCACGCCGCTGCGGCGCAGAAGCTCTTCACCACCCGAATCGCGGAAGGCGCGCTTTCTTCGCTCGCCGCCCCCCCCGCTCGGCCTCCGCAATCTGCTCCAGCATCGCGCGCATCTGGCGGAACTGCTTGAGCAGCATGTTCACGTCCTGCCGCGTTGTTCCGCTGCCGAGGGCAATGCGCCGCCGTCGGCTCCCATCGATGATGTCGGGCTGCTCCCGCTCCTGCGGCGTCATCGACTGGACGATCGCCGTCATCTGGCTCAGGCGCCTGCGATCGACCTGTACAGGCCCTTGGCGCGCCAGGCCCTGCAAGCCCGGTATCATGCCCAGCAGGTTCTCCAGCGATCCCATCTTGCCCAAGCGCTGAAGCTCGCGAAGGAAGTCGTTGAGGTCGAAGCGCCCCTCTCGCAGCCGCCTCTCCAGCTCCTCCGCCTCCCGCTCCTCGATCGCCGCTTCGGCCTGCTCGATGAGCGACAGCACGTCCCCCATCCCGAGGATGCGAGACGCCATCCTCTCGGGATGGAAGACCTCCAGGGCGTCCAGCTTCTCCCCGACGCCCGCGAACTTGATCGGCCGCCCCGTTACCGCCCGCACCGACAGCGCCGCACCCCCCCGCGCATCGCCGTCCAACTTGGTCAGTATCACCCCCGTGACGCCCACCTGCCGGTCGAACTCCCCGGCCACGTTCACCGCGTCCTGCCCTGTCATCGCATCCAGAACCAGCAGCACCTCGGCCGGGGACAGCGCCTGCTTCATCGCGGACAGCTCGTCCATCAGCTCGGCGTCCACGTGCGTTCGCCCAGCCGTGTCCACGATGACGGGCCCCAACCGCTCCTGCCTGGCCTGACGCACGGCCGCCTGCGCAATGCCGACGGCGTCCTCGGCATTGCCCTCGAAGACCGGCACGCCCGCCTGCCCCCCAACCACCCTGAGCTGCTCGACCGCGGCCGCGCGCCTGAGGTCAGTCGCCACCAGCAGCGGGCGTTTTCCCTGGCGCCTCAGCCACAGCGCCAACTTCGCCGCGGTCGTCGTTTTGCCGCCGCCCTGAAGCCCCACCATCAGAATGACCGGCGGCTCGCCGGTCAGTTTCAGCTCGCTCGACTCGGAACCGAGCAGAGCGGTCAGCTCATCGTGTACGATTCCCACGACCTGCTGGCCAGGCGTGAGGCTTTCCATCACCTTCTGGCCGACGGCCTGCTCTCGCACGCGGTCCACGAACTCCCGCACCACGCGGAAGTTCACGTCGGCCTCCAGAAGCGCCAGCCGGATCTCTCTGCAGGCGGCGGCGACGTCCTGCTCCGAGAGACGTCCTCGCCCCCGCAGGCCGCGGAGGACGTCCTGCAGCTTCGCACTCAGCGATTCAAACATGCGCGCAAGCCTGCCGCCCGCGTACGCGCCGCCGCGTTCCCAAGCGCCGGCCGCGAGACCCAAGCGCGTCCTCGCCCCGATCGGTGGTGTCTCGCTGTGCGCGCGGGCACAGAGTATACATGGCAAGGAGTGTTGTTGTCAAACGTCTCTCCCGCATTCGGGCGACATCCGGTCGCACGAAAGCCCTTCTCATCGCTTACCGCTCACGCGCCCCGGCGTCCCGAAACCACCGCACGGCCCGACGCAGGAGCTTCCGCTGATCCGCGTGCGTGAGCATCCGCAGCGCCTGTTCCACCCCGAACCATCCCGCGTCCAGCGCCCTCTCCTCCGCGCTCGGCCGCAGCTCCGCTCCCTCCGGCGCCCGGAACGCGAACCAGTCGACCCGCTTCCGATAACGCCGGTTCTCCCGCTCGAATTCGTGCTCGGTCCATCCCAGGGGCGCCACAAGCGTGAGGCCGCTCAGTCCAACCTCCTCCGCAACCTCCCTGCAAGCGGCGGCCTCGGGCTTCTCCCCCGCCTCGACGCGCCCCTTCGGGAATACCCACGTTCCGTACGCGGAGCGCATCACGACCACCTCGAGCTCGTCCCCCGAGCCGCGGGCCACCACCCCTCCGGCGGAGTGCACACGAATCGCCTCGGGCTCTTCGTGGCCGCGGGCGTGCCGCGTCATGCTGGAGGACCCCATTCCGATGGCCGCCGCTCCTCCCACGGCGCAGGCTCCGGGATGCCGAACATATCGCGCTTCGCGGACAGATAGTAACGGTAGTTCTCCAGGGTCACGTCTGGCGGAACGCGGTGGTCGACGTGCGGTATCCAGCCGCCCTCCGCGACGTAGGGAGCGATTCGCTTGAGTTCCCGGCGAATCGCTTCCTTGCCCTCGATGAGCGCCCGCTTGTTTACGCCCCCCAGGAGCAGGACGGCCTTACCGTACTTGTCTCGCAGCGCGATGGGGTCGCTCCCGGCCGCCACCTCGACGGGAAACATGCAGTTCACGCCGGCCTCCAGCCACAGCGGCACCAGCGCGTTGATGTTGCCGTCGCAGTCGGTGTACACGATATCACAGCCGTGTGCCCTGAGCAGGTCCGCGATCCGCCGGTACCGGGGCACCATGAAGCGCTCGAAGTGCGCCGGCGAAATCATGGGCCCCGCGTTGAAGCACATGTCCTCCCAGCCGGCGCCGAAGTCGAGGTCGACCTGTGGCGCCGCCCACTCGATGGTGCGCAGGACGACGCGGGTGACCTGCTCCATGATCTCCTCGACCAGGGCGGGATCGTCGTAGACCATCATCGCCGCGCGCTCGAATCCCATCCAGTCCCGCATCCAGCCGTACAGGCTTCCGATGCCGATGCCCAACGGATAGTCCCGGTTCCGCCATTCCGCCGTCATGCGCTCCCACTGCTCGCCCGCGGGCAGCCGCCTCGGATCATCCGGGTCGAGCCGCGGCTTGAACTCCCGCTCCCAGGCCTCTCGGTCCTTGAGGGCGAAGTCCAGGAAGTGCGGGATGGAATCCTGGCCGGAGGCATGGATTTCACAGGTGGCGCCGTGCTCGTCCCGCACCAGCACCCGGTCGCCCCGACGCCCGAGCTCGATGCGCTCGAAGCCTGGCAGGAGCCCCTGGTGCACCGGCACCTGGGCCCGCGGCGCGAAGCCAAAGTAGATGTCGCCCTTCGGAAGGGTGTCGATCTCCCTGGGCAGACCCTGCTCATGCCAGGCCGTCAGCGTGTTCTCCCACCACCCGAACTCCTCGTCGGGGATGTGGTCTACCGGCTGGAAGTGCATTGTGGCAACCCAGCGTTCGCGGTGGGTCATGCGCCATCCTCCCGCGCGGCGGATGAAATCAGGTCAGGCAGGCGGTCCAGGCTCTCCACGCGCAGGCAGGAGGCTCCTGGGTGGCGTCCGCGCCGATCCACGAGCACCGCCCTGAACCCGGCCGCGGTCGCGGCTTCGACATCGTGCACCAGGCTATCGCCGACATGCCATCCAACCAGGCCGGCCCGGGCCACGACCTCTGCGGCGTGCCGGAACAGCACCCCGCCCACCTGCTTCGCCTCCCCGAAGGAGAGCCCGTCGAGGATCAGGTCGAAGTACTTCGCCACCCCGAGCGCCTCCAGGTCCGGAAGGGCGCGGGGCCGACCGGTGATGATGCCCAGGCGCGCCCCGCGGTCCGCCAGGGCCTCCAGCACCCCCCGCACCTCGGGGTACAGCGCGATGGCGTCTGGCCGCTGGAGGAGCTTCGCCACTCGCTGCGCGGCCCGCCGGGCGCCTTCCCGCACGCCCAGCGACTCGAAGATCCGAGCATCGTAGTCTAGCCAGAACGCGCTCTCATCGCGGGCAGCCGCGTGGCTTCTCAGGCACTCGCCGTAGATGGTGGAGAACGCTTCGTTGAGCGCGTTGAACGCCTGCTGGCGGGTAATGTGGACGCCCTCTTCGGCGGCGGCCCGCGCGAAGGCATCCTCCCAACTGGTCACCCACTCAACGAGCGTGTCGTCCATATCGAAAAAGACGTATGCGCGATTCATGGTGCTAGATCAGAGAAGGCGTGTCCCGGCCGGCGGGAGCGTTCTGCACTCACGACAGCGAGCCGCCTTACGGCGGCCCGCACCCGCCCGCACCTTCGGGGCGCCACCCGGAGTATACCAGCACGGGCGCCTGGTGGTCAACGCGGGAAGGCCGCCGTCCAACCCCGGCCGGTGCGCGGGCGGAGCGACGCCGATCTCAGGCCAGCCCGTGATACGGGAAGACGCGCTCCTTGACGGCCTCGACAGCCTGCTGCGCGAACTCCCGCGCGATCCGCGCCCACTCGTCATCAACCCGCGGCCCAGTGGTGTCATGGAGCGGCACCGAGCCGTCGCCGCCGTAATGCTTCGCCTCGGGCTGGGGTATCGATTCAGGCGCGTCCTCGCCCAACATGCGCGCAAAGGCGAGCGTCCAGGCACGCGGGACCACGCTGACGTCATAACCGCCGCCGCCCACCGCGACCCACCGCCGCGCACGCGCTGCGATCTCGGCAACGACAGCGTCGTAGCCTCTCGTCGTGAGGCACATATGGGTGAGGGGATCCCGGAAGTGCGTGTCGGCCCCCAGTTGGCTGACCACGAAGTCGGGTTCGAAGGCCTCCAGCAGCGGAGGTACGATCTCCCGGAAGGCCCACAGGTACACGTCATCGGTAGTCTGGGGCGAGAGCGGGAGGTTGACCGAGAAGCCCTCCCCTTCGCCCTCTCCGACCTCGTCCACGCCGCCCGTGCCGGGGAATAGGTAGCGGCCGGTCTCGTGCACGGAAATCGTCATGACGTCCCGACGCGAATAGAAGGCCTCCTGGACGCCGTCACCGTGGTGGGCGTCGATGTCCACGTACGCGATCTTCACCCCGCCGCCCGTCGCACGCGCTATGTGCTCGATGGCGACGGCCGCGTCGTTAAAGATGCAAAAGCCGGCCGCGCGCGCCCGGTGGGCGTGGTGGAGCCCGCCCGAGGGGTTGAAGGCCGCCGCGGCCTTCCCCCGCACGACCAGATCAGCGGCGAGAACTGAGCCGCCCACCACGAGCGCGGCCGCCTCGTACATATTTGGGACGATGGGGTTGTCGGCAGTCCCAAGGCCGTACTCGATCGGCCGGCGCACGGCCCGTCGCTCCCCCGGCGCGCGAACCGCGTTGATATACTCCGCGGAGTGAACGAGCGCGAGGGTTTCTTCGTCGACGGGCGTGGGCCGCGCGAGGAACACGCCTTCTTTCTCCAGCAGACCGCATGCCCGGATCAGCTCATAGGTCCGCTGCACCCGCACAGGTCGGAGGGGGTGAGAGGGACCCAGGTCGTACTCCGCGAACCGTGGCGTGTAGACGAGCGCGGCCGGCCGCATAGAACGCGCTCAGGATGCGCCCGCCGGCGAGGGCGCGGGCGCAGGCGCCTGCCCTCCGCCCGGGCGCATCCCGAAGACCACCGCGCGGTAGTCCTCTCCGCGCGCGACCAGCAGGGAAAGCGGCGCCCGCTGCTCAATCGCGTTCACCAGCGCGTCCGCGAGCTGCCCCGCGTGCCAGACGGAGCGATCTCCGACCGCCATCACGCGGTCGCCCGCCTGTATCCCCTGGCGCTGGGCCGGGCTGCCCGCGGCCACCTCGTCGACCGCCAGCCCCCCATCCGGTCCCGCCTGACGGGCTACCTTCATCCCCAGTATCTTCTGGACCTGGACCACGGCGTCCCCCACCGGGTCTTCCGGCTTGCTGGTGTCGGGCGTGCTCGCCCGGATCCAGATCATGCCGGCGACGAAAAGGATCGCCGCAACCAGTAACAGCGCCCACGGGGGCAGCAACCGTGTCATGACCACATCCACCTTCTCATCGAGCTTCCCACCGCCAGCCGCCAGGCGCGGCCTGCCGACAGACATACCCGCTGTCCGGCGATGAAGGGCGACGAAGCCCCGGCGGCGCGGCGCAATGATATCCTAGTGTTACCCTACTTGGGGCCGCGGGATCACCCGCTTTCGCAGCCCCCGAGGGGGCCGGCAGGTCTTCTACGACGGCTTGGGCTCGTCGGAGACAGGGTTCTGCCCAAGGCGGCCGGCGACCTCGGCGCGCCGCGCGTAGAAGCTCGTCAGGCCGCAGTCAACGCAAACGTCGGAATAAAGGGAGATCAGATCCCCAATGGGCTCGCCGCCCTGCTTGACGATCTGGAGCTGGACGCCCGGGACCTTGCATCCCCGGATCATACTCGTGCCGCCGCAGCTTGGACAGACTCGCTGCCGGCGGCGCTCGTGCTGGCGCTCCTTGCCCATTTCCGTCATTCCCCCCTCCGACCCAGGCCTACACGCCTGGGCGGTCTGTCCCAGGTGGCCTGCCACGTGGCAGCAGGCCCAGCAACCGGACTCCGCGGCCCTTGTTCACGGAGCCGGCAGTCAGTGTACGGACGGTGAGCCCGAACCCTTCGGAGGGCTCGGTATTTCGCCGAACTGCTCCTCGTAGCGCCGCACGTTCTCGGCAATCGCGTCGCGCAGCGCCTTCGCCACCACGGGGTGCAGGATGACGCGCACCTGGGTCGGAGCCGACTCCACTTCGCGCGCCTCGGGTCCCATGCGCTTGAAATCCACTAGGAACTCCAGGGCGGCGTGTGTGATTCGCGCCACATTCGCGTACACGACCGGGAAGTCCGAATCCTGGGCCATCGCTTTGCCTTTTTGGGCTACCCTACCGGCCTTCGCGTGTCAAAGCAACGCGCAGAGGCCGCCAGGCGGCCGCCCTATGCGCTTGCGAGCATCGCCAGAGCGCTCTGCCGGGCAATGCCCGCTATTCCTCCCGCCCGGACTCCTCATACAGCGTAAGTCTAAGCTGCTCCCCCCCGCGGGTGAGAACGGCGTAGTTGTCGCCGATCCCCACCACGGTGTACCCGGCCGCCCGCTCGCCCACCTTGGCGTAATAGCGCCTGTCCCCGCGGCGCACCACCGCCAGCGGCTCGCGCGCGCCGCGAACGATCCCTACGAGGCGAACCTCGCCCTGGCTCGGCGCGGGCTGAGCCTTCGCTTCACCAGGGCCGGCAGGCTTGCTCTCGCCGCCGGCCGCAGAACGGAACGGGTCACGCTTCCCCGAGGCCCGCGGCGTCACCTTCTCCGGCGCAGCGGCGACCTGCTTCTCGGCGGCCGCGGCTGCTGCCGCCGTCTTGGCGCCGCCTCGCGGCAGTGATCTCAGTCCGACGAAAAGGGCCACGGCAATCGCAAGGACGGCAACGGCCAGGGCGAGGAATGCGACATCCTGCCGCGGCCCCCGCGTCCTTGGAGAGCCGCCCTCTCGCTGCTCGCGCACTTCTCCCCCTTTCCTCGCAAGCGCTAGCGCGCTCGCTCCTCGGGAGGCAAGGGCGTGATGCCGGTGATCTCCGCCGTCTGCTTCTCCCCCGAGCGGACGAAGCCAACCGTGTACTTCTTCCCTGGTTCCACCGATTCCAGCAGATATACCACCGCGCCGGGATGAGGGGTCGCCTCCCCGGCGAAGCTGGTGATGAGGTCACCAGCCCTCAGCCCTGCATTGTAGGCCGGCGAGCCGGGGACCACGCCTGCCACGCGCACCCCCTTGCCCCTGTCCTGGGGCAGCGGCGGCATCACCACCACTATGCCCATCGGCATGAGCCCCTTGCGCAGGCCCTGAATTTCGCTATCCGACACCTCCGGCACCTGCGGGGGCAGGATCACCGGCCGCGGCTGCGGACCCCAATGGGGTCGACTGAATAGCACCAGAAAGATCGCCGTGGCGACCGCGACCACGAGGAGCGCGGTGGGCAGGCTGATGTTCTGCCTCACCCGAACTCCCCCCAGGTCATCCCCCATTTCGTCGTGCTGTGCCAATCCGGGACCCTCCCACACGAACAGCGGCGCTTTTCTGCCACGAGTCTACCACGTCGCCATGCGTTTGTTAAGGCGCCCCGCGCGCGTCCCGAGGAGGCCGCGAACACGCTCGGATCGGCGCGATCCGCCGTCCGGGGGTCCCTGTACTGTTCTTCCATGTCGCGGCACAGCTTCGTGGTGCGCGCCTCTGCCGGACTACAGCAGGCGGAACGCCTCGACGATGTCGGCGCCCCGGTAGGCGATGGTGCGGGCATCGATCCGCTCCCTTCCCGGGATGATCCGCACGTGGTCCGCCTGACCGGTGTTGTTGTATTCTACCCGTATCTCGACCGGGGCGCCCACCCGGTACGGCTCGATCTCCTTTGCCTTGCGGACGGCGACCTCGGCTCGCTCGCGGATGGCCCGCTGCACCTGCTGGGCCGACAGCAGCACGGCCGAGTAGCGCGACAGACCGCGCTTGGTCGCCACCGTCTCGATGCCGGGCACCAGCGCGGCGGCCTCCTCGCAGGCCTTTTCGCACCCGCTCACGAGCACACAGGGGATGCCGTAATGGCCGGCTATGGCCGCCCACAGGCCGATTTCCCCCATGAGCTTGCCATTCACCCACATGTTATGCCACGACACCGTCGACATGGTGTGGTCCCGCACGGCTCCCAGCGTGCCTGCCATGGCATGGCACCCGATGAAGAACGTGGCGTCCGCCCCTTGGGACACCCCGCCCGGCCAGTCCGGCCGCGCCTCCCCCATGACGTACCGGGCGGACGGGTGAAGCTCGTCGAAGATGAAGTTGAATCCGCTAGCGTGACCGTCATCGACCACCACCTCGGTCGCCCCGCCGGCCAGGGCCCCCTCCACGGCTGCGTTTACCTCCTGCGTCAGGAGCCGCCTCGCTCGCAGGTACTCAGGCGAGTCTCCCCCGACCTGCTTGTCGAGGAGCACGCCCGCCACCCCCTCAAGGTCAGTCGTCACGTACACTCGCATCGTCTTGCCTCCCTCTGTGGATGCTGGCCGCCCTGGATAGGGGACCGAGATACGGAGGCTGGCTCCGGGTCAGACCTCTTGCGGGCCGCAGCCGTGTGGCGCCCGCGCGCGGCGGCCCGCTGAGCCGGCGGATGAACCGCATCAGGGTCTTGGTGGTGCCCAGGACTGGATTTGAACCAGCACGGCCTTGCGGCCACTGGCCCCTCAAGCCAGCGCGTCTACCATTTCCGCCACCTGGGCAGCCAACCTGTCAGGAGCGCCCCTCGCCGAGGCCATGCGGTCGTCGGTCGCTATCGGTGCAGAAACGCGACGAAGATCGAGACGACCAGGAACGCCACAGCCACGTACGTCGTGATCCGGTCGAGCTGGTCCTCAAGACCGGCGATGCTCGATGATGTTTTCCCGCCGATCGTCCCCCACCCGAGCCCGGAGCCGCCCTGCTCGCTCTTGGTGGTGGTAACTGCGGTCAGTACGATGAGGCCGAGGACAATGATGACCTGCAATACCTGAAAAAACGCCAACACGCTCTCCAGCCTCCCGAATGCCCTGGCTGCGGCTATTGTAGCACATGACACCGGCCCTCGCAAGAGGAGCCGCGCACGTCGTGCGCCAAGGGTTCGGCGCTATGGAGCGCCTTCCGCCGGCCCTCGAGCAGAAGCGGCGGGCACTGGCCCGACAGCTCGGGCGGCCCGTCCGCGTTCGGGGCATCCGAACACCCGACCGCGCGCTGCGGGGAAGACTGCGTGTCGACCCCGATCGCGTGCTCATCGAGTACCAGATCGGCGAGCACGGCTACTTCTGGCACATACCCATCATCGAGGAGCTTATCGACCGCGCCGCCGCGGGGGAAATCCGGGCCGAGATCCGCGATTCGCCTGGCGGCGACCTGGAAGCGCCCCAGGGGCTATGACGAAGGCTACGGCCAGTCCCAGGGCGGCCCACGGAAACGCGATCCCCCAGCCCGCGAGCCGGTCGCCGGGCTTCGGCAGCGTGATCTCCGCGGAGAGCACGGCTGGCTTGTAGAGGCCGGCCTCGGCAACGATGCGGCCCTCGGGTGAGATGATGGACGAGATGCCCGTACTTGCGCCCCGCAGGACCCAGCGCCCGGTCTCCGCGGCGCGCAGGACGGCGATCTGTCGGTGCTGGGCCGCGGCGGCCGTGCGCCCGAACCAGGCGTCGTTGGTGATGATGACCAGCGCCTGGGCGCCCCGCCGGACGAGGCCATAGGAGATCTCGGGGAAGGTGGACTCGAAGCAGATCATCGGGCCCAGGGCTATCGTGCCGGCCTGAAGCAGCCGGTGAACAGAGCCGGCCGCGAAGTCGCTTGTCCGTACGTGATACCTGTCGAGGAAGGGGAGCCAGGCCCTGCCCGGCACGTACTCGCCAAACGGGACCAGATGCACTTTCTCGTAGTGCGCGACCAGGTTTCCGGTGGGTGAATAGAGATAGGCGGAGTTGTAGAGGCCCCCCTCCTTCCCCTGGTATGGCCCACCCACGACGAGCCACGAGTTCGCGCGCTGCGCGATGTCGGAAAGCCGGGCGGCCACCCACGGGTCGTCTTCCGGCGCTCCGGGCACCGCGCTCTCCGGCCACACCGTGATCGCCGGGCGGTTCTTGGCCGCCTCGAGGGTGAGCCTGGCGTAGGTGTCCATGGCATGGGTCTGTTCCTCGCGCGTGAGGGGCTCGTTCACCTGGGACGCCGACAGCGGCCCGGTCGTGCTGCCCTGCACCACCGCTACCCGGACCGTGGGCCCCGACGGACCGGGAAGCCGCGATGCCCATAGGCGAGCCCCGACGACGATGAGGGCGGCGCAGGCCCCGATGGCAACAGTTCGCCCCAAGGCGCGCCAGGCGCTTTCTCCCCCCACCCGGCCGACGACAACCTCGGCTATGGCGGCATTCACCAACACGATGACGAATGACAGGCCAAGCGTGCCCAGCGCGCGGGCCACCGGCAGCACCGAGAGGGCCGGGCTCTGGCTGTAGCCCAGCCAACCCCAGCCGAAGCCGAAGCGACCCTGCCCCCTGAACCACTCGACAACGACCCACAGAGCGGCGGCCGCCACGGCGCGCGGGGCGGGTGAGAGGCGTCCGGTCCAGCGCGCAAGGACGCCCCAGGCTGCCAGCGTGAGGGCCTCGATTCCCGCCACGAGCCACCAGACGGACATGCCGAACAGGTTGAGCCAGTACAGCAGCAGGGCGAAGAAGGCCGCTCCGCCGAGCCAGCTTCCAGCCACAGCCGCGAAAGTCGAGCCCAGGCGGAGGCTGACGATCCACGGTACCAGGGCCACCCACGCCAGGGGCCAGAGCCCCGCGGGCGGGAAACACAGGCTCAGAAGGATGCCGGAGATGATGCAGAGCAGGATCCCGGAGCGTGTCGACAGCCCGCCCGCGCGCCGACGGGCGAGGCCGCCGCCCACACGCGCGCTCCGGCGCGCCGCTGAGCTGCCGCCACGCGGCGCTCGGCTGCCGCGTGGCGGAAGATTGATGTCGTGCCTTGGCACGCTTCAGGGCCCTTGCGACATCAGTCCGGCCGGCGGTCCCGAAGGCCCGCTCGGCCGGCTCGCGTTTGCATTATAGCCCCCGCCTGCTGCCGACTGCAACCCGAGAGCCCGCGTCGGCCGCGACTGCAGGGACCGGCACGGGGCGCGGTTTGCCACGGCGCGCGTGATCCGCTATAATCGGTTACCATGTCAGTGCGCGTCGAGTTCAACGACGTGACGGTCATATACCCAAACGGCGCGCGCGGTCTGTCCGGAGTCACCTTGACCCTCGAGGAGGGCGAGTTCGCCTTCCTCGTCGGGCCGACGGGGCACGGCAAGTCGACGTTCCTGAAGCTGCTGTACGCGGAGGAGGTTCCCACGCGAGGCCAGGTGCTGGTCTCCGGTTGGGACGTAGGCCGGCTGTCGCCCGGCCGGGTAGCTCAGCTGCGGCGCCGGGTCGGCGTGATCTTCCAGGACTTTCGGCTGCTGCCGCACCGCACGGTCTGGGAGAACGTGGCCTTCGCCCTCCACGCGACGGGGATGTCTTACCGGGCGGTCCTGCGGAGCGTGCCAAACGCGCTTGCGGAAGTTGGCCTGCTCGACAAGGCCGATGAGTTCCCATCGCGGCTCTCCGCCGGCGAGCAGCAGAGGGTCGCCATCGCCCGGGCGCTCGCGCGCCGTCCCCCGCTCATTCTCGCCGACGAGCCCACCGGCAACCTCGACCCGAGGTCGTCGCGCCAGATCCTCAAGCTGCTTCTGCAGGCCAATGAGCGAGGCGCGACGGTCATCTTCGCTTCGCACGACCCGAGCATCGTCAACGCCGCCCGGCGCCGCGTGATTGCGCTCCAGAGCGGCCAGGTCCACAGCGACACGGCGCGGGGCACCTATCCGGATGATCTGGGACGCGATTGATTTTATCTGCCGCGAGACGGTTCTTCAGCTCAAGCGCGAGCGCCTGATCGCCCTCGCCACCGTGTCCACGGTTGCGCTGGTCCTGGTCATGACGGGCGCGTTGGCGCTGCTGCTCATCAACCTTCGGCTGTGGACCGAGCGCCTGTCGGCAGAACTGGTGGTCCACGCGTACTTCGCGCCGGACAGATCCCGCGAGGAGGTCGAGGCAGCGGTCCAGGACATCGCCACCTGGGCCGACGTGCAGAGCGCCGTGCTCGTCACCAAGGAGCAGGCCTGGCGGTGGCTCCAGGAGAACCTGTCCAGCAGCGATCTGCTGCGCGGCATGGACAACCCGCTGCCCGACGGCGTGCGCGTGCAGGTGCGCAACCCCTCTCACATCGCGGACGTCGCGCGCAGGCTGGCGGAGGTCCCCGGGGTCAACGACGTCGTGCCCAGCGCCGGCGAAGCATCGGGCGAGCGGGGTTTCGTCAAAACTGTCATCCGCGCGCGTCGCGCCGTCACCCTGGGAGGCGCCATCGCCTACGTCCTCCTCGCCGGGGTGGCGATCTTCATCGTGCATAACACCATCCGGCTGGCCCTTCACACGCGATGGCGTGAGATCTATGTCATGCAGCTCGTGGGGGCAACGCGCGGCCTGATTGCGGGGCCGTTTCTGCTGGAAGGGATCGTACATGGCACTTTGGGTGCCGCTCTCGCGTGCTGCGTGCTGGTTCCCGCGCACATGTACCTGCGCTCCCTGACCGCGCGCGCGGCCCCGTTCTTCCTGCTTGCGCCCGACCGCGCCCTGCTCCCCTTCGCGCTCTATCTGCTGGCGGCCGGCGCCGTGCTGGGCCTGCTAGGCAGCGGCGTATCGGTGCGGCGCTTCCTGAGCCACCGGCCCGAATGGCTGGGCTGACGCGTCACCTCGATCCCCGTTGGCGCGCCGCGGCCTGGTTGACGCCCGCGGCCAGCACGGGTATGCTCACAACGAGTTCTCGTGCCCCGGCATCGCGGCTGGGCCGCAGGGCCGGAGCAGTCTGGACGGCACCAATATGAGAGTCAGATGCTTCAGAGCTGCACCGGCCGTGATCGGGCTAGCGTTCGCGGTGGCCGCTGTCGCCGGCGGCTGTGGGTCCCCCCGGCGGGGTGAGCAGCGCGCGGCCGAATCAGTCGTTCAAGGGTCGCCCGAGCCTGCGCCGCCGTTCTCCTTCACCACCTTTGACGGTCAGAGGATCAGCCTTGACCAACTGAAGGGCAGGCCGGTGGTCCTGAACTTCTGGTCCACGACCTGCCCCCACTGTGCGGACCTCATGCCGCGGCTGGAGCAGGTCTACGAACGGCACCGGGCTCAGGGGCTGGAGGTGCTCGGCATCGCGACCCCGGATTCGCTGGAGGCCGCCAAGAAGAAGTCCGAGTCGCTGGGGGTGACATACCCGTCCGGGATGGACGCCGCCGCGGTTCAGGCATATGGCATCCGCGCGGTGCCGGCCACCTTCTTCATCAGCAAAGAAGGAAACCTGATCTCGGCCCGGCTCGGCGCGATGTCGGTGGACGAGCTCGAGGAATACGTCCAGAAGATCCTGTGATGGAACCCCAGGCCCAGGCCGGCTGGATCGTCGCAATCGTGGCGGGGTTCCTCTCGTTCGTCTCACCGTGCGTGCTGCCGCTGATTCCCGGCTACCTCTCCATGATCTCCGGGCTCTCCGCGGAGCAGCTCGAGCAACGGGCGGGGCGCCAGCTTGCACGTGTGCTGGTCAGCTCGGTGCTCTTCGCGGTCGGCCTTGGCGTTGTGTTCACGGCGCTGGGGGCCTCCGCGGGCCTGATGGGGCGGTGGCTGGGGCCGCGCATGGCGATCGTCAACGTGGTTTTCGGCCTGGTCGTCATCGTTTTCGGGCTGTTCGTCCTCAACCTGGTGAAGCTGCCCTCGCTCTACCGCGATCGCCGACTGCGCCTGGCGCCAGGTCGCTTCGGCATCTGGGGCGCTCCCCTGCTTGGCATCGCCTTCGGCCTCGGGTGGACGCCGTGCGTGGGCCCGTGGCTGGCCTCGCTCTATTCGATCGCGGCCAACATTCCGCCCGCGCAGGCCGCCGGGCTGTTCGCTATCTACAGCGCAAGCCTGGGCCTGTGCTTCGTGGCAACCGGCATGCTGTTCGCCTATGCGCTGCGCGCCTTCGCGTTCTTCCAGCGGCACTACCGCGCCGTCGAGGTGGTCAGCGGCGTGCTGCTGGTCATCATCGGGCTGCTGCTGGTGACGCAGCAGTGGGGGCGCGCCACGGCCGCGCTGATGGCCCTGGCCGGCTGAGCGTGGCGAGTCCGCCCGGCCTCCCGGCTGGCGGGCAAACCGCGCGATCCGCTAGAAGTGCTCCCTCAGGAACCTCAGGTTGCGCTCGGCCGCGGCGACCGGGTCGTCCGTCGCGGGAGTCTCGAGAACGAGGTAGCGGTCGTACCCGATGCGGTCGAGGGCGGCCTTCACGGCCTGCATGTCCACCTGCCCCTCGCCCATGTACTGGCCGCGGGGATCCTTTGCATGGACCTGAACGATCCGCTTGCCGAGCTTGAGAATCTCCGCCGCCGGGTCGCCTCCCAGGGTGAGGCCGTTGCCGAAGTCGTAGTAGACCTGGACGAACGGCGAGCCGACCCCCTCAACGATCTCCAACAGCGCGTCCGCGGTCCGGCCCGACCCGCGGCCGACGTTCTCGACGGCCAGGCAGACCTGGCTCTGCTCGGCGGCGGGCGCAACGCGCTTCAGCTCCTCGATCCACATCCTGCGGGCCGCCGCCTGGTCCTCACCCTCCGCGCCCGGGGTCACCGGGACCAGGATGACGCGCGCGCCCAGTTCCGCGCACCAGCCGATCGCGTCGCGCGTAAAGCGGTTGGCCCGCTGCCGGACCGCGGCATCCGGGCTGGCGAAGCTGTACGTCCAGAAGGTCCCAAGGCAGACAGATGCGAGTTCGAGTCCGGCGTCAGAGAGCAGACGCCGGAGCCTGGAGCGACCCTCCGCCTGCCACAGCATGTTCGACTCGTAGTCCGCCCCGACGTCCAGCTCGACCCCATCGAAGCCAAGGCGCCCGCAGTTGCGGATCACCTCTTCATACGTTCCCGGCATCGAGCTGCTCATCAATCCGTAGCGCATTCGAACCTCCTGTGTCGCGTGCTGATCCTGCCATCGGGATCGCGGCAAGCCGCCCACCGCTTCGGCGCAAGGCGGCTTCATCCTGGCGGTCTTCGCGGGTCGGCGGGCCGGGGGCGGAGCGTCACAAGGTGTGGGAAAAATGTCGCGATTTGCTCTTGACGATACCGGCGGATTTCGCTATGAATAGGTCTCGGACGGCGTCGGGACTTGTAGGTTCTGTCGCCGTTCTGTTAGGCCCGGGGTCCGGCGGAGGTTCGCGGCGGGCGTGACAGCCCTTGTCGGCGTCCCGGGGTCCCTTCTCGCCGAGCGGTCCCGCCGGCTCCGGTGTGCAGGATATGTCGCCCAGTGGCCGGCCGGATAACGACATAACGAGATCTGAGGGAGGTGAAGGAATGCTCCGACCGCTTGCGGATCGCATCGTCGTCAAGCCAGGCGCGGAGGAGGAGGTGACAAAGGGGGGCATCGTGCTGCCCGACACAGCTCGCAAGAAGCCGCGCGAGGGAGAAGTTCTGGCCGTGGGGCCTGGGAAGCTGCTGGACAATGGGCAGCGCGCTCCGATGGAGGTGAAGGTGGGCGACGTCGTGCTTTACTCCGAGTACGGTGGAACGGAGGTGACGGTGGACGGCGAGGACTACGTCATCCTCGACGAGAGTTCGGTGCTTGCCATCAGCCCGAACCCCAAGAAGTCCAAGAAGAAGTGAGACTGACCGAGAGCGACGCGACCAGGAAGCCCTGCGTGGGCAGGCGCGGATTCACCACTAGAAACTGACAGATTGAGAGAGGAGGGAATACACAGTGGCTGCCAAGATGCTCTGCTATGATGAGGAGGCACGCCGCGCCCTGCAGAGGGGGGTACAGCAGGTGGCGGCGGCCGTGAAGGCGACGCTGGGCCCCAAGGGCCGCAACGTCGTGCTCAGCAAGAAGTGGGGATCCCCGACGATCACCAAGGACGGGGTGACCGTCGCGAAGGAGATCGAGCTGGAGGATCCCTACGAGAACATGGGGGCGCAGCTCGTCCGAGAGGTTGCCAGCAAGACGAACGACGTGGCGGGGGACGGGACGACGACGGCGACCGTGCTGGCCGAGGCGATCCTGGAGGCAGGGATGAAGAACGTCGCGGCCGGCGCGAACCCGATGTTGATCAAGCGCGGGATCGAGAAGGCCGTCGACGCGGTGGTCGCGGAGATCAAGCGCATCGCCAAGCCGGTTGACACGAAGGAAGCCATCGAACACATCGCCGCCATCGCCGGCAACGACCCGGAGTTGGGCCGATACATCGCCGACGCGATGGACAAGGTCGGCAAGGAAGGCGTCATCACCGTAGAGGAGTCGAAGGGAACGGAGACCACGGTCGAGGTCGTGGAGGGGATGCAGTTCGACAAGGGCTACATCTCACCCTACTTCGTGACTGACCCCGAGCGCATGGAGGCCGTCCTCGAGGATCCGTACCTGCTGATCCACGAGGAGAAGATCAGCGCGGTTGCGGATCTGCTGCCCCTGCTGGAGAAGGTCGCCGCCGCGCGCCGACCCCTGGTGATCATCGCCGAGGACGTAGACGGAGAGGCCTTGGCGACCCTGGTCGTCAACAAGATCCGCGGCACCTTCCAGGCCGCGGCGGTGAAGGCGCCCGGGTTCGGCGATCGGCGAAAGGCCATGATGGAAGACATGGCGATCCTGACGGGCGGCACGTTCCTGTCCAAGGACTTGGGCATGAAGCTCGAGAACGTGACGCTGAACGAGCTTGGCCAGGCGAAGAAGGTGGTCATCAGCAAGGAGGAGACCACCATCATCGAGGGCGCCGGAAGCCGGCAGGCCATCGAGGGCCGCATGGAGCAGATCCGGCGCGCGATCGAGGAGACCGACTCCTCCTATGACCGCGAGAAGCTCCAGGAGCGGCTCGCCAAGCTCGCCGGCGGCGTGGCCGTCATCAAGGTGGGCGCGGCCACGGAGACCGAACTGAAGGAGAAGAAGCACCGATTCGAGGACGCCCTGTCGGCGGCGCGGGCTGGCGTCGAGGAGGGCATGGTCCCGGGCGGCGGGGTCACCTATCTGAACGTCTCCCACGTGCTCGACAAGGTGCGCAAGGACGCGCGCGGCGACGAGAAGATCGGCGTGGACATCATCCGCCGCGCCCTGGAGGAGCCGCTGCGCACCATCGCCGACAACGCCGGCTACGAGGGCTCGGTGATCGTCGAGAAGGTGAAGAGCGAGGCCCCCGGGATCGGCTTCAACGCCCTGACCGAGCAGATCGAGGACCTGGTCAAGGCCGGCATTCTGGACCCGGCTAAGGTGACCCGCTCGGCCCTCCAGAACGCGGCATCGATCGCGAGCATGCTGCTGACGACCGAGGCGTTGGTCGCTGAGAAGCCGGAGAAGGAGAAGGCCTCGCCGCCGGCGCCGCCCGAGTACTGATCGGGTCGGCGACGCCGGGAGGCGTTCTCCGGAACCAGACATCACACGGGGGCGGCGTGGGCCGCCCCCGTGTCGCGTCTGCGGCGACATCGAGTCAGCCGCTGCGCATCTCCTCCGCGATGTGGGCCACCATGGCCTCGCCGGCCTGTCTGGCCGCGACCAGCATGTACTTGCGGCTGCGGCGCGTCACAATGAGCTGATCGAAGATCGGCATTCCGAGGTGGGCGAAGTACCGCTCCATCGCCACCAGGCAGGTGGGTCCTCCCCCTCCTCCGCCACCTGCGGCCGCAATCTCCAGCACCCAGCGCCCCTCGACCCGCGGCTCGGCCGGGCCCGCGCGCTCACAGCGCCGAAGCCGGTCGAAGAAGTTCTTCACCACCTCCGCCACGTCCCCAAAATACACGGGAGTGCTGAGGACGACGCCGTCGGCCTCGGCCATCTTGCCCCGCACCAATTCCAGGTCATCCTCGATGATGCACAGACTCTCCCGGCGGCACTTTCCCCACCCGTCCTCACAGGCCAGGCAGGCCCCCAACTTCTGTGAGCGCAGGTTGATCAGCTCCGCGTCGGCGCCGGCCGCCACCACGCCGGCCATCGCCTCCTTGGCCATAGTTGCCGTCAGACCGTCTTCGTTCGGCGACGCCTGCATCACGAGAATCTTCATGTCAGCCTCTCCTCGTCCCTCGATATGACAAGCGGCGGCCTGCCGGCGGCCGCGCTCAGACCCGCAGCTTTACCCGCTCGATGTACGCCTCCCACACCCGCGCCATCTGCTTGCTCGCCTCCTCAGGCGGCAGGAAGTTGTGAGAGGCGTTGACGATAGGCGGGTGGCCCCGCTCGGTCAGGAGCCGGGCAACCTCGCAGTTGATCGCGTTCACCGCGGTCACGAACCCGAAGGTGGAGCCCGGCCCCACCTTCTCCCGCAGGCCGGGAACCTCCACCATCGCGTCGCCGGCTGGCACGCACGTGTCGACGACGATGTCGGCGATCTCGCACAGCCGCTTCCCGCTGGAGTGTCGGGGTTGTACGGAGTTGGTGTGCTCCAGGGAGGTCAGCGCGACGACAGTGAGCCCCTGTTTCTTTGTCTCCAGAGCCATGTCCACCACGACTCCGTTGATGCCCGACTGCGAGAAGATCATCATCGTGTCGCGCGGGTCCAGCCGGTAGTTCTGGAGAATCACCTGGGCGAAGCCCTCGAGGCGCTCGAGGAACATGAACTGCGGCACGCCGCTGTCGCCCACCACGTTCGTGAAGTACGAGAGGCAGTGCTCGGTCATGGGGTGGTAGCCGACGAAGCCGCCGATGCGGGGATAGCACTCCATCACCGGCAAGGAGCCGTGGCCGGCGCCGAACAGGTGCACCATCCGCCCGAGCTCGATCGACCTCGCGATGGCCTCGGCCGCCGCTGCGATGTTCTCTCTCTGGGTCTCCCGTATACGGCGGTGGATCTGCGCGGTCTTCTCGAACCACTGGTCTGCCGACATCAGGCCTCCTCCGCCAGCCGCGCGGCGCCAAGCCACCCCGCTTCATCGCCCAGCTCGGCCGCCACCACGCGCACTCGCCGCGCCATCTGGGGCTGCGCCTCCCGGGCGACGATCTCGCGAACCCGGGGCAGAATCAGGTCGCCGCCTCCGGCGATGACGCCCCCGGCCAGCACGACCACGTCGGGGTCCGTCAAGCTCACGAGGTTCGCCACCGCGCATCCCAGAACCTGCGCTGCTTGTGCAACGGCCGCGTTCGCCCGGTCGTCGCCAGAGCGCGCGGCGGAGAACGCACCCTCCGCGGTGCACGTGCCCGCCGCGCGCGCGATCGCAGGGCCGGAGGCAAGGGACTCCAGCCAGCCGTGATCACTGTCCGTGCGGGCCCCTCCCTGGCGCCAGTCTGTGACCCACCAGCCGATCGCGCCCGCGACGCCGACGCTACCGCGATGCAGCCGTCCGTCGAGTATCAGACCGCCGCCGATGCCGGTGCCGACGGCGATCAGCGCGGCGTGCCGGGCACCGCGCGCGGCACCGCACCACCACTCACCAGCCACCCATGCATGCCCGTCATAGTGCAGCGAGGCGCGGATTCCCAGCGCTTGGGCGATGGGGCCGGTCACCGGCGTCTCGGCCTGCCAACCGGCGATGTTGGGGGCCCACAGAACCGCGCCGCGGCCGGCCTCGATGACAGCCGGAACGGCGACGCCAACCGCGGCTATGTCGCCGGGCGCGAGGTGGTTTCGCGACAGGAGCGACCGAGCCAGGCCGACGATCTCTTTCACGACCCGGGGGCCCCCTTCATCGGGAGTCGGAACCCTTTGCGCGTCGATGATGCGGCCGGCGCCATCCGCGAGGCCGGCAGCGATCTTGGTGCCCCCTACATCGACGCCCACCAGCAGCGGGCCGTCGCCGTCATAGTCGCAACTCACTTCCCCTCTCCCCGCGACCTCGATGCTAACTCGCCACCAACTCGCGGCCGAGGCGCTCCGCTTTCGCCAGGGTCTCGGTGCGCTCGGCCACCGGCGGCGGTCGGTCTGTGTTCGGCTCGAACAACTCGCCCCAATACGTGAAGCCCGTTGAGTTGAAGAACGCTTTGACCGTGGGCTTTGCCCACTCGAATACCCGCTGGTCCGCGCCCCCGCAGGTTGCCACGAACACCCCTCTGCGCTCGCCCTGAACGCGGGTGGGCGGCGTTTTCAGTCGGTAGGTCGCGACCCACATCGCTTGCGCGCGATCGATCATCGCCTTCATCTCCCCGGATACGCCGGAGAACTGGATCGGCGACGCGAGGACCAGGTGTCTGGCGGAACGCACCTTCTCGTAGACATTCTGCATGTCGTCGAGCACAACGCACCGGCCGGTCTTGTCACAGCCTCCGCAGTGCCTACACGAGGTGAAGCTCAGCTCGCGAAGGGCCACCATCTCGGTCTCCGCGCCCGCCTGGGCCGCGCCCGCGAGGACCCGCGCCAGCAGCGCACCTGTGTTGCTGTGCACGCGAGGGCTGCCGAGCACGCCCAGAACGAATGCAGGTCGTCGGCTATCGGACACAGGAGACCTCTGCGGTTACCTTCTGCCCATTCCTACCTTTCCCTCGCGCCCTGTCCTGCGCGGCCAGCCCACGCGTGCGGGACGCGCTCGACTGGGCGCGTCCCGCATGATGGGCGGACGGAGACAGCGATGGCCTGCTAGCTTTCCGGCTTCTCGTCTCCCTGCGGCTGCTCGGGACTCGGGTTTGGCTGGCCCCAGCGGCCCCAATCATGCATCCTCAGCCGCTCCCGATCGCGCAGCCGCATCCCGCGGCCTCCGCGCTCACAGGGACCCTGGCCAACGCCAGGCCCCATCCCGAAACCGCGGCCACGCCCAACGCCAGGGCCCATCTGGGAGCCCCAGCCGGGACCCAGGCCGGGACGCATCTCGCGACCCCGTCCGCGACCCATGCCAGGACCCATCTGCCGGTCGCAGCCGGGGCCGAGGCCAAATCCCCGGCCGAGGCCGCGCTGCATGCCGGGACCCCTGCCGAGCCCGCGGCCCATGCCGGCGCCGCCGCGGCCGCGGCCCCATAGGCCTTGCTCCTGTCGGAGCCGGCGCAGCGTGTCCGCGTTTTTCGTGACGAACGCGCGCATCTCGTCACGGATGCGCTCGACGTCCTTGGCCTTCGCGGCGATCTCTTGCTCGGGCGCTCCCTTCAGCTCGAGTATGCGCAGCTCAAGCCGCGCGATCTGCATGTCCTTGCGGAGCTTCCCGATGTGGTCCGCGACGGCCCGCTCCTCAGCCGTAAGCTGCGGCCGCCCTGCCCGGCCGGCCAGCTTCTCGTCTCCACCTCGGGCTGCCATCAGCGCGCTCGCCCACAGCGCCAATAGGCCAGCGACCACGATGGGCATCCATCTGCTCGCTCGCATCTCCAACCTCCTTTGAGCGGTCTGATGACTCAGCCACCAGTTGAGACGAGCGAGCGGGGGAGTCGATTCCCCACCATCACTTCACACTCTGGGCCACGCGAATCAGCTCATCGGCGGTCAGATCGCCGACCACCATGATGACGCGATCTTTGCCGAAGTGGCGAACAGCCTTCTCGGTCACATGGTCGACGACCGTCGCGGGCTCCCGCCCGGGCGGGCCGAACCCCATCCCTCCGCCGCGACCCCTTCGGCCGCCGCGACCGCGACGGCCGCCCGCGTCATCCTTGCGGCCGGGGCCGCGACCCCAGTGTCCGCCCCCGCCTTCCTGGGGTTCGCGGGGGCGCTGGAATACGTTGAGGACGCGCAGGCCGTCGGTGTACCGCAGCTCCGCGGCCGTCTCTTGGCCGAGGCGCTGCCGGTACGCGCCGAGGAGCCTGAAGCCGGCGGGCACATAGCCGGGACGGGCAACGTGGAATCCCACGGCCTCGTCCAGCCTCGACAGGTCGACGCGCTGCCCCTCCCGGCGGGGGGAGACGCGCTCCCACCCGGCCGGAACGGTGAAGGACTCCGGCGGGACATTAGCGTCGTAGTGGATATCGAGGTACTCGGTCTCCATTGTGAGGACGCCGTCGATGTTGTAGCGCTGTTGGCGCAGCGCATACTCGGTCTTCTGGTCGAGCCACAGGCGCCAAGTCACCGGCCCGCCGCTTCGCCGCTTTATCTCGATCACGCGCGTCGGGCGGCCGGCGATGGTTGCGGTCCCGGCCTCCCGGGCCAGATAGTTCTGCTCTGCAAGCGCATTGTCGGTCGCGAACGCCGGACGCGGGATGAAGATGGCCCGCTTGTGCACCGCGTCGAGCATGATGAGCGACTCGCCGTCATCCACAACCGCCCACTTGTGGCCGTCATCCTCGTAGTCGAGCCGCACCTTGCCGCCGGCCGCCCACACCGTTGCCGTGGCCCGGCGGCTGCGATCACCCATGACGATCATGGTGCGCGCTTTGCCCTCCACCGCCAGGCGCTTTCTGGCGGCCTCGCTCTCCCACACGGCCCGCCACGCGTCGTCGCGCGCCCACGCCTGTGAGCACGCCGCGAGCAGCGCGAGCGCCAATATCAGCGGCCGCACACGGCTCACCCACCGTCCTCCAGGGAGACGAAGCGAAGCCCCACGGCCGCCTCGTCCGCAAGCGGGGCAGACCAGATGGCCGAGGCATGTCCATCGATGACGGCCTGCATCTCGGCATCCGCCTCGGCGGTAACGACGATCTCGGGCGGAGCGCTTGTCCCAGTCGGCAGCAGCAGGAACACGCCCACCACGATCAGAGAGAGCACGG
>Ga0123519_10002533_pt1 | contig 30837 bp, 28 predicted proteins | sample YelNatPaOPRAMG02_FD_87396 | JGI IMG/M metagenome (GOLD analysis project Ga0123519, IMG submission 87396) | Hot spring microbial communities from Yellowstone National Park - Yellowstone National Park OP-RAMG-02 (version 2) | ecosystem: Environmental > Aquatic > Thermal springs > Hot (42-90C) ... | reverse complement strand
GTGGGATACTCCCCGCCGCCAATAGCGATCATGAGCGGGTGAAGCCTGTGAGGGAACAGGTCGCTCAGGATGCCAGCAGAGTAGTCCCAGTATTTGCGCCACCGGAAGTAGCGCTCGGGGCTCCAAGGGATCTTGGGGGCCGGGCCAAGCCACATGCTCCAGTCTAGGTTCGACTCGTTGGCCTTCGGATCGATGGTGTAGTTCCACTCGCCGTCTGGGTTGTTTCGGCAGTAGCTGCCCTGGCACCAAACCACTTTGCCGATCGTCCCTGCTTTCACGATCTCGCCGGCCTTATGCCACTTGGCGTCGGTGCAGCCCTGCGAGCCCACCTGCAGCACCACGCCGGTCTCCTTGATCTTGTCGTGAAGCTTGAGCGCCTCGTCAAGGTGGCGGGTCATGGGCTTCTCAAGGTAGATGTGCTTGCCAGCGTCCGCCGCGTCCATGGCCTGCTGGAAGTGCCAGTGCTCTGGCGTAGCGATCCACACCGCATCGATGTCTTTGTTCTCGAGGAGTTTGCGGTAGTCTCGCATGCCAGCGGATTCCGGCAGCCCGAGGTAAGTGCGCGCGTCGTTGGTGCGGTTGTCGTACACGTCGCACACGGCGATGGACTGGGTGTTGTTGGCTTCGGCGTTTTGCTTGAGGATGCGTATATGGGCCATTGCTTGGCCGCCGCACCCAATGTGGCCGATGAGGATGCGGTCGTTGGCGCCGATGACGCGGCCGGATGCAACCGCATAGGTCTTGCTCTTGGCAACGCTTGTCAGCGCGAGCCCGGCGGCAGTGAGGCCGGCCACTTTCAGGAACTCGCGGCGCGTTGTGCCCTGCCCGGATTCCTTCTCAGACATGATTCACAGAACTCCTTCAACATATGCTGCGACCTACGCTAGGTCGAACCATTCCTTCTGGTAACTGATTTTGGACCCCGAGTTCACGGCCTCGTTGGCTTTGAGGGCAACCACCGCGGCCTGATAGCCCTCGAGGGCGCCGCACGTGGGCTTCTTGGAGTTGTCTCTGATGCAGGTTAGGAACTCCTCCAGCGCGTAGTACAGCGGCGTCTTTAGCGGGTCAACCACGTAGTCCTTGCCAGGCTCTTTGCCCAAGGCCAGCAGCTTACTGGCGTCGGCGATGAGCAGGACTCCAGTGTCGTCGCCCCACTTGTCCTTCTTGGCGTACACCTCCCATCCCAGCAAGGCGGCATCGGACTCCTTGAACATCCAGCCGCGTTCGTCTCGGAGGACGATGGCGCTCGCGGTGCCCAGGAAGCTCTCGCTTGCCCCGTCGCTGGAGTTGCCCAGAAGGCAATCGTACATCAGCCGCACGCCGCCTGGGTACTCGAAGACGCACTGAACGGTGTCGGGGACGTCGCGGCCGTCTGAATACGCCATGATGCTGCCGAAACCGGTAACGGCCTGCGGAAGCGCCTTGACGTACCAGCTGGCCACGTCCACCTGATGGATGCCGATCTCTCCCATCAAGCCGGTTGACACCGTCTTGTCCAACCGCCAGTTGATCTCTTTCTCGCGCTCTGGGGTAGGAGCGGCGCGGCGCCAGCTAGTGCGCTTGTGCCAGTGGGCGTTGATGGCGGTTATCTTCCCAGCGGCGCCCGCCCACACGAACTTGACGGCGTGCTTGCGAACCGCACTGCCCCTGAGCTGCTGCCCCACCTGGAACACGGCTTTCGACGCCTTGCCGGCCGTGGCTATGGCCTTGGCGTCGTCTATCGTGGATGCCATGGGCGACTCGAGGTACACGTGCTTGCCCGATTGTATGGCGGCCAGAGCGATCTCCTTGTGCAGGTGCGTTGGGGTGGCGATTATCACAGCTTGCACATCCTTGTTATCAAGCACCTGCTTGTAGTCTTGCGTGCCGGTGGCTTTGGGGGCCCACTCTGCCGCGCGCTTGACGAACGGATCGTACGTGTCACACACGGCGACGATGTTGGCGCCCGGCAAGCGCGCCAGCGTGGTGCCGATCTCTCTGCCCTGCACCCCGGCGCCGATGATGCCAATGGAGACCGGCGGTCCGGCTGCGGCGTTGCCCTCGGGGGCAGCTGCCGGTTCAGCCCGAATCTCCTCGGCGCCCAGCACGGCCATCAGCGCGCCGATGGCAGCAGCATCCCTCAGGAAGCCTCTTCTGCTAAGTAGATCTCTGTCTTGCATGATACGTCACAATCCCCACGTGCTGATGCTAGGAACACGAACAATGTCAGGTGGCCCCAACGCGCTGTGCGGCGCTGAGCCTGGGGCAGGGCAACGCCATGGCACAGGCTTGCTGGAGAGCAACGCCAGCGCGCCATGCCGTTCTTGCCGCTGGCGCCCTGAGCGGCGGCAAACACCTCATTGGGCGGCGTACCCGTGTGGCATCTGCTATGCCGCTTACGGCGGGCGCCTCTATGCGGGCAGGCGCTTGGCGCGGGGAACCGCCAGCGATCGGCGGGGGCGCATTCCTGGCCGGCTGGTTGCACCAGATCGTCCCCAAGGGCGTGGTCGTCCTGCGCCGCTACCCTATCAATAACTTTCGAGCTTGGGGGGCTGGAACCTCCTGGGAATAGGAATCATAACTTGTCGTTCCTCAAAGTGAGGCAGTAGTGGTGATGAACGTTGGTCACGAACTCCGCCGGGTAGCCCCAGATCCCCAGACGCTTGTTGTCTTGCAGCCACAGCCGCTCTCCCTTGAACGTGTACTGTTCGGAGAGAAGCCTGCACAGGTCCCATGCCATTGGGCGGACCTCGCCAGTGGGCACTCGTACGTTCTGCACCACCACGGTTAGGTAGCGCATGGGCGCCAACAGCACCTTCAGCGATGCCAAGATGCCCGCCAACTCCGCCAGAAACTGGTCGTAGTCTACGATGGTGGCCAGGTCTGCTGGATCCGAAGAGTAGACGATTGGAAGCCCGGCTTTGGCCCTGTCTTTGTGGGCGGACTGCACGTTGCCGCGGCTTTTTGCCAGCATATCCCAGTACGGCGGCGATGTGATGATGTAGTGCACGCTGTCTATTCCGGCGTTGCGGCACAGCTGCACGGCTTGGCGGGCGTCGCCGCGGAGCACGGTTTGCCCCGGACCGGCGTGCGGGCGAGCAAGCTGTACGAATTGCTCGCACAACTCAACGCCAACCGCGCGACGGCCGCATCTCGCCGCTGCCGCAAGCGCCGAGCCCACGCCCGCGAAAGGGTCAAGCACGGTCTCACCCGCCTTTGTGAAGAAGCGGATGAACTCCTCCGCCATCGGTTCCGGAAACTTGGCGGGGTGTAGCATGGCCCGGCGGGAGCGCGGCGGCGGGTTGCACACGAACCAGCTCTTGGTGAACTGCATCCACTCACGCGCGGTTAGGTCGTTTAGCTTGTTGCGCGGAGCTTGGCCGCCCACTGCTACCTATGCCTCCCGTTCAGCCTAATGGCAGCTTCTCGTTGCCGCCTTGGCTGGCGTTCGCCGCGTGCTGCCCGGCATCCTCCCTGCAGGGGTAGCCCTCGCCTCGGGCCCTCGGATTACCACGGAGCGGAACCGCGGAACCGGCGGCGAACAGTACGTGGGGGCCGTCAGGAAGCTGATGGAAGGAGGGAGCATGCCGCCTCGTAGCGATCGCAAGGGGCGCGTTTGCCTTGCTTGGCCTGGGAAGCGCCTGCGTTGCAACACCGCCGCGAGCTCGCCGCTGACGCCGGTCGAGAGGTTCGGTGGCGACCGCGAGCCGTGGCGCAACCAGCTGATCCTGGGCGATAACATGGCCGCCATGGCCGCATTGCTCCACACGTACGCTGGGCAGGTGCGCCTGATCTACATAGATCCGCCTTTCGCAACTGGCCACAGCTACGCGTTCCGCTCGCGCATCGGCGCGGCCGACGTGGTGGAGGAGCTGGCATTCGAGGACGATCTGCCCAACGGCATGTCCGGCTACCTCCAGTTCATGTACGAGCGCCTGGGTATAATGCACCAGCTTCTTTCGGAAGACGGCAGCATCTTCGTCCACTGCGACTACCGCGCCAACAGCCATCTGCGCCTGTTGCTGGACGAGCTGTTTGGTCCGGAGAGCTTCCGCAACGAGATCATCACGCGGCGGGCTCAAACCAAGAGCCTTCAGAAGCAGTTCGCATCGCTGCGTTCGCTCAACGTTTTCCACGACACGATCTTGTGGTACTCCAAGAGCCCAGATGCGCGCTTCCCGGGCCCTTACAAGCCCGCCTCGGCGGCTCAGCGCCGCGCGGCGTGGCAGAGCCTGTGGAACAACGCCGATCGGCCGACCATGCGCTATCCCCTTTTGGGCTGCACCATATCTCGAGGCCAATGGAAGTGGCGCGAGGAGCGGGCCCTGCGCGCCGCCGCGAATTACCAGCATTACCTGGAGCACCACGCGGCCACCAAGACGCTGACGCAGTACTGGGAGGAGACCGGACGCACGCTTGAGTTCGTGAGGCGCAACGGCTCCGGTCGCCCAGCCTACTGGATTCCGCCCCGCGACCGAGTGTTGGCGGACACCAACTGGCTGGATATCCCCGCCTACAGCTACTCCACCGGCTACGAGACGGAGAAGTCGGAGGCGCTGCTGGAGCGGGTAATCCAGTGCGCCAGCAACCCCGGCGACATCGTGGCGGATCCGTTCTGCGGGTCTGGCACCACTGCCGTGGTTGCGGAGCGAACCGGTCGCCGTTGGTTGGCGTGCGACTCCGCGCGTCGTGCGGTTCAGGTTGCCAGGAAGCGGCTGCTTCAGCTGCCATTCCGCAGCCCGTTCGATGTGGTGGCGCTGGATGCAGGCCCGCAACGCCCATCGCCCAGCGTGGAGGTGACGGTGGATGGGCACACGGTTGCCGTCCGCATCCTGGGTGTGCCGACCCAGCACCTTAACCGATTGCCGTCCAGCGTTGCGGCAAAGGTGCTGCGCCACCCGGTGGAGGCCGTGGAGTACTGGGCGGTGGATTGGGAGTACGGCGGCGTTCCGTTCCGCAACTGCTGGCGCTCGTTCAGGCATCGCAGGGGGGGCGGGCTTGAGACCGTCGCGCGGCATACGTACGCCGCCACAGGCACCTATCGGATAGGGGTGCTTGCGACGGACATCTTCGGGGAGGAGGGCTTCGCGGAGCTGAGCGTGCGGGTGGGGTAGGCGCTGGGCGGAGGGCCGCGGCCGGCGGATCTACGCGCCCAGGATCTCTTTGAGCCTGAGAGCGTTCCTGACGGCGTAGCCGAAAGCGTCGTTGTCGAAGTAGATGAAGACGTCTAGGCCCGCGTTGTACCACCTACGCGCCTTGGCAGCCCAATCCTGCAGCTCCGCCTCCGTGTACTCCGAGCCGTACAGCGCTTTGCGGCCGTGCAGGCGTACGTACACCAGGTCCGCCGTCACTGCCTCCGTGTAGGGGTAGAGGCGCTCATCCGGCGAGGCGGCTCTGGCGCCGCGCCCCTCGGGCAGGTATCTGCGGGCGGGGGTATCGGCTATGCATATCGCCACGCCTGCGTTGCGCAGCATGCCGAGCGGCTCATCCGCCACCCAGGTTGGGTGACGAACCTCGAGGGCGTAGCGGTACCCCACCGGCAGCGATGCGAGCAGCTCCGAGAGCCGCTGAGCCTGGTAGTGCAGGCCGGGCGGCAGCTGCCACAAAATGGGGCCGAGGTGCTCCCTTAGGCGGGCGGCCCTCGCCACGAAGCCTGCCACTGCCTCCGCGATGCCAGACAGCTTGCGCAGATGCGTTACGTACCTGGTGCCCTTCACCGCGTACAGAAAGCCCTTCGGAGCCGCCTCCCGCCAGCGGTCAAACGCCTCCTCCTTGGGCGTGTGGTAGAACGAGCTGTTGATCTCCACCGTGTTGAAGTGGGTGAAGTAGTGGGCGAGCCATTGGGTGACAGGCAGTCTCTTGGGGTAGAAGACCTCCCGCCAGTGGCCGTACTGCCACCCAGACGTTCCGATGCGAAGCAACGGCATGTCGGGTTGCACCCCGGCAGGTGGCGTCTAGTAACGCTCCCGGCAGAAGGGGGCTGGCCCCGCCATCGCACGGTCTAGTGCTGGCAGAGCGGACGCGTTATCCACCCTGAGCGCGCCCGCCCTCCAGAGCTGCGTGGCGCTGAAGGTGGAGAGGAACCACTGGGCCAGCGTCATGCTGCTGAGCCTCACCTCGGGCAGCCCTGGTGCGCGGCCTGGCGACACATGGCAGCTGCCGTTCTCAAGCTCCCAGTTCCAGGCGGTCTCCTCACCATTGGGCTCGGCTACCACGAGCCTGGCGCTGGCGGATGCATCGCTTGGGTAGCCGCGGCCCTGCAGCGCCTTCGGAACGTTGGCCAGGCGCGCCATGCCGGTGGTCTGCACGCGCCAGGTGGCTAAGAAGCCGCCCGGGTCCAAGCCCACGTGCGGCTCCCGCAACGCCGCAAGCAGGGAAAGGTCCACCGGCAGTCGCAGCTCCACCCGCTCGTACTGGTCGTGTAAGGTGCGCACAAAGCCGAGGAGCGAGAGTAGGGCGGGCACTGAGGTCCACACCAGCTCGGTAACGTGAAGGCGGGAGTGGCCGGTTCGCGCGATGAGGTAGCCTGCCAGGTTGCCATCCTCCCACGCGCCGATGCGCATGCGCTCGGCGGAGGCGCTCCAGAACTGCGGCCATCGCCACTCCTCGCGGACGACGTCGAAGCTGCCTTGCTCCACGGAGCGCTGGTGGACAGCGCGGACGAGGGGGAGGTCTTCGTCGCGGAGCTCGCGGACGTCGCCCTTGGCGTCTGGCAACGACGTGGCGGGCACATCCCAAGCGGCTTCAGGCTCCACGCTTCCGAAGCCGTGGGTCTGGTAGAACGATGCGCGAAACGGATACAAGCCCATCAGCGTGTATCCCTCGTCGATGCCGCGGCGGACCAGAGCTTGCATGAGGGTTCGAGCCACGCCCTGGCGTCGGAACTCCCAGCCCACCGCCACGCCAGCCACGCCCAGCAACGGCAGCTCGCGGCCGCCAACCCACGTTCTCAGGGGGATACCGGTTGCCATGCCCATCAGCGCGCCGTCCCTCTCCGCCACCAGTGTGTTGTGCGGGGGGAACTGCGCCTGCCAGTGCTGGCGGATCTCCTCCACGGAGTGTTCCGGGCGGTACGTCTCGCCGCCAAACGCCTGGGCGCCGATACGCGCCAGGGATGGAATGTCGTCCATACAAGCGGGCCTAACGGATATCGGAAGCCGCGTTCGCACCAAGGTACCTCCTGTCGTCTGGCCGGGGCATCTGGCCGCCAATAGGGGCGATTCGGCGTTGGGGAGCTGCAGTCCTGTACAAGCAAGCTATTGCTATTGGGGGGCGTATGCGGAACAGTTGGGGGCGGCGGCGATGCTAGGGGGCGAAGTAGCTGTCGAACAGATCCGATACGGCGTCACTGATGGTGGCACGTTTGAGGTCATCGCGGACGCCGCCAAGGATGGAGCCGCGTCGCTCGCCGCGTGAGCGGCTTTCCCACAGCATTCGGCCTTCCCGGATGCCGTACATGCGGGCTTCGATGGCTATCGTCACGCGCTTTCTGGAGCCGCCGAACGGTCCGGTCCACAGGAAACCCATCAGGCTCTTGCCGCTTTTGGTCTCCCAATCCTCAACGCGCAGAACCACGATCTCGTCCGCGGCCAAGGCGGCGCCGATGTCGCGGAGCAGCTCAGGAGTGAACTCGCTGGTGGCGTATATCCGGCGCGCTTGGGCCTCCCGGTCGACCTCTTCAGACGGCACCACGCGGTAGCCGGAGTAGGCGAACAGCTTTTCGACCTCCTGCCTGATGGTTTTCCCGATGCTGGGGGGGGCCGTGCCCGATTCTGGGGCCAGCACGGCAACGGTTCTGGGGCAGTAGGCGTAGGATGCAACCAGCCGGGCATGGCGGTCCCTGCTATTGAAGGTGATGATGCCCATGGGAGTGATGGAGTACTCGCCGGGCTTTGGGTCGCGCTCCACCCGCACGAAGGTGCGATGCTTGCCTTTGGCGGTTTCGATCCTCTCGCTGCCGGGAACCATCAGCGCCCCGTACCTCAGCCTGGCCTGTGGGGCGTCGTCGCCGATGCGCAGCCGCTCGCCCTGCACGACGACCTGGCTTGACGCGAGGCCGGGCGGGGCGAGCAGAAGCGCGGCGGCGAGGGCCAGCGCCCACGTGGCGGAGCAGAGCAGGGCCGTCACGCCAGCGTTGGCGCAGGTGAGAGACTGGTGCTGTGGACGCCGTCTCAACGCTCTAGAACTCCTTGAGCGTGGGCAGGTACATGCGCCACACCTCGTTGCGCTTGCCGTCTAGGTATTTGGCCAAGCTGATGAACGGGATGTACTTGGGCTTTCGGGGCTGCCTGCGGAGGCGCATACCCGCCTGCTGAAGAGTCTTGTCGCCCTTGCGGGTGTTGCATCGTTTGCAGGAGCAAACGAGGTTTTCCCAAGTGCTTCGGCCGCCGAGCCGTTTTGGCGCCACGTGGTCCACCGTGAGGTCAACTCCGGTGGCGCCGCAGTATTGGCAGGTGTAGCCATCCCTGGCGAAGATGCTTCTTCTGGACAGGCGGAGTTCGGGTGCTGGGCGCGTGACGTGGTGACGGAGGCGTACCACTGAGGGCGTTACGAACGTCTCCCGCGCGGTATGCACGCACCGGCCGTCCTCGTGCAGCACGTCCGCCTTGCCAAGGTGCACCAAGCCAATGGCCCTGCGGATGTTGCACACGTTAAGCGGCTGGTAATCACTATTGAGAACTAGAACCTGTCCATCCATTGGTTCCGTCGGCCTTCCCACACAGACCGGTGACTACACTAACGAAAAAGCCCGCCCCCAGACACGCTGGCGGCGGGCGAAGCTGCGGACGCCATCATGAAGACGTGTTGCCGGTGACTGAAGCTGTCGCTGAGGTTACGGCAGTCCAGCCGGTGGATCTCCCATATGCCGCCTTCTGCCAGGCGTTGCACACAAGCCATCGCCCTACTATACTCCTCTGGCATCCTTGTCGCCATTGTACCAGTCGTTACGATACTTGTCAAAGGGGCGCGCCATACGCAACAGCCTGCGGATAGCCATGGCGCGCTTCGGGATGGCGCCGTTCTCCGGCTCACCATCCGCCACGTCTGATGGTAGCGCTGGCAGAGGGATGCCGCATTCCCGGCCAGGCCTCCTCGCGCTTGGAAGCTATTGCCGGCATGCGTTGGGCAAGCCTGCACCGGACCAATGAGAAGGTGATCGGCGACGCCTTGGCAAATACGTATAGCGAGCCGGCCACGCAATCGCCACCTACTTGGAGCGCCATCAACCATCATGTCCGCCACCAACCCAATCTACCCGCCGCTGATGCCGTCCATCTGGACCGCTATCTACCTCAATCGACCCATTGTGGACGCGCTGAAGAGCCTCCTTGCCGCGGGGTGGCGCTGCTTCGAGCTCTCGACGGAGCACCTCCAGGAGATCGAGGACGCTCCCAACCCGCAGGCCCTCATCGATGAGCTGCGCGACACGCTGGCCCAGCACGGCGCCTGTATGCCCCAAGCCCACTCGTACCTTCCGGCTAACGTCGCTCACCCAGACGAGGAGAGGCGGCGCAGCGACCTCCAGCGCCTTCAGCGTAACCTCCGCACCTGCGCCTTGCTCGGCGTTCGCGACGTTGTGGTGCATCCCGGAGTTGGCGCGGGCTACTCCACGTCCGACGGCTTGGCGTCCATTCTGTCCCTCAACGTTCAGGCGTTTTCCCTCTTGGCTTCCCAAGCCGCGGACCTGGGCCTCCGCATCGCCATCGAGAACATGATGGACGGCAGGTCGCTGGAGGGCTCACGCGCTTACTGCGCCTCCATCCAGGAACTGCTGGATTTGGTCGCCGAGGTGGGGCATCCATCCCTGGGTGTGACGTTGGATACGTCTCACGCCAACGTGCAGCGCATCAGCTTACCTGCGGCCATACAGAAGCTGGGGTCGCTGCTCTGGTGTACCCACATCTCAGACAACGATGGCTCCGGTGACCAGCACCGGTGCCCCGGCTACGGCAAGATCGACTGGCCGCCGGTTGTGGTAGCCCTTCGTAAGGTTTGCTACCCCGGCGCCCTCAACCTTGAGATACCCGGCGAGCGAACCGCCCCAAGTGAGCTGCTGGACCTGAAGGTCCGCCACGCGCTTGAGGTCACCACGTGGCTCGCCCACGCAGACCAAAGTCCGTTCAGTTCGTAATGCGACTGTACATCATCAGGCACGCCGATCCGGATTACCCGAACAACACCATTACGCCAGCGGGACGGCTGGAGGCACACGCGCTTGCCAAACGGCTTGCGCGGGAGGGGTTGACCCGCATCTACTGCTCTCCGCTGGGCCGCGCGATCGATACCATGCGCTTCACCGCCGAGCTGACCGGCATTCAGCCCGTGACCGAGGAGTGGACCAGGGAGCTTTCCGATTGCACCGTGGATGTGGCAGGTTGGGGCAGACTCTCCGCATGGGACCTCCCGGGTGAGGTCATCCGCGGTCATGGCTCGCTGCCCACCTCCGCCGATTGGAGCATGGTTCCGTTCCTTAACGACCCGCGCTTTCGCCGCAAGTTCGATGAGGTGCGGCGCAACTCGGACGCCTTTCTGGAGAGGCACGGCTACCGCCGCGAGGGATGGCGGTATAGGTGTGTATCCCCCAACCGGGAGCGGATCGCCGTTTTCTGCCACGGGGGCCTTGGGCTAACGTGGATAGCCCATCTCCTGGAGCTGCCTCTGCCGCTGGCGTGGTGCGGCATGTGGCTTGCGCCCAGCTCGGTAACCACAATCCTGTTCGACGAGCGCTCGAAGGAGTGGGCGGTGCCAAGGTGCATCGGCCTATCTGACGTGTCGCATCTGTACGCGGAGGGCCTGCCGGTACAGCCAGCGGGCATCATCGCGAACTTCGATTGAACGTGAACGGCGTAGGCCGGACCGGGGAGCGCGTATGCAGGTCTTCAGGCTTCACGAGAGCCCCGCTTCCCGCCGCGACGAGGACGTGCGCGCGGCCATGCTCGGGCGCACAGTCGTGTCGTGTGGCATGGCGGAGTTCCCTCCGAACAGCCAAGCCCACCAGGGGGAACGTCATGTTCACCAGCATGACGAGGTGTTCATCGTTCTCACCGGGGAGATAACCGTGCCGATTGTGGGCGAGGAGAGCGCGGTGGCCCGGGCGGGCGATTTGGTGCTTGTTGGCGCCGGTGAGGAGCATCACCTCACCAACCACACTCACCTGCCCTGCGTGGCCATCTACCTGGTGCTTGCGCCGCCGCCCGCCTAGTTGCCGCGAGAGAGCGACTGGTAGTACCCGGTGGTTCCGTTGAGCACGAACTGCACCGCCAGTGCGGCCAGCACAATGCCCATCACGCGGGTAGCAACGTGCGCGCCTCCCTCGCCAATCCGCTCCATAAGGAGCTCGCCCGCCCGCAGCACAATCCAGGTGGTGACGAACACCACCACTAGGGCCGCAAACAGAATGGCTACCCGCCATGGGTTTCCACGCGCCTGCGAGGTGAGAAGCAGAATGGCGGTGAGCGTTCCGGGGCCGGACAGCAGCGGGATGGCAAGGGGGAAAACCGAGATGTCGTCGCCGGGCGAGCCCTCGCGTGGCTCTGATGACTGAAGGCCCGTGCGCTGGCCGAAAAGCATCTGCAGAGCCGCGGCGAACAGCAGAACACCGCCGCTTATGGCAAACGCGTTTACCGTAACGCCGAGGTAGGCGAGCACCACGCGCCCCGCCGCCAGGAACAGCACGGAAACGCCGAAGGCGACGCGGACGGCCCTGCCGAGTAACGCTGCTCTCTCCTTCTTGGAGCACCCCGCAGTGAGCGTGACGAAGATGGGCACCAAGCCGAACGGGTCCACCAGAACCAGCAGCGTTACCAGCGCGGTAAGCCCAAACCTCAGGAGGTCACCTTCCATGTGCAATGCTGCCGCACCAGCGGAGGTGCGGCCTCCGCGCGGAACGTTTCAGCCCTACAGCGCCACCCCCAGTCGAATCGCCTCCGAGCACATGCCCACCACGTGGTAATCCAGCTTCCACTCGTTGCCCTTGTCCGTGCTTGCCGGCGATCCGTCCTCGCGGAGGCCAACGTACCATCCGCCGTACTCCGAGTCGATCAGCCGGCTGCGTATGAACTCCAGAAGCCTTCTGGTGCGGCCGGCGACGCCGCCCTTTCCCCTAACCACCCAGAAGTGCATCAGCGCCCTGGCGGCCTCGCACTGCTGCCATGCACCTTTGCCGCCGGGCCGCGTTTGGGCCTCCATGTTGGCATTGGAGAGCACGCCGCCATCCGCTGGGTCTATGCCCAGGCGAATGCCCCCATCCAGCAGGCGGGCGGCGGTAGCGATCTGATCTGCGGGCAGCCCGCGCTCCACGCCCGCGGAGAGCAGGTATGCCCACTCGAACTGATGCCCCAGGTCGATCGTTCCGCCCTCTTCGGTAGTGAGGGGGCGCCAATCGTCCGCGTACAGCTCCGGCAGCAGCCCATCCGCCTGCCGCACCAGCCTGCACGCGAACTCCGCCACGCGCTGCGCCTCCGCCAGAAAGGGTGGCTCAACGTCGACCATCGCCTGAAGCGCCTCGAACAGGTGCATCACGGGGTTTGCGGACCTCCCGGGGGCGGGGCGCGAGAAGTCGCTCTCCGTGCGCCTTACGAACCCGCCGTGTGCGTCGCGCAGGCGCGTGTTCAGCACCTCCCAGGTGTGGTGGGCGGCCTCTCGGAGCTCCTCGGCGCCGGTGGCCCGCAACGCATGCGAGAGGCCAAACAACGCAAACGCGTGGCCGTAGGTATCTTTACCCGCGTCCAGCACTGCACCATCCGGCGCCACGGACCAGAACCACCCGCCGTGCTGCCGGTCGCGAAACGCATCCAGCAGGAAGCGTGCCCCGGATTGCGCTGCGCCGATGTAGGCGGCGTCGCCGGTCAGCTCGTGGCCGCGCACGAAGTTGTAGATCAAGCGGCTTTGGGAGACCAACGTGAGGACCTGCTCCGGCTTGGGCTGCCACTTCCGATCCAGCCGCGGCAAGAAGGCGCCGCAGGGGGTTACAGACGCCTCCAGCCAGCGCGGCAGTATCTCCTCCGTGAGGTGACGCTGGAACCAGTTGCTGCTCACTTCGTCCTCTGTGGTGGCGGGCGGGGCACCGGCATCCGGACCATCGCGGTGCGTTACCTTGCGGCAGCCGGCCGCTTCGTGTCGCCAGGTTCTGGCTTCTTCTCCTGCGGCTTCTCTTCCTCCAACCCAGGCAGCGGCACCTTGGGGACGTAGAGGGAGAAGATGGATCTATCCGGGCTTCCCCTCAGCACGGAGGCGGCATCCCGCATCTCCTGGGCGTTGGGTTTGGCCACCTCCACAACGGCGCCGGCCCAGGCGGTGATGGGGGTGCTGGTAGCCCCCGTTGCTGGGCGCACTGCGATGGTGGTGCCGGTGGGCAGCGTGCGTTCTTCCTCGTCGCCGCTCTTGTGGGCCTCGTTCCACGCCTTCTGGATGGAAGCCAGCTGGTCCGGCGTAAGGGCCTCAACCGTCAGCTTCTCGCCAGATGCCAGCTTCTTGCTCTGTTCCGCCGTGAGGGAGCCGAGGAACTGGGCCACGGCGCGGGTTTGCGGGTTGAGCACCATCGCGCATACCAGGAGGTCTGGCACGCTCATTAGGCCGTACGTGCACTGATCCTCGGTAAGCTTGCTCATCTCCACCAACTCCGCCAGCGTTAGCCCATCCTGCGATCTGGCCTTGCTGCGCCATCGGTTCAGCATCTCCCGCGGTACAAGCCAGTCGCGCTTTCTCGCCCAGTCCCGGTCGCGCATCCGGATGATGCCGTCCTCCTTCACGTACTCCAGGCCGAAGAGGGCTTTGAACGAGTGCAGGACCCGGTATATGGGCGCCTCTGAGGCGAATACGGCGGCTAGGGATGGCCCCTGCATGCCCGGGTTAGGCAGATTGTCGGTGATGATGTTAAGGCCGGACGCGTTGTGGAACGCCTCCACCAGGTTGTCGAGGGATGCCCAGCTCTTTCCCTGGAACTTCACTGTCTTCAGGAGCTCCGGGTCGTCGGGGGCGGCTGGTGGCTCCACGCCCATGCCCTGCGCAACGCTCTTGGCGAACTCCTCTGCCATCGCGATCTGGAGGCTCTGTACCGGCGCCCCCTCAGTCAGTTGGGTTAGCGCCTTGCCAATCATCCTGCCGATCGGCGACTTTGTGTCGAAGATCGGCATGGTGATGGCATCGACCAAGGGACCTAGGCCCTCAACCTTCAGCTCGCTGGTGAGCGGCACGACGCTCCCCATGGTGCTGATCTGCTCGTAGGTGGGGGCCTGCACCACAAGCACGCCCCTGTTCCAGTCGGGCTCCGGAAGGGTGATCGTGTTTGCTGCTGGCGCTAGCTTCTGCACCAAGTCCAGCATTCCGTTGACGTACTCCTTAAGGCTGGCTTGCAGCGGTTCGGGCATCTCCTTATAGCGAATTCGGGCGCCTTCCTTCGTGGTGGCAAGGACCTGCTGCTGAGGGGTAAGGGCGGCGATTAGGTGGGGCATCGCCTTGAAGCCCGGCGTCGTCACGAAGAACAACGCGGCAGGGTCGTCTTTCTGAAGCTGCTCTAGGTCTTTCGGGGTGATTTTGGCCAGGGCGGCGAAGCTCTGGATGTTCTTGACGCCCATCTCGGTGCGCATCTTGAGCTCTTCCCGCATGCGGGTGTCGCGCTCTGCCTGCTGAGCCTGGCGCGCCTTCAGGTCTTGCCACAGCCGGTACCCCTTCTGGTCGCCCTCGCCGACGGATTGCCAGTAGAAGTCGGTGAGCTTTGCCAGCTGCTCCATAACAAGCCATGCGGGTACATCCTTCACGAAGACGTTGACCGGCATCTCTTTGACTTGCCAGTCCTCCGGGCCTTTGCCCGCGTTCATCGGGACATTGGTAGCCCCGCCAATGGCCTGCAGCACCGAATCGAGCGTGGCGTTGCCCATCGCCAACGTCACCTTGGTCTGCAGCCGGTCGTCCGCCTTGGGGTCGGCGGCTGGCGCGGGTGCGGTCGCCGCGGCCATCAGGCAGACCGCGAACGCCGTCGCCAGGCCGGCTGCGGCGCGCAGCACGCCAGCGAGGCGCGTGAAGCGTCGGAGCGGCGGTACCTGTCTCATCTCTCAGTCCCTCCAAGCCCCCTACGTAGGGCGTCGCGCAGTGCTTCGGGCAGGGGGCGACCACGGAGCGTTTGCGACCGGAACGGCGTGGCAAGCGTCACACCCTTGCCACGCCAAGAGGCCGCCTCCAGCGTCGTCCCTTGACCCTGGCTGCCGCCGGCCTATAATGGGAACCAAGCGTTATCACTGCAACTTCGCTTCCGGGAGGTGGCCCATGGCCGAATCGATTGAGCTATCCGTCAACGGAGCCAGACATCGGCTCACCGTTGATCCAGATAGGCCATTGCTCAGCGTGTTGCGCGAAGAGCTGGACATAACTGGGCCAAAGTACGGCTGCGGCGAGGCCCAATGCGGCGCCTGCACCGTTTTGGTTGACGGTGAGCCCCGCCGTTCGTGCATCACTCCGGTCTCCGCCGTCGCTCGCAAGCAGATCACCACCATAGAGGGCTTGGCCAAAGACGGCAAGCTGCATCCGGTGCAAGAAGCCTTTCTGAACGCCGAAGCTCTTCAGTGTGGCTACTGCACCCCCGGGATGATCCTATCCGCCGTAGCGCTTCTCCGCTCTAACCCCAACCCAACCGACCAGCAGATCATCTCCTACATGAACGGCAACATCTGCCGCTGCGGCACTTATCCCCGGATAGTGGCCGCCATCCACGAGGCAGCCAGGGCCATGAACGGAGGCCGCAAATGAGTCAGCGCTACGCAACGTACCTCACGGATCGACAGGAGCTTCTCAGCGATCCCCTGTACGTGCCAGGCGTAACACGGCGCTCGCTGCTGAAAGCCGTTGGCAGCGGCATCGTAGTTCTGCTTACGGTGAAGGACGTCGCCGCCCCTGCCGACGCCCAGGAGTCGGGACGCGGCGGTCGCGGGGGCGAGGGCATGCCCACCAAGCTGGGCGCCTGGCTCCACATCGGCGAGAATGGCACGGTGACCGTTTACACTGGCAAGGTGGAGCTTGGCCAAAACATCCGCACATCCCTGGCTCAAGTGGTGGCCGAGGAGCTGCGCCTGTCAGTGTCGTCCATCATCATGGTTATGGGCGACACCGATAAGACGCCATACGATGTTGGAACGTTCGGTAGCCTCACCACTCTCACGATATCTCCACAGCTTCGCCGCGCGGGCGCCTGCGCGCGCGAGCTGCTTCTGGAGCTTGCCGCCAAGAGGTGGGGCGTTGACCCCAAACTGCTCACCCTTGCCGATGGCAAGGTGACCGAGAGGGGCGGAGGGCGCTCCATCGGCATTGGAGAGCTGGCAGGCGGCCAGGAGCTGGTGAGGGAGATAGCCGCCGACGAGCCGGTTACGCCACCCAGCGAGTGGAAGGTGGCCGGCACGTCCGTCCGCAAGGTTGGCGGCCTCGACTACGTCACCGGCAAGCAGAAGTTCATTTCGGACCTCACGCTGCCAGGCATGCTGTACGGCAAGGTGCTGCGCCCAGCATCGTTTGGCGCAACGCTGAAGTCGGTCGACGCGTCTGCCGCCGCTGCCATTCCCGGCGTCACCGTGGTGAGAGACGGCGATTTCGTGGGCGTGACTGCGCAAGACAGCTACACGGCGCAGAAGGCGATCGACGCCATCCGGGCTGAGTGGAATCCCTCCCCTCAGATCTCCGACTCGGAGCTGTTCGCCGACTTCAGGAAGCAGGCCGGGCCGTCCCTGGCGGACAAGCAAGTGGATCTTGCGCCCGGCACCAAGCGGCTGGCGCGAAGCTACACCGTGGCGTACATCGCCCACGTGCCGTTGGAGCCCAGGGCGGCGCTGGCACAGTGGGACGGCGACAAGCTGACTGTGTGGACCGGCACTCAGCGGCCCTTTGGGGTGCGCAGCGAGCTGGCGAGGGCGTTCTCCATACCCGAGGCAAACGTCCGCGTGCTTATGCCTTGCATGGGCTCCGGCTACGGCGGCAAGCACACCGGCGAGTGCGCCATCGAGGCGGCCAGGTTGGCCCGCAAGGTAGGCAAGCCGGTGAAGCTGACATGGACCCGCCAAGAGGAGTTCACGTGGGCGTACTTCCGTCCTGCAGGCCTCATCGACGTTGCCGCCGTGGTGTCGGATGAGGGGAAACTGCTGGAGTGGGAAATGCACAACTACAACTCCGGGCCCGCCGCCATCCGCGCCTTCTATGACATCCCAAAACAGACAGCCGAGGCACACGCGATTCGCTCGCCGCTGAGGCAAGGCTCGTACCGCGCCCTGGCTGCCACCGCCAACCAGTTCGCCCGCGAGACGCACATCGATGAGCTGGCCCATCTGGTGGGCATGGATCCGCTGGAGTTCCGTCTGAAGAACATCGCTGACCCGCGGCTGCGAGGGGTGGTGGATGCGGCTGCCAAGCGGTTTGGGTGGGCTGACCGCAAGCCCGACGCTGGCCACGGCTTCGGCATTGCGTGCGGCTTTGAGAAGAACGGCTACGTGGCCACCTGCGCGGAGGTTGCCGTTGAGGGCGCTTCCCGAAACGTGAGGCTGGTGCGCACCGTCACCGCATTTGACAACGGGCCCGTGGTGAACCCCAACCATATGCGCCTCCAAATGGAGGGGATGATCATCATGGGTCTGGGGGGCGCCATCTTCGAGGCTATCAAGTTCCAGGACGGCAAGATCACCAACGCCTCGCTTCATACCTACAGGGTGCCGCGCTTCAGCGATATGCCCGCCATAGAGAGCATCTTGATCGACCCGAAGGACAAGCCCACCGCTGGCGGCGGCGAGACGCCGATGATCGCCCTGGCGCCGGCGATAGGAGCGGGCATTTTCCAAGCCACCGGCGTGCGTCTCAGGGCCCTGCCGCTCGCACCAAACGGAGTGCCACAGGCGGACGCGCCCACGTGAGCGCCCGGAAGTTTGGCCGCTGAGGTGCGCGTCGCCGGGCGGGCATAAACCTTGCTGCAGCTTGTCGATGCTATCGTCAACGACGCTGGCGACGCGCCAACCGCCGCCAGCCAGAACGCCAACTCAGCATAGGAGCATCGCCATGGGGTCACGTGTGCTCGCAGCGATGGTGGTGCTGTTTGCCATCGCCGTCGTCTGGTTCGCGGTTAGCCCGGAGGCCGCTGCACCGCCAGCCCCCGCGCCCGCAAAGCCCTCCCGCGAGGCGCTCTTGGCGCAGGGCAAGTATCTGGTGGATCGCGTGTGCGTGTGCGGCGGCTGCCACACGCCGCGTACGGAAAAGGGCGCCTATAACATGAGCAACTACCTGCGCGGCGCAGACGTCCCTTACAAGCCGGCAACGCCAGCGGGGATATGGGTTTCCCATGCTCCGGACATCACGGCGCCAGCCATGGGCAAATACACCACTGACGAGCTTGCCACGCTGTTGAAGGGGAAGACGGGCCGCGATGGTCAGCCGGTACGGGTCTTCCAGGCGCCGATGCCGCCATATCGCCTGAACGACACAGACGCCCTCGCCGTGGCCACGTACCTGAAGTCGCTGGCGCCGAAGTAGCAGCAGGGACGCGAAGGGGGGCGCAAGCCGGGTCTGCCGCCGTGCTTAGCCCCCTTCGCTTCCTCCGCTGAAAGGCATGACGCCCTAACCCTGTAGCCCCCGTCCTTTTGTTGGAAACCGCTTTGGGCTCAACCTGAGGCAGGTCAGCTCCTCCACCGTGGCACGCGCGTAAGCCTCCCCGCGCCGACGCCGCTTCTCAGCGCAGGTCCCACCCCGATGTCTGGTTGCGGCGGCATCAGCTGGTTGCGCCAAGCAACAGCAAGCGCACGACCGATCACTAACGGTGAGCGTCAGCGACCGGCGATTGCTCCACACGCCGGTCAGTGGCCAGCACCAGGGGCCGGAAATGGATGCCCTGCGCCGCCTTAAGTGAGGTTTCTCTGTGCCTTAACACCGCTTAACACTTGTGGGGCGGCTCCGGTGTACACTAAGTACGGTGCCACCCCAGGTAAGGCACACCGATGGCGCCTTCGCCCGAGGCGCCGAGCAGGGAGGAACACCAGTGAGAAAACATCTGTTGAGGACGCTCTTGGTGACATTGGCGCTGGTATCGCCGGTGCCGATGGCGGTGGGTGCGGTTTCGCTGAACGGGGCAGGGGCCACCTTCCCGTATCCGCTTTACTCCAAGTGGTTCGATGCCTACGCGAAGCAGACCGGCATCAAGATCAACTACCAGTCCATAGGCAGCGGTGGGGGCATTCAGCAGCTCAAGGCGCGCACCGTTGACTTTGGCGCCAGCGACGCCCCCTTGTCTGATGCAGAGATGCGGGAGATGCCTGCGCCAGTGGTGCACATACCAACCGTTGCGGGGGCGGTGGCCGTGGTGTACAACGTGCCAGGCGCGCGCGCCGGCCTTAGGCTTGATGGGCCTGTGCTTGCGGATATCTACCTCGGGCGCATCCGCCGTTGGGATGACAAGCGGATCGCGGCGCTCAACCCGGGGATTCGCCTTCCGGGCAGGGTCATCGCGGTGGTGCATCGATCGGACGGAAGCGGCACAACCTACATCTTCACACACTACCTAGCCGCGGTCAGCCCAACATGGAGGGCCAATCCGGGAGCGGCCAAGTCGGTCAACTGGCCGGCCGGCATAGGCGCCAAGGGCAACGAGGGTGTGGCGGGCATAGTGCAGCATGTTCCTGGCGCCATAGGATACGTGGAGCTTGCGTACGCGATGCAGACCCATCTACCAATGGCCGCCCTGAAGAATCGAGCAGGCCGGTTTGTGCTCCCCGGTGTGCAGAGCGCTGCCGCCGCGGCCGCTGGCGGCGTGGCCGCGATGAGGCGCGACGTTCGCGTTTCCGTGGTGAACAGCCCGGGAGCAAACGCCTACCCCATCACAGGCTTCACGTACATCCTGGCGTACCGGCACCAGGCGAACACCCCCAAGGGACGCGCTCTGGTTGGCTTTCTGCGCTGGGCCATGCACGAGGGCCAGCGCTACCCCGCGTCTCTCTTCTACGTGCCGCTGCCTCCCGCCGTGGTGGCGCTCAACGACAAGGCGATAGCCTCCATTAGGTGATCGGTGGTTAGGCCTATGAGGTCAACTCAACCAGTTGCCACAAGGCAAGCGCCAGCCTCAGCGGAGGAGCCACGCCGGGCGCTGCTTTCCCCCGCCCGCCGCGATGCGCTGTTCGGCATCCTCCTCAGGGCGGTGGCGGTTCTGGTGGCGGCGCTGTGCGTGCTCGTTGGCGTGGTTCTCGTCGTGCGGTCGGTGCCCGCGCTGCAGCGGTTCGGCATGTCCTTCCTGTGGGGCACCACTTGGGACCCAGTGCAACAGGTGTTCGGGGCGTTGCCGTTCCTGTTTGGTACGGTGGTAACCTCCGTTCTGGCGCTGTTGCTGGCGGTTCCTCTCAGCGTTGGTACTGCCATCTTCCTCGCGGAGGTTGCGCCCCGGTGGCTCGCCGCCCCCATCTCGTTCGCCGTTGAGCTGCTGGCGGCCATACCCAGCATCGTGTACGGACTGTGGGCGCTGTTCGTGTTGGTGCCGGCCCTCCAGCCCGTCGAGCTGTGGCTTTCGGAGCACGCCGGTTTCATTCCGCTGTTCCGTGGAGCGCCTTATGGGGTTGGGATGCTGGCGGGCGCACTGGTGCTTGCCATTATGGTTACCCCGTTCATCACCGCCGTCACGCGCGACGTGATCTTGGCCGTGCCCCACTCCATCAGGGAGGCGTCTTACGCCCTCGGCGCCACCCGCTGGGAGACCGTCGTGCGGGGCGTGTTGCAGTACGGGCGGACGGGGATACTGGGCGCGGTTGTGCTGGGGCTGGGTCGCGCCATGGGCGAAACGATGGCCGTGACGATGGTGATCGGCAACACGCCGCAGATATCGGCGTCGCTCTTTGATCCTGCCTACACCATGGCGAGCGTTCTGGCCAACGAGTTCACGGAGGCCACGTACGCCCTGTACCTGTCCGCGCTTATCGAGATCGGGTTGCTGTTGTTCGTGTTCACCATCGTGGTGAACGCCGCTGGAAGGCTGCTGGTGCTCCGAACCCGGGGTGTGGCGGCCGGAACGGGGGTTGTCGCATGAGCGAGGTCAGGCTGCGGCGCAAGGCGGTGAACGTGGCAATGCTAGCCGCCACGGGTTTGTGCGCCCTGGTTGTTGCCACGCCCATCGCGCTCATACTCTACTACGTGGTGGCGCAGGGGCTGCCGGCGCTGAGCTGGCGGTTCCTGACCAGCATGCCCAAGCCCGTGGGCGAGCCGGGCGGTGGAATGGCAAACGCAATCGTGGGCAGCGGCATTCTGGTGGGGTTGGCGTGTGCCATGGGGCTGCCGGTTGGCATACTGGTGGGCGTGTGCCTGGCGGAGTTTGGGGGCGGCAAGTTCGGCTGGTGGGTCCGCTTCGCGGCGGACGTGTTGAACGGCGTGCCATCGATCGTGACCGGCATCTTCGTGTACGCCCTGGTTGTGCTGGCGATGGGGCATTTTTCGGCGTTGGCGGGCGCCGTGGCCCTGGCGCTGATGCTGGTGCCCATGGTTGCGCGCACAACTGAGGAGATGCTCAGCTTGGTGCCCTCCTCGCTGCGAGAGGGCGCTATGGCCCTGGGTGCCACCCGGGCGCGCACCGTATTCACTGTGTTGTTGCCCGCCGCACTGGGGGGCGTTACCACAGGCGTACTACTTGCCGTGGCCCGCGTTGCCGGAGAGACCGCCCCGCTCCTGTTCACTGCTTTCGGCAACCGTTTCTGGAGCACCAGCCTGGCCCAGCCCATCGCGTCGTTGCCTGTGCAGATATACACATACGCCATCGCCCCGTATGACGACTGGCACGCACAGGCGTGGGCAGGCGCCTTGGTGCTTGTGGCCGTTAGCCTCTTGGTTAGCGCGGCTGCCAGGCTGCTGGCGGCGCGCCAGGTTCGGAGGGTGAGATGAGCTTCAGCGTGCCGTCCGAAACGCGTAATACCGTGGGTGGCCACGGCGAGATGGTGTCGCGGGGCAGGGCCGACCTCCGCAAGCCGGCCGCGGGCCCACTGGAGCCGCCAGCCAAGATGCGCGTCGAGAACCTAAGCCTTTATTACGGCAAAACACGGGCGCTCAGCGACGTGAGCGTCAGCATCGCCGAGCGCGAGATCACCGCCCTTATAGGGCCCTCCGGCTGCGGCAAGTCCTCATTCTTACGTTGCCTGAACCGCATGAACGACCTGATCCCCGGCACTAGGGTTGAGGGTGATGTGGAACTGGATGGCAGCTCCATCTACTCCGCGGGAACGGACGTGGTGGCTCTGCGGCGGCGAGTGGGTATGGTGTTTCAGAAGCCAAACCCGTTCCCCAAGTCCATCTTCGACAACGTGGCGTACGGCCCAAGGCTCCACGGAGCCATGAGCCGCTCTGGCCTCGCGGCAACGGTTGAGTGGGCCCTGCAAGAGGCCGCCCTATGGGATGAGGTGAAAGATAAGCTGCGGAACAGCGCTTTGGAGCTGTCTGGCGGGCAGCAGCAGAGGTTATGCATCGCGCGGGCGTTGGCGGTGCGGCCGGAGGTGCTGCTGATGGACGAGCCCTGCTCGGCGCTCGATCCGATCTCCACCTTCCGCATAGAGGAGCTCATGCTCAAGCTCAAGCAGGAGTACACGCTGGTAATCGTGACCCACAACATGTATCAGGCCTCCAGGGTCTCTCGCTACACGGGTTTCTTCCTGCAGGGCGAGCTGGTGGAGTTCGGAGACACGGAAGAGATCTTCGAGCGCCCGAAAGATCCGCGTACAGATGGCTACATCAGGGGCCGGTTTGGGTAGGGACAAGCATGCAAAGCTCACACACAGGACTGCGTGCCACCTTCGATAGCCGCTTGAGGGAGCTGGAGCAGGACCTCTTGCGGCTGGGCACCGTGGTGGAGGAGATGCTCGGTTGGGCCATAACCGCGTTGGCCAAACAGGACGTGGCACTGGCGCACAAGGTCATCGACAGAGACGATGAGGCCGACGCACTTGACCTCCAGATCGAGAAGGAGTGCATGATGCTGCTTGCTCTCCAGCAGCCCATGTCGAAGGACCTTCGCCTAATCGGCACCGCCATGAAGGCCATAAGCGACCTGGAGCGCATCGGCGACTACTCCGTCGACATCGCAAAGGCCGCCATCCGCCTCTCCGGTCAGACCTACTTCAAACCGCTGGAGGATATCCCGCGAATGGGCGACCTGGTTAGGCAGATGGTTCGCGATACCCTCCGCGCGTTTGTTGACCGCGATCTGGACGCCGTGGTGAGAATCTGCACCGAGCAGGACGACGCCGTTGACGCGCTCAACAACTCTCTCTTCGACGAGCTGCTGGCGGTGATGCGCACGAAGCCAGATGCGGTGGTGCAGGCCGCCTACCTGCTCCTGGTGGTTCGCTACCTAGAGCGGATCGCAGACCACTGCACCAACATAGCGGAGCGCACCTATTACATGGAGACCGGCGAGCTGAAGGAGTTGGCCTAACCGCCGCGTGGGAGCTCGCGGATGGGGGCGATGCATTCCAGGTCGGCGACCTTCCCCGGCCCTTCTCCCCATGGCGTCGGCGGAAGAGGAGCCAGACTGTCTGCCGCTTGTGCTGGCCGTGGAATGGCCTGTTCGCCGCCCGGCTTCTCTGGCTTGCGGGCCTTGCACCGTTGCCACCTCCTTGACACGTTCCACCCATGTGGTACAGTGTTACCGGCCTTGCACGCGTCAACCTGCAGCTTGATTGCAGTTTGCAGCGTGCAGGGCTAGGTGGTGCAACGTCTTCATGGCTTACGACGACCTCAGTCAGTTTGTGGCAGATCTGGAGGCCGCGGGAGAGCTTAGGCGCATTGGCGTGCCCGTGGACCCCGTGCTCGAGATTACGGAGATCGCAGACCGGGTGGTCAAACGCCGCGGCCCTGCGCTCCTCTTCGAGCATCCTACGGGCTACGACATCCCAGTCCTCATCAACGCCTTCGGCTCTTGGAGGCGCATCAAAATGGCGTTGGGCGCGGACCCAGACGAGGTGGCCGCCGAGATCGCCGAGCTGCTCAAGGCCGACCCGCCCACCACACTTCTTGACAAGGTTCGCATGGCTCCCAAGCTCCTCAGGCTTGCCTCCGCGCTGCCCAAAACCGTGCGCTCTGCCCCTTGCCAGGAGGTGGTAATGAACCCGCCCTCCCTCCAGGCCCTGCCGATCCTCAAGTGCTGGCCGCAGGATGGAGGACGCTTCATCACCTTGCCGCTGGTTTTCAGCCACGATCCCATAACCGGCAGGCGCAACGTGGGGATGTATCGCATCCAGGTGTTTGACGACGTGACGGCCGGCATGCACTGGCAGATTCACAAGGTGGGCGCCCGCCACTACCGCGACGCCGAGCGCATGGGAAGGCGCGTGGAGGTTGCAGTGGCGCTTGGCGGCGATCCCCTGGTCACGTACTCCGCCACCGCCCCGCTTCCCGAGGAGTTCGACGAGATGGTGTTCGCCGGGTTCCTCCGCCGAAAGCCCGTGGAGATGGTGCAGTGCCTCACGGTGAACGTTCAGGTGCCTGCCGGGTCCGACATCGTCATCGAGGGGTACATTGACCCAGAGGAACGCCGCCTGGAAGGGCCGTTTGGAGATCACACCGGCTACTACTCCCTGGCGGACATGTACCCCGTCCTCCACGTCACCTGCATCACGCACAAGCGCTCGCCGATATACCCAGCCACCATCGTGGGGCGTCCGCCAATGGAGGATGGCTACCTCGGCAAGCTCACCGAGCGCCTCTTCCTGCCCCTGATCAGAATGCAGCTTCCGGAGATAGTGGACATCAACCTGCCGGTGGAGGGCGTCTTCCACAATCTCGCCATCGTCAGCATCCGCAAGCGGTACCCCGGCCACGCCGCCCGCGTGATGCACGCGCTGTGGGGCCTCGGCCAGATGTCGCTCACAAAGATCATAGTGGTGGTGGACGCTGAAGTGAATGTGCAGGACCCGGCGGAGGTCCTCTGGCGCGTGGGCAACAACATCGATCCCCAGCGCGATATCCATTTCGTCCGGGGACCGGTGGACGCGCTTGACCACGCCTCGCAGTTCCCGTGCTACGGCTCCAAGATGGGGATAGACGCCACGCGGAAATGGAAGGAGGAGGGCTTCACCAGGGAGTGGCCCGATGAGATCACGATGGCGCCCGAGGTGAAGCGCCGCATCGATGAGCTGTGGCCGGAGCTTGGCCTATGAGGCAAGGAGCAACGCCGAGCGAGATCGTGGTGGCGGTAACTGGCGCCAGCGGCAGTTTGTACGGCTTGCGGTTCCTTCAGGCTGCGGCGGCCATCTTCTCCCGGGTTCACGTGGTGGTGTCGGCCCGCGGCGCCCAGGTGATGGAGCACGAGCTGGGCCTGAACGCGGGGGAGTGCGCGCGGGGCCTCATCGCGGCAGTGGGCGGCGATCCTCAGCGGCTTGTGGGCTACGCGCCGGAGGATATGTTGGCGCCGTTTGCAAGCGGATCGGCGCACGTGGCCGGCATGGCCATTGTGCCGTGCAGCATGGGGACGGCCGCGCGCGTGGCCGCTGGCGTGTCGGACGACCTCATCACGCGGGCGGCGGACGTTATGCTGAAGGAAAGGCGGCCGCTGGTGCTGGTTCCCCGCGAGTCCCCCCTTAGCTCCATCCACCTGCGCAACCTGTTAACCCTTGCGGAGGCAGGCGCGGTGGTGCTGCCCGCGATGCCGCCGTTCTATCACCGCCCAGAGACCATAGACGACCTGGTGGGCATGGTGGTGAACCGCGCGCTGCGCCAGTTCGGCGTGGAACCGGAAGGCGCATACGCATGGGGCGAGCCCTAGCCGCTGCTACGCCCCACGCGCCTAGCCTAGCCTGCCGGTTGGGTGTAGCTGCCGCCGCCCTGTCCGCCTCGTCCGAAGCTGCCGCCTCCGCCGATCCCGCCGAAGCCGCCACCAAAGCCGCCGGAGCCGCCGCCCATCTGGTCCAGCCTGCGCCGCGCTTGCTGAGTGCTGCTTGTGGTGCCGGTGTAGCTGGTGCCGGAGCCGCTCCGCCTGCCGAACATGTTCGTGAGGATGTCAGCTACGTCTCCGGCCCATGCGTACCGAAGAGGATACACGAATGTCGTTGGCTGCATCCGCGGGCGCACGTCCAACTGGCTGATGGTGCTCCTAACTAGTGCCATCATCTGGGGCGTGGTGGTTACGATAAGCGAGTTGTTTTCGGGGTAAGCCACCACTTGGCCGCCCGTTGCGGTGGTGGGACCAGCCACGGCAGAGGCGAACACGCGCGCCTCGAAGGTGGTGTTGCGGAGGGCCCCGCTCTGGGTTCCGCCGTTGGCGTTGGCCATCAGAAGGCCGCTGACTACCGTGGCCATCTGCTGGCAGTCGGCGTACTTCAGCCTGAACACCTCCGAGATCGTGCTGTTGTTCACCTGTATGTCAAGCTGATCGAGCATCTCCTGTATCTGCTCCAGCTGGCGGGCGGTGCCGGTCACGATGAGGCTGTTGGAGTAGGTGTCGTACGAGGCGCGTGCCGTGCCGGGCTGGTTGGCCGTTGTCTGCAGCAGCATGGCGGCGTCCTGCACGTTCGCTCCGTAGTTCTGGGCGGCAAACGGCCCCCCTTGCGGCCCAAACGGCCCTCCCATTCCGGGCATCATCATTCCGCGCGGCTGGTTCTGCTGCGTGTTGACGCTGCTGCGGCCGTATACCTCGTTCACCACCCTGGCCAGGCTCTGCGCATCCGCGTACTTTATGGCAAAGACCCTCGTTTGGACGTCGGCAGAGCCGGCGCCGCCGAAGCCAGCACGCGTTGTCCCGCCTCCCGCGACATCGAAGCTGGGAGCAGGGCTGTTGCCGGGGGCCGCACCCGCGCCGCCGCCCCGCGAGCCGCGCCCGCTCTGTCCCTGCCGGGGCAGCACCCGAGCCACGTTGTTATCTACCGAGATGGTGTATCCCAGGCTTTCCAGGTAGGCCTCGATGATGGTGGACGCCTCGTCTACGGTGAGCGGCTTAGCCACCGATAGGTTGGCCTGCGCCGTCAGCGATGGGTCCTTGACGATGGCAAGCCCGTGCAGGTTGGCGTACAGCTCAAGCACGCTATCTACGCTGGCGTTGCGAAACGCAAGCCTGACGGTTTTGGGCGCGGCTTTGGCCTTTGCTGGAGCCTGCGCTTGGCGGGTGGATGGCCCGCTGGCTGTCTGTGATTGCTGGGCGGCAACGCCTGTGCCGCATGGGCCTAGCAGCAGGGCCAAGCCCAGGGTCCCGCCTATAACAGCTATCAACCGGCGCGAAACCGTGGGTTGCATCGTCGTGGCCCCTCCTCATCTGGATGTGCCGGGTGCGGGCCCGCCCTGTTCGTCGGACAGCACTGGGGGGCACTGTCTCGTCAAGCTGCGGGATTACAGCATTTGCGGGCCCTTGCACCCGACCCACATATATAACGTTGTGGAGATGAAAGCCGCATGAAAAGCCGCACCCAAGGCAGGTGATCTCCTATCAGGGCGTTGCGCCGTGGGCCGAACGCCGCCTGAGGGCGCGGCTTTCCTCTCAGCCGGAAACGGTGAAACAGGGAGTGGGTCGGGCGTGGCATTGCATGTCCCATGCCCGATGCCCAGGAAGGCGGGCCGAGGCGAGGAGAACCGAAGCGGACCTTTGCGGATGCGGTTAGGGAGGAGGGGCGAACGGTAGCAGCGCCGGCCCGCTATAGGGGCGGTTGGCTTCGCGTTGAGTTGGGCAGGGGCAGGGCATCTATCCGCTTCGCCAGGTCGAAATCGGCTTTGGTAAGGCCGCCGGCCTCGTGGGTGGAGAGGGTCAGTGTAACCTCGCGGTAGTGGATTAGGATGTCTGGGTGGTGATTCAGCTCCTCTGCAAGCTGAGCCACCATGTTCACGAAGCTGATGGCGTCTGCGAACGAGGGCAACTTCAGCTGGCGCACAATCTGGTTGCCCTCACGGCGCCAATCTGGTATTGCAGAGAGCCAGGCCTCAATGGTGGGCTCGTCCAGCGTGGCAACGGGCATTTTGCGCCTCCTGCGGAGAGGGGCGACATGAGCTACAGGTGGGCGATTATGCGCGTCCCATCCCCCAGCACCAACAGGTGCTTCTCTCCGGTGAGCACATGGAGGAAGTCTTCGGCGGTATCGTCCTCGTGAGGAGCGAACAGGTTGAGCTCCGCGCCGCAGCTCTGGCAGTGGTCGCCCTGAACCTGCCGAACAACCACCGGTGCCCCGCATCGTGGGCACGGAGCGTGGACCGCCTTCGGCTCCTCTCCCGCGATCGTTGTACCCATTTTGCTCCCCATGTTAGCCAGGCGGTGGTAAACGCGCATCACCGCCTCCAGCGCGCCATCCAGCGTGAGATCGGACGTGTCTATCTGCGCATCGGCTTGGGCGTACGCGGCTTGGCGGGCGGCCAGCAGGTCCCGAATCCGCTCCAGCGGATCTGTGCCATGCAGCATGGGCCGGTCGATGCCTTGGGCTAACACGCGCTCCAGTACCACCTCTGGGCGAGCGGTTAGGCAGACAAGCACGCCAGACGCCCTCAATGCAGCCACGTTCTCGGGCCGACCCAGTGCTCCGCCCCCTGTGGCGATCACCGCCCCGCGCCGCGATGCCGCTTGGGCAACCGCCATGGCCTCCAGCTCCCTGAACGCTGCCTCTCCGCTCTCCGCGAAGACGCGCTCTATGGTGCGTCCTGCTGCTGCCTCCACAATGCAGTCCGTATCCACGAACTCCATCCCGAGGCGCTCTGCGGCTGCCTTCCCAACGGTGGTTTTGCCCGTGCCCATGAAACCCACGAGAACCAGGTTCTTCACCGCTCGGAAAGGCTCCCCATATACCCCTGCCAGTTGCGCTGCATCTCCTCGAGGCTATCCCCGCCGAACTTGCCTGTGAGCGCCTGGGCCAGAACGAGCGCCACCATCGCCTCGCCAACTACGGCGGCAGCGGGCACGGCGCACACGTCGGAGCGCTCGAACCGGGATTGCACCTCCTGGCCCGTGGCCATGTCCACCGAGCGAAGGGGGTTCACCAGCGTGGGGATCGGCTTCATGGCAGCGCGCACCACGATTCGCTCGCCGTTGCTTACGCCGCCCTCTATGCCGCCAGCGTTGTTGGTGCGATGTGCGTAACGCCCCTCCGCGCGGACGATCTCGTCGTGGACCTTTGAACCCGGCGCTCCCGCCACGGCGAATCCAAGCCCAACCTCCACGCCCTTGATTGCCTGGATGCTCATGAGCGCACCGGCAAGCATACCATCAAGCCGCCGGTCCCACTGCGAGTAGCTGCCGAGTCCGGGGGGCACGCCCTCGGCCAACACCTCAAACACGCCGCCAACGGAGTCGCCAGCCTGCTTCGCCGCGTCGATGTATGCAACCATGGAGGCTTCTGCGGCGGCGTCGGCGCAGCGCACCGATGATGCTTCGGTGCGTTCGTACAGCTCGGACAGGTCGTTGGGCCGATCCTGCGCCAACACGGGCCCAATCTGCACCACATGCCCCACCATGCGGATGCCGAACTGGCCGAGTAGCGACTTGGCAACCGCCCCTGCGGCCACCCTTGCCGCAGTCTCGCGGGCGCTTGCGCGCTCTATCACGTTGCGAAGATCGGCATGGCCGTACTTAAGGGCACCAGCCAAGTCCGCGTGCCCGGGCCTGGGTATGGTGATTGGCTCCGACGGCGGCTGGACAGCGCTAATTGCCATGCGCTGACGCCAGTTGTCCCAGTCGCGGTTGCGGATGAGGAGGGCGATCGGGTACCCAAGCGTGGCGCCGTGGCGGACGCCGGAGAGGATCTCCACGGCATCCGTCTCCAGCTTCATGCGTCCGCCACGGCCGTACCCCTTCTGGCGGCGGGCCATCTCGCGGTTGATGTCGTCGATGGAGAGGGGGACGCCCGCCGGAACGCCTTCCATAACCGCCACCAAGGCTTGCCCGTGCGACTCGCCCGCCGTAACAAAGCGAAACATGCTTACTCCAAGAGGACCTGGCGCGCCGTGCTGGAGGACGGATCGCCAAGTCGCTCCCACTCGCGCCTCACAAGGTTGAGGCCAAAGGCGCACAGCTCGAAGCTGGCGGAGAGGCGGCGAAGAATCCGCGCCTCCTCCTGATAGCGGCCGTAGTCGAAGGTGGAGGCTACGTAGTACGACTCCTTTCCCCTGCTGATATAGTCGAGCAGGTGGTCCTTCCGATCTGGCGCCCGAAGGTAGCGAAGAGCTTCAGGGTACACGCCAGTCCAGAACAGCGTGAAGTCGCCGATATGCTTGTGGACCTCTCGCTCCCGTGAGAACGAGTTAGCCCTCAGGCGAACGTCGCCCTCCATCAGCATTTCGGCCACCTCATCAAGCGGCTTGCCCCGAGCATCGCGTATCTTGTGGATGTTATCTACGTGTATGAAGTCGGCCAGAAGGTTGGCAATGTAGTCCGCCACGTGCTCGTTGCTAAGCCCAAGCGTGCCAGCGAAGGTGCGGTGGACCAGGGAGCCGAAGAGCCGCCTTAACGGATGTTCTTTGGGGACTGGGGCAGGCATCTTGCAACTCCTGAGACGGAGGCATATGGGTTGTGGTGGTTTCCGCACGGCCGGCCAGCGACGCAGTGCACACCGGCAGTGGAGTTGCGCCTCCGACCGTACAATGGTAGCACAGGTAAAGGCGCGCATCAAGCACGTCGGCCTCGTCTGCCGAGCGGCGGGGCGAACCCAAGAGGGGGATGGCGCGCCCGAGACGATTCGAACGTCCGACCTACAGGTCCGCAACCTGTTGCTCTATCCCCTGAGCTACGGGCGCACACATGGCGGAGAGACCGGGATTCGAACCCGGGGTAGGTCTAATCGACCTACACCCACTTAGCAGGCGGGCGCCTTCAGCCACTCGGCCATCTCTCCGCATACAGCAAAGTCAGTATACCACAACACGGCGGTCGGCGCAACAGCCTTGCATGCTCTACGGCCTCTTCGAGAG
>Ga0123519_10002530_pt1 | contig 30850 bp, 24 predicted proteins | sample YelNatPaOPRAMG02_FD_87396 | JGI IMG/M metagenome (GOLD analysis project Ga0123519, IMG submission 87396) | Hot spring microbial communities from Yellowstone National Park - Yellowstone National Park OP-RAMG-02 (version 2) | ecosystem: Environmental > Aquatic > Thermal springs > Hot (42-90C) ... | reverse complement strand
CTCCTGTTGTGATGGTGAGTTCTCTAACGGCACGGGGAGCAAGAGAGAGTATGGTAGCTTTAGGCCTTGGAGCAGTGGATGTGATGGTAAAGCCGCATGGTTCCCACAGCATAGGGCTAGATAGGTATGGCGAAGAGCTGATCGCAAAGGTTGTGGCTGCCGCGGGAGTGAATGTCGGCTGTCTCGAAGTCGCTCCTCTTCCGAAGCCACGTTCCCAGATTTTTGTTCATTCTAATATTTCCACCAAGTTCCCTATCGTGATTATTGCCTCTTCGACTGGTGGGCCTCGCGCACTGCGTGCGCTCGTTCCCGATCTGACTGATGCTGAGGGAGTCGCCTATGTGATCGTACAGCATCTTCCCGAAGGGTTCAGCGCATCGATGGCGAATGATCTCGATCAGCTTACGGGGCTGAATGTATATGAGGCTGAAGATGGTGATGAACTTCATTCAGGTGATGTGCTTGTCGTGAAGTCCGGGTATCATCTGGTGTTCGATCGGAGGGGCAGGGCGAGTCTGAATCAGGAGCCACCTGTTTGGGGAGTTCGTCCATCCGCTGATGTTACTATGATATCCGCCGCTCAGGCTTTTGGCTCACGGCTGGTAGGAGTAGTGATGACAGGAATGGGGTCGGACGGCACGGCGGGGCTAAAGGCCATCAAAGAAGCAGGCGGCAAAACGGTTGCGGAACATGAGTCGAGCTGTGTAGTCTACGGCATGCCGCGCGTGGCTATAGAATCGGGGGTAGTCGACACTATAGCTCCCCTCCGGCAGATAGCGAATGCCATAAACGAAGCGATCTGCCGGAGGAGCTATGATATATAGGACATGAACCGGGCTTGCTTATGTAGGCAATGGTGAGTTCTGCGCGACGGGATAAGTGTTTAGCAGACCGTTCTGCAGAGCATAATCCACAAGCTGGGCTCGGTTGTGTATTTGCAGCTTCTTAAATATCCGATAGCGATGCGTTTCTACCGTATTCAGGCTAACGTAGAGCTGGTCCGCTATCTGACTGCTGGAGAGGCCCTTCGCTATAAGCGATGCGACCTCTTTTTCACGATCCGAGAGATCCGACTTCTGCTTCCCTTCCTCGCGCTTTTTAACCGGCTGATCTACCCGCAATTTTGGTGATATCCACTGCCTGTCATCCATTGCGGCATTTATCGCGGTGATAAGCTCCTTGACCGGCGCCGCTTTCGAGACAAAACCAGCTCCTCCAGCCTGCATAAACGCTTCCACGCAGTCAGGTGTATCGTACGCGCTGAACGCAAGCACGCGGTAACCTCTGTCATGGGAAAGCGTTCGTGTAGCTTCGATGCTGCTTCCATCCTCAAGGGACAGGTCCATAATGATGATGTCAGGTTCGTGGATAGCCGCGAGGTCTAGCGCCTCAGCAGCGGTAGATGCTTCCCCGACTGTGGATATCCCATGTTCCTCGAGGAAGCTGCGGATCGCCCATCGCACTATCGAGTGATCCTCAACGATTAATGCATTGATCCTGCCATTACCGTGCAATTCCTTTGCCTCCGATCTCCCCACAACATGACGGGGCAACAACCACTGGATTTGCGGTTCAGGTTTGGTTAAGCATCGGGCCAGCCACAGCATCCCAGCTATGCGCATTGTTTAACCAAATTATGCTTCTATGCTACTCAGGATCTTCTCTATCTGAGATATTCTCAGACTAGAGTACTTGAAATATTAACCTCAAGTGAGGTTAATGTCAAGGGAGCATACTGAAATTTCTCACAAAAAGTGTCGTGGATTTGGCTGCTGCATGTGAGAGAATGGACATCAGCCCAGACAGGTCTCATCGATATCGTCTGATCTTATTTGCATTCACATCTACATTTGTGGTGTGATAACCCAATCATTGTCTGGAAAAAGGAACGATATAACGATATATCTAACGGCAGGCTTCCGCTGCTGTCAAACTTGTGCTATTATATCAAGCGCAACTCAACAGACTAATGAGTTTCATTTAATGATGTGAAGTACTGGTAGGTCAAATTGTGTGTAAAACTTCCTGCCAGATTGTTACTACACTACCTGAAACTCAGTAGCAAGAAAGCAGTTGAGAAAACAGGTAAGAGACTCTATGGGAACTGTCAATGTGACGAGAGAACAGATTAAGTCCGCTCGTATGTCGGTACATGATTTAGCGGGACTGTTGACAGGTGTATCAGCGGCTTTGTTTTGTGGAAGAATAGCCGACGATACCACTAAGACACATCTTTATATAAATAAAGCTGAGGGTCTGGTGAACGAAGCTCAGGATGAGCTTTATAAGCTCAGATCGATCTTGCATGATCTCGAAGCGAGTAACGGCTCTCAATCCGGTTCTGCGGAATCTTGAGCGGAGTGTAACAGCGATATCTACCAGAACTGGCATGCCCTTTCGCGCGCCTGGCGGAAGGAAGAATGCTTAATTGAGAATTCTATCTTTCCGCCTCTCCAATAATCCTCTTGCAGAGCTTATAGTATTCCATTATATTAAGTTTGCATGCATTAAATATCACCGCAAGTGCGGGATGGTTTGTAATGATAAAAGATACCTGGCCACTCATCGATAATGCTCCTATCGGTTTTGTGCTCTTTAATATTATAAGAACCAATGATGGAGAGCCTTCCGATTTTATCTTCACCGGCGTTAATAAGGCTTTTGAACAATTGCTTGAGCTCAGCCCGAGTGATGTTGTCGGTCATAAGCTTTCGGATGTAATCTCCTATGTCAACTCCGATTTCGACCCAGGCATTTTTCACCAGGTCGCTGTTAACGGCGAACCACGCACGATGGTTCTTGATATCACCAATGTCGGCGCTATAGAGGGAACTATATATCAGCCATCACCTGATGAGCTCGCTGTCATCTTCTCTAATGTTACGGAAAGAGAAAATGCTCATACGGCGCTCAAGCGCAGCGAAGAGATGCTGATGCGTTATCAGCTTTTTTCACAAAATGCCAGGGATATAATTCTCTTCGTGCATCATGATGGGCGAATTCTAGAGGCAAATGACGCGGCGCTCAATGCGTATGGTTATTCCCACGAAGAACTGCTGGCGCTTTCGATTTTTGATCTGAGATGCGATGACCACCATTCCATACGCACTCAAATAGACCAGGCTTGGTGCCAGGGACTTCTTTTTGAGACGGTTCACAAACGTAAAGATGGGAGCGTGTTCCCGGTTGAGGTTAGCACAAGAGGCGTAATCATTGGCGGGCAAAATGTCAGATTAAGCATCATTAGAGACATCTCGGAACGCAAACGGGCGGAACGAACACTGCGTGAATCGGAAAGATTCCTGCGTGACTTGTTCGAGTCGGCGAATGATATCATTCTGATGGTAGCCGCAAACGGTAATATCGTCGATATTAACTCCCGCGCCGAAGAGGTAACCGGGTACACTCACGAAGAGCTCATCCGGTTTAATATCTTACATGACCTTATTCTCCCGGAAGATGTGGAAAAGGTAAACAATGTCATTCAAAAGCTCTTAAATGGTGAGAATCAGATTTATGAGGTGCGTTGGCGAGCTAAGAATGGCACGATTTTGCATTTCGAGGGCAGTTCATCCGCCCGCATGAGTGAGGATGGCAATTTTATCTCCACACGCTGCATCTTACGAGACATTACGGAACGAAAAAAAGCTGAAGCTGAGCGTGAGATTATTCTTAATCTCCTTTACCTCGCTAATCGGCCTGGGAGCCTGCACTCGATAATGAAATCACTGGCGAGCTATCTCCGGGAGTGGTCGGGATGCGATGCGATTGGTATACGCCTGCGAGCAGGTGATGACTTCCCATATTACGAGACTCAGGGCTTTTCTCGAGATTTTGTTATGTGTGAAAACCGGCTGTGTGCCGACATTCAGAACCATTGTCCAAATAATAAGGTCTCTCCCGTGCTGGATTGTATGTGCGGTTGTGTCATCAGTGGGCGCTTCGACCCCTCAAAACCATTCTTTACCGAGCGGGGCAGCTTCTGGACGAACAGTACTTCCGAACTTCTTGCTTCTACCACCGAAACCGATCGTCAAACCCGGACGCGTAATCGCTGCAACGGTGAAGGATATGAGTCGGTGGCTCTTATCTCTCTGCGCGCCGGCGGGGAGTGTATCGGGCTTCTGCAGCTCAACGATCGCCGCAAAGGTAAGTTTACACCACGATCTATCGAATTAATCGAGGAGATTGCCGGCATAATCGCTAACGTTGTCGCTCGAAGCCAGGCTGAAGATGCGCTGTGGTTCACGCAGACGGCTGTAGATTCAGCTGCCGAGCCGATGTATTGCATCGATAGTGACGGGCACATCATCTATGCAAACGAAGCAGCCTCTCGTATGCTTGGTTATTCGGATCATGAACTGCGAAGTATGGTATTGGCTGATATAGATATAGAATGCACACCCGAGCGCTGGCATGAGTGGTGGCATGATCTAGAACAACAGCGCTTTATCAACTTCGAGTCTGTGCACAGGAGCAAGGATGGTACAACCACTCCTGTCGAGGTCAATGCCAATTATACTGAATATAACGGCAAGGCATATAGCTTTGCTTCTGCTCGCAACATATTCCGGCGAAAACAGGTACGACAGGCGCTGCAGGCAAGCGAAGCCCGTTACAGGGGGATCGTGGAAGATCAGACTGATTTTATCGTTCGTTATCTTCCGGATAGCACTATCACATTTGTAAATGATGCTATTTGCCGCTATTTGGGTGCTGCACGCGATGAAATAGTGGGCACAAATATGTCCGATTGGGTGCCTGAGGGCGCGGCAAGCGAGATTAGTAGGCTTACTTCTGCTCTAACCCCCGAGAGTCCTGTCGCGATGATCGACCATGCATATACGCTGCCTTCCGGTGAGTTAAGGTGGCATCAGTGGACCAACAGAGGGCTCTTTGACGCGGAAGGTAACCTTATTGAAATACAAGCCGCCGGCCGCGATGTAACGGATCAGAAGAACGCCGCTGAAGCCCTTAAAGCGCGAGCTCAGCAGCAGGCGATTGTCGCGCATCTGGGGCAATTCGCGCTGGGAGGAGCTGATTTAAAGACGCTATTCGATAATGCGGCTTTCCTCGTAGCTAAAGGGCTTGGCGTAAAATTCAGCGCCATTAGAGAAATCTCAGCTGATGGAAAGACGGCGCTGTTGACTGCCGGAGCCGGATGGGAAGATGGATGCGTCAATCGGTCGGTGGTAGAGCTTACTCCTGATCTGTGGCCCGGCTATTCTTTGATGAACAATGCGGTTATCGTGGTAGAAGATCTGGCTGCTGAGACCAGGTTCCGTGCTACTGATGGTTTAGTGGAGCATGGTGTGGTCAGTGGTATAAGTGTTATCATCCGCGGCAGGAATCGTCCGTTTGGCTTACTCGCCGCTTTTTCGACCCAGCGCAAGGTGTTCAGCGAGGATGACGTTCATTTCATGGAGTCCATCGCTTATGTGCTATCGATGGCTGTTGAACGGAAGAATTATGAGGCGGAACTGCGTATACATAACTCAGCGATCAATTCTACCAGCGATCAGGTAATGATTACCTCATCGGATGGGACTGTCGAATTCATAAATCCCGCATTCGAGCGTGAGAAAGGTTATACCAGCGCTGAGGTGGTGGGGCAGCATCCCCATTTTCTTAGCAGCCAGGATGATAGCAGCCACGATTTTCATGACCGGCAGTTAGCCGCTCTGCGCGCGGGTGAAGGCTTCCAGGGAGAAGCAGTTTGTATGCGCAAAGACGGAACCAGAAGCATCGATGATGTGACGATTGCGCCGGTGAAAAACGACGCGGGAGAAATCGAGCATCTGGTAGTCATCATGCGGGATATTACCGAGAAGAAGCTTCATGATGAGCAGATGAGCCAGATGCTTAAAATGGAAACGGTCGGAAGGCTTGCGGCTGGAATTGCCCATGATTTCAATAACCTGCTTCAGGGAATCCTTGGCTATACACGCATTCTTATCCGCAACAGCGATACTCAGGATCCGTCGCGATCCGATCTTATGGAAGTTGAGAAAGCTTCACTTCGGGCGTCTGATCTTGTCCGGCAGATAATGATGCTTGCGCGCCAGGTCCCGACATGCACGGAGCCGGTAGATATGGCTGTTCTGGTGAGGGAGATTGCAACCCTTTGCAGAAGCACGTTCCCACGCAATATCACAATTAATTGCATTCCTGTTTCTGATTGCGGTTGGGTGGAGGCTGATGCGTCGCAGATCCACCAGGTGTTGATGAACCTGTGCCTGAACGCGCGAGATGCAATGTCGAATGGAGGTATCCTCACAATAACAGCGGATCATGTGCGACTCAATAACGAGTTTGTAAATTCGAATTTGTGGGCGAAGACGGGGAGTTATATCAGGTTGAGCGTGACCGATACGGGACGTGGGATGGATGAGGAGACAAAGCGCAGGGCTTTCGATCCATTCTTTACTACCAAGCTCCAGCAGGGCGGGTGTGGACTTGGATTATCGAGCTGTTATGGCATTGTTCAGAGTCATGGTGGGTTTATCCACATCGACAGTGTACGTGAGGTGGGCACAACCGTAGACGTTTATCTACCAGTGGCGCGGCGGAGGGTTCTACGATCGCGGCATGTTGAATCGGCTCCAACCCGGGGTGGGGTGGAGGTCATTCTTGTTGTGGATGATGAGAATTTTATCCAGACACTTACGCGGCGGGTGCTGGAGAGCGTTGGGTATACGGTGCTGGTTGCCGGAAACGGACGGGAGGCGCTCGAGTGCATTCGTGCGCGAGACGGGGAGATCGATCTCGTGCTTCTTGATATGAATATGCCGGAGATGAACGGCGCTCAGACGCTGTCGGCTATCCGTGGGATGACGCCCAAGATCAAGGTGATGATCACGACGGGGTTGGTCACGGATGTTGAGAATATTGCAGAGAGCGAACGTCCCGATGGCATCATCCAAAAGCCCTATAAGCCCGAAACGCTCCTGGAAGCTGTGCGTGAAATGCTGGACAGGAGCGTTATCGGGCCTTAGGATAACAGTGTTGCAAGTTTTCTGTCAGGCGTCCCTGCCTGCCTGATTAAAACCTCGCCTGTCTGCGTATTGAGGATGACGGTTCTGCCCATGTTTCCTCCGACTTCCTCGGCTACGAGACGCAGATTTGCTTTTGAAAGCAGCCGTTTCACCGCTTCGATATTACGCTTACCGACATCGAGCGCACCGTTTGGGGCTTCGAAGTTAAAGAGCTGAGCTCCACCTACGATAGCGGTTTTCAGTCTTGTCTTTATAGCTCCTCTGCGGCTCATTTCTTCGATCATATGCGGGATAGCCGTATCGGCATATTTAATCGGTTCGGGAGTATCAGCGGACCTGGCCTGTGGTAGGACTATATGGGCGATGCAGCCGATCTTTGTTACCGGATCGAATGCACAAAGACCGATGCACGAGCCAAGCCCCAGGGCTTTTAATTCAGATAAGCCTGGAGCATTGAATACTACCTGGCCCATTCTTGCCACACCGTCGCTCAACTGCATTGTCCTCCTGGTAATGATTCATTGTCTGAATATTAACGAGTTCTATTTGGTGTTGGTATAATGTGCTACTTGGATGGGGAGTTCCGGAATATAAAGGAAGAATCCCCTGAGTGCGTGCTTCCTGCCCGCGAAGCGCGTCGCTATGCTTATGGTATCATCATCGAAATGGCCGGTGTTAAGCAGCACACTGTCGATCACCGCGGCAGCCATATCGACGGCTACGCTCGGTGGCGATGGCAGAAGCGAGCAGCCGTAGAAATCGGATAGAGCGTTGAGATATGAGGAGGTGACGATGTTACCTACCTCCTGGATAACCGACTGCTCCATTGTGTCTATTCTTGTTGTGGTTCCTTTATGATTGCCCAGGAGCATATCCACCAGGTTCAAAGCGCTTTCGTATGGGAATACGAGAAGGGCATGGCCGGGTATGTCTCCGGTTACCTGTATGTAGACTCCCGCAACCAGATCTTCGGCATTTCCGGCTATTTCGGATAACCTTGCGGTGGGAGCTACACCCGCTGAAATTACGTCCAATCTTACGGCGCTGGCAGACATTGTTCTTACGGCTTCAGCTGCTTTATTCACTCCGGCCTTGGCCGCGTTAAGAAAGCTGCTGAGAGCGACGCTTGTCTTTATTGATGAATCCATTTCAATCACCATTAATCTCCAAACGGCTTTTCGAGTGTCTTTGCTATCTTTAACGCCAGGTTTTTCCCGGCGAGGCCGGGTACGGCGGAGAACGCCAACACATTTTCGATCCAGAGCTCCGCTTGCGCGTCAGCTTTCTTCGGCAGGCAGATCAAATCGCCTACCTGCAGGCTGGCTATATCGTTAAGCGAAAGTTCAGTGCTTCCCAATAGAGCATGACATTCTACCTGCACGTCGTCGAATGCTTTACGAAGCGCGATGCTGGATGTTGAATCGAATCTTCTGCCCTGCGCGTTTAGTGTTCGTCCCAGTGTAAGGGCAGGCAGGACGGCTTCGACCGCGGCAGCCGGTATGCAGATGCTCATCATACTTACGCACTCGCCAATGCTTACTTCGTATCCGCACACAAGTACGGCTTCACTCGGCAGCAGGATTTGCCGGGAGTTGTTATCCGTGCTTACAGCTACGACATTCGGAGTAAAAGCTACACACGCTGACCATGCTTCCGTATACTTCTTAAGCGCCAGATCAAGCACCTGCCGCATTATTCTTTTGTCGATCTCGGTCAATTCTCCGACTATTCCGGAGATCGTGGTGCCTCCCGCTAAAAGGTCAACACATGCGCAGGCAAGGGCAGGATTGAACTCGAAAATAGCTGTTGCAGTAAGCGGATCGAGGCTCACTTCCGCAAAGAGAGTTCCGTCGGGGACCGACGCGCAATATTCGCGGTAGGTGAGCTGGTCGACAGCAAGCAAATCCACTTGTATTGGGGTGCGAAGCTTCGATGCCAGGCTGACAGCAAAGCTCGCTCCGTGTTTGGAGTGGATTATATTTAGGGATTTAAGATGCTCTTTAGAGAATTTGTCCGGGCGCGCGAAATCATACAGGCGTACCTCTTTTTCGGCTTCCTGACTCATCTCCTTTCCGCCTGTTTCTTTATAAGCGGAAACTAACGCATCTATTTCAGATTGGCTCAGTGCTTCAGCCATGGGTTAATCCAACTTCAAAATCGAAAGGTAAAATATCGCTGTGATTATCAGGCTGCTTTTCTCATTTGATTTTCAGCAAGTGAGACATTAATTTCCAGCAGCCCCATCTCAGTGTTCACCGGTACAACCAGTGCGGGAGTCTTGGTGGCGACTTCCACATCCACGCCTCTGATAACCGAGGGTGGGGTGATGTCGACATCCAGTCCCTTTTGAGAAAGAATGGTGGTTGCGTTGCCTGTGATCATATTACCGAGTTCGGAAACTGCGCTAAGCGCCATCTCGTCCATCTCGCTCACCTCGGAACACATCATTGCCGAGGCTATTTTGAGGGCGGTAACAAATGACATTCCGTATAGCGCAGTGCCTTCCACTTCTCCATTCACACCAGCCATTATGGTTACCTGCTGGGTAGTGAAACTGGACTTGCGCAGGCTCAGTTGTCCCTTTTCGGGTTTGTTGCCGCTTATGGATTCAATCACCGTGAATGCAGCGCGCACAAACGGCTCAATAAATTCAACATTCATCTAATCTCTCTCCTGGGGATTAGGCTGCCTATGCGGCGCCGAGTGCTTTACTTACTCCTTCAATGACCCTGTCCGCCTGGAACGGCTTGACTATATAGTCTTTCACACCGGCCTGGATTGCCTGTATTACCAGGCTCTGCTGGCCGAGGGCGGTGCACATCAGCACCACAGCCGCGGGGTCATTATCAAGGATAGCTTTAGCAGCGGAAATGCCGTCCATAATGGGCATGGTAATATCCATAAGGACAGCGTCGGGCTTTAGCTCGGAATATCTTTCCACCGCCATCTGCCCGTTCTCTGCTTCGCCGGCTACCTCGTAGCCCGCATTTTCGAGTATTCTCTTTACTGTAGCTCGCATGAACATAGCATCGTCCACTACGAGAATACGCTTGGCCATATCAGCCTCCTGTTAGAGTATCAACTATACTATTATCAGTTACTCGCTGGTTTTCTGTAGAAGAAAGGCAGCGGAGTTTCGTATCCTATTTCCAAATGATCAGTTACACGCTCTGTACCGCCGACAAACAGGTAGCCTCCGGGCTTTAGTGAATCGTAGAATTTTCGATAAAGCCCGCTTTTTGCCTGCTCGGTGAAGTAAATTACCACATTCCTGCAGACGATAAGGTCGTAACCAAGACCGAAGCGCTCTTCGAGGAGATTGTGTTTTTTGAATGTGATCCTGCTTTTAATGTTATCCTTAGCTTCGTAACCATCGGTCAGGCGATTGAAATACTTCAGGAGCCTGTGCTTTGCCACATTCCGCATCTCAGGCTCTGTAAATACTCCCCTGGTCGCTCGAGCAAGCATTCGATCGTCTATGTCGGTTGCCAGTATGCTGTAACCAAACTTCAAATTCAGCTCATCGAGCAGCACCGCGAGAGTGTATGGTTCCGCTCCATAGGAGCAGCCTGCGGACCAGACAGAGATCGCGCGTGATTTGCACGACAGCTCAGGCAGGATCTTGGTTCTGAGAACCTCGAACATTTCGGGGTTTCGGAAGAGTTCACTGACGTTTATCGTTACCCGGTCGAGGAACTCATCGAGCAGGACCGGATCGCGCTGCATCCGGTTATAGTAATCGACAAAGCTGTGGGCTCCGCACCTGTCCATATTCGCTCTCAAGCGCCTCTCCATCTGCGGCTGCTTGTAAGCGCCCAGGTCCAGCCCGTAGCTTGCTTTTACTTTACGTTTGAATGATTCGTAATCTAGGTTTACTTGTGCCTGCTGGCGCTCTAACATCTACGCCTCCACCATTGGTCTGGAATATCTTCTTCTATTGATCAGTCCTGCGATTCCGGCTACATCGAGGATGAGAGCTACTCTTCCATCACCGAGTATGGTCGCTCCCGCTATTCCTCTCAGGTCTCCGAAGAACGAACCCAGGGCTTTAATCACGACTTCCTGCTCGCCGATGAGCCTGTCTACTACGAGTCCGACTTTCAGCGCGCCTGTGTTTACCATTACGAATGTGGTCGATTTGTTTAGCTGCTTAACGATATTTTTCCTTGGTTCGAAGAGCGAGCCAAGGTCGATAAGCGGAAGGACCGAGCCGCGGAAATTGATCGCGGGGTGAGAATCGATATAACGGATATCCGCTTCATCACAGCGGAAAGTTTCAACTACTGCGCTGAGCGGGATAACAAAGACTCTATCATCGACACCGGTTACAAGAGCCTGGATAATCGCAAGCGTAAGGGGAAGGCTGATCTTAAAGCGTGTGCCTTTACCCATTTCCGTATGCACTTCGACGCTGCCGGAGAGGCCCTGGATGTTGTTGCGGACTACATCCATACCGACTCCTCGGCCGGAGATATCGGTTATCTTTTCAGCCGTGCTCACACCAGAGGCAAAAATGAGCTGCAAGCAGTCATCTTCGCTCATTCGGGAGAGCATCTCTTCGGTCACGGCGCCCTTTTTGAGAGCGGCGGACTTGACTTTCCCCACATCGATACCGCCTCCATCGTCTTCGACCTCGATGATAATCCTGTTCTCTTCCTGTTTGGCGGCGAGGATCACCTTGGCGGTGCGCGGTTTACCAGCTTTTACACGTTCATCTGGCGGCTCGATGCCATGATCTATGGCATTGCGCAGCAGGTGGGTGATCGGGTCCACGATATCTTCGAGGATAGAACGATCGAGCTCGGTATCCTGGCCTTCGAGTATGAAGTCCAGTTCTTTTCCTGCCTTATGAGACAAGTCTCTAACCATTCTGGGGAAGCGATTGAAGACCTGCTCCACGGGGAGCAGCCTGACCTTCATAATATGTTCCTGGAGTTCGGTTACCACTCTGCCGATATGGGCGGCGGTTTCTCCCAGGTTCTGAACGAGCTCTTCATTTTCATATTCGAGTATAAGCTTGCTCTCGATGCCGGCTATGCGGGTGCGGTCGATGACCAGTTCGGCTACCAGGTTCATCAGCGTATCGAGGCGATCGACTCCCACCCGCACGGTCTGGATCGATTTAGCCTGGTCCATCTCAGGTTTACGGGTAGATGTTGAAGCGGTCGGAGCTGGTGGCGCGGTTGAATCGGTTGAAGCGGAATCGGTCGGCAAAGCGATGTCGATGAGTTCCACTTCGGCAAGCGATTTTATTGCACTTACTACATGGTCCTTATCCGCGTGGAGGGTGAATACTATAGCTAGTTCCTGTCCGGCGGCTAGATCATCGAGCTTATCCTGCGGTGGTTCGGATGATACCACTTCACCGAGGCCGGAAAGAGAATTATATACCATAAATGCTCGCACCGACGGCATCAGGCAATCATCTGCGATTTTGATTGTAAGCCCTATAGCGCCAGGTGGAAGATTGTTGGCTTTAGCCTTTTTTACCGGTGCTGATTTCTTTGCATCGGTGGGTTGAGCGCAGGCAGCTTTAAGCCCGCTGAGAAGCTCCTCCGCATCAATCTGCAGGGTTTCCCCTGCTTTAACCTGGGAGATGAGTGTGCGAAGGGCATCGTTGCCGCTTAGCAAAAGATCGATGATCTCGGAGCTGACGGAGACAGTATCGTTGCGAAGGCAGTCGAGGAGGTTTTCCATGGCGTGAGTAAGGTTTGCAATCTCACTCAGACCCATAGTAGCCGAGGAGCCTTTGAGGGTATGGGCTGCTCGGAACACCTCTTTGATTACTTCCGTATCCTGGGGATTTTTTTCGAGCTGCAGTATTCCATCATCAAGCCGGAGAAGCTGTTCATCAGCCTCTTCCAAAAATACTGCCATAAGGTCAGACATATCCATGTTGCTCATGGGGTAATCCTCTACTTACAGGATGGGATTGGATGCAGCTTGTGCCCCTGCGGCACTCCGTCTGTGGAACTACCCTGCGTTATCGTGACGGACTGCCGTAAACAGGATGAGGCCCGAAGACAAACGGAATCCACCAAACGCGCCACATCTAGAGACCCCTCATACCGCAGGGGCAATCAAGTTGACGTGATTATCTTCGGTAGAATTACCTAATCTCTGTGTAAGGTGATTCGACTGATTCGAATGTGAGCATGCAATTGCCACTATTCCTTTGTTTCTTCGTCAGGTGTGAATTTATCCGGCATAACTTCGATAGATGGTTCATCAGACACCTGATCGGCGGTCACATGCGAGATTGTTTGCATGTCATCTTCGACCGTTTCATCGAAATCGTCCCTGGGATCGGTAGTGGTTGCCTCGTTGTAGCCGTGCGCGTAGTCTGATGGCAGAACATCCTGATCTTCCCAGTCTTCGTCAAGATTATCTTTATGTGGTGTGTCCATCAAGTCGATTTCTTCAATTTTTCTATGCTTGGGGTGGGGGAAAGTCAGAGCTTCATCCACATCCGTATCTTCGGGTATATCTATATCTTTCTCGAATGAGTCGATGTCTTCGCCGATATGCGAGGTTATCTGGTCTCTGGCTTCGATCAGGTCTTCAAGTTTACGTATCTTATCGGTATCGTTTCTAAGTCTATCTTTTTTCATTGGAGTACTCCTCTACAATATCAGGATACCCTGCGCGGTCTGGGGCTAAAATAGTTATGAACTGCGAATTATGAAATATGAATTGATGGAGGGGTGAAAGAGGGAGTTTCTCATGGCTGTGTTTATGTGCTGCTAATTTAGGGAATAAATCACTTGACATCATTAGACTCAAGTGGTATTCTGGTTATGATGTTAGGTTGGAGTGGGAAAGGGAGGGAGCTAATTCTTAATTTTGAATACTCGTGCAGTGGTAGTTTGATCGGCACCTAAAGTCTTCTTTGACGTGAGAAGCCGAAAGATAGGTAACAGGTAACATATAATAGGTAACAGGGAACAGAGTCTGGTGTTTCTACTGAGTTTCAGGTAATGTAGTGACGACCTGGCAGAAGGCTTCGTGCTCGATTCGACCCGCCAGTACGTCACATCATTATGTGAAAGTCAATAGTGATAGGTGGCGATTCGGAGATCCCTACCTATCAAAGAAATAGATTCTCATTTCGATATTTCTTTATTTCAGGCTTTCGCGTCTAAAGAGACTACCAAACAAGATCAGACTACTACTGCATAAGTATTCAAAATTAAAACCCAAAATTACTCCCATGAACGAGGTGAAGAAAAATGAGGCTGGACAGGCTGACTATTAAGGCACAGGATGCGGTTCAGGATGCGCAGCATGTTGCGTCGGAAAGCCGGCAGCAGCAGATCGACCCCGAACATTTGCTGCTTGCCCTGCTGCGGCAGGAGGGAGGGATCGTTGCTCCTATCCTCCAAAAGCTGGGCGTAAACCCTGAAGCTCTCGCGTCTCGGGTCCAGGCTGAAATCGATAAGATGCCCAAGGTTTCGGGCACCGAAGCGGGTGAGTATATCAGCCCTCGTCTTAAGCGCGTATTTGACATCGCGGATGAGGAAGCGCAGAGGCTTAAGGACGAATATATCAGCACCGAGCATCTGCTTATCGGCATCGCGGGTGAGGGCGGAGCAGCGAGTAATATCCTTGCGAGCGTGGGCGCTGCTAGAGATGCTATTTATGCCGCGATGGCAGATGTCAGAGGTACCCAGCGCGTGACCGATCAGAATCCGGAAGATAAATACCAGGCGCTAGAGAAATACGGCCGAAACCTGACCGAAGAAGCTCGCAAAGGTAAGCTCGATCCCGTTATTGGCCGCGATGAAGAAATCCGGCGCGTGGTCCAGGTGTTATCCCGGAGGACCAAGAACAATCCTGTTCTCATCGGAGAGCCGGGTGTCGGTAAGACAGCTATCGTGGAAGGACTCGCTCAGCGGATCGTGAACGGTGATGTGCCGGAGTCGCTGAAGAATAAGCGCGTGGTTGCGCTGGACCTTGGCGGGCTCATCGCCGGGACGAAGTATCGCGGTGAATTCGAAGATCGCTTAAAGGCGGTTTTGAAAGAAATCAAGGAAGCCGAGGGCGCTATAATCCTATTCATCGATGAGTTGCATACCATCGTAGGCGCGGGTGGGGCTGAGGGAGCCGTGGATGCCTCCAACCTGCTTAAGCCGATGCTGGCGCGCGGTGAGCTGAAATGCGTCGGTGCGACCACCCTCGATGAATACAGGAAGCATGTCGAGAAGGATGCGGCTCTCGAACGGCGCTTCCAGCCGGTTATTGTGAACCCACCGAGCGTTGAGGATACGATTGCGATCCTGCGTGGGCTGAAGGAGCGCTACGAGAACCATCACGGCGTCCGCATCAAGGACTCCGCGCTGGTCGCGGCGGCTGTGCTTTCGGACAGGTATATCGCGGACAGGTTCCTGCCGGATAAGGCAATCGATCTGATCGATGAATCGGCTTCGCGGCTGCGCATCGAGATCGACAGCATGCCGACGGAGATCGACGAGGTTGAACGGCGGATCAGGCAATTGGAGATCGAGCGCGAAGCGCTGCGCAAGGAAAGCGATAAAGCTTCTCACAAGCTCCTCGACAACATCGAGAAGGAGATTGCCGATCTTCGAGAGCGTTCCGATCAGATGAAAATTCACTGGCAAAACGAGAAAGATGCAATCGTAAAGATTCGCGATATAAAGGCTAGAATAGAGCAGGCAAAGGTCGACGAGCAGGCTGCGGAGCGGTCCGGTGACCTGGCGAAAGCCGCGGAACTGCGGCATGGCACGATCCCCGACCTGGAGCGCGAGCTCGAAGACCTGGATAAGCGCCTGGCGGAACTGCAGACTACGCAAAAGATGCTGAAGGAAGAGGTCGATGAAGAGGATATCGCCGAAGTCGTGAGCAAGTGGACCGGCATCCCGGTTACCCGGCTTGTCGAGGGCGAGATAGAGAAACTGATTCACATGGAAGAGAGACTGGAAGAGCGGGTGATCGGTCAGGATGCGGCTGTGGTGGCGGTATCGAACGCCGTAAGGCGGGCTCGAGCCGGCCTGCAGGATCCGAACCGGCCGATAGGGAGCTTTATCTTCATGGGACCTACCGGTGTGGGTAAGACAGAGCTCGCCCGCGCGCTTGCTGAATTCCTCTTTGATGATGAGCGCTCGATGGTGCGTATAGATATGTCCGAGTTTATGGAGAAACATTCAGTAGCCCGGATGATAGGAGCTCCGCCCGGATATGTAGGTTACGAAGAGGGCGGATATCTTACGGAACATGTCAGGCGGCGGCCATATAGCGTGGTTCTGTTCGATGAGATCGAGAAAGCGCACTCTGATGTGTTTAATATTCTACTGCAAATCCTGGACGATGGTAGACTTACCGACGGTCAGGGGCGGACTGTGGATTTCCGCAATACCGTGATCGTGATGACGAGCAACGTGGGCTCGGACATGCTTCGAGAGCACGGCGCGCTCGGATTTAGACAGGGGATCGAGGCAAGAGATGGTCAGGATGAGCTTTCGAGAAAGGTCATGGAGGCGCTGCGATTACAGTTCAGGCCGGAATTCCTGAACAGGATCGATGAGATAATTGTATTCAACTCGCTCACCGAAGCGGATATCGAGCAGATTGTCGATATTCAAGTGAGGAACCTGCAAAAGCGGCTGGCGGACAGGCATTTGGAACTGGAGATGACTTCTGCCGCGAAACATTCGCTTGCGAAGAAAGGGTTCGATCCCGTCTATGGAGCGAGACCGTTGAAGCGCACGATTCAACGTGAGATACAGGATAAACTGGCCTTGAAACTGCTGGAAGGGCAGTTCAAAGAAGGAGACAGGATAATAATTGACGCCGATTCCGAAGGTGAGCTTACTTTCGAGCACGCCGGAGTGGGTGCGGCGTCAATATAACCTCCGCGGATGGCGGCGGGCAAACGCCCGCCGCCTTTATCAATCCGTTAAATTTATCCGCGTCATTCGTTTGTCGGGTCGAAGCGACCGAAAACCGCGCCTGCTATGCTGATCCCAGCCGCTCCCACTATCACATTCACCGCGCATATTATCATCAATGCCAGGTAGTATGAGATTCCGGCAATCCCCAGCAGCATAATACCTAGCACCAGGGTAGGAATAATTGCGATCGAGACCAACGCGAAACCGAGCAGATTGCAGATATAGTTCTGGGCGACATCGCGGGTATCAGGATAAAGAATCGCTGGGATGATCGTCGCTGAAACGCATGCAAAACCTATGAACGGTGAAGCCAGCGTGCAGATGACGAGCAGATCACCGCGTGTCTGAGGCACCAGCGTCCACATCGATATCGCGAACATAATTACTCCCGCGCCGAGATAAGTTGCCCCATAAAGGGCCTGCGCGAGCATCACTTTCCACGAAGCTATCGGCATCGCTTTCAGTATATTGGCATGCTTAAGCTCCGCGCGCATTTCGGGCTGAGCGGTCATCGAGAGAACAAATGTAATATAGAGCAGCGCGAACGGGATATTATGCAGAAGCGCCGATGAAGGGACGAATTTCTGGATTATAAACACCACCACGGCGGGCAATACAAGCATCAAGAGCAACTGGCTCCGCGACATCCTGTATTTCCCGAGTAGGCTTTTCCATAAGAGCGCTACAGCCCCTTTGCCGAACGGCGGGATCGCAAAACCCCCCGCGCTCGTAGCTCCCTTTTCGAGCATTCTTTCGAGCCGCACTCCCGTATAATCGCCCGAACGCATCGCCACTTTACGCTTTGCGAACTTTATGCTCACCCCGAGCGAAGGTTCGTAGATATTTTCGTTGCGGGATAGCAGGAGCGCGAAGCTCATAACCGCGAGTATCCACAGCGCGGCCAGGTGGAAATAATCGTCCGGGGTCATCGCTCTGAGCGGTGAAAGCAGCAGCACCGAGCACCAGTCCGCGGGCGCGAATACAGTTTTCACTACAGGTGAATTCGCAGCCCAGAGCACGCTTACGTAGCTGTTTCCGGTCTGCACATATTGATAAATCCCGAATGCCACCGCCGAGAGCAATCCGATCAACAGCGCCACCTTGATCACCGCCCCCGCCTGCTTAAGGCGCTCGAAGCCGAATGTAAAGATCAGGTTTACCGTGTGCGCTACGTTCACGACGAATAGCAGGTATGCGACGAGAGCCGCTATGCTCACCAGTCCGTAGGGGAAGAGACTCAGGTTGAGGCCCCAAAGCGCCGGAGCTCCGAAGAATATAAAGAAGAATGCGACCCAGAAGCCGTATTTAAGATAGTCTTTTATCAGTTTAACCAGCAGGACCGTGCGCCGTGGGATCGGCGTCGGGAACAGGAAGTCGATATGGGCTACCGAGAAGATGAGTGAACCGGACGAGAACGCCTGGTAGACCACCACAAGGCTCCCGAAGCTGAGCAGGATAAACGTTCCGGCTATGATCATCTCGACAGGCACATGCTTGAGGATCGCGGTCATGCCGAATCCTCGGCGCGATGGTGTCGCTCCTCCTACGAACAACATCATCTGCATAAACCACGAAAACATCCATGCCCCGATGAACAGTGCCGGAATCAGCCGCTTGGGAGTGCGGAAGGTGTTCTTTATCGAGTTCAAAAACTGCCGCAGCTCAAGATAAATTAGTGGTTTCAACTGATCCGCTCTCTTCCGTAAGAGTGAGGAAGACATCTTCGAGGGATGCGTCTTCTCCCATCTTTGCTCGTTCGTGAAGCTCCGCGAGGCTTCCCTCCGCGACGATGTTACCTTTCCTCAGGATGATGATCCTATCGCACAGATGCTCCGCGGTATCGAGCATGTGGGTGCTGATAAGAATCGACCCACCTGCGGCTTTCGCGTCGGCAATCATATCTTTAAGCTCGCGCGCGCCTTTTGGATCGATACCTATAAGAGGTTCGTCGAGCAGGATCACCCGTGCATCGTGAACGAATGCGCACGCAATAGCGAGCTTCTGTTTCATACCTTTGGAGAGGCTGAGAACGAAGTCGTTGCGCTTTTCGTAGAGATCGAACCTGCGCATCAGCGCTTCCGCGCGCTCTTCGAAGTGGTCCATCGTCTGGTAAGCCATCGCGATAAACCGCAGATGCTCCCAGACCGTCAGCATCTCATAAGGAGTCGGCACTTCCGGGACGAAAGCGATGCGGCGCTTTACATCCTCTTCATTGGTCGAGAGATTGAAACCATCAATCTCGACCCTGCCGTCAGTCATCTGGACGATACCGGTTATGCACCGCAGGATAGTGGTTTTGCCCGCTCCATTTGGTCCGAGTAGACCGACGATCTCGCCGTTACCCACTTCAAAAGAAAGTTCATCGACAGCCAGTGTCTTCTTATAATACTTGACCAGTCCCTCAACCCTAAGCAAAGAAGCCTCCACACAGCCGGACATATTACTTTAATTTACGACGGTCAACAGGTTAATGTTTCGCCAGGCGGGTGGAAGTGTCCTGCCAATACTTGACATCCTGTCATGGGTGTTATAATATTGAATGAACGCTCAATCAATCTTGGGGGTATATGTGAGTAGAAGCACTGAGCTAAACCAGAGAATGCGGGATGAGCGCAGAGAAAATATCCTGCACCATGCCCTGAGGCTTTTTTCGACTAAGGGCTTATATGCGACAAAGGTCAGCGACATCGCTGCTGAGGTACAGATGTCGCAAGGGCTGCTATATCACTATTTTCGCTCGAAGGAAGAAATATATACCGAGCTGATAAGAAACGCTTTCGAAAAGATGAATACCGCGGCGCGCGGGCTGGAAGAATCGCCGATGGCGCCGCGAGAAAAGATCCGAATGGCTCTCACCCAGCTCCTGCACGACATCGAAGAGAACGAGGACTTCGCGGCTACCGTGCTGCTTAACGCGCAGGCGGGGATATCGGATGTCACCCCTGCGGAGGCGCAGGAGATTTTGAGCAGGGAAAGCGGTGTGCCCTACGGTGTCATTGAGCGCATTATAAAGGCGGGCCAGGTGGATGGCACGATCAAGCAGGCTGATGCCAAAGCATTATCTCTGGTGTTCTGGACCACGATCAAGGGGCTTGCGCTCCATAAAGCCGTATATGGCGCGGCGTATAAGTCGCCTGATGTGAATATAATCACCAGCATGTTCTTTACAGATGAATGAGTATGCCTGGAGTTAAGGAGAATAGAATGAATGCTAATATTAAAATGGAGCCGAAGGTCGTAAATACCCGGCAAGGTCTCGTTGAATATGCCGAATATGGCGAAGGTCCCGCCGTTATCGCGCTGCACGGAGCGATGGGCGGTTACGACCAGAGCCTGCTCCTCGGGCGGACGGTCGGCGGTGATGGTTACCGGTATATCGGAGTGTCTCGCCCCGGATACCTGGGCACTCCGCTTGCTTGCGGTAAGACTCCCGAGCAGCAGGCTGACCTGTGTGCGGCTCTGCTCGATACGCTCGGGATAGATTCGGCGGCAGTGGTGGCTGTATCCGGTGGTGGACCCTGCGCTCTGCATTTTGCTCTGCGTTATCAACAGCGATGCCGGTGCCTGGTGCTCATTTCAACCTGCGGTGGAAAGGTCGATACGCCTATTCCGTTCTCGTTCAAGCTTACCATGCTGCTGGTGCGATTGCCCGGATTTGCAAACGCGATGCAGAAGAAAGCACTGGCGAATATGGAGCAGATGGTGAACCGGTCGATCTCCGATCCCGTAGTGCGCGCGCGCACGTTGCAGGATCCCGAAGCGGGTCCGCTCTTTATGGAGCTGATAGAAAGCACCTGCGACCGAATGGATCAACGAATGCCCGGGACCGCGAACGATATAGCAATTACCCGTACTATCGACTATCCGCTGGAGAAGATCGCGGTGCCGGTAATGATTATCCATGGTACCGAGGATAAGATGGTGCCGTATACGCAGCACGCGAAGACGCTCGAAGCTCGTATACCAGGTGCGGAGCTTCTGACCATCGAAGGTGGCGAGCACGTATCTATCTTCACGAATCGTGAGCAAGTAAGGGAGCGAGTCGTGCGATTTATGAATGAGCATTCACCGGTTGCTGTGGGTTCCGTGAAAGCCGGCTGATATTTGTACAACACGATAGCTGCCAACCGTTGCAAGCTGACAGTAGGCAGCTTAAATCTGATTGCCCATCTTCGCTCTTACCCGATTAACCAGCGAAAACGAATTTCGTACTGTCGGTAACGAGCACGGGGCCTTCGGGAACGGTTGTATCTACCTGGAAAGCGTCGAATTTGTCACCCGGATTCACAACGCATCCCTTTGCGCTCTGTTGAACCGCGAGACGAATCAGTTCCGATACGCCTACCCTTGTCTGCTTCAGGAAGATAATTTTCGCATCCGGCTTAGTAATCATTTACTCTCCTCACCCAACCTGCATAATTTTGCGAGAGCTTAGTATCTCGCGTCCGGCGCAACTTCAGCGATACTGTCAGTTTGCGAAAACGAATTCTGTAGAATCGGTGACAAGCACGGGGCCTTCCGGGACTGTCGCATCTACCCGATAAGCGATCAGAAGGTCTCCTGAGTTTACCACATGGCCTCTGGCTTTTAAACGAGCCGCGTATCTATGGAATTCTTGTACGCGCTGTTCCATTTGTTTAAGAACTACAACCTTAGCATTACGCCTTCTGGGCATTTTCCAGCCTCTCCATAACAAGTGTCACTGGTAGCGGCTGTTTACCCTAACTTTGCAATTCTTAAACGCCTGCCTGCCATAAAGCAAACTCTTTTGCGGAGTAAGTTATAATAAGATCCGCGCCGGCGCGCTTAATTGAGGTGAGGATTTCAGTTGTAACGCGACGTTCATCAATGTAATTTTTTGCCGCGGCGGCTTTTACCATACAATATTCACCGGATACATTGTAAGCCGCGATCGGCACATCGAATGTGCCGCGCGCGTCGCTGATTATATCGAGGTAGGAAAGGGCGGGCTTTACCATCACGATATCGGCGCCCTCTTCGATATCGAGTGAAATCTCTTTCAGGGCTTCCCTGCGGTTCGGAGGATCCATTTGATAACTCGACCGGTCTCCGAACTGGGGGGCGCATCCGGCCGCATCTCTGAATGGACCATAAAACGCTGACGCGAACTTAGCCGCGTATGACATTATCGGAACATCGGAGAAATCACTCTCATCGAGAGCTTCTCTGATTGAAAGTACTCTCCCATCCATCATATCCGATGGGGCGACCATATCGGCACCAGCGCAGGCGTGCGAAACAGCCGTGCGCGCAATCAGTTCGAGAGTCTCGTCATTAGCAACTTCCTTGCCCTTGATGATTCCACAGTGCCCATGTGAAGTATATTCACACAGGCAGACATCGGTAATGACGATGAGATCGGGGACTGCTTCTTTGATTGCGTGTACTGCGCGCTGGACTATTCCATCGGACGCATAAGCCTCGGAACCACGCTCGTCTTTATCGGCGGGGATGCCGAATAGCAGCACAGCTGGTATTCCCAATTCCTTTACTTCGCGCGCTTCTTTGACGAGCGTATCTATCGAATATTGGAAGACTCCCGGCATCGAAGGCACCTGGAGCTTCACATCGAGCCCATGGGCTACAAATAACGGATAGATGAGATCGTCCAGGGTTACCTCGATCTCTCGTACCATCCGCCGGATCGTCTCCGTGCGGCGAAGTCTTCTCATTCGATTGATAGGAAACGGCATATAATATCCTCTATTAGCCCAAGAAAATGAGCGGAACCTTCAGGAGGTCCGCGGATGTTCGTCGAAATCTTATGTTGGGGGGATCCGCAAGCGCCCACCCTACGGTTACATTATTATACCATGCAGGAAACAGAGGAAAGATCGACATGAAACTCTGTTGAAAGCTGCGGTATGCATAATGCTGACAGCTCTAATATAAAGACCAAACCCCTGAAGGGGTATGAGCAGTAAGGAGGGATTACCTTGAAACCGATTTCTATTATCTTGTGCGCGCTCGCGCTGGCGTTTGCGTGCACGGCGACCGCTTTCGCTGCTGCATGCTGTGCGGGCGGGAGCGCGTGCTGTCCTGTTGTAGCGGCTGTTGCCGTACCCGATAACACCCTCACTCCGGCCGAGAAAGCAGCCGGTTGGCAGCTTCTCTTTGACGGAAAGACCTTAAACGGATGGCAGTCAACATCCGGTAAGACGGACGGTTGGCCCGCGGAGAACGGCGCCCTGGCATGTACCGGCAAGACCGGCGCGTATCTTTATACTCCGCAGATGTTCGGTAATTTCGAGCTCAAGTGCGACTTCAGAGTAGACCACGGCACCAACAGCGGCATTTTCTTCCGCTGGACGAATCCCGCCGATCCCGTTCAGACCGGGATCGAGATGCAGGTATACGATACTTCCGGTAAAGCGAACCCGGACAAGCATGACTGCGGCGCGGTGTATGACATAATGGCGCCGAGCGAGAATATGATGAAGCCGGCGATGGAGTGGAACAGCGTCGACATCAAGTGCCTGAACAACTGGATCTCTATCACGATGAATGGTAAGAGGATCATCGCGCTGGATCTGAACAGGTGGACCGAGCCTCACAAGAACCCGGACGGAACGGAGAATAAGTTCGATCAGGCGTATAAGGATATGGTCAAGCCGGGCCACATCGGCTTCCAGGATCATGGCGGGAGAGTCTGGTATAAGAATATCAAGATTCGCGAGTTGTAAACATCAGAATGTTTAGCTATGTTGGAGTTTTGGGTAAACAAAATTGCTAAGATTCAACGTAGGCTCATAGCGGGCTAGATCATCGTGTGGATTGCTTTACCTTCCTGCGACCGATCGTTTGCTGTTCCGTAATACGGACGCGTGCCTTGTTGAAGACTCAAACTGGGAGATGTCCCGGAAAGAAGGTAAGCAATTGGCGACGAAATCACTTTATGTGGGGAATCTGCCCTACAGCACCTCCGAGGATGATCTGCGTGACATGTTCGAGCCTTACGGGCCTATCGCGGAAGTTCGGGTTATACAGAACAAGGGCTTCGGCTTTGTAGATGTACCCGAGGAGAACATGGAAGCGGCTATCGAAGCTACTAACGGCAAAGAACTCGGCGGCAGAACATTGACAGTCAACGAAGCTCGACCCCGCACCGAGCGAACCGGCGGCGGTGGCCGGGGGTTCGGCGGAGGTGGAGGCCGTGGCGGCGGAGGCGGCCGCGGTGGATATGGTGGTGGCGGTCGCAGCGGCGGTGGCGGCGGCGGTCGTGGCAGAGGCTGGTAAAGACTGAGCGCCCGGGAGAACGGATCTCCCGGGCGCTTTTTTTAGCAAGGGAATAGGGAATAGTCCCAGTCCGCGAAGGCGGACTGGGCGTAGTATCAGCCGCGATTTCAATCGCAGGGGTACAATTGCCGTAGATTCAATTACAGGGATATCGGCAAAGAGATATCCGAATTAATAGCCAAGCCAGGCCTACTCAGCACTATCGGGTATCTCTATAGCACCTGTATAAGCACAGACCTTCACCTACGCCCAATACTCATTACTCAATATTGAAAATCAAATCGCATTCATTGCCTCCCGAGCCATTGCCACCGTGTAATCGATGTCTTCCACCGAATGCGCCCATGAGACGAATGTCGCTTCAAATTGCGACGGAGCCAGATAAATCCCGCGCCGGAGCATTTCGCCAAAGAATCGCGCGTAACGCTCCGTATCCGATTTTTTCGCGCTCTGATAATCATGCACGGGCTCCTGCGCGAAAAATACCGTCATCATCGAGCCGACCGTATTTACATGCACCGGCACCTTCGCGTCGGCAGCCGCGAGCGGTAGTCCCTGCGCAAGCACCGCGGCTCTGCGCTGGAGCTTCAAATAAAATTCCGGCTCCTTCAATATCTTCAGCGTAGCAATCCCGGCACTCACCGCGAGAGGGTTACCGGAAAGCGTCCCAGCCTGATAAACCGGTCCGACCGGCGCTACGCACTCCATTATATCTTTCCTCCCGCCATACGCCCCCATCGGCAGACCACCGCCGATAATTTTTCCTAGAGTCGTAAGATCGGGCTTAATTCCATAAAGGTCCTGCGCGCCGCCGTACCACACGCGGAACCCCGTAATCACCTCATCAAAGAGCAGCACGATCCCGTATTGATCGCACAGCTTTCTCAGATCCGCGAGGTAATTCGGCTTCGGAGGAACGACTCCCATATTCCCAGCCACAGGCTCGATAACAATACATGCCACTTCGTTACCGATCCTGCTCAGGGTATCCGATACTACACCCGCGTCATTATAAGGCAGAACGATCGTATCGGCTGTCAGGCTCTCCGGGACACCCGCGCTGTCCGGTATCCCGAGCGTGGCTACTCCCGATCCCGCCTTTGCGAGCAGGCTGTCGGAGTGACCGTGATAACAGCCCTCGAATTTGATTATCTTGTTCCTGCCCGTATATCCTCGCGCGACTCTGATCGCGCTCATCAGCGCCTCGGTCCCCGAGCTTACAAGCCTCACCATCTCTATCGACGGCACCGCCTCGACTATCATATCAGCCAGCTCGACTTCCAGAGCAGTGGGAGCGCCGAATGTGGTTCCGTTTGCTGCTGCATGTGCAATCGCCTCGACTACAGTCGGGTGCGCGTGCCCGAGTATCAGCGGACCCCACGAGCAAACATAATCGATGAACGAGTTACCATCTACATCGATGATCTTGCTGCCCGTGCCGCGCGCAATGAAAAGCGGCTGACCTCCGACCGACTTGAAAGCCCTGACTGGGCTGTTGACCCCACCCGGGATCACCTGCTGTGCTTTTGCGAATAATTCAATCGAACGAGAAAAGTCCATATTATCACCCTCTGAGGGAGTATACCGGCGCAAGCTCCCATTGTCAATGCAGACATTTCCATACCGATTCAGCACCAGTCTTAAATCACCATTGTTTCAACTGCCCATCTCCCGGGTATTATGCATGAGCTAGATTAACTTGGAAATAACAGTGCACTAAAGACATTGATTTTGCGTATATAAATAAAATGAGGTAGCCTGCAACGGATGAGCCATCCCAATAAACCTGTTTTTCATGATCATACCGGTAAGCGCTGGAAGACGCTGGTCCATTTCATGACCGGTGTCGCGCTTCTGCTTTCTATCCTGGGAGCAGCATTTTCATTCAGCGTTATAGCTCTGCCCTTATCTCCGCTGTCTATCAAATATCCAAGCTACGTGCATCGGTTTATACCCAGGTTTGAAACACATACCGAGGCTGCCCGTCGATTCGTTGCAAATCGGACTCGAGCAAAACTCCGAAAAGCTATCGCTCTTGAAGAGACGTTCAAGCACAAGAAGCATATCCGCAGCTCCGGAGCGCCATATTCCACCGTCGTCGGTTTTTATGTGAACTGGAATCCTGCGAGCTTTGACAGCCTTAACATGCACATCGATAAGCTCACGTATATAATGCCCGAGTGGCTTTATCTGAACCCCGATGCGAGCAGCTTCAGCTCTCGTTATGGAGATAGCCATGATGACTGGAAGGTCGTTAATCTGGCGAAAAAGCACGGTGTTCCGATTATACCGATGCTGGACAATGTTGCCAATCATGCATTCAATTGGGATCGCCTTCGCACTCTGCTCGCAAGCAGTTCGGCTCAGGAGAAACTCGCGCGGAATCTCAAGACTTATCTACTCGCGAAACACTTCGGCGGTATTAACATCGACCTCGAAGTCCCGTCGCTCGATGGCCTGACTCCCGCGCAAAAGAGAGATGCGCAGCGGCTCGTTCACGATGGCCTCCCGCGCCTTATGGGCACTCTTATGAAGACTTTCAAGCCTGCCCACCTTCTGGTCACCCAGGATATTCCGCCGGATGATCCTAAGTTCGACTACAATAAGCTCGACGATGTAAACGACTTCGTGGTCGTCATGCTTTACGATCAAAACACAAAGGACGGAGACCCCGGTCCCATCGCTTCGCAGCAGTGGATCGAGCAGATGGCTGATAAGGTCTTCTCAAAAATGGATTCGGAAAAGGTCGTACTCGGTCTCGGTAACTTCTGCTACGATTGGCGCTTTACCACCGATTCCGATGGCAATATGCACTCGCTTGGCGGCGCATGGGCTATGTCGGATAGTAATTCCCAGCCGTCTGAATCAGAAGCTTTGGGGAGAGCCAATGACGCGGGAGCGACCATTAAAATGGATCCCGACGACCTCAACCCATATTTCACATACAGCGACAATAATAACGTCGATCATATCGTCTATATGCTCGATGCGGTCACTGCTTATAACCAGATAATCGCTCTCAAGGGTTACCAGCCTCGTGGAGCCGCTCTGTGGCGCCTGGGCTCCGAAGACCCTAGTATATGGTCGTTTTTTGCTGAAGGCAAGCTCGGGAAGCCTGCGAAGCTATCGGCGCTTTCTGAGGTGAATTATCACAGTGTGCAGGATGAAGGCAGCGGCGAGATCGAGGAAGTTGTTGCTCGTCCGGAGCCGGGACTTCGCAAGATAAAGCTCGATAACGATGGTTTGATAGTCGACGAACCGTTCGTGAAATATCCCAGGCCGTTCATTCTCCGCCACACCGGCGACGCAGCGAAGAAGATCGCTTTAAGCTTCGATGATGGTCCAGATCCCGACTACACACCGCGGATTTTAAGAATACTCAAGGAATATAAGGTTCCAGCCACATTCTTTGTTGTCGGGAAGAATGCCGAGAATAATCGTGAGATCGTCCGCGAGGCCTGGCAGGATGGCAACGAGATCGGTAACCACACCTATTCTCACCCGATCCTTATCAACGCAAGCGCCTTGCGCGCGGAACTCGAGGTCAACGCCACCCAGCGCCTGATCGAAAGCATAACCGGCTATTCCACCCGTCTTTTCAGGCCGCCTTACGGAGATGGAGCCGACGTGAACGCAACCGATACCAGGGGGGTGTCTATGCTCGAGCGGATGCAGAAGCTCGGCTACATTACCGTCGGTTTCAACATCGATCCCGCCGATTTCTCGCGTCCGGGTGTGAGTGAGATACTTCGACGCGTCAATGCCCAGCTAAACAGGGGCAACATTGTCCTGCTTCATGACGCAGGTGGCAATCGCGATGAGACCGTCGCTGCTCTCCCGTTGATCATCAAGGATTTGAGGAGCAGGGGCTATCAGTTCGTGAGGGTGTCCGATCTGATTGGCAAGAATGGTCACAGCCGGATGTTCAGCCCTGTAGAGGGGGCTGAAGAGACGATCGCCGGTATCGACAGGGTTGTGTTCGAGGGAGGCTTCATTCTCACTCGAATCCTGCAAATTATCTTCCTGACAGCTCTGGCGCTTGGTATATTCCGCATCCTTCTGGTAGCGCCGCTGGCTTTGATCCAGTCTCGCCGCTCGCGCCAAATGGAGAACGAGAACTTCACGCCGCCCGTCACGGTGATCGTTCCGGCGTATAACGAAGACAAAGTCGTCTGCCGTACGATCCGTGGTATTCTCGAAAGCGATTATCTCGACATTCGTGTGCTTGTTATCGACGACGGTTCTACCGATGATACAGCCGAAGAGGTCCGCCGCAGCTTCGCTAATGAAGAGCGGCTCACTTACGTCCATAAAGAGAATGGAGGTAAGGCTTCAGCCCTTAACCTCGGTATCTCGATGGCTGAGACCGAGATCGTGGTTTGCTGCGATGCCGACACGATCTTTGCAAGGGATGCAATCCGTCATCTCGTCCGCCAGTTCACCGATCCGAAGGTAGGCGCAATCGCCGGCAATGTGAAAGTGGGCAACCGTATGAACCCGCTGACGGTCTGGCAGAGCGTGGAATACATCACCAGTCAGAATTTCGATCGCCGGGCTTATGCGGCTCTGAATTCGGTCGCGGTTATCCCTGGTGCGATAGGCGCGTGGAGAAAATCGGTTGTGATGCGTGCGGGCGGCTATCAGACCGATACTCTCGCTGAAGATGCCGACCTTACTTTCCGAATCCGGCTCCTTGGTTACGATACCCGTACCCAGAACGACGCCTACGCTTATACCGAAGCTCCCGACACAGTCGCAACTCTCGCCAAGCAGCGTTTCCGCTGGGCTTTCGGTATTCTGCAGACTCTCTGGAAGCATAAAGACACACTCCTGAGACGCAGATACGGCGCATTCGGAATGTTTGTTGTTCCCGCGATGTGGATTTTCAATATCATCTTCCAGGCGCTCTCGCCGGTAGTGGATGTCGCAGTTGTGATAGCGCTCTTCAGCCACAATCTCCTGCCGGTGTTCGGTTACTTCGCGGCGCTCTTCACGCTGGATTTCCTGGCTTCGTGGGTAGCGTTCAAGCTGGATGTAGAGGATCCGCGCCAGCTGGCCTGGCTCTTCTGGCAGAGGTTTTTCTACAGGCAGTTTATGTATTACGTGATAATAAAATCGATCATCGCCGCCCTTCGCGGCGAACTGGTAGGGTGGGGCAAGCTTCAAAGAAAAGCCACCGCCACCCTACCCACAGCAGGTGAATAGCCAGTTACCTTACAATCACATGCTCGATGCTGCTCTCGCCGCTCGGTTTCGTACCCGCGCTGGCATTTGCGGGCTTATATGACTTTGGCTTCGAGTTCATCGCGATGCTGCCGAACGATGATGTCTTTACTCCTTCGGTTTTGAAATATGTTATCGCGGCGTGAACTACTCCTGGCGCCATCACTTCGATCCTATACCATGTCCCTGGTGAGAGCGCATTATCCGGCACAAACCACCAGCTTCCACCCTGCGGGTCCGAATCCGCCTGGCTCAGCGTTGTCACAATGCCGTTCCACTGTCCGGTCGAGTCTTGCTCTTCGACCCTCACATGGAACGTCGCCGGCGGCTGATACTGCGAATACGGCCAAAATACATGAATCCATGTGTCCGTTCCAACGCCGGTATCGTTGTCCGGGGGCTCAGTCTCCATCCCTCTGAGATCACCCTGCCACGTGGTATCGATCGTATGCGTCTCGTTGCCTCCACCACACCCCGGGAGGAGCACTACTGCGAGTGTGAGAGATAGAATCACAGCCACCATCACAGCCCATCTTGCCTGTTTCATCTCCGTTACCTCCAATCATTCCGACGCTTATTTCCACAATGTTCTTAAATCCCCAGCTCTGCGCGTGACCTTACTGTCATCGAAATACTCCAGCAGCGGCACGACATATTTCCGGCTCGAACCTATAACATCTCTGAACTCCGCCACGGTCATCTGCCCATGTTCCGAAAGATATTTACGCAGGCCGCTTTCAGCCCTTTCCATAGCTTCCCTGTGGAAGAGCAGGTCCGGCGTGATTCTCACCAGCTCTCCTCGCTCCGTAAGCAGCGCCGTGATATCTCTGGCTACCGCGCCATATCGCTGCTCCAGATCCGGCAGGAACGGCGGATTTACTCCCGCCTGCCGGTAATCTTCCACGATGCTCTTCGCAAGCTGTTCTTCCTTCTCGCTCAGGGTCTGGACGTGTCCCGGCAGCTTTACAGTCGCTTCCGCGGTTGCAATTTCGCCGCCGGAGCTCATCGCCGATAAAACCGTCTGAAATCCCTTCTGATCCATCGCTAACTGCCGTCTGAGCTCTTCCTTGGGCATTCCTGCTTTCATTGGGTTCGCTCTGTGATATGATTCCAAAGCCGATTTGATTCGGGAGACCGCGCCTTCGTAAGCGCCTTTGTGTATGAACCTTCCACCGAGCTGCATCACCCGCTGATCTCGCATAAGCTCTTGCAGAGTGCTTTCGACGACCTTCACTTCCAGCCCGAGCATCTTTGCAAGCTCATCTTTCACGAGCCCCGTCTCACGAACACTGAGCGCATCCTCCACGATATCCACCGGATCGCCCTTCAGCTTCCTCTCGAGCCGTTCGATCACATCTTCCTCGCTGACGCGGTGTTTTAACGCATTGGGATCGAGTATCACTCCTCCTCCGAGCACTCTCATTGGAGAATAGAATCTCAATACAAACCTGTCGCCTCTCGCGGCTG
>Ga0123519_10002529_pt1 | contig 30851 bp, 30 predicted proteins | sample YelNatPaOPRAMG02_FD_87396 | JGI IMG/M metagenome (GOLD analysis project Ga0123519, IMG submission 87396) | Hot spring microbial communities from Yellowstone National Park - Yellowstone National Park OP-RAMG-02 (version 2) | ecosystem: Environmental > Aquatic > Thermal springs > Hot (42-90C) ... | reverse complement strand
GTTCCTCGGTACGCATGTTAACGTACTCGAAGCTGGCTAAGAGGCCATCGATCTTCAGGTCGTTCACGGGGCTTGAGGTGTCTGAGTTCGACTATCTGTATGAGAAGGTGGAGTCTGGATACGAGGAGCATGAGAGGGAGAGGCTATCTAGGAGGCACAGGAAGAGGGCGGTAGGGGGTGGAGGGAAGTTCAAGCTCAATCTGAGGGACAGGCTCCTCATGCTCCTCGTCTACTACCGATTGTACATTACCTTCACCTTGACCGGATTCCTCTTCGATCTTGACCAGAGCAACGTCTGCAGAGACATGCGCTACCTCGAACCGTTGGTGGGGAGGTGCATTCCAATACCGAAGAAGGTTCACAAGCTCACGAGGAGACTGAAGACGATGGAGGAGGTGGAGCAATTCTTCCCAGGCTTCAGGGCCTTCATCGATGCCACGGAGCAGGAGATTCCAAGACCGAAGGACAGGGCAAAGAGGAAGAGCCACTACTCCGGCAAGAAGAGGAGACACACCGTGAAGACTCAGCTCACGGTCAACTCGAAGGGTCTGATCATCCACAGAACGAACCACGCGAGGGGGAGGAGGCACGACTACGACATCTTCAAGCGCAATCGTCCAACGCTCCCCGAAGGAGTGAGACCTGGAGTTGACCTCGGGTACGACGGGATACAGAACGACTTTCCGGAGATGAAGCCCATGATACCGTTCAAGAGGAGAGGCAGGGGAAGGGGAAGCAGGGGCGTGAAGGGAAAGGACCTCACACCCGCCCAGAAGAGGTTCAACAAGAGGCTCTCGAAAGCTAGGGTCGTAGTGGAGCACACCATATCCAGGCTGAAGAAGTTCAACATCTTCGGGCAGGAGTTCAGGAACAGGCTGGGGCACTACGATCTGATGACGGACATCGTCTCCGGTCTGGTCAACTTCAGGATAATGGGAAGGGAGTTGCTCACCTAGCGAGCAGGAAGGAAGACAGGTAAGCTAAGAGACAGACCCTTCACCAAGATTGTTATCACGCAAGATATCTAATGAATTAACTTTCAGCCAAAATAGGATAAGTGTTGGTTTCGTTGTTAAGAAACTGAATGGAGCTGATATGACAGAAGACAAGAAAATTATTTAGGAATATCTTGAAGAGATTGGTCTTGCTGGTCTTACATCTAAACCAGCAGCTAAAGAACATTATCAGGCGGAATTTGGCAAACTTCGATATGATATTGAGCTATATCAGAAACCCGGTTCATTAAATAAGAGTATGCTTAAGTGAAAGGTGGACTTAAAAGAACGAGAACGTCGTAGATTGTTTACAAATGCATCATCAAGTGAGGGTATACAATTAACTATTGATGAAGTTGAACAGCAAGCTAAGAATGTCTAAAATAGAGAGACTTAAAGAGATTTCTATCGTGGTTTGGAGTTCAATCATAACTAGGCATGGGCCGTTGGAAGGAAAGAGCTTTGAATTAAATAAGAGTTAGATCTACTGACATGACCGAGACCGAGAGGAGCCATATAAATGAGTTTAGAAAAAGAACTGTGGAGATTTTTTGAATTTCTTAGTAAGGTGATATCGCTTAATGAATCATATAATAAAAAAAGCCCAAATTAATAAGAAAAGGCACAAAAAAGATGGATTTGGGCTCTAAAGCCTAATTGGGTTAATAAATAAGCTTAAAATTGATCGGTTTAAATCGCCTAAAATTAGGTGATTTTTAAAAGATATCTTATAAAATTCTTCTCATGTCCTCAGGATCGAATCTGGACTTACTTAATCCTTTCGAAGTCATCCCTGCCCTTGATTCCGAATTCTATGAAGAGCGGCATCGATGTTCCAGTCTTTAGATTCTTTGATACTCACATCAACCCTCCACCTTCAACAGCCACAGTTATGTAACGTTCATCTTCCTGCAACGTCTTCGTGACGAACGAGGGTATGGGATCGAAGTCAACATAGACATACTCGATCTTGTCGAAGCCAAAGTAGTCAAAAACATCCACACCACTATCAAGACCTTCCCCCGCCACCTGTTGATAGTTTGGTCCCAGAAAGAAACCGAGGAACTCGTAGAATGGAAGCCGATCGGGTTTTCCGTAATTCATAGTTTCGAGAAATCTTTTTCGTGCATTCAATTTTGCATCAGCTCTAGATTTCAAAAAGTTAAATCTATTCGGAGCTTTGGCTCCAAATCTTTAAATCCAGCCAAGCAAAGCTCCGGGATCAGCCCTGGTAGTGCAGAAACGAACAAGCTTTAAAGCTGGTTTCCGCACAACGGTCTAACATTGGCGGCTGGCTTATCGATACATGTCGGTTCGGCCGACTCACCCGCCAGACTCTGGGTCCTCTGGAAGGACGGATGAGGGCGAAACCCGGGTTCAAAAGACGCTCGTCGGCGAATACCGGCGTTCGTGTGAAATTCCCGGCCAGGGCGTAACTTTTGAGCCTGCTTTGTTCCTTGCCATGTTCGTCCCTCCCATGCTTTGGTATCTCCTGCAAATTTTCTCAATAGTCCCAGATTTAGCCACCATCGTGTTTGAGTTCACCGCTTAAGCTCGCGTTGCATCCTGACCCTGCATGGTAATAGCATTATCAAATTCGCTCTGCAGCTCCGGTCCAATGATGAAAAGGTTTTCAACATATAAGATGGGATTCGGTTTGATAATTGACTTTTGCAAAATTACCTTCTTTAAAACAGGTTGACGAATATTCAAGTGATCTCGTCTCAAATTTTCCACTCTCGCACTACGGTCATGCTGCGGAATTAAGTTACCAAACGCCTTTCGATAGTGTTTTATCCACTCTCTATCCATCTTTCCGGGGCGAACTGGTATGACAGAATTGATCGATGCCCCTCAAATAACTGGGAATTTCATACGTAAATTATACGAAAGAACCAAACCCTCATTGTCTTTCTCAGCGGAAACAAAGGAAGACCTTTTCCAATGGAAGGAGAAAATTAGGGGGAAGGTGAAAGAGCTTCTGGGTGAGTTTCCAGAGCCTGCTCCGCTCAACCCTCGCCTGGTATCCAAGGAGGAGGCAGAACTGTATGTAAGGGAGAAGTGGATCATCCAATCAGAGGAGGATTGTTGGATTCCCCTATACTTGCTTATACCGAAGGGGATGAAAGGAAAACTTCCCGCGATCCTGTGCGCGCATGGGCATGGAGAATATGGGAAAGACCCTGTTGCTGGCGTGCATTTCAACGATCCAAACAGGAAGGCAAGCATATCTTCGGCAAACTACAACTATGGCGAGCAGATGGCAATGGCTGGCTTCGTAACAGCTGTCCCGGACTGGAGAAGCTTTGGTGAAAGGATCGGATACCACAACCCATATCCAGGAAGAGATGTGTGTAATGTTCACTTCATCCAGCACCTAATTCTTGGAAGAACCCTTTTGGGCTCAAACATATTTGATGGCATGAGGGTTGTAGACTTCCTTGTGTCTCGCCACGAGGTAGATCCTGAAAGAATCGGATGCATGGGTCTCTCTTTCGGTGGAACGATGACGACCTACATGGCACTGCTCGATGACAGGATAAAGGCGGCGGACATAATTTGTTACGCAACGACAACGGAGCACTATGCCATATCTAGGCCAAACTTTTGTGGTTCACAGTTGGTACCATTCTTATACAAGTACGCGGATGTTCCGGACGTGATGGCCGCAATAGCTCCAAAGCCCCTCCTCATAGAAAGCGGAGCATCTGACACGTGCTTCTGGATCCATTCTGCTCTCAAGGCTCATGAGAAGGTCAAAAGGGCGTATGAGGTCGCTGGAAAGCCAGAGAACCTCTGGTTGGAAGTTTTTCCAGGGGAACATAGCTTCTCTGGAAGAATGGCTTTCGATTTCTTCAAGAAATTCCTTTGACACATAATAGAAGGCATTCCTACCATTGAAAACCCGTATCGAAAGGCGCAAGGAAAATGAGCCGAAGCCTTTCGAAGATAGTAATTTGGCACAACTATCGACACCCAAATCGTCGAATGGTCTTGAAGGAGGAAGTGAAATATCAAAAATCTGCATGAGTTTCTTCTTTATTTTCCTAGGGGCTGGAGCTTTCCAGCAGTTCATGGTTCCTTACCTTATGGCTTCGACGAACTGGGGAGTGATTGGAAGCTCGGCGGTTTTGGCAACTGTTTACTTCAGCTTCCTTTTCTGGAGGATATTCGTAAGTTACTCGATGGCAGCTCTGGGGGACAAAGAATCACTTGTGTTGGGCGGCGCAACCTACACGTTTTTCACATCAATGCTCCTTTTCCCAAGTGACTTTTACACAATTCTGGTTGCAGCAGCCATCTGGGGTTGGGGAGCCGCATCACTCTGGATATCGAGCTGCAGTGTTGTTCTTGACCTTTCGGGCGCAGGAAGGTATGGCTCAGCATCTGGGAAGCTTTACACAGCCACCAATGTGGGCCAAGCTATCGGGGTTCTTGCATTGGGTTTGCTGATCGATTCTGTTGGTTTCAGAGAGTCGATCATGTTTGCCGTGCTGATATCTGCAATTGGAAACATCTCCTCGATGCTCATAAGGACCCGTGAAAACATAAGGGAAAAGCCAAGCCTCAGGACCATTTTAAGAATGGGGTTGAGTGGTAAAGGTTCGGTTCTTGGTTTCCTCCTATTCGCATCATCCCTCGGTTATGGGGTCCTCCTTGGAATCTTCGCTGAGCACGTTGCTTCAGGCTATGGCTTCCTTTCGCTTTCTCTCATAACCCTTGTATTTTACATAATCAGAATTCCTTCAAGCTTCATTGGAGGTTTGATTCTTGACAGATTCTCAAGGGCTACAGTCCTTTCGGTTAGCTTCGCTGCTGCCTCAGTAACCTTAATCATGATAGGCTTGAGCCCAACCCAGCTTTTTCTCGGAATGGGTGCCCTTGCACTTGGCTTTCAGGCATCCTTCGTTCCAGTAGCATCGATGGCCATAGTAGGAGATGCAGCGAAGCCAGAACGCAGACACATGGCGCTTGGAGCTATTTACGCTTGGCGCGACCTTGGGGTGGCACTGGCTCTGATCGGGGGAGCAGCGATGAGAAACATTTCAGGAGGAGTAGAGCAACCATTCTTCTTTTTTGGCATCACTTACGGAGCATGTGCTTTTCTTTCCCTTTTCCTGACAAAGGCAAGCGAGATGTGGAAGTAGCCCGCCATCAGATTCTAATGAAGGGAAATCTTATCTTTCGGAATTATGACAAAATTCTCCGGTTTCGTGTAATGAGCGGCATGAATAGAGTTATTCAGATCGGCATCGTCGTGAGGGACATAGAGAGGTCGAGCAAAATTTGGTCAAAGCTACTGGGCGTTGAAGTTCCGAAATGGACCGAGACTGAAGATGAAAGTGTGACGAAGATGCGTTACCGCGGAAAACCTTCTTCTGGAAGGGCGAAACTAGCTTTCTTTACTCTTGAAAACATCACGATCGAGCTAATAGAACCAATCGGTGGGCCTAGTACTTGGAAGAATTTCTTGGATCAGCACGGAGAAGGAGTGCACCACATAGCTTTCGATGTGGATAAAATTGAAAGTGGAATTGAAGCGCTAAGAAAGATTGGTGTCGACATCGAGCAGAAAGGCAATTTTACTGGCGGCTCTTACGCTTACACCTGCTCTGCAAACGGTTTGGGTGTGATACTTGAACTTCTCTCCAAGAGTTAGATTCGTGTGTCAAATATCGATATGAAGCCTTTGCCTATCTGCTCTCCTTTCCTTCGATAAATAGCTCGAACTTCCTCCTAGCCTCCTCGTAAGGCATCTGTATCGGTGGGTGTTTGAAGCCATATGCTGATACACTGGTAAGGGGGCCGGAAACTCGCCTGTCAAGCGCCAACTTTGCAGCTCTGACAGCATCGATCACTATGCCCGCGCTATTTGGTGCGTCGATCACCGAAAGCTTAACGTCGATTCTGAGTGGAGCGCCGCCAAAGTACCTGCCCTTCATCCAGATGTAGCAGATCTTCTCATTCCCTAGGAAATCGACATAATCGCTTGGGCCAATCCTCAGTGGAACCTCGTATGGTATCATGGCCCTAACAGCGCTCGTCTTGCTTTCCCTCTTCGACTTCAACCTATCCTGTTCAAGCATGTTTAGGAAGTCTGTGTCACCTCCCACATTTAGTTGGTAGCTCTCTTCGATCGTAACCCCCCTATCGACAAGAAGTTTCGCCAGTGTTTTGTGGACTACCGTTGCCCCAAGTTGGCTCATCACGTCATCACCAACGACCGGCAATCGAGCTTTCTCAAACCTCCTTTGCCAAATTGGGTTCGAAGCTATGAAGGTCGGCATCGCATTTACGAATGCACACTTTCCCTTGAGAGCAGCTTTGGCATAAATTAAAGATCCTTTTTCGCTTCCAACAGGAAGGTAGTTAACAAGAACGTCTGCATTTGAATCCTTAAGTTCTTGGGCAACATCAACTTCAGGCTCCTCGCTTGTCACAATTTTTTCCCTCAGATACTTGCCAATACCATCACTGACCGGTCCCCTCTTCACCACCACCCCAATTTTCCTAGGTTTTGAGAAACGGATTGTGTTGTTTGGTGGCGAAAAGATCGCTTCAGAGAGGTCCTTGCCAACCTTTGACTTGTTCACATCAAAAGCGGCTACGAACTTTATGTCCTCAACACCGTAGGGTCCGACATTCCTGTGGATAAGGCCTGAAATGTCCTTGCGGTCAGGATCGGAGTAGAATTCGACGCCCTGAACGAGCGCTGAGGCGCAGTTCCCAACCCCTGCAATCGCCACCCTCACTTTTGCCATGATAAATCAATAAATGTTTTATATATATAAATTATTCTTTTCATCTCAGAATCTTCAGGAGGGCTTCTCGGGCTTGATCCTCCTTCCACAGTTTATGCAGAAGATCATGCTTGAATTTACAGGAGCTCCGCACTTCGGGCATAAGAACTCTATCTCTGCTAATTTGCGTTCACCGCCCGCCTCCCTCGACAAGCTTCCCTGTGGAACGCTTACAAGTGTTTGACCCCTTTCAGAAGGAATCGGTATTACAACACCGGTCAGTGATAGTGCAATACCGATCGCCACCAAGAATGCCGGAACCTCCTCACCCGCGATCTTGATCTGTTTCTGATTAATGAAATCTATCATCGTTATCGTGTTCAGGTAGATTCCAATCATCGAGATAATTAGACCAGTTGTAATGAAGAGGAGCTTCACATTTATTCTGTTGACCATGTTCCGAACCCTTTGATTTCTAAATTGCCATACTTGAATCTGCTGCTTCGTCAACCATTCTCTTGGCCGCCAAATTTGGCTCTGGGGCGGACGTTATGGCCCTTCCAACTATTAAGTACTCAGCCCCTGCCATGATCGCCTTGCGTACTTCGCCTCCCTGTGGCCCTATCCCTACTGCATACAGCGGTAAACCGATGAGGGAGGAAACACGCCTCACTACTGAAGGCCGCGTCGCAGGCACTATTACTCCATCGGCTCCCCACGATTCTGCCTTTTTGACCATATACTCATAGAGCTTCATCTTTGGCCGCATTAGCTTTAGATCGAACATCTCCCTGGCTCCAGGGTGGCTCATGTATCCTAGGACCAGTACACCCTTGCCCTTCTTCTTGGATTCAAGGAAGATGGCATCGAGCCCTCCATCCCATCCAGGCAAAGGCGACACAATCTCCGCATCCATTCCAAGCTTCAAGTGCTTCTCAAAAACGACGAGATTCGTGTATGCTACATCGTTCAGCTTGCTGTCATATATCACTGGCAGGTCCATGCGATGAGCATACTCCATAAGGCGACGCAGCTCCTTGCTGAAGCCTCTCTCAGCTGTCAGCTGCCTTCCTATCTTGACCGCACAGATGAACGGGTGTGTTTTCCTCAATACCTTGCTAAGCTCTTGAATCGGTCTCCTTGTCCCTGAGGGGGGATCCAAAGAGAGAACGATCGGTGTATTCTTGCTCTCTTTTCGCTCCCTAATCCATTTCGCAAATGGCAGCATTATTTTGCCAAGCCCCCTGCTTTCCTTCGACCCCCGCCCTAAGCTCCTGCCTGAAATGCTTTTACATTGCAGAGATTTGAAATGTCCCCTTCTTGCCATCAAAGCTCGAGGCTGCCATGTTTCTTGACATACTTGACCAGCCCTCCCTCATCCAGTATCTTCCTCATAATCTCAGGCAAAGGTGGAAAATATATCACTGTTCCGCGTGTCACATTCGATATCTTCCCAGATTCTAGGTCAATGATCAGTTGATCTCCATCCTCTATCAGCGTTGTGTCGCACACGATCGCTGGAAGCCCAATATTTATCGAATTTCTGTAAAAGATCCTCGCGAAGGACCTGGCCAAGACAGCACTCACGCCTGCCATCTTTATGATCAAGGGCGCATGCTCCCTGCTCGAACCAAGACCAAAGTTTCTTCCTGCTACGACAAAATCGCCTGCCGATACGCTCGATGCAAATTCGCTTCTTGCATCTTCAAGGACATGCTTGGCAAGTTCAGGGAGGTTCGAACGGAGGTGGAAGTATCTGCCTGGTGCGATGTGGTCTGTGCTCACATTGTCCCCGAACTTCCAGGCTCTTCCCCTAAGCTCTGTCAAAGAAATTCCCCCGGGTCTGTTATGACCCCCTTAACTGCCGTTGCTGCGCAAACTGCAGGCGATGCAAGATATGTGTGCGCCTCTGGATTTCCCGTGCGGGCCTTGAAGTTCCTGTTCGTGCTTGTCAAGATTTTTTCCCCATCTGCCGGAACGCCCCCAAGGGCCCCGAAGCAGACACCACATCCCGGGGGGGTCACAGCTGCGCCAGCACTCAGGAGCGTCTGGAGCGTCCCGTCCTTAATCGCCTCGATGAGCGTCCTTTTAGATGATGGAGTCACAACGAGCCTCGTGCCTCTTTCTAACTTTCTCCCTGAAAGTATCTTCGCCACGATGCGGAGGTCCTCTATTCTCCCATTGGTGCAGCTTCCAACAAAGACGGTGTCGATCGCAACATCTCCAACCTCGTCTACAGGTTTTACATTGTCGACAGAGTCTGGCAAAGCCACCATCGGTCTAAGCTCCTCGGCTTCTACATCTATTATGTCTTCGAACTCCGCTCCCTTGTCAGAGCTTATCTGCCTGAAACCAGTCCTACCCTCTCTTTCTAGGAATAGCTTGGTCTCAATGTCCGAAGGCACGAGCCCAGCCTTAGCGCCCGCCTCAACTACCATGTTGCTCAGCGTCATCCTCTGGCCGATCTCCATCCTCTCTACTGTTTCTCCACAAAACTCTATAGACTTGTAATTGGCTCCCTCCGATCCAAGCTTTCCAATAAGGTAAAGTGCCACATCCTTCGAAAATACTCCTTTTCCAAGCTCTCCCGAAACATTCACCATGATAGTTTCAGGAACCCTTAACCAGGTCCTTCCGAGTGCCATCGCAACTGCCATGTCGGTTGCACCCATGCCTGTCGCGAATGCTCCTAGGGCTCCAGCTGTAACTGTGTGGGAATCTGTTCCAAGGATAATCTGGCCAGGCAAAGCATAATCTTCCGCAATTAGCTGGTGGCAGATTCCGTTCCCTGCTTCTGAGAAATTCGCTCCAATTTTCCTAGCATAGTCTCTGAGGAGCTTTTGGTCGTTGGCATTCTCCCTCCTTGGTGCTGGAACTGCATGGTCTATGAAGAAGACAGCATTTCGTGGGTTTGCCACATTCAGACCGAGCTCCTTCAATTGCGAAATCAGTAGAGGGCCGCTTGCATCATGGGTAAAACAAAGGTCGACAGTTGCAATAACGGTCTCGCCTGCCGAGACACTCCTTCCTGCATGCTCCCCTATAATCTTCTCAGACATCGTCTTTGCCAATTCTTTCCGCCTTCCTGCCTAACTTTGGGAAGCATTTAAACGGTTAGCCAGACTTCCCCTAGTACACCTCATTAGGGTGAAGGTATGCAATGCCTCTCCTAACATTTTATGGCGGTGTTGGCGAGATAGGAGGCAACCTGATCTCACTCCGTCTAGAGGAGGATAGAAGCCATTTTCTGTTCGATGCAGGTCTGAGTTTTTCATCATACAGGCGCTTCTTCGACTTCCCATTCAGGATACCGCAGGAATCCGTCAGGCTTGAACTTGTCGAAACCGCCATACTGCCTAAGATCTTGGGTTTGAAGGGAAGGCCCATAAAATACTATGCTGAACTAGCGAAGCGCAGGGAAGGTTATGAGGTCATCGAACCTTCTGAGGGAGAGACCGACATAGGCGATGTTTTCGTTTCCCACATGCACTCCGATCACAGCAAGCTGTGCACAGTACTGGGCTCAAGTAGCACGATTCACATGGGTGAGCTTGCCAGCTGCCTTTTCCTTAATAATGCTTCCCTTTCGAGCCGAATCGACCTGTTCTCGAAGCTATTTTTCCGCGACGGGAAGAGCAGGAAAGTTCGCAACTCCTACAGATGCTTCGGGGACAGAAGGAAGGAGAAGATCGATGGTCTTGAGATTCTGCCGCTCGCTGTCGATCATAGCACACCATCCTCATTCGGTTTCATAGTAACTTACCGTACAGGTACCTTGGCTTATACTGGCGACATCAGATTCCACGGGAATGCAGCGAAGCTCTCTTTCGATTTTATCGATAGGACAAGAGAGAGCGAAGTCGATGTGCTCATAACCGAGGGCACCAACATGGGCGAATCCAGACCCCAGAAAGAATCCGATGTTGGCAGGTTTGCATCGGATCTGATCGAAAGGAGCATCGGGGCTGGAAACCGCCTCACGTTGGTCAAGGTCTCCCCCGCTGACATAGACCGAATCTCCTCCATGGCATCAATAGCGAAAAAATTGGATAGTGAAATTATATTGACGAAGGGCGTCGCCTCAACCATATGTGCTGCATCCAGTCTCAAGGAACGGCTTAGGTTTGTTAAGTTACCAGACCTAAAGGAGTGCAACATACTCGTCTCTGGCTCTGAAGATGGTGGCTCATCAGTTGACCGCCATGTCAAGTACCTGGAGGAGGCTGGATTCGGTGATTCCTTCATCAAGCTATCCAGATTCGAATTTGAGAAGGCAAGCAGGCATCGCATTGTTATATCGAGGGGCGACCTGAACCTTTTCAAACTCAAACCACCTCCAAGATCGCTTTACATATTCAGCACGAGCGAGCCCGTCAACGAGGAGGAGGAGTTCAACCTTGAAAGGGAGATCAACACCGCCCAGCTTCTTGGCCTGCTCTTCTACCATATCCATTCCAGCGGCCACGCCTCTTCCCTCGACTTGGTCGAGATGGTCAAGAATATCAAGCCCAAGAGGCTTATCCCAATCCACACCGAGAACCCGAGCGCCTTCGAGAAGATCTTCTCCGATTACTGCGAAGTTGTCCTTCCACAGAAAGGTAGGCCAATAGAGATCTGATTTTATATCCTTCAGGGCAAGATGGTGCATGGATTTCATTCGTGTTCACCGCGATTCGATCAGCATAATAGACCAAACCCTTCTCCCATGGAAGGTCCATTGGTTGAAACTGTCATCGCTCAGAGATTTCGCCAAAGCGATTGGCGAGATGAAGGTCAGGGGCGCTCCGCTGATCGGCATAGTTGGAGCTTTCGGCTTGGCATTTGCGGCTAAGCGTTCAAGTGCTTCCTCAAAGGAGGAGCTCGCGCAGGAGCTTAATGATGCTGCAGCTCTTCTTTCCTCCACTCGGCCAACTGGAAAAAACCTCTCTTGGGCTCTGAACAGGGTTTTGGAGGTGGTCAATTCTGCCAAAAGCCTGGAATCTGCTAGAAGCGCTGCCATTGCTAAAGCCAAGGAGATCTTGAGGGAGGATGAGCTTACGAACAGGACGATTGGTAAGTTAGGTGCTTGCCTGATTCGAAGGGGAGATGGGATCTTGACCCATTGCAACACCGGCTCTCTGGCAACAGGAGGATTCGGCACTGCTCTTGGCATCATAAGGGCTGCTTGGGAAGAAGGAAAGCACATAACCGTCTATGTTACCGAGACGCGCCCACTCCTCCAGGGCGCAAGGTTGACCTGCTTCGAGCTGAAGCAGCTCAGCATACCTACGAAGCTCATAGTTGACAGCGCCGCAGGGCATGTTCTGTCAAGCGGATTGGTCTCCAAGGTTTTCGTGGGAGCTGACAGAATATTACTTTCTGGCCACATCTTCAACAAGATAGGAACATACCCTATCGCAGTATTGGCAAGGGAAAATGGCATTCCGTTCTATGTCGCTGCTCCTATGTCAACGATCGATCCCAAAACTCCCCTTGACAAAGTCTCGCTGGAGTACCGCAATCAGTCCGAGGTCCTCCTTTTCCAAGGGAAGCCAGTCGCTCCAAAGGGTATCGAGGCGCTTAATCCCGCTTTCGACATAACGCCTCCAAAGTTCGTGTCTGGCATAATCACCGAGAGCGGAATCGCCTACCCTCCTTTTCGCGATTCGATAAGAAAGCTACTTGCAAGGTCTAAGAAATTGGCCTCTGCTTGATCAGAACAAAGAATGTTGCAATGGACAACGCAAGGTAGATCAGGTGAACCAAATTTACTTCGAAAAACAAAAGTGGATCTTTGCCCAAAAATGGATAGATCACAACAGATGTGGAAACAGCAACAATACCAACCGAGAGACTCAGGATAGCAGCTCCAAGCGAAAGTAACCATCCAAAAAAGGGCTTTCTGTGCTGCACAACGATCGAGGATGCTCCCAAGATGCCTATCGGTGCCATATAGTATACTTCGAATTGTGGTGTGGCAGCTATTACAAGGTTCAGTGCAGCCAAAATGGCTGCAAGCGCCTCAGGGAGCGTTGGCTTGAAGGTTTCCTTTCCTCCTTCCTGTTCTTTTCCTTTCTGTCCGCTTCCCTCTGCACTCAACCCTTGCTTCATTCCTGGTTGCTTGGCGCCCTGTCTCCTCGGCGCTCACATATATATGCGCTTTCGGATGTAGTTGCCCCGAACCCCTTTGGCAAAGACTTTCGTGCATGTCATCGAACCCTGTCTTTTCGCCGGTTTCCAGAAGCCATTTGAAAGGGCACGGTACGCGATCTTTGGCGTCCCGTTTGACAGCACGGTCTCGTACCGCCCAGGGCAAAGATTCGCTCCCAACTCCATAAGGTCATCTTCGGCCCAGCTTGAGACCATAAGCCTTCGATTTGGCATCGACCTTGAGGACGTGGCATTTACAGACATTGGAGATGTTGGTGTCTCTCTTAGTTTGGAGGAAACCCTTCAGAGAGTAGGAGATACTGTGAAGGAGCTTGTTTCATTCAACAAGGTTCCGGTTTGCATGGGTGGAGAGCATACTGTTACGGCGGGCATCCTACGTGGAACTGGGAGAACATCTCTTCTTGTCTTCGATGCGCATCTAGACCTGAGGAGTTCCTATATGGGCCTCACGCTTTGCCACGCGTCCTGGCTTCGATATGCTATCGAAGCAGGCCTCGTGGAGGATGTTCTGGTTGTTGGAGCAAGGGGTTTCTGCAGGGAGGAGATGGAGTATGCATCGAAAAGAGTCAGGTATCTCACCCCAATAGATCTGAGGAAAGGAGATGGCGAGGAATCGCTTGCTTCATTTCTCAATGGAGTCGAAAAGCTCTATGTGTCGGTCGATATCGATGCCTTCGATCCTGCTTATGCTCCTGGAGTAGGCAATCCAGAACCGGATGGCCTCAGCACATTCGAGGTTTTCTCCATATTGGAATCCATCAGATCGAGGAACATAGTTGGCTTCGATGTTGTCGAGGTATCGCCACCATACGATTCTGGCATAACATCATCGCTGGCAGCAAAGATGCTCTTCGAACTTATCTCACTCAGCGAGAAAAACTCTAGAGCTTAATGGGCACTCCGGTCGAACTCGACATGAGGGCGGCCTCCGCTATCTCAAGAGCAGACATAGCATCTTCCTCGCTTGGTTTTGGCGAAGATCCGCTTTCCACGCACCCTATGAAGTGCTGAAGTTCGAGCATAAGCGGCTCTTTGAAACCCATGTTCGGCATCTTCGTCTCACTCTGCTTAATCACGGTAATAGATTGTTGCATCAGGTCAGCTTCGATAACGCCCTCAGTTCCAGTAACGTTCAGTCTCCTCGTCTTCCTGGGTGTCAGCCAGTTGGTCTCTATGACAGCCACCTTTCCTGAATCATAATTCAGGACAATATTTGCGTAATCTTCGTGCTTGTGGTGCACTAGCCTTCCAGTAGCAGCGTAGACCTTCGAGGGCCTCTCCTCTGAAGTGTAACTAAGTATGTCTATGTCATGTATCGCTGTATCCTTTACAACACCCACATCGAATATCTGCTCAGGCCACCTTCCAACTCTCGAGGTAAAGTATAGTATCGGCGTACCTATCTCGTTTTTGTCCACAAGCTCCTTCGTAGCTACAACGGCCTGGTTGAACCTTTCGGTGAAACCGACCATCAATTCTACACCCTCCTTCCTTGCCCTCTCAGCCAGATCCCTCGCCTCCGAAAGAGTTGTTGTGAATGGTTTCTCGAGTAGGATGTACTTTACCCCTTGTTCGATGAGCTTTAGCGCTATTGGCGCATGCGTCACGGTAGGAGTAGCAACGACCGCTGCATCTAGCTTCAAATTTACGAGACTTTCGACACTCGTGAAACATTCCGCGTGGTACTTCTTGCTGTAGGTCCTCGCTTTCTCCTCAACTATGTCGCACACGGCGACAAGAGCCCCAAGCTCGCTCAACACCCTTACATGGTGCTTCCCAAATCCTCCGCAACCGATCACGGCTGCCCTCACAGCCTTCCCTTCCATTCCTTTTTCCAAATTTGATACACAGCTCCATCACATGAAATCGCTTAGCTTTTTAGCCCTCCCCTCCTCCTCCAAATCGATTCCAAGGGCATCAAGAACCTGCCCAAATGTTGACTTTATTATGTCCATATATTTTTCAACATCTATTTCCTTATGGGAGCTCATCTGAACGGGCTTAACACCCTCCTTCCCCTTGACCTTCACGTATGATATGATGTCGCCAGCTCTCAGCTCGGTTCCATTCGTTTCAAGCTGCTTGGCAACCTTCACGTGCTGTGGGGTGGTCTTCGTGTATGCATCAGTTGCCCTGCTCATCATGACATTGAATGCAAGATCCTCAAGCCTGTACTCTCCATTCCTGAGTTTCCTGACGGTCTCGGAGGCAAGCTCCTTTATCTCGCTCTTCGCTCTCTCGAAGCCCTCCTCATCCTTTACCTCCCCCAGGATCCTGAGAAGGTCGAAGAAGGCATCTTTCACGAAAATAGGTGTCGAGCTCTTTTTTCCAACAAGTCCTTTCACGTCCGCCGATCCATCCTCCAGGACTCCGACATAGTTCTTCTTCCTCTGACTGAATACAACATATCTGTAATTTTTATCAACAGTTAGATCGATTCCATACCTTTCAACCGCCCACTTCTTCAGAAGCTCGATCTTATCCGCTGGAGGGTTCTTCAGGAAAACGGAGTCTGTGTCGCCATAAACAACCGATATGCCAAGCCTCTTCGCCTCCTCTATAAGGTCTGAAAGTATCTGCCTGCCGAGCATCGTAACACTCTCCGCGAGCGGAGGGCAGTAGAATGGGAATGCCTCAGCCCCCATGACGCCATAACTGGCATTCAGGAATACCTTTAGCGCCCTCTGCACGACATCGTATAGTTTCCTCTCATTCTCAGGAAGCGAGGGGTTCTTTGACATTGGAGAGTAAACGTTGACTCTCAGGTCCCTCAAGGAACCTATGATGAGGCTCGTGAGGCCTTTCCTCTTCTTGCAAACCCAGTGGGGGCTTGAAAGTATCCTGTTGCTCCTACACTCCTGGTGCGGGCACCTAACCGTCTCGTAGCTAAGGTTGTTCGTCATTATGACGCTTGGGTACAGGGATGCGAAGTCCATCACGACGACATTGAAGTGCACTCCAGATACTGGCTCTAAAACAATCGCTCCTAAGTACTTCTTACCTTTGATGATGGCGCGCGTAACGGTCCCTCCCTTTAGGCTCAGTATGTCCTCCGGCCTCGGTACAAGATATCCTCTGGCCCTGTGGTCGTTGATGAACAGGCTTCTTATCCAAGCTGAAACGCTGTGCCTTACAACCTCCTCCATCGGCATCCTGCTTATCCTTGTGAGCATCATCACTAGCTTTAGGAGCAGCTTGTCGTACATCGTAGTTAGACCAAGTGTAATCTCCGCATCTCTAAGGCAATACTCTGCTATCTCTCTGTAACCCATGTCAGGGATCGGTTTCTCCCCCTTCACCTTTCCCAGCCCAAGAAGTGCTTCTCCAACTGCGTCAAGCGTCACCTCCTTGTATACGTTGTTGAAGGCATAGATCTGCACAGACCGATTGAAGAGGAACTTGTAAAGGTCTATGTGGATCCCTTCCTTCAGGTCAGCATAATCTCTGCCAAGTGTTATGGGAATCTCTTCTTGAGAAACGTTAAGCCTCCTTGCCCTGTTGTGCAGATACACAAGATCGAAGTTGTCTCCATTGAAGGTCACAAGGAAAGGATACCTTGCCAGCTCTTCGAAGATCGCCCTTAAAAGATCAACCTCGTCATCGAAGTACTCAGGTCTGATCTGAGAGCCATTTTTTTCAACAACGAACTCATCCGGAACCCTGTCGGGCCTTTTCAGAAGGAGGAACCTGTTTCGACCATCTGTACTGAGAATGGCTGCGGAGGCAACAGCCTCTTCTGCTTCAGATGGATCCGGTATCCTAGTTCTTGAAGAAGATAGAACCTCTATGTCTAGAGCTGCAATTGTCACTTCCGGTATCGGTTGGCTAAGGAGCTCCATCCAAGATTTTACAGCCTCAACATATTCGGCATCTTTTCCCCTCAGCTTCTCCTGCATCCTGTTGAGAAGCTCCCCTGGAGGGCTGAATATCTTCCTTGCAGGTTTTTCCTCCCCATCCACGATGTATGTGGATCCTGGCTGAAGTCCCATGTCGTAGATGTAGTTCAGTTCATACCTTATGTTCGCTTCCCAGGCCTTTGGCAAAAGATCCCTTATGGATCCAGAGGGCCTGCCGCCGATCGAGAGCGGGTCCCTTGCGAAAACCATGGTCATCTGAAGGTCTCTGTCGGTCAGTAGATCGTGTTTTTTCACAGGCTTAACTTTTGAGAATCCCGGATGATTCACGATCCCATCTATTTTGAGCACTTCCTCAGGAGATAGATCCGATAAACAGTAGGGTTCGTGTCCGCTTGAATCTGGAATAAGTACGATCCTTTGGGCCAATGGGTCGAAAAATTTCATAACGGCCTTCCTTTTTGGCCCATCATAGACAACTGAGACAAGTACGAGCTCCCTTGCCTTATCTCTTCCTCCTTCGACTTCCATTGGCTACTCCTTCGAGTATGGTCAGCTGTCTTTCCGCCCCCAAAAGACCTTATTAGTCTTCTGCAGGGGTTTTGTTCCGATGAAAAGGTTCCGAAAGCGCTACATCCTTCTTTCCTTTTCATCCCCCTCCCCGCCCATCCAGGAGCAATCGAAGCACATCGACGAGCTTCTAAGGTCGAACAGGATAAGGGCGTCGATCGTCCAGTGTGGCCCAAGCTTCCTCATTTATAGGTGCTCTCACAGGCTCGTGGATGATTTCAGGAAGCTTTTCCCCCTAACCATGCCAGACAATGCCAGAGTGACCGTAAAGGGGGTTTCAGGCACTCTGAAGAGGCTCAGGGATAGCCATATCCAAACGGACAGAAAGCATTTATCATAGCTCCGGGGAACGTGCTGAAGAAGGGATGTAGCATGTTCATGCCAAGCGGTTACGACCGTGCCATCACGGTGTTCTCACCTGAAGGAAGAATCCTGCAAGTGGAGTATGCCACGGAGATGGTCAACAACAGCCCCACGGCCCTCGGCTTGGTGACGAAGGAGGGCGTCATATTGGCCGGGCTTGAGAAGAGGTTGGACGCGCTCCAAGATAGGGAATTCAGCCAGAAGCTCTTCGTCTTGGACGACCACATCGGGTGTGTCGTTGCCGGTTTCAGCTCCGACGCAAGGATCTTGGTAGAGAACGCCAGGATTGAGGCCCAGATGAATAGGCTCCTTTACGATGAAGCTATAGATATCGAGTTCCTGATAAAGAGGCTAAGCAACATCGTCCAACAGTATACGCAGCATGCGGGTGTCAGGCCCTTTGGAGTCTCAATGATAGTTGGTGGTGTAGACCAGTTCGCTGAAAGACTCTACCAGCTGGATCCGAGCGGTGTTTATGGCAAGTTTTTTGCCACGGTTGTTGGAATTGGCAAAGACGAAGCCAACTCCTTCTTCAGGGAAAATTACCGCCGAAACCTGACACTTAAAGAGGGTCTGGCACTTGCCATAGAGGGTCTTGTAAAAGCCTCAAAGGAGAAGCTCGATTCTGAGAGGATAAGATTAGCAACGATCCCGTCCCAAAACCCGAAACTGACAAATATATCTCAAGAAGAGATAGCTCAGATTTTAGAAAAGGTGCAGCAAAAGAGCGAAGAGCGGGCATGAGTTCAAAGAGCACTGTCGCTCGCCTTTCAGTAGGGGGGGACCACTTCGAGATCCTTGTCGATCCAGACTTGGCCTTGGCCTATCGGCTGGGAAAGAAAAAGGATATCTCAAAGATTTTGGCCGTAGACGAGATCTTCACAGATTCGAAGAAGGGTCTGAGAGCGCCAAGTGATAAGATCGCCAGCAAGCTTGGAACCAAAGATGTTCTGAAGGCTGCCACCATAATATTGGAGAAGGGCGAGCTCCTGCTAACCTCTGAACAAAGAAGGGCTCTGACCGAGGAGAAGAAGAAGCAGATCGTGGTAGCTATAACAAAATCTTGCACAGACGCCAGGACCGGGCTTCCAATACCGGCGACAAGAGTTGAGCAGGCATTGGCCCAGGTTGGTGTGAAGATCGATCCGTTCAAGAGCGGAGAGGAGCAAGCCAAGGCGATAATACAGGAGATAAAGAGGGTTCTTCCCCTGAAGGTTCAGACGAGCGAGATAGAGGTAAAGGCACCAAAGCAAATCGCCCAGAAGGTTCACGCAATGTGCAACGCCCTTGGTGAGATCTTGGCTGAGAAAGTTCTGCAGGACGATAGCGTTAGGATGAATGTATCGGTTCCCATTGTTTCCAAGGCTGCATTCTTGGAGAAGCTTGACAAAGAGTTCGGGCAGCAGGTTCAGGCGAACGTTTTAAAGTAGGCAAATCGGTCAAAAGGCTAGTAAACTTCAAGCCGGTGTTGAATATTGACGAAAATGGTTTCAGATAAGCAGATCGTCGTGCCTGGCGAGGTTCTGGCCGAGGGCGATTACCGCATAGGCGAAAATGTTTACAGGAACGGTAAAACGATCCTAGCGACGATGGTTGGAATCGCCAGGGTTGAGGAGGACAAGGTTTCCGTTATTGCGCTTCATGGATTTTACATGCCAATGGTTGGCGATGTCGTCATAGGCATCGTCGAGGATGTTGGTGTAACCCATTGGTTGGTTGACATAAACGCGCCTTATCCTGGCGTGCTGAGAGCGAGCGAAGCTTTCGGGAGGGCATTCGACCCTACGAGGCACGAGCTCCTGGACGAGCTAAAGATAGGCGATGTTTTAATAGCGAAGATACTAAGCTTCGATAGAACCCACGACCCTGTTTTGACGCTAAATGAGAGTGGCCTTGGCAAGGTAAAGGATGGAGTTGTGGTTTCCCTTACACCCTCGAAGATTCCACGCCTGATCGGCAGGAAAGGCTCGATGTTGAGCATAATTCAGCAAAAGACAGGTTGCCAGATAGTAGTGGGCCAGAATGGAATGGTTCTCGCCAAGTCTCAGGACAAAAGGATGGAGGACCTTGTCATAAAGATAATAAAGCTCATCGAGCGAGAGGCACACACATCTGGGCTTACAAACAGAGTTGCAAAGTTGCTCGATGCTGAGATAGAGCAGATGAGGGGCACGTAATTTGGGTAAAATCAAGCTGATAGATGAGAATGGAATCAGAACCGATGGAAGAAGGGCTGACGAGCTAAGGCCCATAAAGATCGATGTAGGAACGCTCGAGAATGCCAACGGCTCTGCCTACATCGAACAGGGGAAGTGCAAGATTCTGGCTGCTGTATACGGTCCCCACGAGGCTCATCCTCGCCACCTGACCCAGCCCGACAGGGCGATACTGCGCTGCAGGTACCACATGGCACCTTTCTCAGTTCCGGAGAGGAAGAGCCCAGCTCCTAGTAGAAGGGAGATCGAACTCTCCAAGGTGATAAGGGAATCGCTAGAGCCCGTCGTCATGACCGAACTTTTTCCAAGGACGATGATAGACATATTCATCGAGGTTCTTCAGGCAGATGGAGGGACGAGGTGTGTAGGTCTGACAGCCGCATCGCTTGCTCTTGCAGATGCTGGTATACCGCTCAGAGGTTTGGTGGCTGCGTGTGCAGCCGGAAAGGTCGATGGCCAAATAGTACTGGACCTTAACGACTTGGAGGACAAGGAGGGGGAGGCCGATTGCCCGATCGCCTTCATCCCGCAGCTCAACGTTTTCTCACTTCTCCAGATGGACGGCCTGATGGCGGTCGAAGAATACGAGGAGGCTGTCCATCTCGCCCTTGAGGGCTGCAGGAGGATATATGAGATGCAGATCGAAGCGATCAAGAAGAAATACCGCGAGACAAAGGCGGAGGAGAACAACCAGTAGGTGCTAAAGGATGTCAACGACACCTCAAAGGTCGGTCATATCGAAAATACTGCAGGACGACATCGTGAAGCTGGCAAACAAAGGTGAAAGGATCGATGGCAGGTCCTTCGACGAGTACAGGAAGATCAAGATAACTACAGGGTTCGTCGAGAAAGCCGAAGGCTCAGCTCTCGTAGAGTTGGGGAGCACCAGGGTCCTGGCAGGCATCAAGATCGAGATAGGTGCGCCATTTCCCGATACACCCGAAGAGGGCGTTCTATCAGTTACAGCAGAGCTCGTCCCGCTTGCCTCAGAATCTTTCGAGCCTGGTCCGCCAAACGAGGATTCGATAGCATTGGCGAGGTTCGTAGACAGGGGAATTAGAGAATCTAAGGCAATAGCTCTCAAGGAACTGTGCCTCGAGCCTGGAAAGAAGGTGCATGTTGTCATGATAGACATATACGTCCTGGACCACAGCGGAAATCTCATCGATGCCTCTTCTCTTGCCGCTCTAGCAGCGCTACTCACGACGAAGTATCCAGTTTACAAGATTGAGAATGGACAGGTTGTGAAGACCGAAGAAACAAGGCAACTACCGATAAGGGAAAGACCAATTGCAACAACTTTGGCGATTCTTGGTGATAAGCTCCTCTTGGACCCAGATCTTCAGGAGGAGCAAGCGACCGGCACATACATCTCCTTCGTCTCGCTCGAAGATGGAAGGATTTGCGCTGTCCAGAAGAATGGGCTGGCAACGATCACGCGTAAAATGCTCTCAGAGGCCTTGGGTATTGCAAGAGCAAAGTCCAGGGAGTTAAGGCAACTGCTTTTCCAGGAGGAGGAGACCACTGAGCAAGCCTAGCAGGAGACTTTCGAAAGGCCTAGGCCCAAGATATGGATTCACAGTTAGGAGAAGGTATGCGGAGGTCGTATACAGGCGAAGGCGAAAGTACAAGTGCCCCAAGTGCGAGCTCTCGAACCTGAAAAGGTTGAGCGTTGGCGTTTGGCAGTGCAGGAAGTGCGGCTTCACATTCGCGGGCGGTGCATATGCACCATCTACCAAGGTTGGCGAAGCAGCTGCAAGGACGATAATCGCGCAGAAGTAGTTTGTTTTGAGATATTCGCTCCGCATAAGCTTCAAGCTCAGGCCCCCCTCAGCAAGGGTTATTGAGCAAGCTCTTCTTCCAGAGATGAGGTGGAGGGCAGAGTGGACGGCAAAGGTTCAGGTCAGAGGAAACGAGCTTGTGGTCAAGCTAGATTCGAACACCTTATCCCGCCTTAGGGCAGCTACAAACACGCTTTTGCGCTGGATAGAGATGGTAGATGGCACCGTCTCTTTGCTTGAGAAAACCTAACCACCTTATATATTGGCTGAGTCGATGGAGGGCGCGAAGACCGAATGGGAACGGCCGAGATACCTCCACAGATCCAGGAGCAGTTAGCAAGGCTACAGCAGATGCAACAGAGCCTTGATGCGCTTCTATTGCAGAAGCAGCAGCTGGAGCTGGAGCTTTCCGAATCGGAATCCGCACTTGCAGAGCTTGAGAAATCAGCACCAGGAGAGGTCGTATACAGGCAGGTTGGTAGAATTCTGATCAAATCAGACAGGGATGCTCTCCTGAAAGAGCTAAAGGAGAAGAAGGAGATACTAACAATAAGGCAAACGTCGCTCACCAAACAGGAAGCACGCTTGAAGGAGAAACTATCAGAGCTGCAGACTCAGCTCAGGGAAAAGATCGGGTTCCAGGTCAGTGCATGAAAGCCTGAACTGGTGCTATCAGGGGTGCGGGGTGAAAAGCAGGGATTCCTGGATTTCTTGAAGGGGATCTCTCCAAAGAAAATATCTGTACTTCTCCACGAGGGAGCAGATCCGGATGCTGTTTGCTCCGGGTTCGCAATTAGTTACCTTGTTTCGAAGCTTTATGGCGCAGAAGCGACCTTGATGGCTCCTGATGGCATTTCGTCCTCTGCAAGAAGTTTCCTTTCGGAGCTCGGCATCAGTGTTGAAAGTCCCAATCTAGAAGGGTGCGACCTGATAATAGTTGTAGACACCTCATCCCTTTCAATGCTGGGAGAGGCAGCCAAACTTCTCCTTGATTCAAAAGTTCCCATCGTCCAGATAGACCATCACAGCCCATCTCCAAGTATGGAGAGTATTGCCTCTTTTCGCCTTCTAGACGAGGAATCTCCTTCAACTACCGAGCTTGTCTACTCTCTATTCAAGATCTCAGAGGTTCAGATATCGGAAAAACTCGCCCAGGTTTTCGTTTTCGGTATCGTGGCGGAATCTGGCAACCTATCAAGATTGAGGAACTCAAGTCTTTACAGTCTTTGCGAGCTACTGCAGAGAGGAGGGGATGTCGAGGCCGCCCTGAATGGATTGAAGAAAGAGATGCCACTAGACGAGAGAATTGCGAGGCTCAAATCAGCCCAGAGGATCCTGTTAAAGAGAGTTGGCGACATACTGATAGCCATATCGCATGTTGGTTCTTACCACTCTTCAGCTGCAAGAAGCCTTCTCGTCCTTGGTGCCGACCTGGCCGCAACTGTGGCGAAAAACAAGGATGGGCTAAAGATAGCTGTTAGGGCAAGCGAGAACTATATCTCAAGAACTGGGTTGCATGTCGGCAGGGATATATGCCTGCCTCTCGGAAAACTTCTAGGTGGAGAAGGAAGCGGTCACAGGACGGTTGGCGGAATTCGAGCTTCCTGCAGCTTCTCTCACGCTAGGTCCGCTCTACTCAGCTTTTTAGAGGAGAGGAGCAATCTTCAAGATACTGGCGAGTGAGTGGATCGGAAAGCTGGAGGAGCAAGAATCACTCATTTTTAAGTAACGCTGAATAAATAGGTGGATCTTCAGCGGGCTCCGCTGAAATGCTCCCCCTAAACGTCAGGAACCTAACGTTCACGTACGATGGAAACGATTTCCCATCGCTCTTGGACATCAACATGAAGGTGGAAGAGGGGGAGTTCGTATTGATTACAGGTCCATCAGGATGTGGAAAATCAACTCTTTGCAAATCCTTCGTCGGTTTGGTGCCTCACAGTTATCCTGGAAAGATGGAGGGTGATGTCGAGGTTTTCGGCTTGTCCGTAAAGGAGAGGTCTGTAAGTGATATCGCCACTAGGGCAGGACTTGTATTCCAGGATCCTGAGAACCAGCTCTTCACATTATCGGTGGAGAACGATGTTGCTTTTGGTCCCGAGAACCTTGCACTTCCAAGGGATGAGATAAGGAAGCGAGTCGATTGGTCAACATGCGCCGTCCGTATACAGGATCTGCTTCACAGAGCACCATTCGAGCTCTCGGGCGGGCAGCAACAGAGGGTGGCCATAGCGAGCATCTTGGCCATGAAGCCAACTCTTTTGATCTTCGACGAGCCCACAGCCTTCTTAGATCCTGTTTCAGCGAAAAGTCTCTTTGAGCTCATCAGCTCGCTGAAGAAGGAGCTTAGCATCACCGTCATACTCGTGGAGCACCGACTTGACATGGTCGCTGCATTAGCTACGAGGGTCATCGTTCTGGATCGAGGAAGGATCGTCCTTGATGGTGAACCCAGAAAGGTTCTGTCAGATGAAGCGCTTAAAAAGACGGGAGTAGGTGCTCCAGCTGTAACCAGGCTTTGCATGAATTTAAGGGAGAGAGGGTTCGAGTTGAGGGTTCCGATCGATATAGAGGAAGCTGCGGAGGAACTCCTCAAGATCTTGGGAGGAATGCACCTTGGTTGAGATCGAAGCCAAAGATGTGTGGTACTCATACAGGCATGGCATCGATGCTCTTCGTGGTGTGTCGCTGAAGATCGAGAGTGGTGAAAGAGTTGCCATAATGGGCGAGAATGGTGCAGGCAAGACGACCCTGATCAAACTCTTCAACGGCCTCCTGAAACCAACGAAGGGCGAGGTTCTCATAGACAAAATCTCGACCAGGAACATCTCAGTTGCTCAGATCTCGAGGAAGGTCGGAATGGTTTTCCAGAAACCGGAGAATCAGTTCTTCGCAGAGACTGTGGAGGAGGAGATAGCATTTGGGCTTAGGAACTTCGGCTTTAAGGACATTTCGAAGAGAGTTGATGAGGCCCTGGCCTTCGCCTCGCTGGAGAGGTACAGGGGGAAGTCTCCATTTTCGCTGAGCGGAGGGGAAAAGAAAAGGCTTGCAATAGCTACGGTCATGGCTTGGGAGCCGGATGCTTTACTGATCGACGAGCCAACGATAGGTCAGGATCTTTCACAGAAGGTTCACCTTGCCACCTTCCTAAGGGACATAAGTTCGCGTGGCAAAACTGTTGTAATAATTACCCACGATGTCGATTTTGCTGCTGAGACATGCGAGAGAGCTGTTCTGCTTTCAAAGGGGGTTGTCGTCGGAGATGGCAAGATCGAGCAGATCTTCTCAAATCTTGAGCTGATGGAGAGTGCCTCGCTGCTCCCGCCAATGATCGTGCCCCTCCTGAGGCGACTTGGAGTCAAAGAATTCACTAAAGGACTCCTTGGGATCGATGAAGCTGAGAAACTCATAGTGCAGGCTGCTAAAAGATGATGGCGCTAGAAGGTTTCAGATTCCGAAGGGGGGAGAGCTTCATACACAGGTCAGACCCGCGTGCAAAATTTCTACTTTCATTCGCATTCATGATGATGGCAATCGCCTTTGTGAAGCTTGAGTTTCTACTCCTGATATTTACCATACAGATTGCAATCTTGGCGAATGGAAGGTGCTTGAAGGATTGGCTCCGCTCCCTGAAGGGCCTGATCCCACTCATCATCCTGATAATCGCTGCGCAGCTTCTCGTGAGCTGGTCGTGGGTTTCAGCTGCTACTTACTCTCTCAGATTTGTGGTCATAACCTCTACGATGTCATGGTTTCTTCTTACAACCTCGCCCGACGACCTTGGGCTTTCACTTGAGCAGGTCGGGCTTCCCTCAGACATTAGTTTCGCCTTTACAATGGCCATTCGCTTCGTTCCAGTCATATCACAAGAGTTTCAATCGGTGTATGACGCGCAGAGGTCAAGGGGCTTGGAACTGGAAAAGGGAAGCTTCATCCAGAGGATCAGGAAGTATGTCCCGATCATAGTTCCTGTTTTCATCGAGACCATAAGAAGGACTTACGAGATTGCTGATGCGATGGAAGTTAGGGCCTTCGGGGCAAAACCGAAGAGAACGAGATTGAACACCTTGATTATGCGCCCATCAGATTGGGCAATATCTCTTATCGCAGTACTTCTTCTCGTTGGGACTGTTTGTTTGTATCTGTTCAACATAAAGGTTCCATTGATCAACGTTTAACATTCAAATAGCTACCTAAGAAAAACCTTTTTGGAAGTTTTCCTTATATTTCAGCTAGCTACGAACTGGATCTGAGTCTTGCAAGATGGATATAATTGAGGCGATCAGGGGGCGGCATTCCGTTAGGGCATATGCCCCAGCTCCAGTGGAAGAGGACAAGATCGTGCAAATACTTGAAGCTGCAAGCCTTGCTCCATCCGCTGCAAACATCCAGCCTTGGCACTTCATAGTTGTGACCGATCCTCAAAAAAGGAATAGCATCTCCAAAGGCGGAATTTTTGCCAGATTCCTTTCCAATTCTCCTGTCATAGTGGTCTGCTGCTCCGACAAGAGGGCATCGCCAAAGTGGCATTTGGTAGACACAACGCTTGCCATGCAGAACATGGTTCTAGCTGCTACAGGATTGGGTCTAGGAACTTGCATCGTTGGCAGTTTTAATGAATTGGAGATCAGGAAGATGCTCCATATCCCTGAGAGGTTCTCAGTCGTGGCGCTCCTGGCGATCGGCTATCCAATTGCGAAAAGTGACCTGACAGCAAATCTTTTGCATTTCTTCAGGAGAAGGAAGGCGATACAAAAGATTGCAAGCAAAGAGGAATTTGGGAGGCCATATCTTCCTAAAACTGTCTCAGATGATAAAGCTGGATGAATGGTCAAGTTAAATTGAAGGAAAATTCGACCTATTATCATGGTGATGGCACCAAGCCCAAATACTAAGCCTGCAGATTGGAAAAGTACCACGAAACCGTTATTTGGCATTCGCTAAGTAATACTGGTAAATAAAAATGGACCCTGTCCGCGATTTACTGGAAAAAGTAGAAGAGGAACGAATGCGCCATTGGCTTTTCCACCTTAGCAAAGACCCGATACCTTTCCGAAAGCTCAACTATTCTGTGCCTGGACATGTGAAAAGCACCCTCCATGAAGCAGATGATTGGATCGAGGAGCAGCTACGAAGTTTTGGCTACGATACTGAGCGCGAAGCTTGCCAGGTGCAGGCATTCGGTTTCGACCCAAATAAACCCAAGCACTCCGCCTATGCGCCAACACCCCCAGGGGCTCCATTCTATACCGCATACAATATCTACGCAAAGAAGGTCGGAAAGGAACGTAGAGATAAGGCCATACTGCTCCTAGCCCACAAGGACTCCCAGAGCTGGATCGATTCTCCAGGTGCATATGACAACTGCGTTGGGACGGTAGCTGTACTCGAGATGGCTCGGACGCTTACTAGCTACGAAAATGAGTGCACACTACTTTTCCTTTTCTGCAATGAGGAGCACACGCCCTGGACGAGCATCAGGGCGGCTGAGAATTTCGCACTCAGGGGTTTGAATTTGGTTGCCCTGTTCAATCTCGATGGTCTGGGTGGGAAGGGGGAGGAGGATATCGCTGCAGATCGGAAAACGAACGTAACGCTCTACACAACGCCAGAAGGCAAAAGGTTGGCCGACCTGATGGCCAAAGTAAACGATTTTTACAAAATAGGCTTGGTACAAACATCATTCCAGCGCCCATATCCGAATGACGATGACGGCTCATTCGTGAAGGCTGGATACCCTTCCTCTGTCGCAAACATTGGCTCTTTCCCATACTCAGATCCACAGTACCACTTAGAGGGAGATGTTCCTGAACGTGTCGACATCACCAATGTTCGAATGGCAACGCAAGCAACCCTTGCAGCTGTCCTTTGGCTCGATCGAAATATGAAATGGTGACGGGCTTCAGAAGGCTGGTCAAAGTTGCGGGGCAGATTGAGTCTGATTTCGAGGGATCGAAGGCAATGAACCTTTCCATCGTGCCGATATCTATGGCAGATGAGGAGCTCATTGCCATCTTAGTCTCTTCCATTTCGAAATCGATGGAATTTGAATCGATCCTCGTAAGACAGTTGGTTTCGAACATTCCGGGAAAGTATCTCAACAAATCGAGGGGACAGTACAGATCAGATGGATTTCTGGAAATTCTATCTTCGATCGGTAAAGAAGAAGGCAGAATCTTACTGGGCATAACAGAGCTTGACCTTTACCACCCAGGTCTTAACTATGTATTCGGACAGGCTGAACCAGGAGGAAATGCTGTTATCTCCCTCTGCAGGTTAAGGCAGGAATTTTACGGACTTGAAGCTGATCAGCGCTTGTTGATCGAGAGAGCAACAAAAGAGGCAGCCCACGAGATTGGGCACGTGCTCGGCCTCAGCCATTGCAATTTTAGAAGCTGCGTTATGTTCTTTAGCAACTCGATCGTAGATACTGACAGGAAGAGCGACCGGCTGTGCGCATCCTGTTCTAAAATAGTTAGGAGCATCGTCGGGTTTCCGCTCAAGCAAAGTTTCTGAAAATCGAAGGCAAGAGCCAAAATAGTTTATGAGGTCTGGAGCCTTAGAGAATTCAGTAGCTCCTCGGCCTTATTTCCAATCCTTTCAGCGATCCTGTTCGCGATCTTCTCACCCAGTTCTCGGGAAGCATATTTCCTTGGATCTTTCCCAAAGATTCCAGCTCTCTTACGACCTTCCTCGCTCTCAAGGTCCTCATCCCTTATCTTTTCAATGTCGACTAGCTCAGGCCTCAAGTACATCATGAGGGAAGTCTCCCAGTGGGCAGCGTGGTCCATTCTGTCATCTGTCAAGTCGTATAGATCCCCCTCCATCATCGCAAATCCTGTAGCTTTCCCAGTTTTCTTGATAGCATCGACGGCCTTCTGTATCGCAGCTTTCTGCTGTTCGACATCGTGCCCCGTTACGCCAATGATGACCCGAAATCCAACATCTACAAGGCCCTGGAAGATTTTCTCATAAAGCTCCTCCACTAGCGATTCCCCGAAGTCGATCATCGTCCAGTCTTTCCACTTTCCAAGAAAGCCCCAATAGGTTGGCGGGACGACCACGCCTCCAAATTTTTCCGCAGTTATCAAAAGGATGTGGTAAGCTTTGAGTGTGTCGTTGCCCAGGGGTAGGTGTCTCCCATGCCACTCCAAAGAACCGAAGGCACAGTAGGCAACGGGAAATCTGGCTACAGCCTCATCCAGCTCATGCGGAAGCATTTCCTCGTAACGGACTTTCCTCTTCATCTTTTCCAAGGGCCTTCATCTCCTCTGCACTCACCATGGGCAGATAATGCTTGCGCCTCATGAGAATTAAGGCATGCTGTAAACAGCAAACCATATCTGATCTTATCGCTTCACATGGTGAGAATGCCAAGACTGGCGCATGTAGCAGGCATATGCCTTCTATTGTCGTTTCAACTAGCTGCGCTTCCTAGAACCATTTCTGGGGAGGTCTCAGCGATACCGCTGACCATTGTAGTGTCAACATCGTCAGATTGGACGAAACTTACATTCTACAACTTGACTCTCTTGATTTGGAGCTGCAATCTGACCTCTGGCAAAGAAGCACCTCAAATTGCCTACTCAATTACATTCGACACCATAGCGATCAGCAAGAAGCAGTACGACGAGACAAACGTTACGTTGATGATCAATGCTCTTGTTGAGCTAGGAGTAGGAAAGGTGGTGCTCCTTACCGAAAAGGGTGCAATAGGGAACACAACCTTTACGATCTTTTGCGAAGGACAGGAGTTGGCTCAGATAAAGAGCATGGGTTCCGTTCCAGGCGATGAAGCCATAAATGCAAGGCTATTCGATTTAACTGGCATCATTTCGAGCGGGAGATTAGAAACAAGAGAAATAGAACTGTCAAGGACTCTAGGGCAGCCAATGGTTTTGGCTTTCTACTATCCTTGGTATGGAAATTCAGAGGGGAAGCTTTTTCATTGGGAGAATGTTGGGTATTCCAATATAGGATCTTCGACCTTTTACCCCTTGTTTGGTCCATACGATTCGCGAGATGTGGAACTCATCGAAGCGCACCTAATGTTGGCAAAAGCTGCCGGGTTAGATGGCTTCATTTGTTCATGGTGGGGGATCGATACCTTCGAGGACACAGCCCTAAGAGAAATATTGAAGGTCTCAAACCGAGAAGGGTTCAATGTCACTATATACTATGAATCTGTGAGGGATTTGAACCAAGAGCAAATGGTAAAAGAGCTTGCATACGTGTTGAGTACTTATTCGAATGAGCCATCTTTTTTGAAGATCGATGGAAAGCCTGTGATATTTCTCTATGCGGTTTCAGCATATGGGCGCACTCCAGAATTTTGGAAAGGCATTGTTGAAAAAGCCGAAAATCTCTCTGGAAAAGATGTGCTGTTCTTGGCAGACACCTTTGACATTTCCTATGCGGAATCGTTCGACGGTTTTCACACCTACAATCCAATCTGGATAAGTGAAGGCAGGCTTGAAGATACGTACTGCAGCGAAGCGAAGGTTGCAAGGGTCTTGGGAAAGTTTTGGGCCGCCACCGTAGCTCCGGGATACGATGATCGAAAGATTCGAAGTCCTGGAACTTTCGTGGACAGAAGGAATGGAGAGTACTACAACCCTACTTGGAAGGGCTCTATTTATAGCGATCCAGATTTCGTTCTCATCTGCACTTGGAACGAGTGGCACGAGGGCACAAACGTGGAACCGAGCAGAGAGTTTGGATTCGATTATCTTCAACTGACAAATTCGTGGGTCAGTCTCTTTAAAGGGACATCATTTGGCATTTTGCCTGAAGCAGAACCGATTCTGAACCAAAGCCTCTGGGAATCGAATAGCTCTATAGTACTTGAGCTCCGGAACGAAGGGAATGGCGATGCATTTGCTGCTAATGTTCTGATCAATGTTGGTACAAGCATAAACTGCATCGCAAGCGCCATCTGCTTGCCAGTAAATGAAAGCTGCATCTCGCTCTTCGTACCTATGATCCGTTCAAATGAATCCTTTTTTACGAGAATGCCCCTCGGTACAATTGGCAACTTCACTATCGAATTACACGCAACTTACTTCTCTCTTTCAGGAAAAAGATATGTTTCAGCATACTCAAAAAATCTTATTTTCAGTGAAACAAAAGAAGCACCAACAGATCTTCGGTTCCTAGCCCTTCTGGCCCCTTTACCCCTTCT
>Ga0123519_10002527_pt1 | contig 30873 bp, 26 predicted proteins | sample YelNatPaOPRAMG02_FD_87396 | JGI IMG/M metagenome (GOLD analysis project Ga0123519, IMG submission 87396) | Hot spring microbial communities from Yellowstone National Park - Yellowstone National Park OP-RAMG-02 (version 2) | ecosystem: Environmental > Aquatic > Thermal springs > Hot (42-90C) ... | reverse complement strand
TTGTGCCACTAAAAATCCAACCCCTTGTTAATAGCAAGTTCAGGCATTTTCTGATTTTAAATGAAAAAAATTGAATGTGCTGCCTGCCACGGGCTAACTTGTGGGTAATGGTTAGCACGCGGGGGAGAGAGGAAAAAACAAATCCCACTGTTTCCCATTTTTTTATTTTCCCTCTTTTTTAAAGATAGGAGATTTTATTTATGTAAAAAAAAAAGTAAAGCAAAAAAAATTTACTTAAATTTTATAAAAACCTGCTATCACTGAGGGGTTACTTTTAGGGGTTTTTTTAATTTGAATTTAACTTGATAATTTGTTATTATAAGGTTCAAGTAAATATAAAATTTCAGGAAGGTGATTTAAAGATGAAAAAAAAGATAATTTTAGTTGGTATTTTATTATTATCAGTTTATAGTTTTGCAGGGCTTTTTGGTAATAAAAAGGACAAAGAGGCGTATGAGGCATTAAAGCCGCTTATGGAAGTGTATTCAATAATTCAGGAATCGTATGTGGATGAAGAAAAAACTCAACCAAAAGATTTAGTTGATGGTGCCATTAAAGGAATGGTAAGTAAATTAGACCCTTTTTCCCAATATCTTGACCCGCAGAGTTATAAAGATATGAATGAAGATACAAAAGCAGAATTTGGGGGGCTCGGGATAGAAATTTCAATAAAGGATGGTCAACTGGTAGTGGTTGCACCAATTGAAGACACCCCTGCCTACAAAGCTGGTATAAAAGCAGGTGATAAAATAATGCAAATAGATGGGGAGTCCACAGAAGGAATTGATATAATGGATGCTGTTCATAAAATGAGGGGGACACCGGGGACAAAAGTAACAATTACCATACAGCGCGGCAATGACCCCACATGGAAAGATTATACTATCACCAGAGATATAATAAAAATTAAAACAGTAAGATATAATGTTATTATGGATGATATTGGTTATATAAAAATAAATGAGTTTATGGGAGATGCTTCCGGAGAAATAAAAAAAGCATTAAAGTCATTTAAAAAGAAAGAAATAAAAAAATTAATAATTGATTTAAGAAATAATCCCGGGGGGCTTTTAGACCAGGCAGTTAAAAGTGCTGATTTATTTTTGCCAAAAGGTAAAATGATTGTATATACACAGGGAAGAAGTAAAGATTCAAAAATAGAATTTAAAGCAGAAGATGACGAAAATTATAATGCAAAAATTGTTATTTTAGTTAATAAAGGCAGCGCATCTGCCTCAGAAATTTTAGCAGGCGCTCTTCGGGATAATAATAAAGCGATATTGCTTGGAACAAAGACCTTTGGAAAAGGTTCAGTTCAGACAATAATTCCTTTATCTGACAGGTCTGCATTAAGATTAACAACAGCGCAGTATTTTACCCCTTCTGGGAAAAAGATACACGGGATTGGCATTGAGCCGGATATTGAACTTGAAGAACCATTGCCTTCGAGTTATTCCGCATCTTTATATGATAAAAATTATTTTGAGGAATTTGCTGACAGTTATTTGAAAAAACATCCAGAAGGGCTTTCAAAATTAAAATCACAGGAAAAATCAGATGAAGAAGGTGGAGCCAAAAATGTTACGGATACAACAAAAATTGAAGATAAATCAAAAGAAGAAATAAAGGTTTCAGAATCAGATATTAAAGTTTTATTCAAACAAACAGAAGATGATAAATTATTTGAGGAATTTAAAAAATGGTTAAAAAAAGAGAAAAATGAAATATTACAGATTCAGGAACTTACGGCAGACAAAGAAATTTTACTTAATTGGATAAAAACAGAAATTGCTAAGAAACAAAAAGGCAGAGGGGCAGCAAGGGAAATTGCAGTTGAAAATGATATTCAGGTAAAAAGAGCAGTAAATATATTGAACACACTTGCAAGATTAACAGAAAAATGAAAACAAAGAATTATTTTTTAATTTTACTTTTATTTATTTTGTTAATCGGGACTTTTTATTATTTATTTTTTTATTATCCTGAAATCAGAAAAAAAAGACAGGTAGAAATAAATAATGCAAGAACATTAATAAAACAGGTTTTAATAAAAGAAATACTGCTTGACCCTTTTTTAATAAATTTTGAGTCAGTTTCAGAAATTAGTGCTAAATTACCATTACGTTATAGTCACGGGGAAATAAAAGATATAATAAAAAAATCATTAGGAAATAATAATTTAAAAATTGAAAGTAAGGAAATAAATACAGAAAAAACCGAACATGTTATCTTAAATATTTTTTACAAGAATGCACTTTTCTATAAAATAAGAATGTTAAGAAGTAAAAAACCAAAGATAGCAATAATAATAGATGATTGGGGTTATAATAATAAAAATTTTGATTTTTTGGAAAAAATAAAATATCCTTTAAATATTGCAATTTTGCCTGAGCATAAATATTCAGAAAAAGCAGCACAAATGGCGCATTTGAATAAAAAAAGTGTTTTACTTCATCTGCCAATGGAACCAAAAAGAAAAATGCCGCTTGAAAAAAACACAATAAAAACTTATATGTCAGAAGGTGAAATTAAATTTATTTTTGATAACTGTATTAAAGGAATTCCATATACAGTTGGACTTAATAACCATGAGGGGTCAAAAGCAACTGAAAATATGAGGGTAATGAGAATTCTTATGCAAAAATTAAAAGATAACGGCTTATTTTTCATAGATAGCAAAACAAGTGATTATTCAGTTGTGACAAAGGCAGCAATTGAAAAAAGTGTAAGGTATGGAATAAGGGATGTTTTTTTAGATAACAAAAAAGAAAAAGAATATATTAAAGGGCAATTTGAACTATTAAAGAAAATTGCAAGAAAAAAGGGATTTGCAATTGGTATAGGACATTGTGATTTAACAACATTAGAAACGATTTTTGAAATAATGCCTGAAACTGAAAATCAGGGTTTTGAGTTTGTTTATGCAAGCGAATTATTGCGTTAAAATAAAAATTGTTAATTTTTAGGGTTAAAATGTATATACTCGGAATTGAAACTTCATGCGATGAAACTTCTGCTGCAATTTTAGAGAATAAAAAAATAATTTCGAACATAATTTATTCTCAAATAGAAAAACATAGAATTTTTGGTGGGGTTGTTCCAGAAATTGCAGCAAGAGAGCATTTGGATAAACTTCAATTTGTTGTTGATGAAAGTTTAAAAAAAGCAAATTTATCATTAAACGACATAGATGTAATTTCGGCAACTTATGGGCCAGGGCTTGCCGGCTCTTTAATAGTTGGTTTATCTTATGCAAAATCACTCGCATTTGCTTTAAACAAAAAATTTATTGGGGTAAATCATTTAGAAGCACATTTATTAAGTCCTTTTTTAGAGTACGATAATATTAAATTTCCATTCATCGGGCTTGTGGTATCTGGTGGGCATACAAATTTATATTTGGCACAAGAATTCGGCAAATATAAATTAATTGGAAGCACGCGTGATGATGCTGCCGGAGAAGCATTTGATAAAGTCGCAAAAATGTTGAATTTGCCTTATCCTGGTGGACCTTCAATTTCAAATGAAGCAATAAAAGGCGATGCAAAAAAAATTGTATTTCCGCAGGCATATATGAAAGATGAAAGTTTTGATTTTTCTTTTAGTGGCATAAAAACAAGTGTCCTTTATTTTTTACAAAAAAATAAAGTAAAAATAAAAAATGGGGAAATAACAGTATCTGATATTGCGGCGGCATTTCAGAAGGCAACTATTAGAGCAATTGTTAATAAAATAAGAAGAATTTATAAAAAGTATAGAATAAAAAATATTGCAATAACTGGTGGAGTTGCTGCAAATAGTTATTTAAAAGAGGAAATTAAAAGATTAGCTGAAGAAAGAAATCTGAATGTTTTTATTCCTTCGCCGATTTTGTGTACTGACAATGGGGCAATGATTGCTTATGCTGGGTATGAATATGCAAAGCATAATAAGTATTCTGAATTGGATCTTGATATTATTCCTGATTTAAAATTATAAAAAAGGAGGTAAAATTATGGATAATGTGGAAGTATTGATAAAGATTTGCTTAATTATAGTTCTTTCTGGATTGATTGGTCTTGACAGAGAATTGCGGCATAAACCGGCAGGCGTAAAGACACACATTCTCGTAGGTCTCGGGGCAACAATTTTCACTCTTGTATCGCTATATATGTTTTATGCTTTTAAAGGGGCAACTTCTGTTGACCCTGGAAGAATCGCTGCACAAGTTGTAACCGGAATTGGATTTTTAGGTGCAGGAACAATAATTCAATCAGGTGGTTCGGTTATTGGTCTTACAACTGCAGCAAGTTTATGGAGCGTTGCAGGAATTGGTCTCGCAGTTGGGTGCGGTATGTATTATTTATCAATTATAGCCACTGTTTGTATTTTACTTGTATTTTTAATAATAAATAAAATTTCTAATATCATAGAAGAGAAATTAAAAAATAGATGAATTTAATTGAAAAAATAAAAAAGTTTCCATTTGTTTTAGCGCCGCTTGCAGGATATACGAATCATCCGCTAAGATTAATTTGCAGGGAATATGGGGCATCGCTTGTTTTTACTGAAATGGTGAGCATTTACACTATAACAAAAAAAAGACATGAAAAGAAAAATTACCCTTTGATTTATTTTTCAAAAAAAGAAAAGCCAATTGGAGTCCAATTATTTGGTAATAACCCTGATTTATTTTATGATGCAGCAAGAATTTGTGAAGATAAAGGATTTGATTTAATTGATATAAATATGGGTTGCCCTGTAAAAAAAGTTGTGAGAACCGGGGCTGGTGCAAATTTACTTGAAAACATAGAACTTGCTGAAAAAATTGTTAAAAATGTTGTAAAAGCAGTTAAAATTCCTGTGAGTATAAAAATAAGAATTGGTCCATCAGAAGAAAAAAATGTATATCTTGATTTTAATAAAATGGCAGAAGAAAATGGAGTAAAAATTATAATTTTGCACGCAAGAAGTAGAAGTGCTGGTTTTAAAGGCAAGGCAAAATGGGAACATATAAAAATTTTAAAACAAAAATCAAAATTATTTGTAATAGGTAATGGGGATGTTGTAGATAGGGAATCAGCAATAAAAATGAAATCAGAAACGGGTTGTGATGCTGTTATGATTGGAAGGGCAGTAATAGGAAATCCTTTTATATTTAAAGAAATAAAAGATGAAAATTACAAGCCAAATTTAAAAGAAAAAATTAAAACAGCAGTAAAACATTTTAATTTATATTATAAATTTATTGGTAAAAGAGCCATATTTGAAATGCGGAAGCATTTTAGTAAATACATAAGTGATTTTCCCAATGCGGCTAACATAAGAAAAGAATTGTTTTTGATTGAAGATGAAAAAGAAATAGTTAAATATTTAAAAAATTTAATAAAAACTTTAGAATAGTATTTTTTATTTTAGATTCTCAGAAAGCGACAAGGTGTATTGAAAATTAAAATGACTTTCAATTTGGGATTATAAAATTTTTAACTTTTCTTTTGAAAATTAGTCCGTGTAATAGGCAATTTTTTTAAATAAAAAAAGAAAAAAAATTTATGGTCTATTCTTATAATTGGTTTATTTTATTGCTTCCACCTTATTTCCAATTGGTTTTTCCTGTCCCTTGACTTTACATATTTTTATGCTATAATTATAAAAAGCTTAAAAATTAAGAGGTGAGGGAGTTTTATAATATGAAATTAAAAACTTATAAGCAATGTTTAAAAGAGTTATGGACAATATTTGAAAAAACAGGTTCTATTACTGCATATCTTTTATATAAAGATTTTAATCAAAAAGTATCAAAACAGAAAAAACATAGAATAAAAATAACTAAAAAGTAATATTACCTTTTTCTATTCTATAAGGCAATCCTATTATAAAAAAAACTTTACAAAATTAAGCTTATGCGTTATATTTAATTTCAAAATTAAAATCAGGAGAAAATATGGATATATCATTATTAAAAGAACAGATAAAAAATGAAGCTGATTTAATCAAAAACGAAATTGATTTAAGAAATTTTTCTTCAAAATACAGAGGGAGCAATGGTATTTTTAATCAATTATTTCAGGATTTAAAAAATATTCAAAACAAAGATGAAAGGAAACAAAAGGGTAAAGAAATAAATGATTTAAAATTGTTTTTTGATGAAATTTGGACTCAAAAAGAAAAGGAATTAATTGAAAAATTAAGGTTAGAAGAATTAAAACAAATTGATTTAACCCTGCCAGCTTATGAAGTGAAAAAAGGGAAATTGCATCCATTAACAAAAGTAATGGAAGAAATAAAAAGTATTTTTTTAAGAATGGGCTTTTCAATTGCAGAAGGTCCGGACATTGAGACAGATTATTATAATTTTGAAGCATTGAATTTCCCAAAAGACCATCCTTCACGCGATATGCATGACACATTTAGAATAGATGATAGTTATATTTTGCGAACACATACTTCACCAATACAGATAAGGACTATGGAAAAATTCAAACCGCCTTTAAAAATTATTGCCCCTGGCAGGGTATTTCGCAGAGACGCTATTGATGCTTCCCATTCACCAGTATTTCATCAGGTTGAAGGGTTTATGGTGGATAAAAATATCAGGTTCAGCGATTTAAAAGGCGTTCTTGATTTATTTACAAAAGAAATTTTTGGTAAAAATTTGAATACACGTTTCAGACCAAGTTTTTTTCCATTTACAGAACCATCTGCCGAAGTTGATGTTCAGTGTGTAAATTGCATGGGTAAAGGATGTCCCGCCTGCAAATATACTGGATGGCTTGAAATTTTAGGAGCGGGTATGATTCATCCAAATGTATTCAGGGCTGTAAAATACGACCCTAAAAAATGGACTGGTTTTGCATTTGGTATGGGAGTGGAAAGAATTGCGATGTTAAAATACGGAATAAATGACCTGCGACTATTTTATGAAAACGACTTAAGATTTTTGGGGCAATTTTAAGTGTTTAAAATTATTATATCTGTTTTAGTTTTCTTTGTTGTATTTTTACTGGTTTTATTGCATAAGGAAGTATTTAATTTTTTGTTTGGCATAAAAGAAAAATACAGTAAGGATCTGAAAACATCAATTGATAAAGCAATAATTAATATAAAAAAAGAAGAAATTATAAAAATTGAAATTTCTTTTGGGATTTTTTTACTTTTTGTTGTTTTATTATTAAAAAATATTTTTATTGCAATACCCGGAATTTTATTTATGCTTTTCTTACCAAAAATTTATATTAATTATCAGCATAAAAATTATGTTAATGATTTTTCAAAAAATTTAACTAAATTTATTGAAACAGTTATTTCAAGTTTAAAAGCCGGGCTTAGCATTTCCAATGCTTTAAAAATTTTTGCAGAAAAAGATAAGAGTGCAGTTGGAAAAGAGATAAAGGATTTACTGTATAAAATATCTCTCGGAAAAAGTTTTAAAGATGCATTACTTGAAATGTCTGCAAAAATAAAAACAAGGGAAAATGAAATCCTTGTTTCTGCTTTAATAACCGGTATAGAAACAGGTGGAAATATAAGTAATATTTTAGAAAGTATTTTACAAACAATAAGAAAAAGAGAAGAATTGAACAGGGAATTAAAATCATTAACTTCTCAGGGTGTTTTATCGGGTATTATTGTTGGTTTACTGCCGTTTTTTCTAATTGTTGCAATTTTTTTTATTGACCCGCAATTTGTTGAACCACTGTTTAATACACAAATTGGAATTATATTGTTAATTTTGGCTGTTGTTATGGAATTTTTAGGTATGTTTTTCATAAGAAAAATAATTAAAATAGATTAAGGAATTTAAAATGAAAATTTTTATCTTTTTCCTTGCATTTATTACCTTTGCCAGTTTTATTTATTTTTGTCTTATAATTATTTATAGATTTCAGAGTTTAAATTTGCTTATGGGTAAAAATATTCCATCTCTGAAAAATCAAATAATTGATTTTTTTAAGTATGTAAAAAGTTATCTTTTAAAAGTAAATAAATCATTTACCAGTTTTAAAAGATATGAAAAAATTAGATTATTAATAGAAAGATTAAATTTAAAACAACCATTGAATCTTGAGAATTTTTTATTTTTTGAAGAATTAAGTATTTTATTATTCTTTATTCTCGGTTTTATTCTTGGAGGCAATTTAATTCTTGGCTTTATATTTGGTATTTTTGGTTACTTTATTCCGGAAATGATTTTAAAAGAAAAAGTTAAACAAAAAGATGAAAATATTTTAAAAGAAATGCCTGATGCCATAGATATTATTTCAGCAAACATAGAGGGAGGGACTTCATTAACCAATGCTCTAAGGCGATATGTTGAAAGAAATCAAAATGTTTTTGCAGAAGAATTAAAAATTGCATTAAATAAAATTAATTTTGGCAAAAGTTTTTCAGAGGCATTAAAAGAAATGGATGAAAAATTAAATTTAAGTGAAATAACAGGGTTAGTTAATGCATTTATACAGGCAGATAAATACGGCGGAAATGTAAAGGATATTATTAAAGCCCAGGGTGATGAAATACGTGCTAAACGATTTCAATATTTAAAAAAGAAAGCCCATGAGGCGCCTGTAAAACTTTTAATACCGCTTATGATATTTATTTTTCCCGTCATATTTATTGTTTTATTCGGTCCTGTTGTGATTAAATTGATGACCGGTATGTAATTTTTTTATGGATTTATTTTTAGGTAAAAGAAGAATAATAAAAAAAATAAAAATAGCAGATAATTACCTATCACGGCTTGTTGGGTTACTTAAAAATAAAAGTTCAAAAAATAGCAATCTTTATATTCCTGCCTGTAATTGTATTCACACCTATTTTATGAAATTTAATATTGACATTATAATGACAGACAAAAATGGAAAAGTTGTATTTTTAAAAGAAAATACAAAACCATTTCAAATAATAAGTTGTCTAAAAGCAAAAGATACCATAGAATTAGAAAAAGGGAGTATAAAAAAGTTTAAAATAAAAATAGGAGATATAATAAAATTAAAAGAGGCAATAGATGCAAAAAAATAAAATAGAACTTTTACCACCGGTAATTAATATTGATTTTTTATATAAAAATGCAGAAGTTGCAATTGACCCTACAAATAAATTTTATCAAGTAACATTTCAATTTGATTATGAAAAAGAGGTCTATGAATTTATAAATAATTTTGTGAACCTTGTTTTCTCTTCTGAGGGGTTTAAGGATTTTGGTGCCCTGCCATATGATAAAAATATGGTTGGATTCTTTTTTAATGTATATACAGAATTTAATGATATAAACTGGCAGAGATTTTCAGAATGGTATTACAGCAATAAAAATAGGTTGAGTTTAAAAACACGAAATATAGTTTTAAATGCTATAAATCAGGAAAAGGTGACAAAGATAAAGGACCTTGAATTTTTTACCTGGGTTGCAGTTATTACTTTGTTTTCAAATATATTAGAAGAATATTTTTTTAAACATTTTGAAAAATTTAATGTCATAAAAGATACGTTATTAATTCTTTTAGGGGAAATTTTTGAAATTATATTACGTGAAATTTTTGATGATGCAGAAATAAATAAAATAAGGATTGAAAAAACAGGGGCTGATAAAAATAAAATAAAGCCGTTAATTAACAAATATTTAATAATTTACAATGACATTGCCGACCTTACCAGTATAGAAAAAATGATTTTTTCTAAAGATAAGGATTTTTTCATAGACAAAAAAATTTTTTCTGCAATTTTTCAAAATTTTGAAATTGTTTTATCCAATTCAAAAAAATTTTTAATTCACGGCAATTTGAAAAATATATTATCAAATATAAATTTAATAAAACTTATATTATCTGATAAAAGAGATAAAAAAATTTTTATTAAAAATATTAAAAAGGACAAAGATTTAAAGGAATATTTAATTGTTAAATATGAAAAAAGTATAATTTTAAATTTAATAAAAGATATAATTAAAGATACCGGAAGCAGCGAATTAATAAATTTTATAAAACATGAAAATGTCATAGAAGATATGTTTTATGATAACAAAGTAAGGAATTATTTGAAAAAAATTTTAAAACCACTTTTAAATAAAAAAGTAAAAGAATTATGGAATTATGTATGGGAAGCGACAGATAGAGTGACAAGAAGTAAAAACACTTTTTTTAATACAATACATAAAAAAGAATTTGAGAAAATTTTGGATAAAATTTTGGAAAATTTTTCAAAAGTCCTTTCAGTAATGAATAATTTTAACATAATAAGACAAAAGTATGGTAAAAGAACGCGCTACAGGGATGAAATGCTTGGAATTAAAATTTTGCGCCAAAGTATAATTAAAATTTTTACAGAAAATAATAGAGAAAAAGTTGAATGTCAGATGATTTCTGATGACCAGAAAACAAGAATAGAAAATATGTATGAAGAAGGGAATCTATTTTATGTCAGGGAAAAAGGGGATTTTTATTCTGGGATGCAGGAAAGGTCGGGAAGAAAAAAATTTTATCTTTTTGCTGATTTGCGAAATTTCACAGAAACGACAATGAAACTCACAAAAGATACAGCTTCGTTTTTAACTCCTTATTTAAATTCAGTATATAAAATTTCAAAAGAAAACGATGGCACAGAAATTTATTTTGCAGGTGATGGGTATGCTTCCCATTTTAATAAAATTACTGATGCTATAAGAACTGCGTATTTAATTCAATTTGAGTTTTATAAGTTAAGAAAAGAAGCAGAAGAAAAAATAAGGGATAAAGAAAAAAGCATATTATCAGAATTATTAAAAAATGGGATAATAGATACAAATAAGGAATTTACAGGCAAAAAAATTGATGAAAAAAATTTAAAAGATGAAATCAAGGAAATTTTAAAAATAATATCAAAAAATAAAGAAATAAATATTGATACTGTTGTGCGAAAAATTGCTGAAGAAAATTCAATGCCAAGTGTTGAAATAGGAATTGGAATCACAGAAGGCGAACTTTTTGTTGCTGTAATCGGAGAGGAAAATGTTAAATTTACAATTGTATTATCGCCGAGTTTAAATCAGGCAGCTCGACTTTCCGGTTCAAATCCGGAAGTAAAAGAATATGTAGAAGGATTATATGGTATAAAAAATTTGCCCAAAAAAGTTTTTACCCATAAAAAGAAATTATTTAATCAGGGGATTGTTATAACAAGGGATGTTTATAATACTTTACGAAATGAAGTTGAGGTATTTTTTGTAGAAAAGGAAAAAATTAATTTATCATATGATATATATTATTATTTTGATAAAAAACTGGAAAAATTTATTTCAATGATGAAACTGGAAGAAGGAGTAATTTTAAAAGGTATAAAAAATGAAATTGAGATCTTTGAAATTTTCAGCCCTGCAACAACAGTTTGTTCATACATAGATAACTGGATAAGTAATAATAGGGGGAAGTAAAATTTTTTCTTGAACATATTGACTTTTTAAAAAATCATATATATAATTATATATAATGAAACCTTAAATTTATAAGGAGGTTGATTTTATGAAGAGATTGATTTTTGTTCTTACCTTAACCTTATGCTTGCTATTAAATTTAAATGCCAGCACTTTGTCAGGGATAAAGTCATTTGAGTCAGGTGCATATCCAAGGGGCATAATAATTGATGATATTAATTCAGATGGGAAAAATGATGTAATTGTTGCTAATTTTGGTGAGGATACATTAATAGGTCAGGAAAACGATGTCAATCCAACATCTTCTATTTCCATATTCAGCGGTGTAAATTTAACAAAAGAAACAATCGTTGCTGGAAATTCACCACGTGGACTTGCAGCAGGCGACATAAATGGTGATGGAATTACTGATTTTGTTGTTTCAAATTATGCAGATGGAACAATATCTGTTTTTGTTCAAAAAGGTAAAAGTTTAGTGCTATCTGATACAATTGTTGTTGGCAAACATCCTGTTGGTGTTGCTGTTTATGAAGGGGATGTTGCAGTTGCTGTTTATTCTGACAGCAAACTTGTCATATTAAAAAATAATTTAAAGGATAAAATTGAAATTCCACTTCCAGGTAACCCAACAGATGTAATTATGGGCAAAATAAATAATCAGAAAATAATAGTTAGCGCAAATTATTCTGCTGGAAGTATAAGTATTTTTTCAGAAGGCAAAGGTGCAACTTTAGAAAAATTAAAAGATATTAATGTGGGCGGTGGCGTATGTAAAGTGGAAATAGCAGATGTTACAGGAGATAAAGTAAATGATATTATTACATCAAATTTTTATGACAATACAATATCAGTAATAGAATACAAATCAGGTAATTTTACAGAACCAGTAAATTATAAATTAGCAGGACAAAGACCAAATGGAATGGCAGTTGGTGATGTGAATGGTGATGGGCTTTGCGATGTTGTTGTAGCAAACAGAGACAGCGATTCTATTGATATTTTAATTCAAAAACAGGGAAAACTTTTACTTGCCAGAACAATTAAAGCAACAGAGGACGAAAATAAAACCTACGGACCAGTTGAAATTGCAATAGGAGATGTAAATGGTGATGGTAAAAAAGACATTGTTTTTACCCATATGCGATCAAATACCATAAAAGTAATTTATCAGGAAAAGCCAGGAATGCCAAAAATAACTTCTATTACACATCCTGATGAGAATCAATGGTATGCAAATAATTCGCCAATTGTAAATTTACAACCGGAAGAGGACTTAACAGGTATTGACGGTTTTTATTATTCTGTTTCAAAAGATAATTCCTTTGATATTAATAAAGCAAAATATACAAATGAAACACAGGTTAAATTGGAAAATTTAGAAACCGGAACCTATTATTTTATAGCAGTTGCAAAAGATAGCGCTGGTAATTTATCAGAAAAAGCAACTTTTAAATTAAATATAACAGAAGAAATGAATGAAAGTAATACATACAATTATCCCAATCCATGCAGCAATTCAACGACTATAAGATTCCCGCTTACTCAAAAGCAGGAAGTTAGAATTATAATAAGTGATATAAATGGGAAAATTATCTGGAATAAAGTGTTAGGTGAGGCAGAAGTTGTTGCAGGAGTGAATTATGTTATATGGAATGTTGTCAATGATGCTGGAATTTCTGTTGCAAATGGGGTCTATATTTGCAAAGTTATAATAAAAGATAAAGTAATAACCAAAAAAATAGTGGTTATGAAATAAAAAGCGATTTGAGAAAATATTATTTAATAGCAGTTATTTTATTATTAAGTAATTATCTCTATGCAATAAAAGGCGTTGCCGGTGGAGCAGCGCCTTTTTTACGTTCAGGGGTTGGAGGAAGGGCTATTTCACTTTCAAATGCTTTTACATCATTTACGGATGATTCAACAGTAACTTACTGGAACCCAGCTGCATCTGCCTATCTGAATAAAATTGCTGTGTCAAGTATGTTTTCCTGGCTCACAGAAGATAGAAAATATAATTTTTTTAATTTCTTGTTGCCTTCTGATTATGGAATTTTTGCATTAAATTTTATAAATTTTTCAATAGGAAATATTGAGGCAAGGCAATCAGATACACAGGATTTTACATTGATAGAGGATGTTGAAAATGCTTATTTTTTTACCTATGGAAAAGAATTGATAAGAAATTTAAATGGTGAAAGCGTGGCTGCCGGTTTAAATATAAAAGTTATTCAGACCAGTATTGATAAATACAATTCATTTGGTTTTAGTTTTGATACCGGCTTTATAGTTGCCCCTTTTAAATTTTTAACTTTTGGAATTACATTACAGGATATTTATGGAAATATACAATGGTCAACGGGGACTGTGGAAAAAATACCATTTGATATGAAAATAGGGTTTCTTATAAAAGTGCTTGATGATTTTTTTCGTCTTTCTATGGATTTTGAAAAAATTGAATACGAAGGGTTAATTTTAAGAAATGGCATTGAAATGAATTTTTTTAAAATGCTTTTTACAAGAGCAGGAATTTCTTATGATATAAAAAGTTATGAATTTAATTATACCTTTGGGGCAGGGATAAAATATAAAATTTATGATATCATAATACAGGTTGATTATGCATTTGCAAAAGAAGAATTTTTTAATGTATTTCAACCACAGCATAAATTATCGGTTAATTTGTATTTTTAATAAATTAAAAATTGTTTGTCTGATCAATTTGTAGATCTTCTGACCTGTCAGATTTTATTCCATATTTTTTAAGAATATTTAAAGAGGCATTTTTTGATTTTTCAATTTCAAGAACAATTTTAAAACTATTTTCAAGTTCAATTTCAAGAAATTGTTCATCAGAATTTTCAATTTTTTCAATTAAATCTTTTATATCAACAACAGGCATTTTATTTACTTTTTTTACAATTAAATTTGTAAAATCGTGATATCCTTTATTAGTTTCATCTGCTAAAACCTGCTGTAAAACAATAATCTGCTTTCTTTCCGGGGTTGCAACATCGTAAATTATTCGATCAAGTAAGGATGGTCTTCCACCTGATGACCATAAACTATAGATGTAATTAACTGTAAGCGGTATGAAAACCAATCCACCAAAAATATAATAGGTTGGCTTGACATCATACTGAACCCTTGGAATTATAGGTGTATAATTTTTTAATTTTAAATCAAGTTTGACTAATTTTTTATCACGTAAGATTTCCATATTTATTGTATCGCCAGAATATTTTGAATCAATTAAATATGCAAAATCTACTCTACTGTCTTTTTCAAAAGGAATGGTTCCATCATTTGCTATTTTAATACCATCAATTGATAAAATGACATCTTCTTTTTGTAAAATCCCATAAGCGCTGCCACCATATTCTATATCCTGCACAACAATTCCTGTCTGATTTTCTTTCATACCGAGTTTTTTTCTGTATGCATCACTTTCCAGATTTTGTGTGATTATACCCAGAGAAGGGAAGCCGGAGTATTTATTATCTTTTAGGTCATTTAAAAAATGATTTATAATAAAAGTCGGTATGGCATAACCAATATTCTGGGATTTATCCATTGATTCAAAGGCGACGCCTATGATTTTGTTGTCTTTAATAACAGGACCGCCGCTGTTTCCTGGATTTACTGCTGCATCAATTTGAATTGTAAGAAAAGTGCGTAAACTGTGGGAGTACTGAGTCATTTCAATTCTTGATACAATGCCTTTTGTTAATGAGAGTTTATCTCCGCCTATTGGAAATCCATAGACCTTTACAGTATCACCTGGGGAAGGGCATTCGCCAAGTTCTAAAGGAGTTACATCTTTGAAAAAATCATCATCATCAACAGTTAAAAGTGCAAGGTCGCATTCATGGTCAACGGCAATTAATTTAGCAACATATCTTACTGGTTCATTTGATTTGCTTACCTGAATAAATGTGCTATTACTTACTATATGCGCATTTGTTAAAATTCTATTTTTTGAAATTATGCTTCCTGAACCACTTACGCTTGATTGTCCTGCCATCTGCCAGGGCTGATTATAATCAGGGGCATTATTTATTGTTATTATTTTTACAATTGATTTTTCCAGATTTGTCTGTGAAAAAATAAAAGATGATATAAAAATAAAGATAATAATAGTAAAAAATTTTTTCATTAATTATTCTCCTTTTTGTTATTTTTTTGGTAGTGAATAAACGCAACCGCAATAATTCTGTCTGTATAAACCATATTTTTTTGATAGTTCAATGGATTTTTTAAAACCATCCTTTTTTTTAAAATCGGTTTCCAGATATTCTATATTAAATTCTGTCGCTATTTTTTTCCCGATTTCATTTATTAATTTTGCATTTTTGTGTGGGCTGATTGTCAAAGTTGTTGCAAAAATATTTATATTTAGTTCCTTTGCTTTTTGCCCTGTTTTTCTTAATCGCATTTCATAGCATATTTCACATCTTTTTCCACCTTCTTTTTCATCCTTATATTTATCGCAAAGGGTATGCCATTCTTCAACATCGTATGGCACGTTTTCTATATTTTCAATCTGTAAAATTTTTGCCAGTTTTTCCATATCCTGCAATCTTTTTAAATACTCTTCTTTTGGGTGTATATTTGGATTATAAAAATAGGTTATAATTGTAAAACCTAAATTTCTTAAAACATCTATACTATGTGTTGCATCAGGAGCACAGCACGCATTTAATAAAATTTTTTTATCCATAAAATTCACCTTTTTAAAAGAATTTATTTTATTAAATAATATCATAAATAAAATTTATTCAAAAATAAAGTGAAATTTCCAATTACAGTATCCCTTCAGTTATCGTAGGTTTTTATAAAATAATAAAAAATTTTTTCGTGTTACTTTTTTTTGCCTGCATAAAATCTCCCATCGCCTCATCTTTAAAAAACTATCCATTACCCGCAAGTTAGCCTGTGTTATGTAGCACATTCAATTTTTTTATAATTTCTATGTGCTAATATGCAACCGGGGACAAAAACATGGCTGGTGACAGAGCAATTTTTTCATTTTTTTTATTTCTCCCTTTTCTAAAGGGAGACACAGAGGGATTTGTTTTTATTTTTCCCTTCTCACCAGTTTTTGGGCTAACCATTACCCACAAGTTAGCCCGTGTTATGCAGCACATTCAATTTTTTTATGAAAAATCAGAAAATGCCTGAACTTGCTATTAACAAGGGGTTGGATTTTTAGTGGCACAAAAACAAAGCGGAGCACTCGGCTGGTGCAGAAACCTATGCCTTTGAAATCCCAGCTTGAACTTTAATAACAGAACTCAAGAATATAGTCCCAAAACGTCCTGATTTTATTCAAAAATTTGCCTGGCTGCCAGCCACAGGCTAAAATTAAAGATATGGGTAATGCTCAGAGTTTTTGGGAGAGAGGCAAGGAGAGAGGAGACCGTTACATTCAAGTCGCCTCTTGAATTTATTCCAATTTTCTTTTTTATTATAGTTTTTCCAGGAAAAATAATATATTTGATTTTTAGTTAAAATATATTAAAATATAATAAATAAATTCACTGGAGGTAATAAAAATGATTAGAGAACCGGCTGTTGCAGGAATGTTTTATGAAAGGGATGCCGCTTCTTTAAAAAGACATATAAGCAAATATATTATAGATGTAAAAGAAAAATTTAAAGCAAAAGGTGTTGTTGTTCCACATGCAGGTTATATTTATTCTGGAAGAGTGGCAGGCGAAGTTTTTTCTTCAGTAGAAATACCAGATATTATAATCATAATGGGTCCAAATCATACTGGTTTTGGTGTTCCAATTTCTGTAATGAATGAAGGGATTTTCAGAACACCAATAGGCGATTGTAAAATCAATGAGCCATTTGCAAATGAAATTATAAAAAATTGTAGTTATGCAAAAAAAGATATTTATGCACATTTGAATGAACATTCAATAGAGGTTCAATTGCCATTCATATTAACTTTAAAAAAGAGTTTTACTTTTGTCCCAATCTGTCTTGCTGAACCTGATTTAAATAAATTAAAATCACTTGCAAAGACAATGGCGGATGTAATAAAGGACAAAGAAGTATTGCTTGTAGCATCCACGGATTTAACCCATTATGAAAGTGCCGAAGCGGCAAAGCAAAAAGACAAACTGGTACTTGATGCAATTGAGACGCTTGAACCAGATATTATGGTAAAACATATAAGAGAAAAAGATATTTCTATGTGCGGCTGGATGCCTGTCTATGTAATGCTTCATTGCACAAAAATTTTAGGAGCAAAACAAGGAAAAATTATTAGATATGCAAATTCCGGGGAAGTTAGCGGGGATTATGACCAGGTAGTTGGTTATGGAGGCGCTGTTATTTTATGAAAGAATTTAATCTGCTTTTTCCACAAAAAATTTTTTTTGGTAATAACTCAGTAGAAAAATTAAAAGATATTGATTTAAATGAAAAAAAATGTCTTTTAATCATAGGCAGCAAATTTTTAAAGCAGACAGGCGTATTAAATAAAATTATTAAAATTTTAGAGGATAAAAAAAATAAAGTTTTTATATTTTCAGGTGTAGAACCAGAAGTTTCAGTTGAGACAGTTGATAGGGCAGCAGATTTTGCCAGAAATAAAAATGTTGAATGCGTGATTGGGATTGGAGGCGGAAGTGTTCTTGATTGTGCAAAAGCAGTTAATGGGATTTATAAACAAAAATATAGTGTAAAGGATTATCTTGATGGAAAGGTTAAGGTAAACAATACAGGGATTTTTATAGCAATACCAACTACTGCTGGAACTGGCTCTGAGGTTACTAAAAATGCTGTTTTAACATATACTGAAAAAGAAAAGAAAATAAGTTTGCGTTCTGAATTACTTGTTGCAAAAATTGCAGTTTTAGACCCGTTTTTAACTATAAGTATGCCACAAAATATTACAGCTTATACAGGAATGGATGCATTATCACATGCAGTAGAATCATATTTTTCAATAAATGCGAATGATTTTACAAAAGGACTGGCTGAAAAATCAATTGTATTAATTTTAAATAATTTATACAAAGCATATAAAAATGGTAATGATATTAAAGCAAGATATAATTTGCTTTATGCAAGTTTACTTGCAGGATTTTCTTTTGCAAATGCAGGACTCGGTGCTGTTCATGGCATAGGGCATCCAATAGGAGCAATCTGTAAAATACCACACGGACTTGTAAATGCAGTTTTATTACCTTATATTCTTGAATTCAATAAACCCAAAATTAAAAATGATTTAAAAAAATTAGAAAAAAATATTGGATGTAAATTAATTGATAAAATAAAAAATTTAAATGAAAAAATGAAAATTCCGGATAAGATTAATGAAATCGATAGTAATTTTAAAATGAAAATTGACCATATTATTTTAAGAACAGATTATAGTGGTTCTATGGCATATAATCCCGTAAAAATGAATGAAGAAAAGGTCAGGAGAATACTGGAGTCAATTTAAATGAAAGATGCTGAAAAAATAGATAATAAAGAAATCATATTAGTTTTTATTTTAGTTATTCTTTCATTTATTTATAGATTATTTTTTTTGTATATGCCACTTGACAGGGATGAAGGGACCTATGCATATACAGCGCAGAGAATTTATGAAGGCGAATTGCCTTATAAAGATGTTTTTGATAACAAGCAGCCATTTATTTATTATATTTATAAGACAGCATTTGATATTTTTGGGCAAAAACCTGAAGCAATAAGGTATTTTACGAATTTTTATTTTTTAATTTTAGGTTTATTTTTTTATTCTTTTATACGTTTGTTTTTTAATTCCTTTATATCACTTTTAACACTTTTTATTTTTATTTTACATTTGAATAATCATACTTTACAGGGTTTAAATTCAAATACAGAAATTTTTACACTTTTACCAATAATTATTTCCTTAATATTTTTGATTAATAAAGAAAAACACTATGAAAATGTAAATTTATTTTTAACTGGTTTTTTTATTGGCATTGCATTTTTTATAAAAATGCTGGTTGGTTTTTTAATTCTTTTGCCTGTTTTGTATATTTTAAAATTTTTCCATAAAAAAAATAAACTTAAATTTATAATATGGTTTTTGTCAGGATTTTTTTTAATGGTAATTTTTACGATTTTATGGACTGTTAAAAATGGTATTTTAAATGAATTTATAAAATGCAGTATAATTTGTAATTTTAATTATATAAATGCTTCAGAAATAAATTTTTCTTTAATTTTTAAAGGTGGAATATATTTTATTAAAACAAATTTTATTTTATTTTTAGCATTGTTATATGGTATTTATAAACTATTTATTAATAAAAAAGATGAAGTTGCTTTTATTTTAGTTATTTCAGTTATTTTATTATATTCAGGAATTATTATTTTGAGAGGTTTTTATCCACATTATTATATTATTATAATTCCTTTTTTATCTTTCCTTTCTGCAATTTTGATAAATGATATTTATTTAAAATTGAAAAGAAAATTTAATAAAAAAATTATAATTAGTTTAACTTTGATATTTTTTATTTTTGTTTATTTTTTTTATTTTATTAAAGTAAATAATGTGATTAAATATATAAAAAGTGGATATTATACTATGGAAATTTTTTATGAAGCAAAAGTTATAGGAGAAATAATAAACAATCAGAAAACAAATGCGGATAAAATTTTTGTTTATTGTAATGAGCCGGAAATTTATTTTTATACAGGAACAAAAGCACCTACGAAATTTATATATAATTATGCTGAAAAATTTGAAAAAAATCAGTTTTTAAATATGCTTGAAAATGTAAAAAAAGAAATGCCGGAGTTTTTTATAAAAGAAAAAAACAGTTCAAATTATTTTGAAGAATTTTTAGATGCTAATTACAGGAAAATTATAGAATTTAATTCACTTATTTTATTAAAAAGGAGGTGAAATGATATGAAAAAAATAAATGAAAAAGATGTTCCTTTTAAGTACGAAAAATCAGGTCCAAAATATCTTTTTAATGAGCCAAAATTTGCAGGTGGTATTGCGTATTTAAATCCGAACGATGAAATTAAAGAACATTTTCATATAGATGAATCAGAAGTTTTTTATTTTATTAAAGGAACTCCATCATTTTTAATTAATGGTGAAAAAATAAAGGTTGAAGAGGGCGATGGGATTTTAGTTATGCCGCAGGAAAAACATGGGGTAATAAATGATACAGATAAAACAGTCCAATTATTTTTTTTAAAAATTAAAAGGGAATAAAATGGATTTGAGAGCTTTATTAAATTTTTTAAAGGTACTGTTTTTTTTAACATTTTTGTTTTTTATTTTTTATTTATCAAATAACAATTATACGGATTTGAATATTTTTAATAATATAGAAAATGGCAAAAAAATTTTTAATAGCCATAAATTGCCTGATTTTGATGATACGTCATGGGCAGGAAAAAGAGAATTTAATAAAAAAACATGGTTTTTTGATTTGTTTATATATTTGAATGCAATATATTTTGGATTAAATAATTTTAAATATTACAAAATTTTTATTTTGTTTATTTCTTTTTTTATTATTTTTTTAATTATTTATAAAAGACAGCAGGGGAAATACATAAGTATTTCTTTACCTTTTGCGATTTTGGCATCATATATTATTCTATTAAATATTAAGGTTTCTCCTGACATATTTGATATTTTTTTTATCAGTTGTTTTTTGTATGTGCTGGAAAGGATACCTTCTAAAAGAAATAAGACACTATATTATTTTTTACCATTCCTTTCACTTTTTTGGATAAATATAAACGCAAATACAGGTATATATGGATTTATAATCTGGTTAATATATTTACTATACAGATATATGGATTTAAAAGAACAACCGGAAAAAGAAGAAAAATATTCTTTTAAAATATTAATTCTTACGGGTGCCGGTATAATTTTGGCAATTTTAATTAATCCTTATTTCCGTAATGTTTTGGAAATTTCATTAAAATTTATAACAGATAAAAGTTATTTATTAAATTTTAATTTTAAAAATTTGAATATAATACTTTTTTGTTTTTATTTATTTTTATATTTTATAATTCTTGGAATTAATTTAAAAGGTGCAGATGTTGGAAGAAGAGCTGAATTTATAAAGGATGTTTTTTTAACTTTATTTTTTCTATTTTTAGTTTTTAAAAATGCAAAATTTATTCCGCATTTTTTGGTTATTACAATACCTGTTTTTAGCTACTATGTTTATTTGATTTTTAAATGGGATTTTGTATGGGAAAAAAAGTGGACTGAAAAAACATTGATAAGGATAAGAAATATGATTTATATGATTCTGATTCCATTAATTTTTATTCTGATTTTTATTGAAGTGAAATTTACGAAAAGCAAAAATTATCCTTATAATATCATAAATTATATCAATTCAGAAAATGTTCCTACGAATATTTATAATCCAAAAGAAATTGGTAGTTTTTTATCTTTTTATTTGTATCCACAGTATAAAATTTTTATTGATACAAAAGATAATGGTATAAAAAATGTTTTGGAAATAAATAAAGGAATAGAAAATAATTTAAAAGATACAATAGCAAAGTATGATATAAATACTTTCATTTTATCAAAAGAAGCAAAAATAATATCAGAATTATTAAAACAGGGCTTTAAAATTTCTTATTTTGATGATGAGTATTATATACTTGTTAATTCATTAAAGTCAAATAAGTATTTTAAAAATATTGATCCATTGCAAGCAAAAGTTATAAATAAATATGAAGATGCAATTTTAGAACTTGAAAATTTTGAAAGTAATTATGCGTCACAGGAGGCAGCACTTTTACTCGCGAAAATATATGCGGAAAAGGACTTATCAAAAGCAATAAAATATTTAGAAAATAAAGTTTATGAATATTCTGATAACAGTTTGCTTTGCAATTATCTTGGAAAATTATTTTACAGGGTTGAGGATTATGAGAATGCTTATGAGACATGGAAAAAATCAAAGCAAAAGGACGACGAAGTAAAAAAATTAATGCTTAAAATTAAAAATAAAATATAAAGATATATTTAAAAACAGGTAAAAAATATTTTTTTAATTGTTCACCGCAGTGGTGAATTTATTATATTTTCCCCCAAAAATAACTTTTATCGCGATTTTGGGATTTAAAAATTGTTCTTATATAAATAAATGATAAAAATAAAAGAATTAAACATATTACATAATAAAATAAAAGGTAAATATCAAAATTTGTTGGGTAATATTTAAATATAATAGTATGCTGACCAGCGTTTATTTTAATTCCCATATAAATTGAAAAACATTTTTCAATTTCTGTTGTTTTATTATCAACAAATGCCTTCCAGCCAGGATAATAATTATTTGAAAATATAAAATAACCATCTTTTGAGGAACTTAAATCAATTTTATAATTATTAAAATCATTTTCATTTTTTCTCCCCCAGGATGATTGAGTTAAAACAAGTTTTATTTCATCTTTGCTTTCGGATACAAAAAATACTGGTAAGGCATCTTTATTATAATAAATTTTCATATTATAACTATCATACAATTTTTGATAATCGGAAATTTCATTGATTGTAAATATGTATTTTACATTTAATAAGTTTAATTTTTCTTTATTTAAAATTTTGTCTCCTGAAAATATGTCAGAAATAAAATCTTTGTAGTTTTTTAAAATTATTGGATTATATCCTAATGCATCCTGCAGCCCGTATAAATAACCTGTATTTGAGGGTATTGTATTTAAATATTTTTTCTGGGCATCAAATATATTTTTTCCGGGGTATGTTCTGTATTTTTGTGCAAAATCAGTATGTGCGAATTTAAAAACTGAGGACTTAATTAAATTAACAGATTCTGGCATTATTTTTTCTGTGGAATATACTGCATCATCTATTAAAGGATTAATTTTTGATGAAAAATAGAATAATTCAAAAAATAAAATAAAAATTAAAAGAATAAAATAAAAGTGAGAAGTAATAAAAAAGTTTTCTTTAAAAAATAAAAGTAATAATAAAATACCAAAAAATAAAATAAAATAGATAAAACCCAAAATAAAATTTTTAAAAGTGGTTATGTCTAAGTTGTACATTGTTAATATACTTTCTTTTTTTAAGATAATAATTATAAAAAGAAGAATGAAAAGAATAAAAAAATAAAATAAGTTTTTACAAAATTTTGTATTTATATAACCAGCGTAATTTTTTATTCCAAGGTATGAATAAAATAAGGTAGGTTGCTGCGAAGAAGAGGTGGTGAGTAATGTTTCCAGAGAAAAAGCAAGAATAATTGAAGCAGGAATTAAAAAAAGGGACATTGCAAGTCCTGGATGTCTCAGGGTTGAAAAAAATGGACAAAAAATATAGAAATAAGAGTAAAAAGGAGTATTTTTCCCAAGAGATAATAAAATAGCAATTAAAATTAAAATATAACTAAAATAAATTAATTTATTTTTATTTAGAAAAAATGAAAGAATAAAGAAAAAAACAAATACTGTTGAAAAGAAATTTAACGTCCCAAGAGAATAGTAAATCCAATCATTATATCCATTTATTATTATTCCATTTTTCCCCGCTGGAATTAAGAAAGAAAATAAAGAAGAAAAATTTAGTGAATCAGCAGTTGCTTCATTATAATTTATACCACTAATTCTATGAGAATTTAATATCAATTCATAAAAAGGTCCAGTTTGTGGTAAGGTCAATAACACAAGCAAAAAAAATAAAATTAAAATAATTAATAAAAAATTTAATAATTTTTTAAAATTAAATAAAGAATTATTAAAGTCAATAATAAAATAAATCCAAAAAGAAAAAAGCAAAATTATTGTATAATAAAAAATTGGAGGATAACCGGCAAGAAAATCGATTGCTAAAATTAAAACAAATAAAATAAAATCATATATTTTTTTGTGATATAGAAATTTATATAATAAGAAAAGTAAAATAGGTATAAAAGTAATCGTGGATAATGCACTGAAAAAAGAAATTTTTGAAACTGTGAAGGTATTAAACATAAAAAGAAATGAGCCGGCAATAGCAGGAAGACGCGAAAAGTTTAATATTCTAAAGAATGAATAGGTGAAAAAACCCATTAAGAAAAAATGAATTATAATAAATAATTTTAAAGCAATGGAAAAATCAAAAAAAATAAAAATAATACCAAGTGGGTAAAACACACCTTTTTGTATGTCTGCTAAGAAAGGAAAACCAGAAAACGTAAATGGATCCCAGAATGGAACTGACCCGGATTGAATTGAATTTTTTATGAATTCTTTCCAGGGATAAAACTGAGCATAAATATCGCCAATAAAGAAATTGTTTTTTGTGAAAATTATTTTATAAAAGAAAATAATAACTGCAACAATTATTAATAAATAAAAAATTAAATCCTTTTTATTAATTAAAATATTTTTGGTATTCAATTTACTTCTCCTTTTGGCATAATTTTTTTATTTTTTTTAAAATTATTTCATCCTGTTTAATTTCATACGATTTACTGTAATAATAACATGATTTTTTATAATCTTTTAATTCTTCATATAAAGTTGCTTTGTTATAATATAATATTTCCTCTGGCATAAAGAATAGTTGTTTTTCATAATCTGTGATCGGAATTAATTTATTAATGACATCTTCCATATAATTATATTGTTCTAAGGCAGCAGAATAATTTTTTTCCATTTTATAAATATTTGCTAAATTATTTCGAGCAGATAGATAATTTGGTTCAAGTTCAATTGCTTTTAAATAATAATTTTTTGTGGTATTTATATCGTTAAAGATATTAAAATAAAAATCTCCTATTTCTGAGTAGGTGAAGGGTCGGAAAGGATTATTTGAAAGGGATAATTTGTAATATTTTAAAGCATCATCATACTTTTTTTTAATCATATTTATTCTTGCGATGTGTAAAGGAACAATAAAATTGTATTTATCATATTCAAGCAATTTAAAATAAATGAGTTCTGCATTTTCATTATTGTTATTTTGTTCATAAAATTTACCAAGTTCAAATAAATATTCTGAATTCAAAGGAAGTGTGAGAAAAGCATTATAAATACTATTAAAATTTTTATTTTTCTCATAATTTTTAAAAAGTAAATAAGATAAACCAGGTCTTACTGAGACCGTTAAAAGAATAATTGATAATATTAGAGCAGGGAAATAATATATTTTTATAAACAAAAGTGTTTCAGGGACATTTTTAATTATAAATTTTTCTTTAATTATAAAGGAAATAAGAATTGCCATTGTAAATATTATAGCAGGGACATGCCAGTCAATATCAAAAATTGAATGAAATAAAATCCCGATAAAAGCAAAATAGGCGCCTGAATTTGCAGCCCAGAGTTTTTTATGTCCTTCATAAAAAGGGACAGATTTTAAAATTATAAATAATAAAATTAAAAAAATAATAGTTCCAATTAAGCCAAGTTCCACCGCTGCATTTAAAAATTCATTATGGGCAAATTGTGCTGTCATCTGATATTTTGCCGAAAATTGAGTGGGAAAATTATATTTTGGAAATACGCGTTCAAAACTTCCAATGCCCCAACCAATTAAAAAATTATCTTTAAACATTTTTATTGATGTTTTATAAATTTTCAATCTATTAAAATAAAACGGGTCTCCTTTGGTGTTTAAAATTTTTTTACCCGAAGGCGTTAAAGGGGTAAAAAATGAAATTATCATTATTATTGCAATAATTTTTAAAAGTTTTGATTTAAGTTCATACATTTGCGGAGTATCTTTTACAAATTGACAATTTTTTTTATAATAAAAATAAAAACCAATAAAAATAATCATCATTGATAAAATCCCGCCTTTTGAAAAAGCAAAAGCATTAAATAGAATAAGAAATAGTAAGGAAATTATTTTTAATAGCAGATATTTATGTTTCTTTTCTAAGAAAATTTTACTTAATAAAAATGCAGAGGGAATTAAAAGATAATCGGCATAAATATCACCATTTGGGAAAAAAGTAAAAGTTGGTATATTTACTTTAAAAATTATTATTATTAAATTTTGTAAAGCATTTATAAGCCCAATAATAATACCAAGTATAATTAAAAAATTTGAAATTATAACTTTATATAATGTTTTTTGCAAAAATTGTGAGCACAGGTAGAATACAATAAAAGCAGAAAAAAAAGTTATAAAATACTCAGAACCACGAATTTTAAATGGTGTTATAATTAAAGAAAAAAGTAAATATAATAAAAATAAAATAACAGGGACATCAACTTCAGTATGTCTTATATTTTCTTTACTTACAGACCATATTGCAAAACCAAAAGTGGTTAAAATAATTAATATAGAAAATATGACTGGATTTCTTCCTGCTGTTATTGCAGAAAAGAAAAGTATGGCAAGTATGATAATGAAAATTAAGTCCCTTCTTTTCCCTGGATTTATGCCAAGTAAATAGGTTAATTTTAATTTTTTTGTATGAAGAATATATATATTTGTTTGTGAAAAAATAATTGCTGTAAATAAAATAAATACAATTGCAATTTCAAAATTATTTATATCAAAGTCAATTAAATTATGTATCAAAGAAGATGTTATTCCAATTAATAATGAAAAAATTAGGATTTTTTTATAGGTTGTTCTTAAGAAAAAGAAATTTTCTAAAATTGTTCTATAGCCATAAAACAAAACAAGAAAAAATAAAATAATACCTATAAGTCCTGTTTCAATAAAAATTTGAAAAATGATATTATGGGCAAACTTTAAATATCTAAAATCTCCAAAAGTTGGCTTATTGTAAATAGTTTCAAAACTGCCTGGTCCGTATCCAAAAAATAAATTTTTAGATATTATTTCAATCATTTTTAAATAACTTTCCAATTTACCAATCAAATGCGAAAACATTCTATTAATTCCGCGTAAATTAATCATCACTATAATAATTAAAAATAAAATAATCGTTATTAAAAGTAAAATTTTAAAAAATTTGAAATTTTTAAGTGCCTTATCAGAAATTAAAAAGGCAACTATTAAAATTGCAAGTATTAATGATAAAAATGCACCAATTGATTTTGTAAGAAGTAAGGCGGCGAGTAGAATTATTATGGATGGTAATAAAATCAAACGATATTGTTTTTCAATTTTATAAAAGCCGATTGCGACCGGTAGAATTAAAATTAAAAAACCGGCAAAGGCATTTGGATAAATAAAGGTTGAAAATATTCTTTTTGAAAGTAATCTTTCTTTTATTCCTAAAGAAATTTCAGAATTGTCAAAGGTAATGGATTTCAAAGTTAGATCAAAACCCCAGAAATATTGATAAATGCCATAAAGCGAAAGTAAAGTTGCAATAAGAATTATGAAAAAAATAAAATATCTAAAATATTTAATTGAATAAGTATAGGTTATATAAAAGAAAAGTAGAAAAATAAAAAAGGTAGCAGATGCATTTAATGATAAAAAAGGATTAGTTGAAATAGGGACTGAAATTATATACCAGATAAAAATAAAAAATAAATATGGATCAATAGGGGTTTCAATTTTAATTTCTGTTTTTAAAAATTTGTTTGCCATTATAAATATAAATCCAATGAAAACAATGAGCCCTTCATAAAAAATTAAAAGATGAGGATGTAAATATCCTGGCATAAAAAATGGTATGCTCAATACATTGAATAAAAGAAATAGTATGGAGATATTGGCTATTTTTAATAACTTTTCAGTCATTTTTTCATTTTTGCTGCAACTTCCAAGGCAAGATAATAACTCATTTCGCCAAAACCATTTATACTTCCAATTGCAACAGGGGCTATAAATGATTTCTGCCTGAAATCTTCTCTGCTGTAAATATTTGATAAATGGACTTCTATGGTTGGAATTTTAACTGCTGCAATAGCATCTCTTATTGCAATTGAAGTATGTGTATATGCGGCTGGATTTATGATAATGCATTCCGCCCAATTCATTGCCTGGTGAATTGTTTCTACTATTTCACCTTCATGATTACTTTGAACTATTTTTATGTCAACATTTAGATTTTTAGCCATTTCTTCTAAATTTTTATTAATTTCTGAAAGGTTAACATTTCCATAAATATTTGGCTCTCTTTGACCAAGTAAATTAAGATTTGGGCCATGAATTATAAGTATTTTTTTCATAATTTTTCTCCTTTTTTAATAAATTATTTATTAAAGTATAACAAAAAAAGAGAGTATTTCAACATTAAAATAATATCGTCAGTAATGTTTCAAAATCGGGAGGTTTTTATAAAATATTAAAATCTCCACTCCCATCTATTTAAAAACTAACCATTACCCATAAGTTAGCCCGTGTTATGTAGCACATTCAATTTTTTTTTGATTTCTATGTACTAATAAGCAACCGGGTATAAAAACATGGCTGATGCCAGAGCAATTTTTTCATTAAAATCAGAGAATGCCGTAACTTGCTAATAATATGGGTTGGATTTTTAGTGGCACAAAAATAAAGTATAGCACTCGGCTGACGCGGAAACCTATGCACTTGAACTTGCCACTTGAACTTTAATAACAGGTCGTAAGAATATGGCCCCGAAACGGCATAATTTTATTCAAAAAATTGCCTGGCTGCCAGCCACGGGCTAAGACTAAGGATATTGGGAATGGTGAATTTTAATTTGAGTTAAAGAGTAATTTAATTTCTTTATTAATTTTTTATTCTGTGTCACTTCCTGCAACTGCATTGCTAATTTAAAGAATTTTTTTATTGAACCCCATCTAATTTAGTTGTAAAATAATATTACAAATTGGGCTGGTAACTCAGTTTGGTTAGAGTGCCATCTTCACAGGATGGAAGTCGCTGGTTCAAGTCCAGTCCAGCCCACCATATTATTAAAAATGGAGGAATTAAAATGTGCAAAACATGTGGCTGTGGTTTAAAAAAGAAGAAAAAAAACAAAAAATAAGAGGCAAAAATGCATGAAGTTTCAATAGCAGAGGAAATTAAGGAAATCGTAATAAATCAATTAAAAAAAAATAATGCAAAAAAGGTAAATAAAATTAATTTACAGATTGGCAAATTAACTTCCATTGTTCCGGAAGCATTGCAATTTGCATTTGAAGCCATATCAAAAAATACTGAACTGGAAAATGCTAAAATTGAAATTGAAATGATTGAAATAAAAGCACAGTGCCAGAAATGTAAAAAAGAATTTATTATTTCCGAATTTGATTATGAATGCCCATATTGTAAAAATATGAATCTAAAAATAATTCAGGGCAGGGAAACAATAATAAAATCACTTGAAATTGAATAAAAAGGGGTCTTATGGTAGAAGTAAATGTTTTTGAAAATATAATGAAGCGAAATGAAGAATATGCTAACCAAAATGCACAACTTTTAAAAAAAACCCTATGCATAAATATTATGAGTTCACCTGGGGCTGGGAAAACAACGCTTCTTGAAAAGACACTTAAAAAATTAAAGGGCAAATATAACATTGCTGTTATAGAAGGCGATGTTGCAACTTCCAATGATACAAAAAGATTAAAAAAAATAATAAAAAATGTGTATCAGATAAAAACTGAAAATTTTGGTGGAAGCTGTCACCTTGATGCCAGGATGGTAAATCTTGCATTAAAAAAATTAAATGTGGATAAAAAGAAATATGATATTATGATTATAGAAAATGTAGGGAATTTAATATGTCCTGCTGATTTTAATTTAGGGGAAGATAAAAAAGTAGTTTTACTTTCAATAACAGAAGGAGAAGATAAGCCGTTAAAGTATCCATTGATGTTTCAGGTTTCGGATATTCTTTTGTTAAATAAAATTGACCTTATGCCTTATCTGGAAATAAATTATGATACAATAAAAAATAATGTAAAACGTGTTAAAAGTAATTTAAAAATTTTATCAATTTCTGCAAGGACAGGTCTGAATATGGATGAATGGATAAAAATTTTAGAAAAATGGGTAAAGGAAAAAATAAATGGCAGAAGTTAAGGAAATAACAAATAATAAAGGCATAGATTATACAAATGTTTTTAATATAAAAGTATGGGAAGGTGTTCAGTATAAATTTGCAAAAGTACTTGGAATTGCAATTAAGGTAATAAGCGAGGATGGGAAAATAAATACGCAAGAAAGTAATTTTAATGAATTTTATAGAATTTTAACTTCTACTGAAAAAGGAAAAGAAATCTGTAATCCAAAAAATTTAGAGATTAATGATGAAACAAGATTTGTTCGTTTATACGGAGATTGTGATTATTATTGTGCGAAAACATATTTTTATGGAAGAAAGTTTAATATTTTAGTTGGGATTAGAGAGAAAAAATATGATGAAAAAATTGTAAAAGAATTAAGCGAAAAAGCAGAAGTGGATTATGATAAATTACTTGCTGCATATAAAACACTCACAGTATTTCCTGAGGAAAAATTAATTAATCTTGCGGACCTGATTGTTGACCTTTTTAATATGGTTATTGAGCTTTCTGTTCAGGAATACATAACTCAACTTGCCAATAAACAAAAAGAGGAAGAAATTGCAAAAATGAGTGCTTTA
>Ga0123519_10002514_pt1 | contig 30924 bp, 24 predicted proteins | sample YelNatPaOPRAMG02_FD_87396 | JGI IMG/M metagenome (GOLD analysis project Ga0123519, IMG submission 87396) | Hot spring microbial communities from Yellowstone National Park - Yellowstone National Park OP-RAMG-02 (version 2) | ecosystem: Environmental > Aquatic > Thermal springs > Hot (42-90C) ... | reverse complement strand
CGTACGAGCTTTCCGTTCGGCGCCGTGACATCTACAACTACACCGGCGACTTCGCTCGGGATCGGGCTGAAGACCTTCATCGCCTCGATAAGACCTATCTCGCTTCCGACTTCGATCGTGTCTCCAACCTCGACGAAAACAGGCGCATCGGGCGCCGGCGCGCGGTAAAACACTCCGACTAGCGGGGCGACGATATCAACTATATTACCTTCCAATTCCACCGCGGGTTCGACTGCAGGTTCTTCAACCGCTTCCTGCGCCACCGCTTCGACCGCCGCGACATGCGGCTGAACGCCCGCCTGCATAATCACAGGCGCCGGCGCGGCTGCGCACCGGCCCTTTACCGTGATCGAAAGGTCGTCCTGCTCAACTTTGAGCTCCTCGAGATCATATGTCTCAACGAGCTCGACCAGCTTCTTTACTTCGGAAATATCGATATCCAGCTTGCCCAATCGCCTCTCCCAACTTATGAAAAGAGAGGGACAGACTGACCTGCCCTCCTGAAATAACTTGAATAGAACCACATTACGAGGCCAACCGTAGTATAGCACCCGGTTTTCTGCAGTGTCAAGGAAACACACACTCCTATCAGCACTCCCGACAATGCCGCTACCTGGTACAAAAAGATGGGCTTCGCTTGTCGCTGTGCGAAGCCCGGAGGGAAGGAGGAAAAGATGGTGTTTGTGCCAACTATTATGTTCCATACCTTGGCGCTGCTTACAACTATATTATTGCCTATTTATAAAGAAGATTTAGAGCCCACCTGCATCAAGAGGAATGAACTGCAATTAAGGGTAAGAAAACTTGTGTCTGGCTGATCAGGAGGTTGCAATGCTTAATGAAGTTATAGTGCTTAACAGTGAGAGCATGGGGTCGGGTGACGAACCGCTCGGAAAGCTGCTTATGGGGAATGTCCTCAGGCTGCTGGCTAGCCGGGAGGATAAGCCGAAATATATCATACTCTACAACGCGGCAGTCAAACTGGCGACGATAGCCTCGCCGGTGCTCGATTACCTGCTGGCTTTACAAGAACACGGGGTAATGATAATCTCCTGCCGAACCTGCCTGGAATACTTCGGAATCGAAGATAAGCTCGCCGTAGGAGAAATTCAAGGAATGGTAGAGATCTTGAACATCCTGTCTGCCCACAATGTGTTGACAATTTAACTAAGCTGTCTCTTTAGCTTTCAGCTATCAGTGATATTACAGGAAGCATTTATCATCACAGGCAGCAATTACGATGGTTGGGATTTGTAATCCCGGACCAAGAAACCTGTCATTCCCGCGAAGGCGGGAATCCAGTCTGCAGTGGTATAAGTTTTGGGATTTCCGGGTTGGGTTGTAGGATTAGTGAGTGTTAAGGTAACTCTATCCTCCAACCCTCAAATCCCGAAACACCGGTGACTGCAGTGGTACTGGTACATCCCTCCATACCATCCGCCATATCCGTGGTAGCCGCGGTTCAAAAGCAGACTCTCTCCGACGCCAGGATCCTAGGATCCCAGGACTCATCGTCGCTGAATCACTCCCCCAGCGCCATCCTCAGCCTTTGAAACGCTTCAGACCACAGCATGCCGGCGGGAGGCTTGCACTCCAGCATTATCGACGCCATGCAGCCCAGGCAGCGATACGCCGAGGCGAATGCATGCCAGTCGATAGTGCCTTCACCAGGGAATGCGTGCTGATCAGCAGTGCCGTCGTTGTCATGAAGATGCGTGGTGACTGAAATCGGTAATAGAGCACTCGCATACTCGATGAAATGACCAGAGAGGTTTGCATGTCCGCTATCGAAGCAGACCCCAACAGCTCCACGGTCCGTGCCGTCGAGCAGAGTCAGAATCTCCTCCGGTGATTGGCCTAGAAAATCATCCGGCAGGTTCTCCAGCGCGAGTATAACACCCGACTCTCCGGCAATGCCTCCAATTTCTCTAAGCACGCCGCGAGCCCGGTCTAATCTTCGCCCTCGATCTCCGTTGAGCCTGTCACTCGCATGCACGATTACTTTTTCCGCGTCGATAACGCTGCCGAGCTCGATTGCGTCGATCATCGCATCGACTCCCCGCTCATGAATCTCATCGTCCAGGCTCGATATATCATATTCCGGACCGAACGGCGCATGCACGGAATGAACTCGAATACCCGATCTACTGAGCGCGGACATCAATTTTTGCAGTTCAGCTGCGTTGCGGTGGTCGAAGTAGTTGGGAAAATTTATGCCGATCTCAATTGCGGTAACCCCTTGATCAGCCAGAATCGGGATCGCGTCGATCAGCTTGTCTACGCCTGGGTACCAGGCAGGGCACACAATCTCCAATTGAAACTCCCATCCACACCCGGGGTAGTGACCCAATACGGTGGTCGGCTGTCCCTTTCCGTGGGTAACAGGATAGGATTATACTTACATGCGGAATCTTCCTCTATGAATTCTTTATAGAAAGAAATATGGGTCGGTTTTTAGTCAAACAAGAACTGAAAATCGATTCTGCCGACCGTATCGCCCTCGTAGGGGTTGATAGTGGTTTTATCTACACCGGACTTGCGCTGAAGAGTGAATGTAATGTAGCGATTGGCGTCGATTTTAGAGTCATACCTTAGGCGGAATATATTCTTGTTTTGTGAAGAGATGCCTTCGCTGATTCTGCACCAGCCATAATAGATTTCATAGGAAGCCTTGTTCGGTAGATTGCCGGAAATCCCCAGCCCCATTACTCTTGCGTCGCTGAGGGTGGATTGATTGATATCGTGGCTGTAATCGGCGATGATGGTGTTGCCGTTTCCGAGAAGATGACTGAACTTGAAAACAGTCCCTCCCACCGGTATCACCGCGCCGTTCTGTCCATCCTTGCCGAAATAAGATGTCAGCGTCAAACCGCTCTGCCATGGCAGCTTCACATCGAGCGCGTAATTTCTCTTTTTAGCCGGAGTTCCCGCCGGGGTGATCAGGTTCTGCCTGAAGAAAGTAATATGATACGGCAGTTTCGGGTCCTTGCACGATTCATACTGGAAGATCCTCGAAGTGTAATAGATACCATTCTTAGGATTCAATTTGTCCGTATTATCGAATAGTATATTTCCCCCAAGCATCCCAGCGCTCAATTTTATCGCGTTATCGCAGCCGATCTGCTTGCCCCGCAGCTGAGTCATATTGGTCCCCGATGCGATATTGATATTATCGAAGATCAGGAACCGCTTCGCCAACGGACCGTTCAGCGAATATTGCGATGCCTGCTGGCTGCCCTGAGAACCACCATCGCGATTGGCGAGGCTGTATGTCAGTTTCAGATCCTTCCGGATCGCCCACTCAAAACCGAACCTGCCGTTTGTTTCCGATTTGTCCATCGTTCTTGCCGTGGAGGAGAACCCTGCGGTAAGAGCGAAATTCTTCGCCGCCATGCTCTTGAAACCGATCGCCTGCGTTTCCTCCGATCTTCCATCGCCATGGTCGGTGTTAAGCACATCCAGCGTAAATGATGTCTTCGCCTTTTGATTCGATTCCAGATGGTTCTCCGTAACCATCGTTGTCGTTGGTGAGCTCTGATTAGCCTGATCTACATAATAATTATTTCTCCCCCTGAGCAGCAAGCCTCCGAGCAGCTTGAACGCATTGTCGTAATTGATCTCTCGGTGATAATAGCTCCCCAGAACTCCGTTTTCGGAGACATAAGCGTAATTGTCTATGAATGCGGTTATCTTCGGCCCTGCTTGCGGCGCAAAGGTGATCTTATGCCTGCTCTGATTGCGGGTCTGGCCGGCGGTGGGGTTCGTAGAATCGTAGACATAAGAATCGATGTTGAGCGCCTTCGTTGCCTGGAAATTTATCGAATAATCCGATCTCTTGAACCCCTGGTCCTGGAGCAGCGTATTTCTGTCGGCGTCGGAAAGGTCCATTATCCTGCTGAAGTTATGGTCAATATTTTGGAAGTTCGCATGGAACTTAAGCCTCGGGTTCTTGTAATCTATAGCCTGCCGCATTAACCCAGCGCCCTGGTGGTCGATTACCGTTGCGGAGTCGATAGCCGCATCGCCACCGAGCAGCTTTAATCTACCGCCCATTTCGGTTCGAGTCATGCCAAATTCGTTACCATAACGTGCCTGCTCTATAGGCTGAAGACTGACGATCCTCGCGAATCCCTTGTCAATCGTCTGCGTGTTGAAATAAGCGCTTGCGCGGTCGGTGCTGACATTGATCGCTCTCCGATTAACGCTGCCCTGCTGTGAACCTACGTTCGAAAGCGTCAGCCACGTATCCACAGGTCCGCCATCCACCTGCACTATACAGGTCGACCTGTCCAGCCCGGCTTCATTATTTATCTGGGCTTTATCCGCTGCGGTTACATCCGAAAACTTAGCTGCGGGATTGAACTGCCTGCGCGCGATGAGGGCCATCCGCGTGCGTTCTTCATCGGTAAGCGCACCGAACCTATTGAAAGTCGGATCAGCGGTGCGCACATCCGCCTCCACCTTCACCCTTCTCATATCCAGATCAGCAGTTCGATAGGAAAGAGAGCCAGTGTCTCCGGTGAGCTGAGTGAAGTTGATACCGCTCCAAATGCTGGTCTTCTTGTCCTGAGCGAGCCCTGTTCTGAACTGCAGCCCAAAGCTCGTTCGGTTCATTCCTGCCTCAGCGGCGTACTGGCCCCGGTCGGCTTCTTTAAGGTCTTTGAAGCGGCTGAATGTCCTGTCCACATTCCGGTTCATATAATTGAAACGAATGCTGTTATTCGTGAACCCGAAACTGCGATTCATTATATTACCGCTGGCGTCTTCGATCCGTCCGATCGCGAAGCTCAGTCCCGTATCTTCCCCGGTCGGAAGCTCGCCGGTAAGGTCCATTCGCTTGAGGCCTTTTTCTTTTTCGAGCTGATTCAGCACATCGTTGGCGGCAGCTTTGGAATCACGAAGCGATGCGAACCCCGCGAAATCTTTACCAACATCCTGATAGCCCAGCTTCAACCGGACCTTCCCCAGCCCAAGATCAGCGTTCTCGACGATCATCTGGTCTTTTTTTACCTTTGCGGGCTGCTGCGCCTGCGCAGGTCCTGGCTGAGAATTGAACGACATGCGGCTGTTCGATTGCGGTGTGGCTACATAAAACATACTGGAGAGAGAGGACGAGCCGCTCAGTTTATTTGTAATGTTCATCCCGTAAGTGAGAACATCAGTCGCCGTCATTCCCTGCACTACATTCGTAGCGCGATAGGAATAGAGCATGTTCATCTCGACAGCATTACCGAACTTCAGCGCCATCAACCCGGGCCCTGCTACACTCCGTTGACCGGAACCCTTTTCGGAATATCGGTAATCCACGCGGACAGAATCCATCTGCCGGATCGGTTCTACGAAGAAAATAGTGCCCGATGCGTAGTCGATGGCATAATCCTTAGTTCGCTGAGCGTGTCCGGTGCCGATATCCACCCATTCGCTGCCGGGGATGATATTACCATGACCAAGGACATAACCGGCGCGAGTCCCGTTGCCCGGCAGCACCTCGCTCGTGGGAATGCCGGCTTCGCCTGTGTTTTTGGAGTTTGTGGAAGTGGGCTCAAGGGTCGTGTTAAGCGAGCCGACCATGGCATCGAGTAAGCCACCGGCGTCCGCCCACACAGGTATGAGCATCAGAGCCATTATTAAAATGGTTCGAGCAAACCTTCCCATTTACCCTCGTCCCCGTCCAGCGGGATGGTACTTTGAAAATCCGGTTCTCAAAGCCCAGCAAACTTCTCAATCGACTTGTTGAACCAGGACCCTTTTCCCGGTTCAACTGCAAACTCTAAAACTTCGCGCTAATTACCGTAAATCCCGATCCCGAATCCCCACGCTTCATCGCGGCCTGCGCTTTAGCCTGCTTGAGCCAGTCTTCCGATACCTGCTGCTTCAGAACAGGCGCTGCCGCAACTTTGATCAGCGTTGGCTGCACGGTCTTTGGCGCTTCATCGTTAATTTCAGGAGCCGGTTCCGGCGCCGAGGCGACTTCCGGCTGCTGGTTCATGTTCATATCGTCGCTGCCGGTTGTTTTGAGAGTATTATCATAAGGCGCCACACTGATGCCCGGAGCCTTGGCTGCTTCAGGTTTCGATTTTGCCTTCGGTTTCTGTATTAGATTAAGCTTTGGCTCCTGTATTTGAGGCATTCGATTGATCGATCGCTTCATCCCAGGTTTTCCGGCGTATGCCAGAATATCGGGCATGGGCATCTCGATCTGAACGCCTCCCGCGGCGCTTGCAACGGCAGCAGTCTTCGACGGTTCGGATTTCAAGCCCGAATGAACCGGTGGATGCATTTTATGCACGGAAGCCATCTGGTGGACTACCGCAGGCCCGGGATGCTGGTGCAGCAAAACGGCAATTGCGGCTGTTCCCGCCGCGGCTGCACCAGCCCACCGAAGCCCTTTAGGAGAGAGAAGGTAACGAAGACGTTCCACTAGCACTGGTTGAGCGGCTGCACCGGGTAGTCGAGCGGTAGTAGCTGCTGCGATTCTGGCTTTGAGATCGGTTGGAGGATCGACCGGGGCAATTGAAGCAGCGGCGCCGACCAGGACTTGAAGCGCGCGCATTTCACGCGCGCACTCGGAGCATACGGCAATGTGGTCCGCCACCATATTCTGTTCGCGTGCAGTCAGTTCACCATCGAGATACGCCGAAAGCAGGGCTCCGATCTTCCCACAAATCGCAGCCTTTGCATCGGACCTTCGCGCAGCCGCAAGGATTACCTCCTTTAGGTGCGGCGGTGGTTCGATCTGTTCGATGTCCTGTGCGGTCGCAATCGTGAGGCGAAGCGACGCCAGTTCCTGACTACATGCGCTGCAGCCTTCAAGGTGCTCTTCCATCTGCTCGAGATGATGCGGATCGAGCTCACCATCAATATAGCATCCCAGGTTCTCTTTTACCTCGGCACAATCCATCTGCCAACCCTCCAGACCAGCAATAGGAAATCGCCTTCCATGTTCGTTCGACAACTCATGCCGGTATATGTAACAGGAATTTTTGAAATATTCTCGGAGCCTGCGTGTATGGACGGAACTCCCGGAGACCGGTATAATAACTCATTACTTAGACCGAGGAGACTAGCGATGACATTTACAATCTGTGTGCTGCTTGTCATGCTGCTGATATTTAGCGCCTGCGCCACATTCGCCGCCATTCACCCGCTTGAAAAGCCGGCTATGGTTGTTGTGGTTGATGCCGGTGAATATACCGTCCGTGGTCAAAATGTTAATGTAAACGCGACCACGCATCTTCGGATCGACTCTCCGGATCGTGTCCAGGTCAAATCAGAAGAGCAAATCCTTAGCGAAAGCAAGCCCAATGCGTACATAGGTGGTACATCGCTCAGAAAAACCCTTGGCCCGATAGATAAATCTACCCGCATGCTCTGGGCTATCGATCCGGCGTCGGTTAGGGTCCATTCCACCGAAGACGGCGGCACGGTCTACGAGGAAGGTAAAGACTATTTTCTCGACCACGATTGGGGTGGAATGTCGCGTATAGGCACGGGAAGCATTGCGAAGGGGCAGAAAGTCTACATCGATTATGATGTTCGAGACGAACGCGTCGATGTAATCCAGGTTTCCAGCGAAGGCAATGTCTCGGTTAAAAAGGGCAGATCCGCTCCGGTCTGCGCCGCGATCCCTGACCCCGACCCCGGATGCACAGCGCTGGCTGCTGTTTATGTTCCTTATCAGGCTGCCTCTATCACCGGCTACAACATCCGTACCTCACCTGTGAAAAATATTACCTGGCACGATTTTGTTAAGGTGAGCGGTAAAGAATATCTGAGTCATACTCTCGGTTTATTGAAAGAGAACAAGCCCGTGACTGTGGTCTGCTGGGGTGACAGTGTTACGGAAGGCAGTTCGCCGAGTTCGCATGACAAGTGCTACGTCGAGCTTTTCCGCGCGAGGCTGAAAGCCGCGTATCCGAAGTCGAATATCACTCTGATTAACGCGGGAATCGGCGGTTCTAACACCGATTCTCGCCGTAATGGCTACGAAAAAGAGGTTCTCTCTTATAACCCGGACCTGATTACGGTCGAATTTGTCAATGACACCGGTAAATCGCCGGAGAAGATCGCCGCGAACTGGCACGAGTTTATCGCCCGTGCGCGCGAGAAAAACCCGAATGTGGAGTTCATTCTCATCACTCCGCATTTCACAACGCCCGCCTGGATGCGTGGTTACAAAGAATCGGTAGATGCAATGCGCAAGGCTGCGGTAGATAATAAGGTAGCGCTTGCCGACGCGTCGAACATTTGGGCTAATCTCGGCAGCGTTGGTTTTCCTTACGAGATTCTTCTCGCAAATGTTTTGAATCACCCGAATGATCTCGGTCATGAGTTTTTTACCGCGAGCCTGATGCAGTTGATGCAGCCTGGCAAGTAGAGAGGTAGCGTTGTAGTTGTCCGCATCTGTAGTATGGGGCTTTGTTCTTGCTCTGCTGTCGACGCTGCTCTATGGGCTCTACATAGTTCCAAGAAAATATACCAACGTTTCGCAAAGCGCGTTTTTAGTATGGATGGGGTGGGGTATCCTTGTAGGGGCTGAGCTTGCAGGGTTTATTTCTTCGGGGGTCCCCCGAACAACCCTTATCCAATATGTATTGATGTTTTCGAGCGGGCTCTTGTGGTCGACCGGGACCCTCGGTTACACCTACGCGGTAGAGCTCATCGGCCTAACCCGCTCGACGCCGATCAAAAACACAACAGCAATCTTTGCCACGGCTTATGGGATTATCATATTCCATGAGTTTTCCGCTAACCGGCCGCTGCCGTTAGCGATGGTCTCGCTGGGCAGTATTGCGGTTGTGGGAGCGGCGACGTTGCTCGGACGGGCATCGGCTCCACCTGATCCCGATGGCCCGCCACCCGATTCGCGCAGGTTTATGATGGGTGTTATATGGTCGCTGTGGGCGGCGTTCGCATACAGCGCATATACCATACCTATGAAGGTCGTCTACAACCAGGGTGTGACTCCGCTCGGATTTCTTTTCTATATGGGCCAGGGCTGCTTTGTTGGAATGGAACTGATGGCTTTGTATGCAAGTCGTAAAGATGGTAGGGGAGCAGCCACCCGCCGGGATAAGGGGCTCTCGCTTATAGCGGGGTTTACGTGGGCTGTGGCGTCGGTGTGCGCGAACCTCGCGGTAGTTACCATCGGAATAGCGATCACCTGGCCGGTATCTAATCTGAACACGGTTGTTGCGGTTGCTTATGGAGTGTTGGTTTTTAAGGAAATCGATGTGTCGGCTCACCGGAGGGAGCTCTGGGCGGGGCTGGCTATGGCTGTTTTAGGAGTTGTTTTCCTGGCGGTGGCTACGTTTTAACCGCCTTAAAAGCTGTTTTAAAGTGATCTTTTGCTTTGGAAAAATTGCTTAGTGCGTTTCCACGGAACGAAACACGTCCCGGTTCGTCCAAAAAATCGAGAGGCTTATGCCGAATAGACTCGCGTTTGATTGGGCGCGGTAATCAGGCTGCCGGACCGGCGCCAGAGTATGAGAGTGGAAATGCAAAGCTTATCTTTGGCACTTACAAAGAACCTGAATGCGCGCGTAAAAGGACGCGGGATGGTTAACGGCATTACCGATCAGGCAATTGTAGAGCGAGTGGTGAAGGGCGAGGTTGACGCGTTTGCGATGCTGGTGGACAGATACCAGGACCGTATATATAGTGCCGTCCATAATTATGTCTCCAACCCCGATGACGCTATCGATATCGCCCAGGAAGCCTTCGTAAAGGCATATTCGAAGCTGCGCAGCTTCGATTCCAGTTCCGCTTTCTACACATGGCTCTACAGAATTGCCATAAATACGGCCATAGATTATCTTAGGAAACGAAAGAGCAGACCGACGGACTCGCTCGATGATGACAGATTTACGGAAATAGGCTTTGAACCGCCATCGAAAGACCCGTCCGCCGATCCGGAGAAGGTCGTTACAAGACACGAGCAGACCACGGCATTGAAAAATGCGATCGGTTTACTTTCGGAGAAACTGAAAACCGTCGTGGTGCTGCATGACATCGAAGGGTTGTCTCAGGAAGAGGTTGCTGAAATTCTGAAGGTACCTGTGGGCACGGTTAAATCGCGTGTCTCCCGCGCGAGAACTGAGCTCAAATACCTGCTTCAGAAGCAACTGGGTGAAGAATTATGAAATGCAAAGATGTGTGCGACCTGATGTCGGAGTATATCGATGAATGCCTCGATGAGCATAGGCGGATGGAGGTAGAGGCTCATCTGAATAGCTGCACCGATTGCGCTTCCGAATTGCGTGCGATGAAAGCGATGCTTGTATCGCTGAGCGGTCTTTCCGGGCGCCGTTCGCCTGTCGATTGCTGGACGCATGTGCATGAAGTTATAATACGGCAGGAGTTGGCTAAAAAAGCGTGGTGGCACTGGCTGCTGAAGCCCGCGGTTGCAGCGCCCGCGGTAGCCCTGACCGCGCTGCTGACTCTTTTGCTCGTTTGGCCGCAGTCGACCGTCGCTCCGCCCCCCGCCGCAACTATGTCCAATCCGGAATACGGCTACTATATCGGGGCTCATTCTCATCTGCAGCGGCAGCAGGCTTTTACCGATCCGGATGTCACTTTTGTCAGGGCTGAACTCGAGACTGCATCTCTATCGACGAACACAACCGCGAAATGATTGCAAAAAAGCTTATCCTCTCCATAATCATAATGGCTCTGGCGCCGAGCTCGCTGTTCGCCGCGAACGCAACCGATATCTTGCACCGGGCGGAAACAGCGGACCAATATATCAATTACCGTGGTAAAAAGACCGCCAGCGTCCTTTATGATAAGAAAACTGTTAGTGCGGTCATTAAAGTCGTGCATACGAAGCCCGATAATACCCGCACCGAATACTATTCGCCGGCTCCTCTCGCGGGGATAGTGATGATCCAGGACGGGCCAAACCTCTGGAAATACACCCCGCGCTCTCATGCATGGGAACAGGTGCGGAGCTCGGCTCTAATGCCCTACGACGACAATCGCCGGGGCGCTTTCGATAACTACGATATACAATTGATCGGCACCGATAAGGTAGCGGGGCGCAATACCTACGTGATACGCGCGGTTCCCAAGCAAGGTAAGGAATCGGTGCATCGGATTTGGGTTGATACTGCGAGCTATGTGATACTGGGCACGCAGGTCATAAACTGGCATGGGGCTGTGGTTACCTCGTCACGCTATACGAGCGTTGAAATCAATCCCAAAGATATATCCCCGTCGGTTTTTGCTATTACCGGTAAGGTTAAAGGTGTCCCTAAGCCGGGGAATGTAGATTTCCATGTCGCGAAGCCTTCATATCTGCCCAAGGGATACCGGATGGTTGGCAAGGTCGGAGTTGTCGTAAGCGATCATTGCTGCGTCCACAGCCAGTTTTCTAACGGAATCAACTCGATATCGCTCTTCCAGCGCAAATGCGGCGGCGATGCTGCTCCGAAGCGATTACTGGGAAAAGCTACAACGGTGCTGACCTGGGCTCGCGCTGGTATGCTTTATACTCTCATCGGCGATATACCTCGCGCCGAGCTCCAAAAAGTCGCCGATTCAATCCGGTAGCATAGCAATATACGTGTTATCAATGTGAACGGCAGTCATCCTATTCCAAAAATGTTTCAGCAATCCCGCACTACCTTCGTAAATATCCCTCTCCTGCGGTTGGTGCTTTCTGGGTAAGGGTATCTTTCTGTGCGTATATGCCACAGCGAGGTGATCTTATGTCCAGATTAGCTCTAGCGATCCTGTCAATTATTTGTCTCATCTCAGCATTAGGCTGCGGGGGAGGTTCGGGTGGTGGTAACGATAACGTCAGTGTGAATATCCAGGGAAGCAGCGGCTCCAACACGCCGGTAGGCCGTTTCTATCCAAAGAATGTAACCATTCAGCCCGGCGATAAGGTGACATGGTTCAACACCGATACAGTCGCTCATCAGGTCGTGAGTGGAACCCTGACTCCGCAGGGTAATCCGCTGGTCGTTTATACGATCACAATCGGGATAACAGGGTTCTCACCGGCGTTTCTCCAAGCTAACCTCGGCGATACGATCAGATTCAACAACCTGACCGGATCGACGTTCGAGATGGTGATCGTCAATGATAACGGCCAAGTCGTCTCCGATGTGACTCTGGCGCAGGGCGAATTGAGAACGATTACCTTCCCAGGTGCGGGAGCATATCTGTTCAGGCAAGCGGGCAGCCAGTTGAATGTAGGTCAGATCGTTCTTTATGGCCAGCCTACGCCGGATAACCAGTTCGAGAGCCCGGTCCTCTCACCCGGCCAGACCTTCACCAGGCAATTCAACACTACAGGCACCTTCAATTATTTCGATCTGAACCAGAATAACCCGAACCAGAGCTTCATGACCGGCACGATAAGTGTACAGTGACTGCCCGCGCATGATCCGGACCAGAGGCAGTTGTAAAAAAGCTGGGCGATGCTATCATCAATATCGCCCAGCACTCTTTGCTATAATCAGACGATTTTTTCTCGGATCACAGCGCTTGCGTAGTCCATCAACATAACGACGCCCGCGATCATCCATATCGCAACCGCGGCCTGCTTCCACTGATAAAGCTGCATCTCCTGGTAGAGCAGCGCGCCAATGCCGCCGCCGCCGACCATACCGATCACAGTCGCCATTCTGACATTGATATCCCATCTATAAAGCGTGAACGCGATGAACTGCGGCACGACCTGCGGGATAACCCCGTAGACAACCACCTGAAACTCGTTCGCGCCGGTAGATCGGATCGCCTCGATAGGACCGTGCTCGATGCTTTCGATTGCCTCCGAATATAACTTCCCCAGCGCGCCGACTCCGTGGATAGCGAGGGCTAGAACACCCGCGAGCGGCCCAATTCCTACCATTGCGCTGGCTATGAGGGCGAATACAAGCACCTCTACCGATCTAAGTATCGTAAACAGCCCCCGGGTGAATCCGTATAGGATCTTCAGGAACGGTGACGCGGACATCAGGTTTCGTGCGCCGAAGAAACTAAACGGAATAGCGAGTATCAGGGTGAGCGCGGTCCCGAGAAGCGCGAGATAGATTGTCTCGAGCATGGGCTTTGCCGCCATGCGAGCCGCCTCGCTCCATATAACTCCGTGCATAACCGATTTTTTATTTTGGAATATATCGGGTTTAGCGATACTTCCCGCAATCTCATGAATTGCTCCACGCTGCTGAGGCCCGAGCTGCGGGAGATGAAAATCGGTGACCACGCAGGAAGCTACAAGATTAATAGCCAGAATGATCAGGACCGGAGCAACCGCGGATGTCATGCGTCCGCCTGCTGCGGCCATCGCATCGTAGACGTTCCATAAGTGGACAAGGAGTATAATATATACAAGCCAATCCAGGCCGATACCATGAAACAGCAGCGCCTGCACGGGCAAGCCCAGAAGAAGCGTGATCCCGCGCCGCCATTGCCCTGTATATATCTGCCCGAGCCCCGGCATGATGAGCGAAAGTATACCCGCGATGATCCGCTGCCGTTTGATTTTGCTTTTATCGATAGACTTCATCACGCTATCTCCACCTGTACCGCTTCTTCGCCGTAGATAGCCTTGAATCGTGTATCATCGATTTCTTCGGGCTTACCGTCGAAGACTATCTCGCCGGCTTTTAGAGCGATCACGCGGTCGGCGTATCTCCTGGCCAGGCTCAGGAAGTGGATGTTACAGAGGACAGTCATACCATCCTGTTTGTTCATTTGCTCCAGGTGATCGAGAACGCTGTGGGCGGTTGCGGGGTCGAGAGAAGCCACCGGCTCATCGGCGAGTATGACATCGGGTTTTTGCATCAGAGCGCGAGCGATCCCAACGCGCTGCTGCTGTCCGCCTGACAGGGTATCAGCCCGCTCCGATTCTTTATCCGCCAGTCCCACTCTCATCAGGCATGATCTGGCATCGGCGTAATCCTCCGGTTTGAAGATATGAAAAGCGCTGGCAAAAGCCGGAGCATACCCCAGCCGCCCGCTTAGCACGTTTGTCAGCACGGTCGAACGCTTAACCAGGTTGAAGTGCTGGAAGATCATGCCGATCCTGCGTCTTATGGGTCTGAGATCAGATGCAGAAGTAATATCCAATTCATCGAGATATATTTTTCCCGAAGTCGGCTCGATCAGGCGGTTTATGCACCTGAGCAGCGTGCTCTTTCCCGAGCCTGAAAGCCCAATTATAGATACGAACTGTCCGGTTGGAATATCCAATGTGACATTATTCAGAGCGCGCGTGCCGTTCGGGTATATTTTAGTCAGGTTCTCAATCCGCAGCATCCTGCTTACTTCTTCTTTCTATCGATCTTTTCCAGGGTTATGTCTTCGGCTTTCGCTACTTCGCGTACTGAATCATAATCCGAATCCTTCGCCGGCTTGAACCCATCGATACTGCCGACATCGTAGATCACCTTCGCGCCTTCGGGAGTCTTGGACACTTTGATAAGCCCATCGATTATCTTTTTAGCAATCGCCGGAGGTAAATCTTTTCGTAAGCTCACCGTATCGTTGGGTATGGGCAGACTCTGCGCGATCACGTGGGTCTTTTTCATAACATCCGGCAGCACCGAGAGCACCCTGTTTCGCGCATCATCTCCCGGCTGGCCGTAAATCGCGCCTGCGTCGACCTGTTTGTTATAGACTGCCATAACGACTCGATCGTGCGCTCCGCATAGATCACATTGGAAAAGAACGTCTCCGGGTTGAATCCGCTGGTTCGCACGAGGTGCTTGGGGTAAATCGCTCCCGATGTGGATACCGGATCACCGTAGGCGAATTTCTTACCCTTGAGATCGGAAAGCTTATTGATCCCGCTGTCGTTGCGGGCGATGATGAAGCTGTAGTAGTCCGTAGATCCTTTCCTGACCGTCTTCAGCGCTACCTGCACCTTGTAGCGGTCGTGAGCGATGATATACGGGACGGGAGATAGCCATCCAACATCCACATTGCCCGCGCCCATAGCTGTTATAACGGCTGTGTAGCTCGTGGGCACAGCGACCTCGAACTTCAATCCGGTCTCTTTTTCCAGCAGTGCGGCAAGCTTCTCACCGCTCACTACCAGCTTTTGAGTATCGAGTGAGGGTACCATAGCCATTTTAATGGGGTTTTTATCGGTTCCGATAGAAGCCGAGGATTGCGCATTCGAAGCGGTGGCACTGGCGTTTTTGGTAGATTGAGGCGATTTTCCGCATCCAGCGAATATCATAACCGCGACCATCAGTGCGATGACCAATCCGGTCAATCTTGAAAACATTTTACTCCTCCACAAACCATTGTTGCATAGTTCAGCCAATTTAGAGTTGTTTATACAGGCAAGATATTCCTTCAGGATGCATTTCAATGCTGACCTGTGGTAAACTCAATTTAGGAATTTATGGAGGATGATTTGGCTTTAAGAAGAAAGAGGCGATTCTACCTCGGACTCTTTATATTGACATTCATAATCGCCTGCTGTGCGGTATGCATATTATCGAAGCCGAGGAGCATACTCGGCAAGCTCGATTATAATGCGGTTGTGATCGATATCAGCAAAGGTGGGTATAGAGTCGCGCCGGAACTGGCGTGCTCTAACGAGACCTTCGATGAGATGATTGCGCGCCTCAGGCCCCATGCGGCGATCAACGGCGCCTATTACGGCCATGACCGCAAACCCCTGGGCGATATTGTTTGCAGGGGCAAGGTTGTCTGTCGCGGTTTTCAGCGCCAGGGGATCGGCTTTACGAGCAACGGTAAGATACGCTTTATCGAGCGTAAGCCGAATCACCACATCGATTGGACCGGATGCTGCTCGGGCCTGGCATGTGGACCGAGGCTCCTGCGCGATGGCAAAATAGATATTAACCTTCACCGCGATGGCTTCGGGAGCGCAGCCGGAAAGGTAACCGCGCCGCGCTGTTCGGTGGGGGCGACGAAAGACGGAAAATTGATCCTGTGTGTGGTGAACGATTCTATTACGCTTCAAACTCTGTCTGAGGCGATGCTGGCGCTTGGCGCGGTGGATGCCGTAAACCTCGATGGAGGTAGCATGTGCGCGCTATACGGGAATGGTCGCTGCCTGGTCGAACCTCTGCAGCCAATGAGCAATATTCTTGCTGTTTATAAGATAAAATAATCGATGTTTGTTATCGAGCACAAAATAAAAGAGGCGCGGCTTATACCGCGCCTCTTGTTCGCTCATAATAGAAAGACTGACTACCAGCCCTTCATTCTATCACGACCGCCACCGCCACCGCCAAAACCGCGGTCGGCCTTCTGGGACTTGCGGATATCACGGCAGGTCTTGCAGCGAATCGGCTCGCTGAAACCACGTGACTGGAAGAACTCTTGCTCACCAGCGGTGAACGTAAAGCTCTGTCCGCAATCCTTGCAGGTTAGCTCCTTATCCTGGGCCACTTGCTTACCCCCTTAAATACTTTACTTAACTTCACTTCTGTGGAACAATGGACCATTGAACGGGGGTCGCTAGTGCACCCAAGGGTTCTACTTACCTTTTGCCGATTCTTTCAGTCCGGTTCGGGGCTAATCGACCAATTACCTCCGAACTTCAGAAGCCAATCCCATTATACCTTACGTTATGCTCTTTCAAAAGTAAAATGATGCATTCCTGAAAAAAAAGCTCTGGAGGTGCGTCTAATAGATATGGTGAATCACTAATTTAGGGAATAAATTGCCTGGGGGTAGCTCTGGCACGTCGAAAGCGACGTCCCCCTGTTAGGGAAAGGGTATGTCTGACGAGATAACGGATGTCGAGCGCGGAGTTGCTGCGTTCAAACAAGGAGACTTCGAGCGCGCCATACCTATGCTCGAGGATGCTTCAAGAAAGTATCCTGAGAGCTATGATGCGTTTGTGTATCTGGGCGCGGGTTATGCGCAGCAGGGACGCCACAACGCAGCTATTGGCGCGTTTAAGCGCGCATCTGAGATAAAGCCTGATTCACCGAGGATCCACTACAACCTCGGTCAAGCCTATGAAGCGGCTGGTGTTCCCAGGGAAGCGTGGTTCGAGTATAAGAAAGCCCTGGAGATCGACCCCAAATACGGCCTGGCAAGAGGCGCCCTGATCTCGCTAACCCAGCGCCTGCCCAAGCTTTTAGCCCCTGGTATAGAAGTGGCTGCCTGATACAGCTTTTTTTAGCTATCAGCTGCCAGCTATTCCCTTCTTCCTCACATTTTTTGCCGGAATCATGTTCAATGGCACGATTCCTGCAGAGGTAGTTGTTTAGATAGACAGACCAGTGTTGTCGAGTGGCATAAGATCGTCTTGAAGAGAGATGATCGACAGGTTTGATCGGCCGGGCGCTTGCTCCAGCATCCGGCAGTCGAGAGCCCGCACCAACGGGCCGCTCACTCCAAAGGCGGGTAAACTGCCACAACACTGGGAACGCCCCGGGTAGGGCATCCTCTGTACCGCCCGGGGCGAGTAATTACCTCGCTGAACGGTTCCCAGGGCTTCAAGAGGACGGCCCCGCTCTGGCCTGCGGGGCCGTGTCGGAAAGAAAGGAGAGAAAGGGATTTGCTACTACTCTCATTGACGAATGTACCCCTCCCCATGTTCCACTAAACCTTCTATCACAAGCGCACCACTAATTTTCTGTGACACGATAGCTTACTACAACCCGAATAAGACTATTCCGCACTTGTCCATGTCAAAAAGCTTGAACGCAGTATTACCTATCGAGAACCTGAAAATCTCTCGAGCATGTGGTCAGCCACTCAACTCCGCTTTCTCTGATTACTACCGTATCCTCGATTCCCACAACGCCGATCTCCGGCAGAGCGACTTTCGGTTCGATCGCAATTACCATTCCCGCCGCAAGCCTGTCCTTCATCTGCGGCGCGAGATAAGGCGGTTCATCGAGCTCGAGCCCGACTCCATGCCCCACGAACTTCACCTTCTCAGTGCCAAGCCCCATAAATTCTTTGATGTAACCTGCATCGTCTGCAAGCGCTGCAGCCTCGTTGTAGACATCTTCCCATACCGCGCCCGGCTTCAGCATCGCAACGATTATATCCTCTATCCTGACCATCGCATCATAAGCCCGCATCACTTCATGCGAAGGCTCACCCCACGAAAACATCCTCGTCTGATCGATGATGTAACCTTCGAGGTTGAACGCGTAATCAAGTATTACAGGAACTCCCCTTTCGACGGGCTCGCTGCCTGCTCCGTAGGGAGAGCCTGAAGATGCGCCCGTTCCCGCGCAGATACCGTCGAATTTAGTTCCCGCAAGGCTGTTTGTGCCCGATGAACAGACCCCAAACCCCGCCATCTCTATGCACTCGCGCCTGATACGCATAAAAGCGCCATGGCCGTGGAGCCTGAAATAATTCTCAATCGCGGCGCTGAGTTCGATCTCCGTCATCCCCGGCTTAAAGCATGCCTTCACGATATCCGGCACGCGAGCCATAATTTCACCCGCTCTCACCTGTATCGCAATCTCCGCCTCCGATTTTACCGCCCTAAGCATCCGTATATCCCACGATATATCGACCATCTCCACGCCGCCGAAGAGCTTATGCAACCGCGCGACCGTCGCGTATGCGGTGGTATCGAGCGTATACCCGACACGCTCCGCATCACCAAAACCATGACGGCTGATAATCTCCGTAAGGTCTTTACCGCCGTGGAAGACTTCCAGCGTGATCTCAGGCGCCTCGTCTCTGATCCGGGTGATCGATTTCCTCGCAAGCATAACAGGCTCACCTGATGCGGGGATGAGCAGATAAAGAGGCTGAACTGAGCCGGTGTAATAATAGACATCGGAGTTCTGGTTGAGGACCGCGAGGCCGATTCCAGCCTGCTCGAGGCGCTGCTTTAATTTTCTGATTCGTCCGGCAAGTTCTTTCTGTGTAAAAGGCAAGGGTGTCCTCCATGAGTGTTATCTACGGCGAGATCGTGGTGTATACGGCGGAAGCCCGAGGATCGAATGCAGTATTATGAGTGCGCCTTCCTTATCCGGTATTCTTCCACGGGTAGCCGAGTCCATATCAGTTTGCGCAAACGCCGGAACAGCCGAGCCAACACACGACGGACACCCGCTTTCACACGGGCATTTACTCACCACTTCGTATACAGCCTGTATCAGCTCTTCCATCGCATCCGCGCACCGCTGTGCGTATCCCATTCCGCCCGGATATCGATCGTATAAGAAAAGCGCGTCCTTCTTGAGGTTCGATGAATCGACTACCACTCCGATATCCTGCACATCGCACATCACATAAAGCGGCGCGCATTCCACCAGCGCATTCGCTACCCCGATAAGGCCTTCCGCGAAAACTCTTCCGCTTTCGCTTACCGCTTTCACTGCCGATTCAGGTGGTACAAGCCATAAACTCACGGTTTCCAGCGATTGCGGAGGCATTTCGAGCTGCTCATAGCCAAGGCTGTCGCGCGAGTGGAATTTGATCTTCTTGAACATCGGAATCGTGGTCGTAACAGTCACATCGCCAAACCCAATCGTGCAATTGCGCCACGGATTCTCTTCCTCGGTCTCATCGATCCTGATCTTACTCGTCTGTATTGACTGCGTATAATAATCGAGGTCGCGCCTGCTGACGAAAGCGATCTTCTTGTCAAAGTCCAATAGTTCGACAAAATACGTATTCGCCCCATGCAGATATACCGCGTGCGTGTGCAACTGCGCGAGCGCGCTCACCTCATCCATCGTCCCAATAACCCGATTCCCCTGCGATGCATCCTGGATCGTATACACAGGCCCGCTGATGTTGCGCAGGTTCACCTCTCCCGCGGGATACTCGTTCGATGCCCAATACCACCGATTATCGATATGCTTTACCGATCCGCCATCTTCGAGCATTTCCAGCATCGGCATGGAGTATTCCCCAAACGTCTCTGCCTCCGCATCCGTCAGCGCGAGCTCGTATGTCGCGCTTTTCAGGTGCCCGATAGCGATGTGTGGATTATCCGGATCGACTACCGCCTGCTCCGGGCTCTGCTGGAAAAGATATCCGCTGTTCGCCATCAAATACTGGTCGATAGGGGAGTTATCGGCAATAAGAAACACTACCGACTCATCGCCTTTGCGCCCCGCGCGGCCGGCCTGCTGCCAAGTGCTTGCTATCGTGCCCGGATATCCGACTATAATCGCCGCATCCAGGCTACCTATATCGATGCCTAACTCCAGCGCATTGGTGCTCGCCACCCCTAGCAGCTCTCCGCTCGCCAGTTTTTGCTCTATCTCTCGCCTTTCCTCCGGCAGATACCCCCCGCGATACGCCTGTACGCTCCGCGCGAGCCTTGGTGATATCGCTCCAAGGATTTCCTTCGCATGGTGCAGTATCAGCTCCGCCATCAATCTGGTGCGCACGAACGCAATCGTCTGCACCTGGTCCTTTACGAGCGATGTCATCAGCTCTACCGCTTCCCAAAGCGGACTGCGCCTTTCACCACCTGTGTCGAACGTCGCTCCGGCTATTCGGTGATCCGCGAGCACAGGCGGGTTCCAATACACGAACTTCTTCGATCCGCGCGGGCTGCCGTCGTTATCCACCAGCGCCATTTCAACGCCGGTAATTCCCTCCGCATGAGCTCTCGGGTTCGCAATCGTAGCCGAGCAGCATATAAACAGCGGCGACGATCCATAATGTGCGCAGATCCTTTTCAGCCGCCTTATCACATTTGCGAGGTGCGAGCCGAACACTCCCCGGTATGAATGGACCTCATCCAGCACCACATATTTCAAGTTCGCGAAGAACCTGTTCCAGCGCGCGTGCTGCGGGAGTATTCCCTGGTGAAGCATATCCGGGTTTGTGAGGATCACCGAGCCCTTGTCCCGGAGCTTGCGCCGCTCGGTCGCGGGTGTGTCGCCATCATAAGCTCCGGCTAGAAATTTAATTTCTTTACTTACTTCGCCGAACTTATTAAGCGACCTGAGCTGATCCTGCGCGAGCGCTTTAGTGGGGTAGATGAACAGCGCCGTGGAGAGCACATCTTTGAGTATCGCATCGACTACGGGGATGTTATAGCACAGCGTTTTGCCGCTCGCGGTCCCCGTAACGATCACCACGCTGCGATTATCGCAAATCGCATTGATCGCGCCGGCCTGGTGGCTATAAAGCCGCTCGATGCCCATCGAATGAATCGCTGAGAGCACCCGTTCATCGATCGCGCCTTCGGTGAGATCACCATAGACCGCCGGTCTCTCAGGGAGATCCTGAACGTGCGCTACCTGCCCTTGATAAGTCTGCTGAGTGGCCAGAGATGAGAGAAAAGCCTGAATATCCATCAATCAGATGTTCGACGCAGGAGCAGCTTTAACCTTCGCTATCACTCATCAAATCAACCTGAGCAGCATCATACCAAGCACATCACCCAGATTATTCGCCGCCGCGTTAGTGTCTTTACGGAGCTTCCACAGGGTTTTCCAAATGCCTGGCCGCAGGATCACGTAAGCAAATCGTTCAATCCAGCGGGTAAGCGCCGCAAGTTCAGCGACCTCGACCGGCAGGCTCTGGTCTGCGACATCGCTCACACCTCTTATCGCGATGAAGGGTACGCCTTGTTTGCTGCAAATCTCCGCAGCTGCGTAAGATTCCATATCCAGCGCGGCAGCGCCGGTCCGCCTGTAAATTTCTTCTTTTTCCTCGGAATCGAGCACGATATGATCGATAGTCAGCAGGTCGGAGCGCCAGATACTGTAACCGAGCTGTCCGCTCGGTGGAACCGCTCCAATCATGGATGCGCTGCACTCGATAGGCTCAGTATCGGTATTTTCCATCATTACCCTGTGCGCTACGACCACATCTCCTACCCTTGCCTGCGAATCGAGCGCAGCCGCGAATCCTGCCGCCACCACCCACTGCGCGCCTTTGGATATGAGCTGCTGTGCAGCCAGGGCACAGCGCTCGCGGCCGATTCCACTTACAATCGCCGCCACGTTAACATTTCCCACAAGCCACGTACAACTGAGGCCATCGGAACTGTAATCGACAGGTGAATTCACCAGCACCTGCGCGAGCCCGTGTCTTTCCGCCTCAAGCGCGAATATAATCCCGATTGTCCCGTATGGCTGTAGATCAAACACTAATACGGCCTCCGATAGTTCTTAAACCTCTTAATGAAGCATACCTGCATATATGGGTAATACCCAAATGGAGGGCAAGAGGATGGGTAAGCGAGAATTAATGGACGAACTTGAGGCATCGTCACGAGAAATACACACGCAGGTCTGTGATCCGGATACGAATCTTGTATGGGGCGAGGGCGATGTCGATTCACAGCTGGTATTGGTCGGCGAAGCGCCTGGGGAGCAGGAAGACAAGCGCATCCACCCGTTCGTAGGCGCGGCGGGGGAGATTCTAACATCGGAACTCGCAATGGCGGGTTTGCCGCGCGAGCATGTGTATGTTACAAATGTCGTTAAATGCCGTCCCACGACACTGGATCGTGGTCGAAGAGCTAATCGACCGCCCACAACAACCGAATCCTCCGCCTGGCGAGATGCGCTGCTTCGTGAGCTTGAAATTATCTCGCCTCGCGTCATTTTGTGCCTTGGAGCGGTGGCTGCATCCGCGCTGATCCACCCCGATTTTAAAATGAAAGCAGAGCGGGGGAAGTGGTTCGACGGCCCTCTCGGTACGAAAATAATGGCGACCTATCACCCCGCCTATCTCCTTCGCGCCCGTCAATACGGTAACCGCGAGGCCCTCCTTCAATTCAGAACCGATCTGACCGAGGTCACAAAAGAATTGCAGCGCCTCGGAAAGGGAGACGCTGCAATATAATCGTCCGATGGCTCGTTTGCCACCCAACTTCTATTTAAAGCTCGGAATAATAATACCGCGCATAATGATGTTCTGCGCGAAGATAAACACGAGCAGCGTCGGTATAGCCGCAATCGTAAGCGCCGCCATGGTAACGTATTGCGGCGCCGTTGCCTGCAGTTGATACAGCCACACCATCAACGTCCACATCTTCGGGTTCTGACACACCAGCATAGCGTAGATAAACGCGCCGTAAGCGCCCGTAAACGACTGCAGTGCGATTACCGCAAAGATCGGCTTGCTCATCGGAACGGTTATCTTGCGGAACATAATGAGCTCGCTCGCGCCGTCGATGATCCCGGCTTCATAAAGCTCCTTTGGTAAGCTGTCGAAGAAGCCCTTTAGCAGGAAGATCGCGTAGCCGTTCGCCATACCCGGTAGAATCAGCGCCCAATACGTATTCAGCAGGTGGAACTGCTTCAGGAGCAGGAAGCTCGGTATCATAGCGACTTCCGCCGGGAACGCCATAGTCGCCAGCAGGAATAGCAGCACCTTATACGCGTAAGGCAGGTTATACCTCGAAAGCGCATAAGCGCACATCGGGTTCACGATCAGGTTGACGCAGATAACCGCCACGACAAACACAAACGTATTGAACACCGCTCGCCCGTGTACGAATATATAGCCAAACACCATCGCGTAGTTGCGGCCCATGAAATCTTTGCGCAGCTCGCCGACATGCGTAGCTACCCTGTACCAATCCGCCTCGTAGATAGGAGGAATGACTTCCGCGAATGATGCATACTTCGTCCCGAACGCCTTATTCATTGCGTCCACGGAGCCGAATTTCTTCTCCAGATGCTCTCGGTAGAGGTTTTCGGCATTCGCTGGGATTACCTGGGTAAGAGGAACTCGTTTCGCAATGAAATCCATCCAATCGACGAGCGGGCTCCCCGCCGTCGGCATCTCTTTCGGTAGCGTAATCTCTCCAAATGACGCATATTTTGCATCGTACCGGACATTAAGGCTCGCGATATTGCCCGCATATCGGTCCTGCAGGAACTGCCTGTAAGCAGCCACCGCTTCGGGAGCGATGCGCATATAGCGGAACGGCAGCATTGTCCGAACGTAAATTTCCCAATCCTTCGCCTGCCCTGGCTGGCTCGGAACGGATGCGGCAAGGTGAGCTTGCTGGAAGCTCTTATAACTGGTTCCCCAGCTCTTGTTGAGATCGGCTATATTGCTGTTGTATACCGTATCGCGCAGATACGCCTGGAAACCGGGATCGATCATTATCGGCCGCAGGTAATAAGCGGGAAGCGATTCCTTGAACTTCAGCCATTCCTGCATTTTAAGCGAATTATCCGGTTCCCACTCGCGCATCTTGAAGCGCTCGAAAGGCGTTGTGACCGAATCGAATGTCTCGTTCTCTTCCAGATAAGCCTTGTTCAGCTTGCTGATATCTTCGTTGAAGCGCTTCCGGCAGAACCCCCTGTAAGCATCTTTAAGCTTACTCGGAGCCATTCCGAAGCCTTCGAAGCCGGCCTGCTTGTAATCCATGGGCAGGCCTTTTACGAAGTTTTCCCAATCACCAGCCAGCGCTGTTACCTGCTTCGAAGAGACATCGACCTTCGGCGGCACGATGTTTTCGGTCTTGGCGAAATCAGTCCCATAAAGCTGATTTATAAGCTCGATATCGCCCGCATATCGGTCCTCGGCATACTTCGGAAAGAGCGCCTTGGTGTTGTATACATACTTTGGAATGATCGAGTAAGTATTTACATCGGCGCCGCTGGTCATCGATGAACCCAGCATAAGCAAGAACGGGTAAACCATCGTTACCGCGCCCGCCGTGAGCACTATATACAGAAGCGCGATCACCGCGCGCATCTTGAAAGATTTTCTACCGACCTTTGGGATTATAGCCATCTCTAATTACCTGCCCCCGCCGAGAACTTCAGGTCCTTGAGGATCCTGAGCTGATACATCGTAAATCCGATGAGCATTGCGCCCATCACCCACGCTTCGGCGGTTGCAAAGCCGAACTTAAGATACATAAACGCGTTATACCAGATGTCGAGCCCGATCACATGGGTCGCATAATTCGGCCCACCTCCGGTCATAACGAACACGTTCTCCATCGCCTTAAACGCACCGATGAACGCGCCGACGAGGTTGATAATAATCAACGGCTTGAGCATCGGCAGGACAATATGCCTTATCTTCACCCATATTCCCGCGCCGTCCACATCGGCAGCTTCGTACATATCCTCGGGAATGCTCTTCAGCGCCGCGAGGTAAATAATACTCCCAGGCCCAGCCCCTGCCCATATCATGGGCACGATAATGCATATCATAGCTGTCTTGGAGTTCATTAACCACTGCACCGGCTGGCTGAGTGGGATATGCAGCCATTGAATGAGAATCGTGTTAAACAACCCCTGCGGGCTCGGATCGTAGAACCATCTCCACAGGAACATGATTACCAGTCCGCTCGTAATCGCGGGCAGGTAATAAAGTGTTCGATAGAGCATCTTGCCCCTGGGCACTTCAGCAAGCATAAGCGCGAGGAATATCGGCACGAAGAACCCGACTCCCAGCGATATCACAACGTAGATAAAGCTGTTCAACAGGCCCTTCCAGAACGTATCTTGTCCCAGGACCCGCACGAAGTTATCGAGCCCAATAAACGCGCTTCCGCCCAGGATCTTATAATCCTGGAAAGCCATCACCATACCGCGCAGCAGCGGGTAATATGCCCAAACCGCGATGCTCAGCACCGCGGGCAGCATAAATATCCATGCAAGCACCTGTATATTCAACCCGCGTCTTGCCGCTATTCTCGAATCAGCCGATTCAGCAGCCTGAGCCTGCGCAACGAGCCTTACCTGCCTGAAAGTTCCGCCGGCTATCGCTACGAGCATCAAAAGTACTATAACCCATGCCGCCGCTCGTCTCTTCTTCATAACATCGGGTGGAACGTTCCCGAGCATCTTCGCATTAACGCGGGCTGCGCATATATCCAGCAGCTTCTTCGGGTCGGCTTTCGGATTCTGATAGATAGCCTGCATCGGGGTGTCCATCTCGATGTAGATCATTTCGCACCCCGGTCCGTTCGGCTCAGGTCTTCCGTATTTGAACGAAGCCACGTTCGCATCGAGCCATGACTTCGGTATCTCGTTCGTATATTCTTTATAGCCGTATTTAATAAGCTTATCCGGGCTTACATACTTCCACAATCCGCTCTCGACATAGCTCTGGGTTCGTATCTTGTCGGCCTCGGGCCCTGTGGTAAATTTGATATACTCCCAAGCTGCGCGGCGCACTCGCGGATCTTTGATCTGGGTGCTCATTCCCCACATACCGGCGTTGATCTCATTCGCTTTGATACCGGTGGGACCGGCGGGCAGAGGAGCGACGCCCAGCAAGCTCGGGTTTATGTCGGATTGCGCGGTAATCATGTTATAGGAGTAAGAGAACCACATCGCAATCTTACCGAGCTTAAGGTCCTGCGCGCTGTTGTTCGTCACTTCCGCGACTCCGTAATAAGTCTTGCCCTTATATGTCCATGGATCGCGGGTAAGCTTCTTGTAGAACGCCAGCGCCTTAGCGCCGCCGGGGCTGTTGAAGACCGCGCGATATTCCCCGGCTGAATCCTTCGCAATTACATCTCCACCAGCCTGCCAGATAAAGTCGGTAAGGTACCACGATCCGGCGCTCTGCGGGAAGTAGAACCCCCACTGGCCCTTGTCGGGCTTTGTGAGCTTTTTGCAATACTCATAGAATTCGTCCCAGTTCCGCGGCGGTCTGTTGGGATCGAGTCCGGCGTCTCTAAAGAGGTCCTTGCGGTAATAGAGCGCCATCGCGCATTGGAAGTAGGGTACGCAATAGACGTGGCCATCAATGGTGATGACCTTTCGTATCTGCGGATGGATCCGGTTGAGTACTTCCGGGTCTTTCTTTATGAACTCATCGAGCGGATACAGGAAGTTCTGCTCTTTGAACGTGTGAAGCTTGCGGAAGTTCACATAGAAAACATCCGGCGCGCTTCCACCTGCCATTTGCAGCAGAAAGCTCGATTCTGAAGACGGACCCTGGATAGTAAGCCCTGTGGTTGTGACGACCTCGATCTCCGGGTGTTGCTTCTGGAACGCCTCGAAAACCGCCCTGTTAGCCCTGGCTTCCGGAGTCACTTCGTCCTTACGAGGAACTCCCCATCCTCCAAGCTTTAGAATGATCTTGCCTTTATCGCCTGACGAGTTGTCAGCCTGTGTGCGTGCAGGTGTTATAACACAGTAAGCGACAAGAAACGCAAGAAAAGCAGCGAAGATAACGAATCGATGTGTAGAAATTGTTTTCTGGTTCAAGTCTTTCACCCAAGCCCCCCTATGATTAAAGTATAGTGTCGGCTGAGCTCGAAGTCAACTATGCATGAGCCAGGCACAGTGGACGTTGGCCCATTCAACCATTACCAGAGGGTTTTGGGTTCAACTTCTACACGGATTCGGATGGTCAGCAAGCCTTGCGTTTGAAAGAAGCGAGTATATCGAGGATGCTCCAATACCTTCTCTCGGGTAGATCCTCAATCGCATCGAGGATAAGGTCAGGGGCTTCATTGTCCTCGGCACAGCGCAATAGTTCAAGGCGAGAGCAGGGGAAGATGATATCATCCAGATAGGCCCCTAGCTGTGCTGTTGTTCTAAGACTAGCGTAAGTCGCCATCTTGATTCCTCCCTTCGTGTAGGTATATACGGGGTTGTCCGAGCAAGTATGAGAAATAAATACCCAACATTAGGGTGGTTTACAACATCGTATTGCCAGTTATTATCAAAGAATTGCCATACCTTGCTAACCAGCTATTAATTCGTCTCGTATACGCCGCCACGTCAACTGAGTAAACTCGCCAGTCACGTCTCTTTGACGCAGCACGCAGTATTTCGTTCCGAGGATGCGTAGTAATGCTTTAATGCAGAACTCAAAACAAGTCTATGCGAGGTGTATTGGGGGCAGTGGCGGAGATCAGACATTGCGCGGCTTAAGGAGGCGCATGCTGTTCGCAATTACCAGCAGCGCGCTCCCCTCATGCCCGAGCACCCCTGTGGAAAGAGTTACATATCGCAGCAGAGCGCCGCTTACGAGGATAATGACCGCAATAAGAGCAAAAGAGACATTTTGTCGAATAACGCGCCGCGCCCGCCGGCTGAGGTCTACCGCGTAAGGCAACATTGCTATGTCATCCGCCATCAGCGCCACATCGGCAGCCTCGATCGCGGTGGGACTTCCCGCGCCGCCCATCGCTATTCCGACATTTGCAGCCGCCAGAGCGGGAGCATCGTTGATCCCATCACCGATCATCGCCACGCTGTTTCTTCCGGCGCTTAGCTCCCTGATTTTTGCAAGCTTGTCTTCAGGCAGCAACTCGGCATGCTCCTCATCGATACCTAACTGCTTCGCTATAGCTCTGCCTGTCTGAGCGGTATCGCCCGTAAGCATCACGGTCCTGCGAATGCCGACTGTCTTGAGCCGCCTGATAGCATCGACCGTATTCTCCTTCAAAGTATCGATGGCGCCGATTGCACCCCACAGCGAGCGAGGATCGGCTACATAAACGACCGTGGAACCGTGCGAGAGCAGTTCCGCGATTGCCGTCGTTCCCGGCAGATCGATCCCGAGCTCTTCTATCAACCTGCGGCTTCCCACATATATCGCTTCTCCATCGACAACCGCTCGCGCTCCCTTGCCCGGAAACGCTTCGAAGAAAGAAACATGAGGTTCAGCTACGCCTTCTTCAGTGGCTTTGCGCACGATTGCGTCAGCCAGGGGATGTTCCGACCTGCTCTCCACCGCGGCCGCTGCTGCCAGGACTTCCTCGACGCTGTGAGAATTGAATGGCACGATATCGTGGACCGAAAGCTTGCCCTTTGTAAGCGTGCCGGTCTTATCGAACGCGGCTATCGACACATCTCCTAGCGCTTCGAGATGCGCTCCGCCTTTGATGAGTATTCCCGACTTTGCCGCATTGCCGATAGCGGCGACGATGGCGACCGGGGTCGATATCACCAGCGCGCATGGGCACGATACCACCAAAAGCGTCAAGGCCCTTTCTATCCACTGATGATATGGTCCGCCGAAAAGGAATGGTCCACCGGCGCCGATGATGACCGCGAGAGCTATAACCACCGGAGTGTAATATCGTCCGAAAGTTTCGCTGAACCGCTGCGACAGTGCTTTCTGCGCCTGCGCTTCTTCGACCATGTGGACGATCCGCGCGAGTGTGTTATCATCGGTTGTGCTCGTGGTCCTTACTTCGAGCGCGCCTCTGCCGTTTATCGAGCCTGCGTAAATCGCGCTGCCTTTGAACTTATCCCTGGGCGCGGATTCACCCGTGATCGGCGCTTCATTGACGGTCGATTCGCCATCTACAACCGTTCCATCAACCGGCACCTTCTCGCCCGGCTTGATCAGCACGATCTCGCCGATTTCTATGTCTTCCAGCGCAACGGTTTCTATTCGCCCGTTACGGCGGACCGAAGCTGAAGTCGGTACGGCCTCTATCAACGATTTGATCGATTTTCGTGTCTTATCGACCGTGTACGCTTCTAAGGTCGATCCCAGCGAGAACAGGAACATAACCGCCGCGGCTTCGGAATAGTCGCGCAGGGCTATCGCTCCGATCGCTGCCGCGGTCATGAGGAAGTTCGTATCGAGAGCTAAGCCTCGAAGACTTAAAAATCCTGTCCTTGCGGCGAAAATACCACCGCATACGGCTGATGCGATGAAAAACGCGGAGAACAGGGTGGGGCTTGCGCCCAGCGCCCATGCGATTCCGCCGGCGCCGAGCAGCAGACCTGAGATAAAAGTGAGGACAAGACGAGCGCTTCTTGGTGCCCGTCCTTTAGCGCGAGGTTCTTCCACCGCGCCGGTGATCTCATAATCGTATCCGAAATCCCTGACACGCTTGAGGATCGCTTTAAGCTCGATTTTTTGCGGCTCGAACTCCACAATGAGCACGGAGGTAGCATAATTGAGAGTTGCCCACGCTACTCCAGCCAGCCGCTTGACAGCCGTCTCCAGCTTCATTGCGCAATCCGGGCAATCCAGACCAATAACCTGAATCGATTTATGTTTGAAGCGCTCGGCTACAGTAACTCCAAGCAGCCGAGCGCGTTCTTTAATCTCTTCGAATGTGAGGAGATCTTTGTCGTAAGATAACTCTATGATCCGATGGCTGGCATCTATGGTTACGCCGTGCATTCCATCCATACCCGTCAAGGTTTCACGCAGACGGTCGATGCACTGCTCGCAGTCCTCAAAATAGTCCGGCCAGATGACCGGAATATCAAGTTTATCTGTTTCCATAGATTATCTAAATAAGATCCAGCCCAAAAAGCGCTGCCGCGTTATCATACAGAATGGCAGCCTGTTCCATGGGAGTTAATTCAGCCTCTTCGTAGAACCCGATATCGAACGCGGGATCGAACAGACCCGAATCGGTTCCGAACAGCACCCGTTTGAATCCCACTCGATCGATAGTCTTCCTGATTCTTCCCGGTTCGACATTGCTGTTGCAGAACTCTGTATAAGTATTCGCCGTATTGTTGATCACATCCGCGGCTTCTTTCCACGCATCTGCGCCACCATGACCCATAATAAATGGCTGCTCAGGGAATTCCTTCGCGAGCTTCATTACCTTCGTAGGCTCTCCGGGTCCCCATGTGTGGATGAGGAACGGCGCCTTCCTGTGCGCGAATCCTGCTACGAGCTTGCGCGTGGCTTCGCTATCGATCGATATGCCTGCATACGACGGATGGAATTTCACACCTACAAATTGCGGCATCTCGATATATCGCTCTATCTCTTCGAGTGATTTTTCGGGATAATTGGGATTCACTGTGACATATCCATATAAATTATCGCAGGTCTGAACATCATGGGCAAGCTCTGCGTTCCCCTCTACGAAGTCGTTCACAATTGCCTTGGTGCTCGATAACATAGTCGCTGCGATTCCACGACGCCGCATAAGATCGACAATACACGCTCCGTCCGCGTCCACCATCGGGAACGGCCATGGCCCGGTGTGCCCGTGAACATCGATAATCGACCTGGAGAATCTCCTGGTCGCGTATACCTTATCATCGACCACTTCCGATAGAGTCCGATTGAGCCTGGCAGCCTGGCTGTTGATCAACCGTTTAATATTACCGCTGAGAATCG
>Ga0123519_10002512_pt1 | contig 30925 bp, 25 predicted proteins | sample YelNatPaOPRAMG02_FD_87396 | JGI IMG/M metagenome (GOLD analysis project Ga0123519, IMG submission 87396) | Hot spring microbial communities from Yellowstone National Park - Yellowstone National Park OP-RAMG-02 (version 2) | ecosystem: Environmental > Aquatic > Thermal springs > Hot (42-90C) ... | reverse complement strand
TCTGTCGTAATGCCCTTGCGGGCATTCGTTGTTTTCAGAGGTTGTGGCGGCCCGGCCGGCGGAGCTCGCCGGCCGGGCCGGTGGGAGTCGTAATGCCCTTGCGGGCATTCGTTGTTTTCAGAGTATGACTTGGCTAAGGGCGAATCCATCTACCTTCAGTAGAAAGGTCGTAATGCCCTTGCGGGCATTCGTTGTTTTCAGAGCGGGATGTGGAGTTCCTCACTCTCTCGCTGAAGGCGGCGGTCGTCGTAATGCCCTTGCGGGCATTCGTTGTTTTCAGAGGGGGCGGACAACCGCCGGCACAGCGACCGTCCTGGACGCGTCGTAATGCCCTTGCGGGCATTCGTTGTTTTCAGAGGGTGCTCAATGCTTAGGTTCGTGGGTTGATGGCGAAACAGTGTGTCGTAATGCCCTTGCGGGCATTCGTTGTTTTCAGAGTATGCTCAACTCCCTCTATGGCAAGTTCGGCCAGTCCATGTCGTAATGCCCTTGCGGGCATTCGTTGTTTTCAGAGGGGGCTGGCGGCGGAGGAGTACGGGGCACGCTTTTTCTCGAAGTCGTAATGCCCTTGCGGGCATTCGTTGTTTTCAGAGATGACGGCTTTGGTGCTGAAGGACATCACTGGCCAGCGGTACCGCATGGGTCGTAATGCCCTTGCGGGCATTCGTTGTTTTCAGAGAGTACTTTTCTCGTGGGGAAAAACTGGCCAGTTTCGCTCCCCATGGCACTTCTTGTGGGGAACAAATCGCATTTTTCTCCCCACTATATCCTCTGCAGATACATCCACGCCCTATGCGCTCGATTTTTGCGCGCACCCCCCTCCGGACCCCCATTTCGCGACATGGTTTTTTAAACTTTCTGAGGGGGTCCGCGCAAAATTGAAAATCTCAATTGTTAAGGTGCCCCAACTGTTCCTTATTATACCACATCCCGCCGGCGTGTCAACCCGCCCTCTTTCTCCATCTGCGCGCGCAGTTCCTCCCCCAGGGCGAAGCCGCGCGCCAGGGCGGCGGCGTTGCGCTCACGCCCGCGCTCCGGCAGGGCCTCCTGCAGGCCGGCCAGGTCGATGACCCCGGTCAGCGCCGCCACCGCGCCCAGCATCACCATGTTGGCGATGTGCGGCGTCCCCAGCTCCTGGGCGCTCTGAAAGGCCGGCACCGGGAACTGGCGCGCCGGCACATCGGCGGCCGGCCGGACAGTGCCCGGGTCGTAGAGGATGATGCCCTCCGCCGGCACCTGTCCCCGCACGCGGTCATATCCCTCCTGCGAGAGGGCGGCCAGGAGATCGGGCGCCAGCACGCGCGGGTAGACGATAGGCTCGTCGGAGATGATGACCTCGGCGCGGGTGAAGGTGCCGCGTACTTCCGGGCCGTAGGAGGAGGCGCTGGCGGCCTGTTTGCCGCGCGCCGCACAGGCCCGCCCCAGCAGGGTGCTGAGGAAGCGCATGCCCTGGCCTCCCTGGCCGGCGACGACGATGTTCCAGGTGCTCATGGCCAGCCCTCCTCGCCGCGCCATTCGCCGATGAGGATCTTGCCGGCGCGTTCCTCTGGGGAAAGGGCGGCGGCTTTCTCCCGCTCGATGCACTGCCGGCGGAGCCATTCCAGCATGCGCCAGGGGATGCTCTGAGAGGCTTCCCCGGCGGGCAGGAGCGCTTCATTGATGCGCCCGAAGTGGGTCGGGCAAATGGAGAGCACTTCCACGAAGGCGAAGCCCGGCTCCCGCAGGGCATGCTCGATGCCGCGGGCGAGCTGGCGCGGCAGGGAGACCGGCCAGCGGGCGGCGAAGGGGGCGCCGGCGCCCAGCACCAGCCGCACCAGATCAAAGGGTGGGTCAGGGTTGCCGGCCGGCGTGGTGGCGGTGCGGGCATGTCGGGGGGTGGTGGCGGAGACCTGGCCGCCGGTCATGCCGAAGAGCCAGTTGTTCAGGCAGAAGACCTTGATGGAGGTCTGCCGGCGGGCGGCATGGATGAGGTGGTTGCCGCCGATGGTGGCCAGGTCCCCATCGCCGCTGATGACGATCACGTTCAGGTCGGGGCGTGCCCGCTGGACGCCGGCGGCGAAAGCCACGGCCCGGCCGTGGGTGACGTGCAGGGTGTCGGCCAGGAAATGGGGCGAGGGCACCCAGGCGCCGCATCCGATGCCCGAGACGAAGACCGTGCGGTCGAAATCCAGCGGCAGGACAGCCGCCGCCCGCAGGAAGGCGTTCATGAAGATGCCGTGGCCGCACCCCGGGCAGAAGGCGGTGGATTGGCGCAGATAGGCCTGGCGCAGGAGCGAGGCGAGCGGATACGCGGAGGTGGCGGTCATGGTTACCAATTGCCCTCCAGCAGATATGCTAGGATGCGGCGGGGGTCCATGGGTTCGCCGGCCACCTGGATGAGGGAGGTGACGGGGACGCCGGCGGCGCGGCGCACCTCGCCGGCAAGCTGTCCCAGGTTCATCTCCGGCACGATGATCTCCCGCCGGCCGCCACAGCGGGAAGCGACGACCTCATCGGGGAAGGGCCAGAGGCTTTTCAGCCGCAGGAGGCCGACCGTGCGGCCCTGCCGGCGGGCCTGCTGTACGGCCCACAGGGCACTGCGCGCCGCCGAACCGCAGGCCACCAGCACGCGCTCGGCATCCTCCAGGAAGTGCTCTTCCCAATCGTCAATCTCGTCCTGGTGCCGGCGGATTTTGGCGGAGAGCCGGCGCATCAGCCTGTCCTGGACGGCGGCATCGGTGGTGCGGCGGTAGCCGCGGCCGTCGTGGGTGGAGCCGGTGACCAGGAGGTAGGCGCCCTCGCCGAAGGCCGGCATGGGCGGGACGCCGTCCGGTTCGGGGGTGTCGAAGGGCATGTCCTGGGGCCAGCGCAGGCGCTCGAAGGTGCGCACGGCCGGCGGGATGGTCACCGTCTCGTACAGATGGCCGACGATTTCATCGGCCAGGAGGAAGACCGGCACGCGGAAGCGCTCGGCCAGGTTAAAGGCGCGGATGGTCAGCTCGTACATTTCCTGGACGGACCAGGGGGCCAGGGCGATGAGGTCCACGCCGCCGTGGGTGCCCCAGCGCGCCTGCATGATGTCGCCCTGGGCCGGCCGGCTGGCCTGGCCGGTGCTGGGGCCGGCGCGCTGGACGTCCACGATGACGCAGGGCGTCTCGGTCATGATGGCGTAGCCGATGTTCTCCAGCATGAGGCTGATGCCCGGGCCGGAGGTGGCGGTCATGGCTTTGAGGCCGCCCCACGCCGCGCCGATGACGGCGGCGATGCTTCCCAGCTCGTCCTCCATTTGCATGAAGTTGCCCCCGAGTTCCGGCAGGCGCTGGGCCATATGCACCATGATTTCGCTGGAGGGGGTGATGGGGTAGCCGGCGTAGAAGCGACAGCCGGCGGCCAGGGCGCCTTCGGCACAGGCCTCGTTGCCCGACATGAAGTAGGTGCCGGGCGGCAGGAGGGCCGGCGATTCCTGCCAGCCACCCATGGGGTTGGGACGGGGCAGGGGGCCGGCGCGCGGCGGTGGAGGTGTGGGGAGGGCGCCGGCGGGAACCACGTCAATGGCCAGCTCGGGACAGAGCTGGTCGCACTGATGACAGCCGATGCACTGTTCGGGGAAGGCCGCCTGCATGGGCACGATGCCCTGCGGCGTGGGGCGGTCGGCCGGCCGGAAGACGCCGGCGGGACAGGTCTGCGCGCATAGGGCGCAGGCCTGTCCCTTGCACAGCGATTCGTCCAGGATGACGCGGTGGGGTTTGGGCATAGGTGCTCCCGGGCCGGCTCAGCTTTCCGTCCAGGTTTCGGGGTCCTAGGCCGGCAGTTCACAGCGGAGCGGCCGGTCCTGCCGGTAACCCAACGCGTACTCGGCCTGAAGGAGCTGATGGATCTCGCGGCTCCCTTCGTAAATGACGGCGCCCTTGGCGTTGCGGAAGAAGCGCTCCACGTCGTACTCGTCGCAGAAGCCGTAGGCGCCGTGGATCTGCACCGCGTCCGAGGCGGAGTCGAAGGCGGCGTCGCAGGCGTACCATTTGGCCAGGCTGGTCTCGCGGGTATTGCGGATGCCCTGGTTTTTGAGCCAGCCGGCGCGCAGGTAGAGGAGCCGGGCGATCTCGTAGCGCTGGGCCATATAGGCGATCATCTGCTGGATGAGCTGATGCCGGCCGATGGGCACGCCGAAGGTCTGGCGCTCGTTGGCATAGCGCACGGAGGCATCGAGGCAGGCGCGTATGAGGCCGGTGGCGCCGGCGGCGACGGTATAGCGGCCCTGGTCCAGGGCGCTCATGGCGATCTTGAAGCCCTCACCCTCCTGGCCCAGCAGGTTTTCGGCCGGCACTGGCACATCGTTCATGGAGATGGAGCCGGTGTTGCCGGCGCGCACGCCCAGCTTGCCGTGGATGGTGTCGGTGGTCAGGCCGGGCCAACCGCGCTCGACGATGAAGGCGGAGATGCCGGAATGATCGCGCCGGCGCTTCTTTTCCATGTCGGTCCAGGCGAAGATCAGGAAGTGGTCGGCCACGTCCGCCAGGGAGATCCAGGTCTTTTCCCCGTTGAGGATGTAATGGTCGCCCTCGCGGCGGGCGGTGGTCTGCAGGTTGACCACGTCACTGCCGGCGTTGGGTTCGGTCAGGCCGAAGGCGCCGATGACGTCCCCCTGGGCGGCCGGCACCAGGTATTTCTGCTTCTGCTCCTCGGTGCCCCACTGGAAGAGGGTGCAGGAGTACAGCCCGACATGCACGCTCATGATGACGCGGGCCGAGGTGTCCACGTATTCCAGCTCCTCGCAGGCCAGGCCGAGGGAGATGTAATCCATGCCGGCGCCGCCGTAGCGCTCCGGGATGCAGATGCCCAGCAGTCCCTGCTCGGCCATCTTGGGGAAGATGCCCGGGTCAAAGGAATGGGTGCGGTCCAGCTCTTTGATGGTAGGGGCGATCTCGCGTGCGGCGAATTCGCGCACGGTCTTTTCGAGCATGCGGTGCTCATCGCTCAATTGAAACTCCATTGTTTCCTCCGGTTCGATAGGTTATTTGTGCAGGCGCTTGCGGAATTCCTCCGTCAGCGCCGGCAGGACCTGGAACAGGTCCCCGACGATGCCGTAGTTGGCGATCTTGAAGATGGGGGCCTCGGGGTCCTTGTTGATGGCCACGATGACGCGGGATGTCTGCATGCCGGCCAGGTGCTGGATAGCGCCGGAGATGCCGCAGGCGATGTAGAGGTCGGGGCGCACGGTGCGGCCGGTCTGCCCCACCTGATGGGCGTAGGGGATCCAGCCGGCGTCCACCGCGGCGCGCGAGGCCCCGACGGCTCCTCCGAGCACCTCGGCCAGCCGGCGGATAGGCTCAAACCCCTCCGGGCCGCCCACGCCGCGTCCGCCGGAGACGATGATGCGGGCATCCGCCAGGTTCACCTGGCCCTCCTCGCGGATGAAGTCCACGACCTTGGTGGCGATGGCCTCCTCGTCAAGATGGGGGTTGACGCGGATGATCTCGCCTTTGCGGGTGTGGTCGGGCGCCGGCATCTCAAAGACGCGGTGGCGGACGGTGGCCATCTGCGGGCGGTGGTTGGGGCAGATGATGGTGGCCATGATGTTGCCGCCGAAGGCCGGGCGCGTCTGGCGGAGGAGGCCGGTCTCCGGGTCAATATCCAGGCCGGTGCAGTCGGCGGTCAGGCCGGTGAAGATCTCGGTGGCGACGGCGCCGGCCAGGTCCCGGCCGCGCGTGGAGGCGCCCAGGATGAATATCTCCGGCTTGTACTGCCGGATGAGGTCCACCAGCACCGCGGCGTACGGCTCCGTGCGGTAGTGCTCCAGCACCGGGTCGTCCACCAGGATGACGCGGTCCGCGCCGTAGGCGATGGCCTGGTGGGCGATATGTTCGACGTGATATCCGAGCACACAGGCGGTCAGGGTCGTTTTGCGCTGGTCGGCCAGCTCGCGCCCCTTGCCGATCATCTCCCAGGAGATACTGCCGGCCTCGCCCCGCAGTTGTTCGACCCAGACCCAGACCCCTTTGTACTGCTCCAGGCCGGCGGCCGGCGCCTCGACCTCCGGCAGGCTGAGCGCGCCCACCGGGCAGACGTCAACGCAGGCGCCGCAGGCGGTGCACTTGTCGTCGACCACCGCCTTGCGTTCCTCGTCCATATGCAGGGCACCGAATGGGCAGGCCGCCACGCAGGCCTCGCACCCGATGCATTCCTCACGATTGATCTGCAGTAGGGCCACGGTTATCCTCCTTCGTAGTCAAACGAGTGAATGCCGCCGGCTCAGATGATTTTCTCTGCCAGGAGCTTCTCGACCAGTTTGGCGGCCTGCTCCTGCACGGTCTCGCCCTGGATGATCTCGGTCTGACCACTGCGAGGCGGCGGCGTGAAGACGCGCACCACCCGGGTGGGGGAGCCGTCCAGCCCGAAATAGGCGGGATTGGCCCCCTCCAGGTCCTTGGCGGTCCAGATCGGATATTCCATGCGGGAGGCGCGGCGGATGCCCTTGAAGGTGGGATAGCGCGGCTGGTTGATGTCCTTGACCACGGTGAGGAGTGCCGGCAGACGGCTTTCGACCACCTCGCGCCCCTCTTCCAGCAGACGTTCGACGCGGATTTCGCCCTTGTCGAAGTCAATGTGCTGGATCTTGCAGACGTAGGTGAGCTGGTTGATCTTCAGTTGGCGGGCGATGCCTGGCCCGACCTGGCCGGTGTCGCCGTCAATGGCCTGCCGGCCGCAGAAGATGATGTCGAAGGGGCCGAGCCGGCGGATGGCCTGCGAGAGGGTGTAGGCGGTGGCCCAGGTGTCGGAGCCGGCGAAGGCGCGGTCCGAGAGCAGGATAGCCTCGTCGCATCCCATGGCCACCGCTTCCTTGAGCACCTCGATGGCCTGGGGTGGTCCCATGCTGATGGCGGTCACCTTCCCGCCGAACTGCTCCTTCAGCCGCAGGGCTTCTTCGATGGCGTAGGTGTCGAAGGGGTTGAGGATGCTGGGGACGCCCTCGCGAATCAGTGTGCCGCGGACGGGGTCAATCTTGACCTCCGTGGTGTCGGGAACCTGTTTGATGCATACGATGGCGTGCAAGGCTTACCTCCTTATTCGTGGTGGGAACGAACGGCCGGCCGTCGCGGCAATTGTACCAGCAGATAGAGGGGGCCGGCAAGTAAAGGCGAAAGGCGGGGTGCCGGAGCAAGATGGAACGGCCTGACATATCCCGGATATCGGGGCGCGGTGTCATACAGACTGGACAGGGAGCCAGGACGGGGGAAACACGCGGTCGGGCCGGCAGAATGATTGGCCCGATGCCGATGCTGACGCTCCGCGATGAGCCAGGCTTCCATGCGTGAACCATGTCCCTCCATTGGGATGTGCCGGCACTGCGGTTGAGAAGACCTACAGGCGGCTGTTTCCATTATACCACAGGTTCGGGCGGGTTTCAACATGGAAAGGCCTCTTGACCCGCTCGTTCAACTATGCTATAATTTTGTCAGGATTGTTCACCTTCAGCGTACACCCGCCCGGGAGAGAAGCGATGGACGAACGAGTGGAAGTTACCCTCAACATCAACGGCGAGGAGTACCAGCTCGAGATCGGCAAACGCTGGACCCTCCTGTACGTACTGCGTGATGTGCTCAACCTGACCGGCACCAAATACGGATGCGGCACGGGGGACTGCGGCGCCTGTAAGGTCCTGATTGATGGGGAGCCGGTCAATTCCTGCACCTATCTGGCCACGCGTGCCCAAGGCAAAGAGGTCATCACGATTGAAGGGCTGTCCAAGGACGGCCGGCTGACCCCGGTCCAGCAGGCCTTCGTCGAGACGGGCGCCATCCAGTGCGGTTTTTGCACCCCCGGCATGGTCATCACCGCCACCGCGCTCCTGCGCCGCAATCCCAACCCCACACGCGAGGAGATCATCGCGGCGCTGGACAACAACTTATGCCGCTGTACCGGTTACGTGAAGATCATCGAGGCCATTGAGCTGGCCGCTCGGCGCATGCGAGGGGAGGCGTAACATGGCAGAGCGACAGTACGAAGAGCTGAAGGAGTTCGAGAAGCAGTTGGAGGCGCGCGGCCTGAAGTACGTCGGCCGGCCCAGACCCAACCGCGAGGCCATCCTCAAAGTCACCGGCAAGGCCGTCTACGTGGATGACCTGCGGCTCCCGAACATGCTGCACGCCAAACTGCTTCTCTCCCCCCACGCCCATGCCCGCATCGTCAGCATCGACACCTCCGAGGCGGAGAAAATCCGCGGCGTGCGCGCCATCGTCCATTACTTCAACAGCCCTCACAACGTCTTTAACAGCGCCATGCGCTTCTACGGGGACAACAGCCCGTTCGATATGCCGGAGACAGAGTATATCTTCGACGAATACGTGCGTTTTGTGGGGGACCGCGTGGCGGCGGTGGCCGCGGATGATCCCTTTATCGCCGAGGAGGCGGTGAAGCGCATTAAGGTGGAGTATGAGCTGTTGCCGGCAGTCTTCGATGTGGATCAAGCCCTGGCGGAAGGCGCTCCCCTCGCCAATCCTCACGGCGTGGACGGCACCAATGTTTGCGGCGGCTGGCTGGCCTACGGCAGTCATTCCGAGGAAGAGGTGCTCAAGGCCATTGACGAGGCCGATTACGTGTTCGAGGACACCTTCGAGCTTTCCAAGGTGCATCACGGGTACCTGGAACCGGTCTGCCATGTCGCCTATTACAGCCCGGACGGCAAGCTCACCATTTGGACCTCGGGGCAGAACGTGTTCTGCTTCCGCAGTGTCATTGCCCAGGCGCTGGGGCTTCCGCACAGCAAGGTGCGCGTCATCAAGATGATCGTGGGGGGTGCTTTCGGCGGCAAGCTGGAGGTCCTGCATGAACCGGTGGTCGGCCTGCTGTCCATGCGCACCGGCCGGCCGGTCAAGCTCCGCCTGACGCGCAAAGAGGTCTTCCTGTCCACCCGCAGCCGGCACAGCGGCAAGGTCACGGTGCGCACCGGCGTGGACAAGGACGGGCGCATCCGCGGCCAGTACATCCGCTCGCTGATGAACACCGGCGCCTACGCCGGCTCTGGCCCCAATACCGTCGGCGCGCAGTCCGGCAAGACCTTCCTGCTCTATGATGCGCCCTACATGTTCTACCGCGGCGCGGCGGTGTACACCAACATCCCGCCGGCCGGCGCCATGCGCGGCTACGGGACGCCGCAGATCATGCTTCCGCGCGAAACCCATATTGACCGCATCTGCCGGGAGATGGGGTGGGACCCGGTCGAATTCCGGCTCAAGAACGTCCTGCGCCCCTTCCAGAACAACTGCCTGGGCCAGAACGTGCACAATGCCCGCATTGCCGACTGCATCCGCGCCGGCATGGAGGCCTTCCGCTGGTACGAGCGCCGGCGGGCGGCCGAGGCCACCCACGGCCAGCGGGTGCGGCGCGGTGTGGGCATGGGGCTGGCGGTGCACGGCGCCGGCTGGTACCCCGTCTATCAGGACCTGACCACTGTCACCATCCGCCTGCACGACGACGGCACCGCCGTCCTGCTCACCGGCACCCATGACCTGGGCACCGGCGCCCGCACCATCCTGGCCCAGATCGCCGCGGAGATCCTGACCATTGACCCGGACCTGATCGAGGTCATCGAGGCCGATACGGACGTCACCCCGCTGGACCTGGGCGCGCAGGCCTCCCGCACCACCTACATCGGCGGCAACGCCACCATCCTGGCCGCCCGCCAGCTCCGCGAACAACTGCTGGATGAGGCCTCGCGCATGCTGAAGGTTTCGATAGACCGGCTGGAGCTGGATGATGGGTTTGTGGTGGTGCGCGACAACCCGAGCCAGTGCGTTTCCATCGCCGATATCGTCGCCTCGGCACAGCGCGGCTCCACCGGCATGCCCCAGCGGGAGCTGATCGCCACCGCCACGTTCGAATCTCGCACCGCCATCGAGTCCTACGCCGCCGACTTCTGCGAGGTGGAAGTGGACACCGAGACCTATCAGGTGCGGGTGCTGGACTTCCTGGCGGTGCACAACTCCGGCCGCGTCATCAATCCTCTGCTTTTCGAGGGGCAGGTGCACGGCGGCATTCATATGGGCCTGGGATATGCGCTTTCCGAGGAGATGATCATTGACCCACAGACGGGCGAGGTCAAAAACCCCAACTTCAAGAAGTACCGCATGTTCAAGGCGGCCGATATGCCTCCCAGCATCCGGGTCATTACGGTGGAGGAGCCGGAGGAGGCCGGCCCATTCGGCGGCAAGAGCATCGGGGAGTGCGCCTCGGACGGGGTGGCCGGCGCTGTCGTCAATGCCGTCAGCCATGCCCTGGGCGTGGAACTGCGGCGCGTGCCCCTGACCCCAGAGTACCTCCGCTCCGTCGTCGAGGCCTCCAGGCGTTCATAAGGCGATCAAAAAAGGGGGTGGGCACCTGCCCACCCCCTTTTCAGTCCTAGACCCGGTCCGCGGTGAGCGCCTCGGTGGGACAAACGGTCACGCACAGGCCGCAGGAGCGGCAGGCATCCGTATCCAGCCGCATCACCTTGCCCTCTTCCAGGTGTCGGGCCTCGTAGGCGCAGACGGTGACACAGCGCCCGCATTCGGTGCATTTGTCGGCGTCGAAGAAGAAGGTGAGGGGGCGCTTGTCCTCGCCGGGGACGATGGCCGGCAGTGCCCTGCCGCGCACCTCCGCCGGCGAGCGGTAGCCGTGCGCATCGAGCCACTTCGCCAGCTTGTTGGCGGTCTTTTCGAACCAGCTCACCCCCTGCAGCATGGGGGCCGTCTGCGCGCCGATAGCTGTGGCGCCCACCATGAACATCTCGACCGCGTCCTCTGCGGTGGTGACCCCGCCGGTGGCCACCACCGGCACATCGGGATGCCGCCGGCAGATATCCGCCACGATGCGCACGATGACCGGCTTGATGGCAGTGCCGGACATCCAGGCATAGCCGTAATCCCCGCTCAGCGCCGGCCGGGCGGTCTCTATGTCAATGTGCAGGACTGGCCCCAGGGAATCCGCGGCAGTGATGCCGTCGGCGCCGGCGGCCAGACAGCCGTCCACCACCTCCATCAAATCGGGCCAGTTGGGGCTGATCTTGGCCAGCACCGGGAAATCGGTCAGGCGCTTGGCCGCCTTCACCATCGGCACCATATCCACCGCCCGGTACGAGACCACTTCCAGCATGCGGATGGGGTCGCCCACCCGCGCCAACTGCGGCGCGATCAGCTCCACCTCTTCCACCGTGTGGCCCAGGCTGGCGATGACCACACCGTCCGCGCCGCGCAGGGCCGGGAACTCCTGCTCCACCCACTGCTGGACGCTCAGGTCCGCCCATTTTTCGGTGTTGAGCATGGTGCCCTTGCCCAGGCTCACGATATGCGGGATGGGGTTCTCCGCCGGCAGTTTGCAGAGCGTCTTCGTCACTGCCGCGGCCGCGCCGGCGGCAAAACAGCGGCGGATGCCCTTCGCCCCATAGGTCAGCGGGCCGGAAGAGGCGATGAACGGATTGCGCAGTTCCACTCCGCACAGCGATACACGCACATCAGCCATGGTTTTCCCTCTCTACGATGATTTTTTCCTCCCCTGCGGCTTTTTCGCGGCCTCCAGGAGGTATTGACGCGCCGTTTCGGCCAGCATGGCGGCGGCGATGGGCAGGAAGCGCTCGTCCAGGTCATAGGTGGCGGTATGGGCCTGGCGCGGCGGGCCGTCCTCCGGCCGGCCGGCACCCACCAGAAAATACACTCCCGGCACCATGCTGGAATACAGGCTGAAATCCTCGGAAACGGGGGATGGTTTTTCCTCCTCGACGCGCAGGCCCAGCTCCCGCGCCACACGCCGCACCAGCCGGCACATGCCGGGGTCATTGACCGTGGCGGGATGCCCGCGCGAGATGCGCAGTTCATAATTGCCGTCCTGCAGGGTCGCCAGCCGGCAGGCATGCTCCAGGCCCTCCAGGATTTTCTGCCGCACCACGCCGTCGAAGGTGCGGATGGTGCCGGTCAGCTCCACCCGGTCGGCGATGATGTTGGCCTTGCGCCCGCCGGCGATGGTGCCCACGGTGATCACCCCCACTTCCATGGGGTCAATGCGCCGCGCAATAATGCTCTGGATGGCGTTGACCACCTGCGCGGCCAGCACGATCGCGTCCACACCGCGGTGCGGATACGCCCCGTGGCTGGCCCGGCCGTGGATGATCACCTCGAACATGTCGGTGGCGGCCAGGATAGGGCCGGGGGAGACCAGCACCGTGCCGGGCGGTCGGTCCACCACGTTATGCAGACCGATTACCGCATCCACCCCATCCATGGCGCCGTCCTCCACCATGCGGTCGGCGCCGCTTTTGCCCTCTTCGTCAGCGGTTTCCTCCGCCGGCTGAAAGATGAGCCGCACCGTGCCGGCCGGCAGTTCCATCTCCTTCAGCAGTTTGGCGGCCCCCAGCAGGGCCGCGGTGTGGGCGTCGTGCCCGCAGGCGTGCATCACGCCCGGCACTTCCGAGGCGAAGGGCAGGCCGGTGCGCTCGTTGATGGGCAGGGCATCCATATCGGCGCGCAGGGCGATGACCGGCCGGCCGGCGCCGATATCCGCCACCACCCCGGTGCGCCCCACCCCCACGCGGTGGGGGATCCCCTCGGCGGTCAGCACCTGGCTCACCAGCCGCGAGGTGAAATATTCCTCGAATCCCAGCTCGGGATGGCGGTGAATGGCACGGCGGATCTCGATGAGCTGAGGAGCGATCGCCTCGGCTCGCTGAAGAACCTGCCGCTCAGGACGATGGGCCATTGCTGTCCATCCTTTTCAAATCTTCATGCGGGGGTCCAGGGCATCGCGCAGGCCATCCCCCAGCATGTTGATAGATAAGACCGATATCATAATGGCCAGGCCCGGGAAGAGGGTGATCCAAGGGGCCGTGCGCAGGTACTGCCGGCCCTCGTTCAGCATGGCGCCCCATTCGGCGGTGGGGGGCTGTACCCCCAGCCCGAGAAAGCTCAACGAAGATGCGGACAGGATCGCCGCGGCCACGTCCAGGGTGGCCAGCACGATCACTGGACCGATGATGTTGGGGAGCAGATGCCGGCGCAGGATGATATGGTCCGGACATCCCACCACCCGGGCGGCCTCCACGTACACGTTTTCCTTCGCACTGAGCACCGAGCCGCGCACCAGGCGCGCGTAGCCGGTGATGCCGGCGATGCCCACCGCCACCATCACGTTCAGCAGGCCCGGCCCCAGCATACCCACGATGCTCAACGCCAGCAGGATGCGCGGGAAGGCCAGCAGAACGTCCACCAGGCGCATGATGATGGAATCCAGGGCGCCGCCGTAAAAGCCGGCGATCAGCCCGAGCACGATGCCAATGCTGGCGGCGATGCCCACCGCAATCAATCCGACCACCAGGGTAATGCGGCCGCCGTATAAAATGCGGCTGAAGATATCGCGGCCGTATAAGTCCGTGCCCAGGATATGGGCTTGGCTGGGCGCCTCAAGCTGATGCAAGATGTCCACGGCATCCGGGTCGTAGGGGGCGATGGCCGGCGCCAGGACAGCCAGCAAGGACATTATTACCAATATGGCCAGGCCGCTCATCGCCACCCGGTTGCGCACCAGGATGCGCAGGGCGATGCGCCACGGGCTTTCCGCCCGCATGCGGCGCGTGCGTTCATCCTCTACGGAACACCCCGAAGATTTGGCCACCGCCGTCACACCACACCCCTTCAGCTATACCGAATGCGCGGGTCAATGACCGCGTACGAGATGTCCACCAGCAGGTTCACCAGCATATAGGTGGTGGCGGTGACGAACACCGCCCCTTGCACCACCGGCAGGTCCTTCCAGACGATGGCGTCCACGATCGTGCGCCCCAACCCTCGGCGGGAGAACACCGTCTCGATGATCACTGTCCCGCCCAGCAGATAGCCGAACTGCAGGCCCAGCATGGTGACCACCGGGATCAGGGCGTTGCGCAGGGCATGCCGCAGGATGACCACCCGCCGGCTGAGGCCCTTGGCGCGCGCCGTGGTGATGTATTCCTGCCGCAGGACCTCCAGCATGCTGGAGCGTACCAGGCGCGCCAGCGAGCCGGAGACCGCAAACCCCAGGACAATAGATGGCACAATCAGGTGTTGGATACCTCCCTGTCCAGTGATGGGGAGAATGAGCACGCCGTAATAGGTGTTGATGGCGCTGATGAGGTACATGATGAGCAGGGCCAGCCAGAAGTTGGGCATGGAGACGCCGGCGATAGCCGTCAGCATGCACAGCCGGTCCACCCAGGTGTTGCACTTCAGCGCGGCCAGGATGCCCATGCTGAAGCCGATGGCCAGCGCGACCACCAGCGCCCCGATGGCCAGCTCGATAGTGGCCGGCAGGTTCTCGGCGATAATCTGCATCACCGGCTGGCGCAGGAAGATGGAATTGCCGAAATCACCGCGCACCGCGTTGCTCAGGAACCGCATGTACTGCACCGGCAGGGGGTCATTCAGCCCCAACTGCTCCCGGAGCTTCTCGATCGCCTCCGCCTTGCCGCCGGACTGCGCCAGGATGGTCGCCGCCGGGTCGCCGGGGAGCATGTACATCAGGAAGAAGACCAGGGTGACCACGCCCCACAGCACGGGAATCATGATCAGCAGACGCCGCTGGATGTATCGAAGCATATTCGCTCCTCAGCTCGCATGGGGGAGAGGGGGCCGGCATGCCGGCCCCCTCTTCAAGACCCGCTTACTGCTCGATGTACACGTCGTACAGCCAGGGGAACCAGCCCTGCAGGCTGTAGCGCAGGCCCTTCACCTTTGCGCTGGCGCCGTTCAGGTTCACGTAGTCGCGGATGGGGATAATGAGCGCCTGCTCCATGATGCGCACCTGGGCCTTGGCGTACAGCTCGGCACGCTTCTCCCAATCCATTGTCCGGGCACCCTCATCCAGCCACTGGTCCAGCTCGGGATCGGAGTAGCGCGACCAGGCGAAGCCCTTCTCGATGTTGCGGGAGTGGAAGTAGCTGGAAAGGATGTCCGGGTCGCTACTGCTGATGGCCATGGGGATGAGATGGTGCTCGTTCTTGCTGGCCGCCTCCAGTGCCGCTGGGTAGGTCAGCACCTGCGTCTCCAGCTTGACGCCCAACTGGCGGTAGAGGCCCTGCATGGCCGTGCCGATCTCCGGCAGGTAGCCCCAGGTCATCAGGATGGTGTTGAGGGCCAGGTCCTGGCCGCCCTTGTCCAGGATGCCGTCGCCGTTGGTATCCTTCCAGCCGGCGTCCGCCAGCAACTGCTTCGCCTTCTCCAGGTCAAAGGGGTACATGCCCTCCACCTGGGAGGTATAGCCCGGCGTCTTGCGTCCCAGCGGGCCGTGGGCGATGGGCGACAGGGCGCGGAAGATGCCGTTGATGATGGCCTCGCGGTCCAGGCCGTAGAGCAGGGCCTGGCGCACCCGCAGGTCATCCGTGGGCGGCTTGGAGGTGTTGATGAAGAACTGGAGCGACTGGCCGGGGATGTCCACCGGATAGATGACGAAGCGCGGGTCGGCCATCAGGCGGTTGGCATCCACCGGCGGGATCTCGCCCATGATCTGGACCTCGCCCGACTCCAGCGCCGGCGCGCGGGTGGCGGCATCCGGATAGAAGCGGAAGGTGATCTTGTCCAGGTAGGCCGGCCCCTGATGCATCATGAACTCCGGCGCCCAATTGTAGTCGGGGTTCTTGACCAGGACGATGTGATCTTTGGCCACATACTCCGACATCATGAATGGCCCGGTGCCCACCTGATGCTCGCGATACTTCTCATCGCCCCATTCCTGCAGGGCCTTCGGGGAGGCGATGGCCAGGTACACCTGGCTGACCGAATCCAGGAAGGGCGCGTACGGCTCCTTGAAGTAGACCTTGACCGTGTAGTCGTCCACCACCTCGGTGTGGTCATACGGCCCCATCATGTACTTGGCCTTGTTGGACTTGAAGTTCGGGTTGGTGATGCGGTCGAAGTTGAACTTGACCGCCTGTGCGTTGAAGGGGGTGCCGTCATGGAACTTGACGTCGTCGCGCAGATAGAAGGTGTAGACCTTGCCGTCCTCGGAGATCTCCCACTTCTTGGCCAGGCCGGGGTGGAAATTGCCCTCCTGATCGCGCCAGACCAGCGGGTCATAGACGCTGGTGAGGAAGATGCCCAGCTCGGAGGAAGCGCCCGAATGGGGGTCAATGTCGGAGACGATGAGGGTCAGGCCGTAAGTCAGCTCGCCCCCTTTGGGAGCCGGCGTGGGGGTGACGACCTTCTCCACCACCACCGTCTTGACTACCTCTTTCTCGACAGGGACTTCCTTCTCCACCACGACGGTCTCCTTGACCGTCACCACCTGCGGTGTGGCCGGCTGGGCACAGCCGGCAAGCAGGCCGGCCACCAGCGCCACCAGCACCACTCCCACCATCAGACGATAGCGCAACATGCCATCTCCCTCCTTCTTGTGTCTTGCGGATTACGCCTCATGAAAATGTGGCCCCGATGTGCATCCTTCCTCCCACTGCATGCGTTCGTTCCCTTCTCCACCTCCTTTCGCTGTGCGGAGATACGGCCGGCGTACAGGGTTCCCCGCGCATTTTATTGGGGTTTGCCCGGTACGTCAATTTGCTCCCAAATGAGCTGGGTGATGTCCACCACCCGCATAGGACTGCGCAGTTTGTTGCGCGTCTGCTGGAACTGCATCAGGCAGGCCGGGCAGGAGGTCACCAGGGTATCCGCGCCGGTCTCCTCCGCCTCGTGCAGGCGCTCCTCGCCGGCGCGTGTCGAGATGTTGGGATAATCGAAGCGGATCAGGCCGCCGGCGCCACAGCAGTAGGCCAGGTTGCGGTTGCGGCGCATCTCGCGCACCGAAACGCCGGGGATGCGCCGCAGAATCTGGCGCGGCGCCTCATATATTCCCAGCCAGCGCCCCAACGTGCAGGAGTCATGATAGGTGACGACAATCTTCGGGGAGACGGGTCGGAAGCGGATCTCCCCTTCCTCCGCCAGCCGGGCGATTTCTTCCAGGATGTGGAGCGGTTCGAAGGGGAGCCGGCGCCCCAGCAGACGCGGTGCGTCGTGCTTGAAGGTCTTCAGACAGCCCGGGCAGTTGAAGACCACGCGCTCCACCCCCAGCCGCTGATACAGCTCAATGGTGTGCTCCAGGCTCTGACGCGCCTTATCGAGCAGGCCGGCGGCGATGTACGGATGACCACAGCACCACTCATCGCTCAATACGGTGTAATCCACCCCCAACAGTTCCAGCGTCTCGGCGGTATCAATGGCCATGTTCTGGCGCACGTAGGAGGAGGTACAGCCGACGAAGAAAGCGGTGCGGGCCGGCCGGTCCACCCGTTCCTCGTGCGACAGCCAGGCCAACCGTTCCGCATGCGGGGCCTGATAGACGTTGTGCACTACATCTAACCCCATCTCGCCTTCCAGGGCGCGCCGGTAATTCTCCGGGATGAGGCCCAGCTCCGCCAGGTCCTGCTTCATGGCGGTGAAGATGGCGGTGGTGTCCAGGAACTTGAAGCAGTTTTCAGCGCAGGCGCGGCATTCGGTGCAACTGTACACGCGGCGCGCCAGCTCCTCATCGTAATCGATCAGGCCGTCCACCAGGGCGCGGGCGAGGTTGAACTTGCCGCGCGAGGCATAGGATTCGAACAGGCCGCCCCAATAGGCGGGACATTTGGCCGCCAGCCCCAGGGTGGAGAAGTCGAGACACTGGCCACAGCGGTTGCACTGGTAGATGATCGCTTTGAGCGCGTCAATGTGCCGTTGGGAGGAGCGAACCGCCTCCCCAGCCGGCGCAGTCGTTTCCTGTCTCACCATGCCACCTCCGGCGTCACCTGCGGGGTATCTTCCGGTTCCATCAGGAGCACCCCGGGGTTGAGGATGTAGTTCGGGTCCAGCGTGCGCTTCAGCGCCTTCATAAGCTCGAAGCCGGCGCCCAGCTTGGGCATGACCACCGGCGCCAGCGCCTGCAGGATGCCGCCGGGGGACATATAGCGCCGCATCAGCTCATCGGTATAGCGCTCGCGCAGGGCCAGGCCGTAGCGCCAGGAGCGCTCGTCCAGCTCCGGGTACAGGGTGTCGATCCAGATGAAGGCGCCGTTGCGGGAGAAATAGACGTCGTAGCACTTGATGCGGATGTCGTAGCGCTGGAACTCCTCGGCGTGCTCGACGGCATCCTGCCGCAGGTAGGCGATGGCATCCTTGACGGCCTGGGTGGGGATGAAGCCGGCCACCTCCGGGCAGGTGTACGGGCGGTTGCCATAGTAATAGTCGGGCGGCGTGTTGCGCAGCCAGGAGTACATGTGCTCGGTCCAGTAGCGGCGCGTGGCGTTGCTGTCCAGGGGGTGTCCGCCGTGCGCCTCGCAGACCGCCTCGGCGATGCGCCGGCGCTCGCCGGCCCGCAGGCGCGAGTCCCGCACCACGATGTGCAGGAAGGCGTCATACTGTTCGTAGCCGGCCGGCTTCGGGCCGCCGAACAGCCCCACCAGATGGGTGGCCGCCTCCTGCTGTTGGATGGACTGCGCGGCGTCCACCGCCCGGTCTACGCTGTCAAAGCCGTAAAAGGCGAACTCCTCCGCTTCCGGGATGCGCCGAATGCGGAAATAGACTTTGGTGATAATGCCGAACACGCCGCAGGAGCCGATGAAAAGGCCGGTCAGGTCAGGGCCGTTGGCGTAGCGCTCGAAATGGGGGTGGCCGGCCGGCTCGTTGGCGCCACTGCCGGTATGCAGGATTTCGCCGTTGGGCAGGACCACCTCCAGGCCGGCGACATGCTCGCCGGTCATGCCGTATTCCGCCAGGCCGTGCGGCACGGCATTATAGGCCACCGAGCCGCCGATGGAGCAGGAGAACATGCCTCCCGGTCCCGGCACCCCCAGCTCCCAGCCCAGCTTGTTCAGCTCCACATCCACGGCATGCCAGACGGCGCCCGGCTGTACCACCACCAGCTTTCTCTCCAGGTCAATCCGCTCGATGGCGCGCATCAGGTCCATGGCCATCAGGATGCATCCCTCTCGGATGCCGTTGCCGATGAAGGTGGTGGAGCGGCCCCAGACGAAGATGGGCGTCTGATGGCGGTTGGCGGCCCGCACGATGCCGGCGACCTCTTCTGTCGAGACTGGCCGCACCACGTAGCCCGGTATGCCCCCCGGGCTGGGGCCGCAGTCGCGCGTGTAGCAGATGCGGTCCACCAGCTTGTCGCTGACGCGCTCCGGGCCGCATACCGCTGTCAGGTCTTCCTTCAAACTTGGCATATCGTTATTCCTCCGCATGTCTATGGCCCGGGAAAAGGGGGCTGTGCAGGCTTCGCCGGCGCAGATCCTGCCCCCGTTCCTCGGCCATAGCAATGATATCGTCCTCGTTCATGGTCTGCAATTGACGTCCGCGCATTACTACGCGGCCGTCAATGATGACCGTTTCCACATCGGAGCCTTTGGCACAGTAGACCAGCGTGTTGATGATATCATGCACCGGCACCAGGTGCGGCCGGCGCAGGTTCACGATGACCACATCGGCCAGCCGGCCGGCCTCGAGCACGCCGGCGGGGATGCCGCAGGCCCGGGCGCCGTATTCCGTCGCCATGCGGAAGACCTGGCGCGCCGAGAGCACCCCCGGGTTCTCCGCCGCGCCTTTCTGGATCAGCGCCGCACAACGCATTTCCTCGAACATATCCAGCAGGTCGTTGGAAGCGGCGCCGTCGTTGGCCAATGCCACCGGGATGCCCAGCTCCAGCATGCGGGGCACCGGCGCGATGCCGCTCCCGAGCTTCAGGTTGCTTTTCGGGTTGTGAACGACGACGACCTCGCGCCGGCGCAGAAGCTCCAGGTCTTCCTCGTCCATATGCACGCAGTGCACGGCAGTGAGCCGCTCGTCCACCAGGCCGAAGCGCTCCAGGTAGCGCAGGGGGGTGGTGCCGGCGGTTTGCGCAATCTGCTCCACCTCGTAGCGGGTCTCCGCCACATGGATTTGTACGCGCAGGCCCAGCCGGTCGCGCTGTTCCGCCGTCCAGCGCAGGAGCGCTGGGCTGGCCAGGAACGGGGTGGAGGGTGCCAGCATGATGTGGATGCGGGGGCTGTCGGCCGGCATGCCGTGCCAGCGCTCCACGTACCCCAGCGCCTCCTGGCGCATGAGCGCCGGCTCCCGCCGCAGACATTCCGGTATCCACTGGTCCACCAGGGTGACTGCCCCGATGCCCCGGAAACCGATATCCAGCCAGGCCTGGAAGACGGCGTCCATGGTCATGTCCATGTTGATACAGCAGGTGGTGCCGTTCTGGATCATCTCCAGTGCGCCGGCCAGCGACCAGGCATAGCCCAGGCGCTCATCATGGGCCTGCCAGTGATCGGTATGGATGACGTCGGCGGCGGGATAGAGCACCTGCGCGCACCAATCTACCAGTGGGACGCCGTCGTTCAGGCCTTTCAAGAAGTTCTGGTAGAGGTGGGTATGGGCATTGATGAGGCCCGGCATGACGGCCCGACCATGGGCGGGTATAATATCCCATCCCGGTTGGGGTGTGAAGCGGCCGATGCCGGCGATGCGGTTGCCCTCGATGAGCAGGTCCTGGTCCTGCAGGACATGATCCGCATCGCAGACGATGAAGGAGGCGTTCTGGATGAGAATGGTCATGGTCCGTGCGACTTCCTTGTCCGATATGCCCCGCCGCGGGTCAGGACGCCTTTTCCCACAGGGCGCGCGCCGCCTGCCGCGTGCGAGCGCGCAGGCCGGCTTCGTCCACGCCGGGTATCTCTCCATCGCGCATGAGGAAACGGCCGGCCACCATCACGTTGCGCACATGCGGGGGGTTGCGCCAGAGGATCAGTTGATCGTAGAGATTATGCGGCTCCGCCGGCGTGGGCAGGTCCAGCTCGATGGTGATCAAGTCCGCCGCGCAGCCCTCGGCCAGCCGGCCGGCGTGCTCCAGGCCCAATGCCCATGCCCCGTGCGTGGTGGCCATCTTCCAAACCAGCGGCGCCGGCATGGTGGTGGGGTCCAGCAGGCGCGCCTTATGCATCAGGAAGGCGCCGCGCATCACCTCGAAGAAGTTGTTGATGTAGCCGTCGGTGCCCAGGGAAACGGGGACGCCGGCGGCCAGCATCTCCGGCACTGGGCTGAATCCCCCGCCCACCTCGCAGTTGCTCAGCGGCATATGGGAGACCGAGACGCCGCGCTGGGCCAGCAGGGCGATTTCATGGGCGTCGATCTGCACGCATTGGGAGGCCAGCACGCGCGGCCCCAGCAGTCCCCAATGCTCGTACTGCTCGATGGTGCGCCGGCCGTACTGCCGCAAGCAGTACTCCGGCTCATAGGTGCCCTCGGAGACGTGCATGTGCACCTTGGCGTCCAGCTCCTCGGCCAGCGCAAAGGCCTGGCGGATGAACGCTTCCGAGCAGGTAAAGGTGGTGTGGAAGCACATCATGCCCTGCACCAAGCCGCCGGCCCGCCGCGCCCGGGCGATGAAATCGGCGTTCTCCCGCAGACCGAGTTGGCCGTTCTCCTCGCTCTGGCGTTGGGTGGCCTCGAAGGAGAGGAAGCCGCGCAGGCCCCAGCGCCGCACCACTTCCGCTTCCACGTCCAGGGCGCCAGGGATGGCATTGGGCGCCTCCAGGCAGTCGTAGAACGCGGTGACGCCGCTCCGGATCATATCATAGCAGGCCAGTTCTGTGGCCGCGGCGATCATTTCCTGGGTGAGCGCGTCCTCGACCAGGGGCCACCAGAACTCCTCCAGGAAGGGCCAGAAGCCGGCCGGCGCCTTGCTCAGCGGGATGCCGTGCGCCAGGACGCCGTACATATGATGGTGGGTGTTGATCAGGCCGGGGCTGATGACCTGATTGGCGAAGTGCAGATGCTCGGCGGAGGGAAAGCGGGACAGCAGTTCGCTGGTGGGGCCGGCGGCCAGGATGGTGTCTGCCTGGACGGCCACGGCCCAGTCCCTGGCCGGCGGTTCGCCCGGGGTGTGGATGACGAAATCCGCGCTGAGGATACGCACATCTCCCATGGGGAATGCCTCCCTACGGTGTTCAGCAAGTGCAACGCGCCGGCCGAGGCCTGCCAGCCGGCATCCTCCGAATCGTCCCGACTTTATCTTATCACATCTATCACACGCTGTCAAGGGCTATTTAACAGCCCCGGCTCCCTCCCTGCGTGCGGGGAGGGGCCGGGGGTGGGGTAGGCTCCCTCCTTGCGTGCGGGGAGGGGTTGGGGGTGGGGTAGGCTCAGCCGGCGGCGGACGCGAAAAAGGAGCCACCGATCGGACTTGAACCGATAACCAGACGCTTACGAAGCGCCTGCTCTGCCGATTGAGCTACGGTGGCTCGCTTGCGGTGATAATTATATCGAAAAGGGGCCGCCGGCGCAAATTCTGGCGCCGCCGGCCGGTGCATCCTTACACGCGCGTGACGTACTCGCCCGTCCGGGTGTCCACCCGCACCACGTCGCCGGCTTCCACGAACAGCGGCACGTTGATGACCAGCCCTGTCTCCAGCTTGGCCTTCTTCGTCCCGCCCTGGGCCGTATCGCCGCGCACGCCGGGCTCCGCCTCCACCACCTTCAGGTCCACGGTGATGGGGAGTTCGATGTCAATGGGCTCTCCTTCATACAGGGAGAGGTCCAGCGTCAGCCCGTCGGTGAGGTAATACACCGCGTCGCCCAGGGCCTTGCGGGGGAGCGCCGGCTGTTCATACGTCTCGGTATCGAGGAAATAGTACATATCCCCGTCGTTATACATGTACTGGACGGTCTTATGCTCCAGCCGCACATCCTGCACCCGGTCGCCGGAGATGAAGGTGCGCTCAATGATGGCGCCGGTGCGCAGGTTGCGCAGTTTGGTGCGGATGATGGCGTTGCCGCGCCCGGGCTTGTGATGCTGATATTCCAGGACCTTATATAATTCCCCATCCAGCTCGAAAGTGACCCCTTTGCGCAATTCGGTGACGCCGATCATACGAGTTGTGCTCCTCCGTGGTCAGACAATATCAGTCCCAATAGTGCTGTTAGTATACCACAGCCCCATGCGGTTTTCCAAAAAACGCCGGCGGGATTGCCGGCCGGCTCAGTCGGAAGGTCTCAGCAGGGCGCCGATGCCGGCGAAGAGGGCATCGCGCAGGGCGATCCACAGCCGGAAGCCGATGGCAACGGCGTTCGCCGGCGCAAAGGGCACGAACGGCGCCAACAGCATCACGATAATGCCCTCCCGCACCCCGATGCCCATAGGGACAAAGACGATAAGGAAGCCGATCAGCCAGGCGGCGCTGTAGGTGCCGACCGCGACCGGCCACAGGCCCGCCGGCCAGGCGGGATACACCGCCCGCATGAACAGGTGAAAGCCGGCCCCGATGCAGAGCTGGGTGAGCATGTGGCAGAGGAGCAGGAAGAGCATGTCGCCATAGCGCAAGGTGACCGCCGGCAGTTCCATGCGAAGCAGGCGCGCCGCCGTCCGCAGGCCGAACTGAATCACCCGGGGATGGAGCGCCGCCAGCCCCAGGATGCTCAGCGGGATGGTCCAGCGCAGGCCGGCCTCCGGCGGCAGTTGGGGCCAGAACGGCAGGCTCAGCACAAAGGCGAGGGCGGCTGTCAGCGCCTGCAGGACCATTTCCAGCAGGATGCTGAAGGACAGGGCCAGCGCCGGATAGCCGGCCTGGGCGCCCATGGCGAACCGGCCGGCCACGTCCCAGATGCCCCCCGGCAGATAGCGCGCGATCTGGGATAAGGCCCAGATGCGCGTCGTCTCCCGCCAGGGCCGGCGCACGCCCAGCCGCGTCAGCGTCCAGCGCCAGATGGCCGCCAGCAGAAAAAGCTGGGTCAGCACCAGGACGAAGGAAGCCGTCAGGTACGCCGGCTGAAAATGCCACTCCTGCGCGGCGAATGTAGGCCAGTTGGTCCAGACGGCGCGCCCCCAGAAGAACAGGACAGCGGCGATGACGAGGGCCTGGGCCAACCGCCAAAGCCGGCCGCGCGCTCTGCGGGATGCCGATGGGGGGACGGAAGCGGTCATGTGAGCCGGGGTCCTTTATGCCGGGGAGTGCTGGGACTCGCGGATGAGCCGGCGGGCCAGCAGGTCCGCGGCGACATCTTCCATGCCCAGCCGGCGCAGGGTCTCGGCGGTGGGCCGGCCGGTCTCCACATCCCACCCCCACAGCGCATAAAACTCGCTCAGCGCGGCGCGCAGTTTCTCCGCATCCCCCCGCTGGGGGCCTTCCAGGTACGGGCTGGGCAGGAAGTCCTCCTGCTCCGTGAAATGCGGGATAATGACCTCATCGTCCTGGCGGGATCGGGCGAAATCGCGCACCTGCAGGGCGCGCTCCAGATTGACGATGCGCTCCCCACAGCGGTTGAAATCCTCCTCGCTCAGCTCCAGCCCTGTGGTCGCGGTGAAGAGGTGATATTCGAAGGCGTAGCCTTCCATGCCGCCGGCGCGCGCCATGCCGTCGGGCGTGCGGTAGCTCCACAGCATGGGGAAGACATTATCGTCCACCGTCAGGCTGTCCTTCAGCGCGCCGCGGATGCAGTGCCAGCGGGCCGCCGGCGCCTTCCCCTCATAGCCCGAGTAAGGGTCCAGCGCCAGGCGCGTGCCGTACAGCTTCTCCGCGCCGGCCATCAACTGCTCCCAGGTTGGCCCCTCTCCGTGGTGGGCCAACGGCGAGTAGCCCAGCGCGCCGGTGATATATCCGTGGCTTCCGCCCATGGGGTCGCGCGTATCAATGGCCCACTGCAGTGCCGGCGCGATCCAGAAGGGGAACACCACCCGGTTGGCGCGGTCGCCGCGGGCATCCATATGGCCGGCGTATCCCCAGGCCTGGTATACATCGTCGGCGAAATCCACCCCCAGGCCCAACTGCTGGGCCGCACGCCAGCCCCCTTCGGCCAGCGCGTCGCCGATACCTTCCCGATAGGCGATGCGGCGGAAAAGCTCCGCCCAGAAGCGCGGATCGTCCAGGTCAATGGGCAGGCCGTCTATCTCCGCGCGCAGGCCGCTGTCCCGCCAGTAGCGCAGAAGGGGGAGGATGCCAAAGACCAGGTCCCAGTGGTTGATGCCGTAATCGTTGGACAACTGCGCCAGCTCGAAGCCGGCTTCAAAGCCCAGCTTCCAATCGTAAAAGGTGCCCGGCAGGCCGGGGAAAATCGGGGCGACGCAGTGCATATGGCCGGACAGCTTGCGGCCGCTCAAGGGGCCAGGCACATTCCGGTAGTAGTACGAGCCGCCGCCGCATTCGATGCCGCACTGCTGGGTACAGGCATGATAGCGCAGGCCGTAGCGCTGGACCCGTTCGGGATCGAGCCGGCCCTGGGCCAGCCGACAGCCCTGCCGCGCCTCTTCCAGCACCGCCTTTGTGCGCTCCCAGAGCAGTTCCGGCCGGGCCACCCGCACCGGGCCAGTGCCGCGCACGGCAATGGCCTTCAGGCGTTTGTCCCCCATGACGGCGCCGAAACCGCCCTGGCCGGCGGCCGATTCGGTCTCGGTCTGGATGACGGCGATGCGGCTTCGGTTCTCGCCGGCCGGCCCGATGCACAGGATGCGCCAGCTCTTGCCCAGCTCCTCCTGGAGCATTTGCTGTGTCGTCAGGATGCCCTGGCCCCACAGATGTCCGGCCGGCCGGATTTCCACGCGGCGATCCTCGATCAGCAGGTAGACCGGCCGCTCCGCCTTGCCGGCGATCACCAGGCCGTCATAGCCGGCGTATTTCAGGGACGCGCCCCAGTGCGCGCCGAAATTGGCGCGGCTGAACCACTCGTGGGGATAGCCCTGGGGCGCATGGCTGGCCACACTGGTGCGGCCGGAAAAGGGCGCGATGGTGCCGGTCAGCGGGCCGGGGAAGAACATCAACAGGTTGGCCTCATCGAAGACGCCGATGCCGGCCGGCATCTTCTCCCAGGCCAGCCGCGCCTCGATGCCCCGCCCGCCGATGTAATCGCCGGCGTACGGCGCCGTGTCCATCTCCTCCACCCGGCCGGCGGAGAGGTCCACCCACAGGAACCGGCCCACCCAACCGAACCATTCGCCCATACCCATTCCTCCTGCGGCATTGCTGGCGTTATTCTACCATGAAACCCGCGGAGGGCGAAACAGGGCGCCGGCCGGAACAGGGAACGAAGCGATGTCCGCCGGCGTCTGAAAAGCAGGAATGCGCGGAAGGATGTCTCGCCTTGTGATGTAGGAGGAGAGCCATGAAACGTGTCTGGTATGCATGGCTGATCGGACTGATCGTGCTGGCGGCCTGCCTGGCGCCCGCACCGCCGGCCCTGGCCGACGGCATCATCATCCCGGAACCGCCGCCCAGCCCGATCGTGGAGCCGCCGGCCCTCACTATCCGCTACCACCATGTGGAAGTGCGCATCGAGGGTTCTGTGGCGGAGACGAAAGTGGACCAGGTCTTCGTCAACGAGTCGAGGTTCCCGGTCGAGGGGATGTACGTTTTCCCCCTGCCGGAGGACGCCGCCATTTCGCAGTTCGACCTGATTGTGGATGGCCAGCGGATGGAGGGGAAGCTCCTGGAGCGGGAGGAGGCGCGCCGCATCTATGAGGATATCGTGCGCCGGCAGCGTGATCCCGCCCTGCTGGAATACGTCGGGCGCGGGGCCTTCCAGGCGCGCATTTTCCCTATACCCGCCGGCGGCGAGCGCCGCGTGCAGATCTCCTACACCCAGACACTGCGCCAGGAGAACGGCCTGTACCAGTACGTGTACCCGCTGGATACGGAGCGCTTCTCCGCCCGACCTATCCAGAGCGTGAGCATCGCGGTGGAGCTGGCGGCGGATGCCCCCCTGCGCGCTGTGTATTCCCCCAGCCATGAGGTGGCCGTCGAGCGCCTGGACGACCGGCATGCCCGCATCGGCTATGAGGCGACCCACGTCCTGCCGGACCGTGATTTCGCCCTCTACTTCAGCACCGCCGCCGATCCCTTCGCGGTGAACCTCATCAGCTATCGGCCGGCCGGCGAGGACGGCTATTTCCTGCTGTTCATCACCCCGGATGACCGCCGGCCGCAGGAAGAGATCATCGCCCGGGATGTGGTGCTGGTGCTGGATACCTCCGGCAGTATGCAGGGCCAGAAGATCGAGCAGGCCAAGGCCGCAGCGCGCTATATCCTGGAGCAGTTGCGGCCCGAGGATCGCTTCAACGTCATTGATTTCAGCACCGGCGTGCGCAGTTTCTCGCGCCGGCTGGAGCCGGCCAGCCAGGTGCCGGAGGCCGTCCGCTACGTGGAGGGACTGCGGGCCGCCGGCGGCACGAACATCCACCGCGCCCTGCTGGAGGCGCTGGCACTGGCCGAGGATCCCAGCCGGCCCTTCGTGGTACTGTTCCTGACCGACGGCCTCCCCACGGAGGGTGTCACGGACATTGACCGCATCATCCAGGCGGTGGACCAGGCCGCCGGCAAACAGGCCCGTATCTTCGCCTTCGGCGTCGGCTACGACGTCAACACCCTGCTCCTCGACACCATCACTCAGCGGCACAGCGGGGTCGCTACGTATGTCCTGCCCGAGGAGCGCATTGACGAGAAGGTCTCCGCCCTGTATGCGAAGATTAACGCCCCCCTGCTGGTCGCGCCGGCGGTGGACTTCGGCGGCCTGCACGTGATGGAGCTGTACCCGGACCCTCTGCCGGACATCTTCCTGGGGAGCCAACTGGTCATCGCCGGCCGCTACCGCGCCGGCGGGATCACCACCGTCACCCTGCGCGGGGAGGTGAACGGCCGGCCCCAGCAGTATGTCTATGAAGGGGTGCGCTTTGCGGAGGCCGGCGGGCCGGCCTTCGTCGCCCGCCTGTGGGCCACGCGCAAGGTCGGCTATCTGCTGGACCAGATTCGCCTGCACGGCGAAAACCGCGAACTGGTGGAGGCCCTTATTGATCTGAGCGTGCGCTACGGCATCATCACGCCGTACACCTCGTTCCTGGTGGAGGAGGAGCAGGATGTGCTGACTCCGGAGGGGCGGGCACAGGCCGTGGAGCAGGAACTGCGCCTGATGGCGCCGGAGCCGGCGGTGGGCGCCGGCGCGGTGGAGAAGAGCATGACATTGCAGGCCCTGCGCGGCTCCGAGCGCGTGAGCCAGGAGATGCCGGCGGAAATCCGCCACGTCGGGGACAGGGCCTTCGTGCTCCGCCAAGGCGTCTGGACCGACACCCGGTATGACCCGTCCCGGATGAAGGCCATCCGGATTGCCTTCGCCTCGCCGGCGTACTTCCAGCTCCTGGAGCGGTATCCGGAGTGCGCCGGCTACCTGGCGCTGGGGCAGGAGGTGTTGTTCGTCGCGGATGGGCAGGCCTATCAGGTCGTGGCAGAGGCCGGCCCCGGGGTCATCACCGAGCGCCTGCCGGCGGAGCCGGCCTCTCAGATCCACCCTCTGTTGCGCTGGCTGAGACAGCTCGACGCGCTGTTCGACAAGATACCCAAGCGCTGAGCGCAGGCGTGAGGTGACAGTCACCAACCAAGTGACAGTCACCTGTGAGGTGACTGTCACTAGTATCTGTCGGCAGGATGGGGCAGGGCCTTTGGGGCGTGAGGTGACAGTCACCTTTGAGGTGACTGTCACCTGGCCGCATTAACAGTGCGCGTCCAGCCAATCGGCCACCAGCTTGTAAATATCCTCTTTGCCGATCTCGTTGAATACTTCGTGATAGAGGCCGTCGAAGATGTGCAGGGTCTTATCGCTGGAGCCGGCGTGCTCATAGACATAGCGGCCGGCCTCCGGACTGACCAGCTTGTCCTCCCCGCCGTGCAAGCACAGCAGGGGGATGCGGATTTCCGGTACCCGCGGGAGCGCCCAGTCCGCCTTGCGCAGCATCTCCGCGGCGGTGCGGGCCATCACCTTGCCCCGGTAATTCAACGGGTCGGTGTCGTAATCGCGGGCGATCTGTGGGTCATGGGAGAGCCAGGCGCTGTCCAGCTCCTGGAGGGGCAGGCGCGGGGCCACGACCGCCAGGACCCGGCTGACGAATTTGAGGAGCGGGGACACGCCGGCGCCTGGCATCAATCCCGCGCCGGACAGCACGACGCCGGCAAGCCGCTCCTGATGGAGGATAGCAAAACACGTCGCCAGCAGGCCGCCCATGGAATGGCCGATGACGAAGGTCTTCAAGCCCGGATGCTCCCCCTGGGCGATGTCCAGCAGTTTGCGCAGGTCCTCCAGCATGTAATCCATGCTGTCGATGAGCGCCTTCTCCCCCTCGGAGCGGCCGTGAGAGCGCAGGTCGGGGGCATAGATGCCGTAGCCGCGCCCGGTGAGGAACTCGGCCAGGGCCAGATAGCGGCCGGCATGCTCGGCGTAGCCGTGAATCAGCAGGATGATGGCGCGGGGAGGCCGGCCCTCCGGCGCCCAGTAGCGGTAGAAAATGCGGAGCCCCTTTGCTCCCTCGAACGTCCTTTCTTGTGTGAGCATGGTTCACCTCTCCAGAATAATGGTAACCGGACCGTCGTTGTAGATTTCCACCAGCATCATCGCCTGGAACACCCCGGTCTGGACGGGAACCCCTTCCTCGCGCAGAAACTCCACGAAGCGATCGATCAGCGGGGATGCGATCTCGGGCGGGGCGGCATCCACGAAGCTGGGGCGGAAGCCCTTGCGCGCGTCGCCGTACAGGGTGAACTGCGAGATGACCAGCGCCTCTCCGCCCACGTCACGCACGGAGAGGTTCATCTTGCCCTGTTCGTCCTCGAAGATGCGCAGGCCGGCGATCTTGTGGGCCAGCCAGCACGCCTGCTCCTCGGTATCGCCCTGGCGCACCCCGATAAGCACGTTCAAGCCCTTGCCGATCTGCCCGACCACCTTGCCATCCACGCTCACGGATGAGCGCACCACCCGCTGTACGACAGCCCGCATAGCCCTTTCATCCCTCCTGCTGAGCGGTGTGTGGCGGCCTGTTCCTTGTTGCCTCTTGGATCGCGGCCAGGAATTCCCCTCGCGCATCCGCTGGCAGGACATGTTCCACCAACCCTGTGGTATGCCAGATCACCCACTCTTCGGACACGGGAACTTCCACCAGGTCGAGTATGTCCTGGAGGGCTTCGCGGAAGGCCGGCAGGGCTTCTGCCGGCTCCCCATGTTTGGCCTGATAGAGGGAGCGGTACATGCGGAACCAGGCCGCGCCTTCCAGCGCCGGTGTGCCGGCCTCCAGCGCCGACGCCATCTTCTCCTGGTCATCCAGGCGCAGGGCACACTCCATCCAGGCATCGAATTTCAGCCGCTGGGCGTCCAGCGGCTCCCGCACTACCCGCCACCATTCGTCCCTGGCCCAATCCATTTTGCCCTGCGCGGCGGCCACCAGGCCCCGCAAGAGGCCCCTGCCGGCCAGCTCCGGTATACGGTCCGCATACTCGATCGCCCGGGCATAATCCTGCCGCTTCAGGAAGGCCTGCACGATAAAGGCGTAGGGGATGCGGCGCTCGTTGGTCGCTCCTATACGCGGCAGAAGCTCGTCAAGCTCTTCCAGCCGGCCGGCCTGGAGCAGTGCCTCGATATAGGTTTTCCAATAGCGGTCGATATTCCATTCCGTCTCTTCTCTCTGGGGATCGTCTTCCTGGGGTAGTGCCGGCACTTCCGTGTGTTCCAGCACCTGCAGTGCCAGCTCCGGCGCCAGGGCTTTCAGCGCAAGCCGTGCCAGTTCCAGGCGCTGGGCGAACGACAGGTCGGAAGCGTTCACCAGGCCGGCGATCTGCTCCCTGGCCTTCTCCAGCTCTCCCAGGTACACATCGGCGAAGGCCAGCGCAAGCTGGGTAAAGTGCTCCTCCGCCGGCATGACCCGCTGAATGCAGTCCCGGAAGGAACGCACTCGCTCCACTAAGCCGTGCTCCCCCGCGATCCGCAGTCCTTCCGTACAGGCCATGGCGAAGAGCGACCAGGTTTCAGGGCGCTTCCGCAGGGTCTCATAGCGCAGGCGGCTGAGGCTCTTGCTGATCCGTTCCAGCATCTCCGCGGCTTTGTCATATTCCCTGGCGCGGAAATGCTGGAGCGCTTGGGCCATCAGCTCCCGGTACGAGCTTGCCGTAGACTCGGACATTCCTGGCTCCTTCCTT
>Ga0123519_10002510_pt1 | contig 30932 bp, 29 predicted proteins | sample YelNatPaOPRAMG02_FD_87396 | JGI IMG/M metagenome (GOLD analysis project Ga0123519, IMG submission 87396) | Hot spring microbial communities from Yellowstone National Park - Yellowstone National Park OP-RAMG-02 (version 2) | ecosystem: Environmental > Aquatic > Thermal springs > Hot (42-90C) ... | reverse complement strand
CCTTTGTCAGAAGAAAGCAACACATTACTTAACACTGGAAGTGTGGCTCTTTGTTTGACCATTCGCCCAACAATTGAAAGACCAAGAGATAATTTTTCACGCTTACAACTTAATTTCATACCGTCTCCTTTTTTTACAAGTTATCCACAATTAACCTGTTATACCCTGTGGATATTGTGTGGATAACTTGTGGATAAACTATCATTTTTTGCTTTTTGGGAGCCAAAAATCCACTTTTTATCATTTTATACCACAAGTTATCCACAAGTTATCCACAGGCCAATAAGATTTAATCCCACATATCCACAATCTTATTGCTACTTATTTTTTATAATTTGTCAATAAAAATAAAATTCATTTAGCCGATAAAACCGACTCGCGAATTTGCTCAATAGATGATTTTAAATTAGCATCAATTTTCAAAAGCTCATCAATTCTTTTTTCTGCATGTAGAATTGTAGTATGGTCTTTACCTCCCATAATTTTTCCAATTTCTGAAAGCGATTTGTTGGTTTGTTCGCGAATTAGATAAATTGCCACTTGGCGAGGAATAATTAATTCCTTTTTTCTTTTAGTTGAGATAATTTCGTCTTCCAAAACGCCAAAATGACGACAAACCGCGCTAATTATCTCAGCTGTATCAATTTTTTTACTACGAGATGAAACGGTGTCTTTAAGGACATTTTCTGCCAGAGAAACGGTTGGTGAGGACTGATTAAATTGGCAATAAAAAATCAGCCGATTTAAAGCACCTTCCAGTTCTCTGATATTTGAAGGAATATTTTTTGCTACAAATTCAATTACTTCATCTGGAAGATAATAATTTTTTTCTTTACATTTTTCAGTCAAGATAGCTATTCTTGTTTCAAGGTTTGGCGGTTGAATATCAACTACCATTCCACCACCAAAACGTGAAGCTAGTCGTCCCTCTAAAGCAGGAATAGCTTGAGGTGTTTTGTCTGCAGTTAGAACTATTTGGCGGGAATTTTGGTGGAGGGTATTAAAAGTGTGAAAAAATTCTTCTTGTGAGCCCTCTTTAGCTGAAAGAAATTGAATATCATCAACAATCAAAACACCGGCTTCGCGGTAATTTTTTTTAAATTCATTCATTTTTTTGCTGGCAATAGCGGCAATAAAATCATTAGTGAAAGTTTCGCAAGAAACATAAACTACTTTTGTTTTTGGATTATTTTTCTTGACCTCGTGTCCAATTGCTTGAGCAAGGTGAGTTTTGCCTAAACCAACACCTCCATATATAAAAAGTGGATTATGTTTCTTGCCGGGCGCCAAAGCAACCTCTTTTGCCACGGCATAGGCTAGCGCATTAAAATTAGCTACCACCATTTTTTCAAAGGTATAGTTTGGATTAAAACCAATCAGGGGAGATGATTCAGGAGCTGTTTTTGCTGGTGGTTGTATTTCAAGTGGAAGTCGTTCAAGGTTTTTTTGCCCGCAGTTTTTAAAAACAATTGAATTAATTTTGTCGTTAAGTTTTTTTAAAATAGAAAGAATCTGGTCTTTGTGTTTATTTTCAAGCCAATCCCGACTGTATGAATTTGGACAATAAACATAAGCTGTTCCTTCGGGCGTTGTCTCTAAATAAGTTCCCTTAAACCAAGTAGCAAAGGAAGCTTTTGGTAAGATTACTTCCATTTCTCCCAACACTGCTTGCCACAATTTTTTGTCACTCATTTTGCTTTTTAAAAAAGTTATCCACAGGCAATTCAACAATAGAACCCATCTCTATGAGTCGTCAAGAGCCTGTGGATAACTTGTGAATTAAACCTGTTATTTTAGCACTTAGATACAAAATTATATAATGCAATTTGCACTTTGTTCGCCCAGCCTGTGGATAACTTGTGGATAACTTGTGGATAACTTTTAGTAGTTGTGGAAAACTTTTTGAGGCGCTAATTTTAGTGTTTTTAGTTGTGTTTTGATGAGACGTTGATGAGGTGTTGATTTGGAATTTTAAGTTTAGTTTTGGCTATATTGGGTATGGTTAATATTAATCTTGCTAGAAGATAAAAAATAAGGTATATTTTTTATGATGAAGCGAACATATCAACCATCAAAAATAAAAAGAGCAAAAACGCATGGGTTTCGCAGCCGCTTGAAGACGGTTTCTGGGCGCAATGTTTTAAAAAGGCGTCGGCGCAAAGGGCGAAAGCTTCTAACGCCCAAAAAGCCAAGATGATTCAAACAAAAGCAAGACTAAACAAGAGTCGGTGGGTTAAAAGAATTTTACAAAAAGGGCAGACTTGGCAAGGGAAGCTTTTGCGTGTAAAGTTTATTTCATACCACCAAGCGGGTTTGCGCCAAACGGTAAATCTCCCAAGTTTTTTAAGCGTGGTGATTTCTAGTAAAACTGTCTCTCTTGCTACCCGTCGCAATAGGATAAAAAGAAGAGTTAGAGAAGCTTTTAAGCCGCTTTTAAAAGAAATCTCGGGACTTGGTATTGTGGTTTTTCCTCGTCCCGAGGTGGCTGAATGTAATTTTAAAGATATTAAAGAAGAAGCAAGGCAATGCTTAAAAGAATTGCGATAGGGATAATTAGGGTTTATCAAAAAACATTAAGCCCGGACCATGGAGTATTTAAGCGTCTTTACCCAGAGGGCGTTTGCCGCTATTATCCTACTTGTAGCGAATATACTGCTCAGGCGATTGAGGAACATGGTGTAATTATTGGCTCGGGGCTTGGGATTTGGCGAATTTTGCGTTGCAACCCTTGGGCAAGAGGAGGATATGATCCGCCGCCCAAAGGGCGGCGGGAATGACAAATTCCTAATGTCTAATGTCAAACAAATATAAAATCAAATTTCAAAATTATAATTAAAATTTTATATTTTACATTACCATTTTGCATTTTGAGATTTACATTTTGAATTAAATATCATGACTACATTTTTTTATAACCTTTTAGTTTTTTTTACTTGGCTGATTCCGGGCCATTATGTTTGGGTGGCTATTGTAGTAATTACAGTTCTGCTTCGGCTGGCTTTTTTTAAACCGACTGTTTCAATGCTCAAAATGCAGCACAAACAAAAGGGGCTGCAAGGAAAGCTAAAAGAGATTCAGCGAATCCATAAAGACGACAAAAAAGCCCAGCAACAGGCAGTTATGGATTTGTATAGACAAGAAGGCGTCAATCCGCTTGGGAGCTGTCTGCCAATGATTATTCAAATTGTTGTTTTGATTGGGTTTTATGGAGTTTTCACTAAAATTGGGTTAGGAAAAATCAAACCTGAATATCTTTACTCTTTTACTCCCCGGCCAGATTTTATTAATAGTCATTTTCTGGGGATTGACCTGACGCTTAAGATATCGGAACTTGTTAAGGCTGGAGGAGTAAAAGGTTATTTAGCGCTTCTTTTCCCGCTTTTAACTGGGGGTTCTCAGCTAATTCAGTCTTTGCAAGCCAAGGCGTCGCAGCTAAAACCAGATGAGGAAGAGGACCAATCGGCTGCTTTTTCTCGCGCTCTGACAAACCAAATGACTTTTTTGTTTCCAATTATGGCGGCATATATTTCATATACTTTAACCTCGGCTTTATCGGTTTATTGGATTACCCAAACAATTTTGATGATTATTCAACAAAAGATTATAATAAATCGTTTGAAGATTGGAAGTAGTCGCTGAAGAGGTAGCGGAGGCGACAGGCGCCAAAAAAATCTCGTCCTTTAAAAAAGGCGATGTCCTTGTGAGTGTTAAAGAAAAAGAATAATAAACGAGTTTACCCGCCCGCAACGCCTGAGCAAATCAGGCTTGCGATGGCGGGCGGGTAAAGTTCATAAAGTTTGTAAAGTCCATAAAGTTTATAAAGTTGGTGGGGTGCGGGAGTGGTTTATCCGGGCGGTCTCGAAAACCGCTAGGCCCGCAAGGGCCTCGTGAGTTCGAATCTCACCCCCACCGCCAGATTACAAAACCCGGATTTTATCCTAGAACAGCTACTACCCCAAATTAAAAAGCACCTGCTTTAAAAACAAGATAACCAACCCGCATTCCATATTATTCTTCCTTTGCTTTTTTTATAATAAAAATATACAATTGAGCTATGGGAGAGCCAAAAGACCTAGGGAAAGAACTGGAAACAGCAGACAATCCAACAGCCGAAACTGGGGAGAGCTTGGGTAATCCAGAGGATCAATTCAGGGATTATTGCCGAAACCATTTAGAGCAGATTTTTGATGCCAGTATTAGGGGCCGTTCTGTTAGAGAAAGTTCTGAACATCGGCCTGAAATATGGGTTTTAGAGGAGCTGGCCGAGCAAGATTTTAAAATTCCGAACTATCAAATAGGTAGAATTTTTCTAGAAGAACTGACACAGTTTTCACTTGAAAAAATCAGAGAAGGCCAAGCTGACAAACTTCAGCCGTTCGTTGCCAATCTCTACGACCTTTATTTCAGCTCATCACCCAATATTTCAAATTATGGGAGATTCTCTGAAAGATTTCGATTAGTAGCCAAAATGATCAGTATTCCCGAACTTCGGCCTCTTGCCGGTAGCAACTCAGCACTTGAACTTGTAAACGATCTAGCTTTCGGTAGCGACGAGCTGGCTCGAGATGTTAGCGAACACCTGTTGGGGTTATCAGTCGGAGAAGTAATTGCCGTAATTCAGATGATCAGAAGCGCTACCGCTCAGGGAATCAGTCAGGGAGAATTTGCGTTTGACGGTATAGATCGGATGTCAATGATCGTTTCTCAAATTAGAGAAAATTATCCTTCTCGGCTTGTCAAATATAGTTGCGATATATGTTTAGAGCAGATTGCAAAATTGTGGAACGAGGATTATTCTCAAAATTCTCGAGAAGTTGAATCAAGAGAAGAGGTAGAGTTGAGTGAGCAAATTCTCTCCAGGGTTAGGTTGGACCCACCGCCTCCCCATCCTTTTGTCGCTCATGTTGCGCAGGACACTGTGGTTGCTCTGGATAGAAATAATCTGCCGACTAGCTACGGTAAGCTTGACTTTGAAACATTAAAGACAGCTGAACCCGTTATTAGCGCCCAGACAATCAGCGAACTTGAGAAAATGAGAACCGTATCTCTATCAGAAACTTTCCATTTTGACACCCATAATTTTTTGGAGTTTGTTAGAGCCAGAATTTTAGCCGGTATGTTGGGACATGAGCCGAACAATTCCGAGCTAGCTGATTTTCTTTCTCAAAACTTTAAGTTTCTTTCGGCCAAGGATTTTGCAGAATTGATTCGCACAGATGAAGGGGTTCAAACCGCTAGAGAGATCGCCTCGCTCGAGAGAGCTCGTATTAATCAAGAGGTTTCCGATAAAAACGAAGAGATTTCTCGCCATGCTGTCCAATTTTTCTCCGACTGGCTTGATGAAATGGATGCCAAAGGCAAAAACCAATTACACTCTTTTGATGTTGGTAAATTTAGAAAATATCAGAAAGAAGGAAATCTCGAAGGGGCTTTCTCTGTTGCTCATAACATGGCGGGAATTCTTGCATCATTATCTGAAAACCTCGACGGGTCACAGCGTGTTCAAGATGAGGATGTTGCTCGATTAACGGCATATTTTCAAGAAGTTGACAGGCAACATACAAAAAATTGGCGTCAGGCGGAGTCCTCCTTCCGGCTGAAACTATCAGTTTTAGAAAAGCTTCACGAAAAAGATTTGAGCTCAAACGCAAGGCTAAGCACAGAAGTAGGCAAAAGGCTTCCTGAGATTTGTACGGTTCTGCTCGAAAGGTGCCAGCAAACTCAAGCAGAACCCACCCAAACAGTACATTTAAAAAGAATTGAAGCTGTAGATCTGGATAAAGACGTTAATCCATGGGGGGGTCAGGGTGAAGAATATGCCTATCTTAGATTCTTGTGGGCGCCGGCAATGATTAAAAAAGTAAACTTTGAGCTCGGCGAAGGGGTTGATATCACCGAGTTGAATGTCTCTTCTCAGGTTCAGTTGTTAAGGTTTCTCACATCCGCGCCAGATGAGACCTTCGATCAGCTCAGGGGTGTCCTCGGGCAAAATCGAGAATTCGGTAAACAGATCCTGCAAAGTTTTCTCTCCTGCGGAGAAGATCGCGAATATGGTAATAAAATTATTGAAATTGCCAAAACTCTCGGTTCAGAATCACGTCTGGTATTTGAAAAATACGCTGAAATAGTTGAATTAGTTTCTGACATCGAAGGTTTTATTCAAGACAACTTCTCGCGAGAATTTGATCAGGCCGAGATTCGCTCTGCCACTCAAGGACTACTCAAAAGAGGACGAGATATCCTGGTTATGGCTTGTCAGATAGCCGATTTTCCCGAAGAAATAGCCGCAAGGCTTCAAGATTACAACATAATACTGCTTACTTTCTCTGAAGCGTTAAAAGCAGCACGACGAAGTGGTGCCATGATCGAACTAGAAGGAATTAAAAATCTAGTTACAGAAAGAGTGCCAGGTACAGAAGTGAGTGAAAATGACCGTCACGAAATGCTCGCGATCGCAAAGTCAAACTGGTCTAAAGCACCAAATCCGAGCGCTCCTGAAGCTGAGATTGTTAGAAGCACAATGCAACATCTCCTGCCAGAAGTAGAAAGAGGAATAAGGGAGGGTTTTTCAAAATCTGATAATGAGTTTGTAATTATCAAAATTCAAGGAAAGATAGTCGCTTTCTTAAGGTTTGATAAGGTTGAAGGAGGAACTTACTTTGGCTCCTTTAATGTTGATGAAAATGCTCGAGGAGCAAATCTCGGAAGAATGATTTGCCAAAAATTTGTTAATGAAAAAGCTCACGAGGGAAGAATTTTCGCTCACTGTTCTCCGATGCAGGACATTTCAAGTTATTACATATCAAAAGAAGGTGGCTTTATCTCTCGGGGAATAGATCTTAATTCGGCCGGAACGGGAGAAGCCGGCTTTGATTTGGTAAGGGACGACAATGCTAATAGCAGATATCAATTTGCAGGAAAACCCCATGAAGAAATTGTCCAACTTGAATCAGACCCGACTCGGCTTCCAACTGGAGTGGTTATACTCAAGCAAGACCACCTAAAGCCCGAGGAATATCAGCAGTTTCTTCGGAAATCTCAAGAACAATACGCTCAAGGCAAGGTAATGACTGCATTTTTCAGGTATCCGAAAGACTCAATGGTTAAATATGCCGTTTTTGAGCCCGCAGCTCCTAGTTCTCAAGCTGGCTAACGGGCTTAGCGGTCTGCCATAATGCCTTAAAAACTCCTCTTAACAGGTTTGCGATAAGCGGATCATCAATAATAATGCCGATTTTTACTTCTGATTTTAAGGTCATAAAAGAAGCGGTATTGTCGTAAATATGCAAGCTAACTCCGGCCTGGTTCAAGGAGTAACTGATTATTCTGTCCTCGGTATAATTTCTTGAGTGCTCCTTCAAAAACTCTCGGTTAAACTTTGAGTCAAAAACAAGGTTATATTTCCATTTCTTGAGTTTGTTTCTTTCCCTCCCATATTGACGGTTAATTTCAGGTATAAACTTCTCGATTGATTCAAGGTCAATAAAGGCCAAAATCTCCGATTTTGCCCTCAAGGTGTCTTCAAGAACTCTTTTAATCGCCTCGTCTCCTTCAAACACCTTCACTCCGGGCTTATGATAGGAGAGATTGTAGGTAGAAAGAATGGCTGGGCTGACCGCTTTAAGCCATTTCTGCGCCTCTAGAATGGCTTTGGCGCGGTTTTCTATGTAACTCTCGAGATTGGCAGGGGGCTCAAGAGAGAACTTCATCCTGCCGTTTACAGTCCTTTTAGAGACAAGCCCCTTCTTCGATAAGGAGTAAATATGGTTATAAGCATCTCCACGCTTTAGAGCAACACTCTTTATAATATCTCCTGCGCCAGATTCACCGTTCTCTAATAGGTAGTTAAAAATTAAGATTTCTTTTTCATCAAGTCCAGCGTTTTTGAGCAAATCTTTATAGCGATTTAATTCGCTCGTTTTTTGTTTTCCAGCTGCTAGTTTTTGCTCATTCATTTTTTTGTTTTAAATGGATTAGGTTTTTGTTCCACCCAAAAACCGCATTGTAAATTAATGATAGCAAAACGTATGATTATTGTCAATAATTTTTGACAATATTTGATCAATAGAGGCGATTATAAGGTTTAAACTTGCTATTATCAATCTGTTGCACAAAGCCATTTGCCGTAAGCACCCAATTGCATAGCATTATATAAAATGTCACAAGCCCTTGACAATTTATTGCGAATGTGTTATAGTACGTTGTTACGCTGACAGGCCAGTGAATAAACAACGTAACACGCACCTTACAAACAGATCGCTCGATACCCTGCCAAGGAGGGGGGGAGTCGGGAAGATAGTTTGTAAGAGCAATTTGACAAATAGGGTCCTGAAGAACGATACCGGTTCGTTCAGGTTCCACAAGGAGGGACGTACCTGTTAAACAGGTTCGATTCTCCTGATGCGGGGCTATCGGGAATACCGATAACCTTATTCTGGTTCAGAAGGCAAGGAAGGCCTCTGAACTTATAGTACGGCATGTTCCCGGCCTAACTTCGGTTAGACTGGGGCATGCGCTTACGAACATATACCTATTATATAATAGGCGTTCGCGAGCCTTTTCCAGTCTCTCTTAATGAGGGGCTTATCAGTTCTGCTACGCCATTCGCCAACTGGCAAAGGCGAATTGCAGAACTTAAACAGGGGCTTGTTCAGAAGTCCCTTACTCGAAAGAGCATTCGCCATTTGGCGGAATCTGATCAACCATTCCCCTTTATAAAAAAAGGAGGGGGAATAAGTATTACAGCGATCCAGCTCTTTCTTTGGAAAGAGCTGGATGCCGTCATACTTATGATTTTGTCCAACTGCCCGCTCATAAGAGCTAGGGTTATTGGTTCCGATTCCGGCCAAAAAAGGCACAGGAGGGGAACAAGGAGGACAGTCCAGTTATTCTAGAGGCGGTATGACATCAGGGCTGCCTAAGCGGCTTTTTCGCTTAGACGGCTCGATGTCGTACTAATTCCCCGTCAAGGAGGTTTGGCAGAAGGTGTTGGTTTTTGGCAAAAGCCAAAAACGACATTTTTGCCAAACCCCGCTTGAGCGGGGGCAGGTGCGGTCTTCCGGGGTTTGCCATTTTCCCCGGAAGACGTTGTACGCACCACCTCCTAAAGGAGGTGAAAAAAATGGCGAAGAAAGCAAATAATAGTGATGCCCCCGCGAAGGCGGGGGCTGCCGCGGCCATGCTGGCCGCGGCTGTCGCCGAGGAAACTCGGCGGCAGGCGGCGGAGGCGCTTCGGCGCCTCCAGCCCCAGCTCGAGGCCATCGCCGCCGCCCGCGAGGCGGCGGCGGAGGAGGCCGCGCTCGGCGGCCTCACCCAAGACCAGCTGGAAAAGCTGGTCTTGGGTGAAAAGCGGCTGCGCCAGCTGGCCCAGTCGCTCCGAGATCGTAGAGAGGCGCACCAGCGCCTCTCTGGAGAGGAGGGCGCGGAGCTCAAGGAGCTCCGCGAGTCCCTCCAACAGGCCCGCCGCCTGGGCCTGACCGCCTCTAACAACGAGGCGGTAAAGGCGGCCGAGGCGCGCATCCGCGCGCTAGAGGCCGCTAAGGCGGCCCGGGTCCGGGGGATCGAGGAGGTGCTCGGGGCCGCGCAGGGAATCCTGCGTCGGCTCCGGGCCCTTCCGGTCCCCGGCGGGTGGAAGCCCGCCGAGGGCCTGGAGGCCGAGTTGGTCGCGGCGGTTCGCGCCGCGACCAAGGAGGCCGCCCGGCGCCGGGCGGCGGAGGAGGGGCGCAAGCCCTACTCCGTCGGCCCGGAGCCGGTGCGGGCGATGGAGGCCGCCTTTAAGGCGGCCTCCTAGCCCAGGACCCGGGGGAGCGGCCAAATGGCCGCTCCCCCATCCCAGTCCCGCCTCTTCTTGGAAGAAGAGGCGGGACTTCCGTCTCCGCCATAGGCGGACTGATGAGCCATCTTGTAGCTTTACGCGAAGAGTGGCGAAACGGAAAACTAATACAAAATTGACGGTCGTCAATTTTGTATTAGTAAAAAGCACAACAGAAGAAGCCCGCGACAGCTGTTTTTTCGTATGCCTGTGATTTTTTAGTACGGTCGTGATTTTCTCTGTCGTACTTATCTCTCACTAAAACAGAATATAGTGTAGGGATTCTTTTGGAAGTGGAGACCAAAATCTTTGTTCCAAAGTTCCAAAAGAGAAAATATTTTGACCCGCTTTTTTAGTTGACTTTAAATTTGTCGTGAAGTTTATCTCTATAGCCCTCAAAACCTCCGGCGTGGTTTTGTAAATCATCCGGAGCTCTCAAGCTCCCGCTCTTTGGTTTCTTGCTCCCTGCGGAAGGGAATAAAACGGCCGGCCAGAGTACCAGAGAGTGTAAGTTTAGGCCGCCAAAAACGCCAAAAGAGGCGTTATGACGGTCTCCCCCTCGTGGGCGAACTTTGTCGCGGATGACCATCCGCGTCAATGTGTCGCCACTTAGTCGCGCTGGCAAGGCCAAAATGGTCGCGGCGCGACTCAAGCGCGTCCGGGCGCAAGCGGCGCAAGCGCAGCAGGCAATCTTCGGCGCATGGGAGCAATCGGCAGATGCTAACCGCTCCTAAGGTGCTTACCCGCCAGAGGATTCTTGATCTGGCGGTGACGGAGCAAGATTCTTTCTCGGCGCTAAGATACCTGCGCCAGAGAGAAAATGCTCCGCGTCTGCCCGAGCTCGAAGAGCAAAGCCAGACAAAACTGCCGGGAGTGGAAGGAGCACTCGCCGACTTGAGCTATGCGCTCTGGGACCCAGAGCCGGCGCTTAAGACAGGCGAGAATATCCCTGCCGACCGGCGGTACTGGCATGGAATGCTCTTTGAAACACTTGGGGTGTCCAAGTTTCAGGAGCTTCATGCCAGAACGGAGCTCTTCGAGCTGATGTCCACAATCGGAACGATTGAGATGGGTGAAACCATTTTCACTTCCGTTCCGGAGGAGGACAGTGAGAAGCTCGAGGAGCTGTCGCGGGTCCAGGAGGCGGCCGATGAAGTGCAGGCGCAGGCAGATAAACTGCAAGCGCAAGCGCAGATGGCTGGCCAACTGGCCGAAGCGGCCGCCCAAGGCCCTGAGGCGCTCGCGGCCGCGATGAGCGGAGGTGGAAAGCTATCCGGTCAACCCGTATCTGCTGACGCGGGCGGGCAAGCCGATGGCTCTCCACGAAGTGGCCAAGGGGAAGTTCGGGCCAGTCCCAATGATTTTTTCGAGACAGAAAAGCAGCTTTTATTTTTAAAATTTGTTTTCTGTCCCGATTAATGGGACAGGGCTCCTTATGGAGCCATCATTTTCTGGCCGCCGCCAAAACAGCGGCAGGCCCAAGGAGGTGATCCCGCTATGCGCGGGATCAAGAATGGATTAGAGGCCGGTTGGGCCTCTAATACGGTCGTCGTAAAGACGACCGATGTCCGGGAGCTTCTCCCGGACCTTGAGATTGCTCCCCCGGGGGAGCATCTCGCGGTACCACCCCGGGGGTGGTACTGTTTCTGCCGGGACGAGTACCGGCAGGAACCCTGCGAGGTCTGCAACCTCGCAGTGGAAATCGCGCCTGATGGCAAGGCGCGATTTGTTGAGGCCCCCTCTTCGCACCTCCTTTCCCAGTTTGACTGGGAATGGAGTGGGGCGGGTTTCGTCGAACACTGGTTCGACGATGAGGCCCGCTTGCTCCGAGGAGGGGAGAGGGACTATGTGTCCCGCTCCGGCCTCACGGGGGAAATATCCCGGATAGTGGCGTACAAGCGCCACGTCCAGGTTATATCCTATCGCCGCTACGGGGGTGATAGGATCCCAGGGGGGAGAGACCTCCAGTGCGGTGTGGTCTGGGAGGAGTGGCGTAATTACTCCCCCCAGCCAATCACGCTGGAGGGCGGGCTGTTTCTGACGAGAGTCGGAAACACGCCCGTAATCAGCGACGACAAAGAGTCGCTGATTGAGGCCTTGCTCGCCGAGAGCTGGCCTTACGACGAGTGGCCGGTGACGACATGCCGGCATAACTCGTCGGTGCGGGCGATTATTCGCCTGCGCCCAGAGAATGCGGGCTACTTGAGCCGCTTTCTCTGTTGGTCCTGCAGGATGCAGGGCCTGCGTTGGGAGGAAATCTCCCACCGCAATCCCGCCAACAGGTGCCCGTATATCGCACGGGCCCTGAAGGCGTTCGGCGAGAGGTCTGACCCGCTCCCTGAGTGGGTCGGCTGGAACTCGCCGATTCTCGCCAGCCGTTGCCGGCTGGTGGAGGGCGAGAAGCAGGCGTGGGAACTGTTGTTTCTGCGCCAAAGCGACGGATTCGTCCGTCGCTGTGTCCTGATTGTGGACACAGCCGCCAAAGAGGCGCGGATGTATCCCTATGTGGGATTCCCGCGCAGTTTGGCGGAGTTGGTGGAGAAATACGGCGAGGGCCGTATTATTTTCACCTCGGAGCCCAAGGACACAACCTCGGGCTAGCCGCTCACGCGTCCGCGTGAGGAGGTGTGGGCGGGCGGACCCGCAAGACCAGCAGGAGCTACTCCAGCTTCTGCAGGGGCCTTCGGTGTTTAGCCCGCTCGGCTCTCCGCTCCGCCTTTCGAGCGAGGAGGAGCAAGGGGAGAGGGAAGGTCTCCTGCTTGAGATCGCCCTCTGGGCGGCTCGGGCGGGCGGCCAAGACCCCTCCTGCCTTTCCCAGGAGAGGCTCGATTGTCTGCTGGCGCAGGCAAGAGAGCAATTCTCCTGGGCAGGATTGGCCGAGCTGGAGGCCGCTGTGCTTGCCTTGAAATAGCACGGCGGCCTCCTTTCGGAGCTAGCTGGCCCACTTGGCAGCTAGCTCCTTCACAGGGTGCGGAAAGGCGGATTCGTCCGCCTTCCGCACCTTTTGTTTATCTAAGTGCTAATCCCGTCAGGGCGGGATGGTACGGGATATTCGCTCTAGTATGTTTCAGCAGTAATTTCGCCAATCGGCGGCATTTTTAAACTTATCTGGATTTACAAGAGGGTAGTTATATGGTATGAATAAAATTGTCCGCGGGACCTTGAAAGACGGCGTCGTTTTGGTTTTGTTGGAGACGTGTTTGACGCAGAACGCGGCTGGTACCGGCCGCAATCACAGAACTCGGGAGGGTTAAGATGGCGAAGATGCGACGCTCTGTCTCTGCCCCGCAGGGTTCCTGCGGGGCGCTGGGTGTAATAGCCCAGCAACTCAGCCCCGAGGAGGCCCTGGCGTTTTTCACAGGGTTTGCCTCGGGAACGAGGGTGGAGCGGTTGGCTTACAGGGTGGCGGCAGCGCGCAAAGCGAAGGAGCTCCTTAACGGGGGCTTCCATCTTGAGGCCTCAAGGATTTTCCTTGACCTCGGGATGAAGCCGCGGGCGCGTGCGGCTATCCTCCGGGGGATGAAGGCGCATCGGGACGACCCCGACAAGACAATCCTGAACCGCCTCCGCGAGCTCCAAGAGGAGCTCGCGTATCTCCCCGGCTCCGGCTAGCTCGATCAGAGATCAGAGAAGGTCCCGCGCTTGCGGTCCCCTAGTTTTTCGCCAACCGGCGAAGCTACGGGGACCTTTTTCTTGTGGTAAAATAGAGTTAGTCCCAAATTTTTAATTTTCAATTATATTTTTATTTTTGAGATTTGATTTTTGAGACCAAAAATTTACAAAATAAGTTTTTATTATGCCCGATATTAATAAGGCTCTGCAGATTTTCTCCCGCGAGGGAGAGGAAAAAACGGTTAAATTTAAATCCCAGAAATTAGGAATACCTTATGTAAATCTTGTCGGCTATCCTTTTACGCCCGATGTCCTTGGTATTATTCCCAAAGAACAGGCGACTAAATTAAACGCCATTTCTTTTTACAAGCTTAATGACCAAGTTAAAGTCGCAACGCCCCATCCAGAAAATCCGATGCTCATCCCGGCTCTTAAAGAGCTCTCTGCCGCGACCAACTTTCGCTTTTATCTCTATTTGTGCTCGGAGTCTTCGTTTAGATATGCGCTCCAGCAGCTTGAGTTCATCAAAGAGGCGCCTAAAACCCTTGAAAAGCACATTGTCTCGGACGAATATATTAAAACAAAACTGGGCGGAGCTCAAGACCTAAAATCAATTGGCAACAAAATCTTGCAGACGCCCACAACGGAAGTTTTAGATATTATTTTTGCGGGCGCTATTCATCTTGATGCCTCTGATATTCATATTGAACCAATTGAAGGTGGAGCCCGCCTGCGCTACCGCATTGACGGAGTTTTGCAAGATATCATTGAACTTCCAGAAATAACTTACAAAGCGATTAGAAATAGGATTAAGTATTTAGCTAAGCTTAAACTTAATATTGCAGACCAAGCTCAAGATGGCCGTTTCAATATTCAAATTGGTTTCCAAAATATTGATGTTAGGGTTTCTGTTATTCCGGGGGCATGGGGCGAAGTGCTGACTGCACGGCTTTTAAACCCCTCTGGCAGGATTATTTCGCTTGAGAATCTTGGTTTTAATCCTCGCGCTATGGCTGATATTGAAGAAGCCATTAAAAAACCAAATGGCGCAATTTTTAACACTGGTCCTACCGGCTCCGGTAAAACAACAACTCTTTATGCTATTTTGCAAAAGTTAAACAGGCCTGAAGTTAAAATAATTACTCTTGAAGACCCGATTGAGTACAGAATTGAAGGAATTGACCAGAGCCAAATCAACCCAGAAGCAGGATATGATTTTGCCAATGCGCTAAAGCATGCCCTAAGACAGGACCCCGATATCATTATGGTCGGCGAGGTGAGAGACCGCGAGACGGCGGAAACTGCTTTGCAGGCGGCGCTCACCGGGCATTTGGTTTTGACCACTTTACACACCAACTCAGCCCCGTCATCTATTCCACGGCTTTTGGATATTGGAGTCAGGCCCTTTTTGCTTTCCGGCTCAATTAGTTTGATTATTGCCCAGCGGCTAGTTAGAAAACTTTGCCCGGTTTGCAAAGGCAAAGCGGGGAATAGCGCCTGCACGATATGCAACGGCACAGGCTACAAAGGTCGTCTTGCTATTGTTGAAACAATGAAAATTACTCCCCGTATTAATCAATTAATTGCAAAAGGCGGCACAGTTGCGGACTATGAAAGGGCGGCGCGCGAGGACGGAATGATTACGATGTTTCAAGACGGGATGGAAAAAGTAAGAAACGGGCTAACAAGCGAAGAAGAGGTTAGAAGAGTTACTACAGCATAGCAGTTTTAGCTTCAAAATTCGCTATGCCGCGCAAAAATTTATTGTGAGCGCAAATTTAGTTTTGTAAGTGAAGTACTTTGCCGGAGAGCCTGAGAGTGAATTTTGAATTTGGGTTTAGTAGATAGTCCCACTCTCCACACTATTTGTCACGCTATTATAGATTACGAGGGAGGCCGCAATGATAATAATACCGATAATGGCGTTGGTGATAGCAGTACGTCCCTTGCCGGCTTTTTCAGCCTCTCCTCCAGCGGTGATATAAGTGATGCCGCCCCAAATAAGGTAAATAACGGCCAATATCCCGGCGATTACTAAGATAAGGTTGATAATATTACTAACAAGGTTGGATAGGGTGCCTGGAATTATGTTGGGAGGATTGATAGTCTGTCCACCAACCCTAACTTGTGCTAGCGAGACTGTAGCTGAGGCGCTGGCTGTAAGTGTTGCTAAAGAAACTTTCGCCGCAGCGCTTTTGAGAATTGCCAGAACTTTTTTCATTGTCCCTCCTAATTTTTTAAATAATATTTTATTTTAAGATAACATTAAAAATTTTCAATGTCAAATTATTTAAATTTTGACTGGCTCTAGTTTATTAGTCAAGATTGTGGTTAGGGCGCCCCCTCTTCAATATCCTCTCCGACAAAATCAAGCTTTATTTCAAGGGTGCTTTCTTGGCCTTTTTTTATCTCTATAATTTTTTCGTAGTTTTTATAATTTGTTTTGAAACCAGTAATCAGATATTTACCTGATGGTAACTGTATTTTGAAAGGTGTTTGTTTGGTTTCCAAAAAAGAGTTTTCAAGCGACCCAATCGTAACGTTAATTAGCTCTGGCTGCGACTTAACTTCAAGCTGGCCAAGGGATTCTTCTGTGTAGGGGATATTAGTGATGTCAGAACGAGTTTTAGACCTGCCTTTAGAAAAATAAATAGGCGCTCCGATAGTGACTGCTATAAGTATTATTGCGAATATCAAAAAATATTTTTTCATATTTTACCTGTAAATTAAGTGGGCGTGCTTTATTCTTGCTTTAACGGTGTTGGGTGAGGCGGATGAGATTTGTCGTGGTCCGGGGTCGTTAATAAGAATTTCGCCGTTTGCGTCAAAACCAGTCAGGACAATGTAATGGCCTCCAGAGCTGAATTCGTGGTCGTCCATTGCTGCAATCACAGGCATATTATTCTTGAGAGCGTTTTGGATTTCCGGCCAATCCACGCTTTTATACTTTAAGCCGTATTTGGCTGCAAGAGCAGGGAAAAGCGATGGGGCAGTGCCCGAGCCGCAAACACGATGGCCATTAGCAAGAGAAAACTCAGTTACTTCTGCGGGTGTAACATTAATGCCGTAATATGTCAGCACCATTGCGGCTGATGTTGTGCCACAGCCTGAAGTCCTGATAGTGGTCCCCCCGCAACCATAGCTTTTTGACCCCCAGCGAGGGTCAAATTGCCTAAAGAGAGGTACGCCGTTGCTGCCCGCCGAATAATCTCCGGAGTTAACTTTATAAGAGGCGCCTTCATAAGAATTATCTTGAGCTTCTTCATTTTTTTCTTCTGAAGATTCTAAAGCTTTTTGGAATTGTTTCGCAATTTCAAGAGAATAGTCTTTGCCATAAGACGGTCCCTCCGGCAGCGCGCTATCAGGACATTTTGAGCCATCAGGAAGCTTGGCATTTGGTGTATTTGTAATTTTTGATTTCGGTTTTGTTAGGTCAACTACGGTGATTTTTCTGGTTTGACCTTGGTTGAAGCTACCATATTCTGAACAGGGAAGGAAAAGGTCAAGATAATTTTGGCCGGCGTGGAGACCGGGAGCATAATGATCGCGGATGTGAATCGGCTGATTGTTGTTAAAACCATCTAGAATGACTGCCTGATTTTCAATCTGATTCCAAGCAATTATCGGATTATCAGAAGGCTGAGCAAAAATGTAATCCTCAATAGTGCTGCCTTTGACATATCTTAAACGTCCGTTAACTACCTTAAAACTTCCGCCATCGGCCGTTGAAGACGGACCGCCCGTTTTGGCATCGCATGTATTTCCCGGCATATTCGGGCTATAAGCTGTAATAATTGCTTGTGTTGGTTTGCCGCTAACTTCTTCATATCCAGAATTATTATTAAAACCGCATTGTTGATTGATGACTTCATTGAGCCACCTGCCGGCTTGGCTGGTGGTTGAACCAGTCCCCAAGCACGGGCCGGCCATGGTCGCGCCGGTGTTAAAGTGGGTGGTAAAGAACTCTTTATCGTTGGCGGCGATTTTGGCGCGGAGCTCGTCTTTGTTTGACGGTTCAAATAACCCGTGGCCGTTAGCTCTGGCTTTTTCTTCAGCCTGTTCTTTGGTATCTGCTTTGACTTGATCGCGGACAATCCAATCCTCGCGAGAATCCAAAAGCGGATCCTGTCGTGGCCGACCGTCAGCAAGATATTCTGTCGGCTCCTTTTCAATGAAATTTGAAACGCACCATAAATCTCCCTCATACTCCAGTTTTGACTGCTCGCCAGTTGGAGCCAAAAACCCTATCCCCAAAGCAAGCAGAGCCATTCCTAGCGCGGTTGTAGCTAAAATCGGCAAGTTGATAGCGGCTTTTAATTTTTTCATGGTGTATTTGGCATATTGGGAGGTTGGTCCATTTGTCTTTGAATTCCCTCAATATCAGAGCTGGGATTGGAGAGAATATTTATCGTAGTATTAAAAACGGAATAGGAGGTAATGATTACAATTATCCCGATAATTGCACCCATTATAGCCTTTTTGGCTCTTTCGGCTTTTTCTGCATCGCCTGCGGCTGTAATATATTGAATGCCGCTGTAAATGATGACAAGCACGGCAATAATCCCGGCTGCCAAAGTAAAAAAGAGCAAAAGATTGTAATAAAACGAGGAAGGACTGGTGATTTTTGTGCCAGTTTCAGGAAGATCAAAGTTGCCGTTTTTTCTAAGAGAATCGGCTATATCGTTTATATTGATGTCGGCTAATAATATTTTATGCATTTCTATTCTTGTGTTGGAATTGGGAGATTTTCGTTTTGAGCAGCTTGTTTATTAGTAAGGATATCTTGTATGTAGTAGGATATTCCAAAAGCGCTTAGTGAGATAATTAAACCTATAATCGCATAGGTTAAAGTTTTTTTTGCTTGCGTTGCCCGGTTTTCGTTGCCATAGGCGGTAAAGTACAAAAAGGCGCCGTAAAAAGTGAAAAGCAAGATAACAAAAACCAAGATAACAAGCAGGACTGGAATGAGATGTTGAGCAATCCAATATTTTAAAACGCATTGGATTTGAGAGGGTAAGTCTGCTGCTTGACAATTCTGATTAACATAAGTGCCCGAAATGGCTTGGTTAAGATTCTCTTCTAAGTCAAAAATTCCTAAATTTGCCATAATTTTTTCTTATATTTTTTAAAACGCATTGCTCTGTAGAAGTTGTGGGGAGGTAATCTTAACTGCGATATCTATAATGATGTAAATAGCGCTCACGGCGACAATTCCAATCGCAACCCAAGTCATATTTTTCTTGGCTGTCTCCATTTTAGCAGCATCGCCAAAAGCGGTGATATAAATAAAGCCAGAATAAAGCAAAGCCAACAAACCCAATCCGCCCAAAAAATACGGGATGCGATTAAGTAGTGAGTTTAAAAGGTCGGTTAGGTCTCCGGCGGCAGCATCAGGCGCTCTGGTAGGGTCAATTTGATTAATAGCGCTTTTAGCGGCGTCTAGTTCAGGGGAGTAAGCCAGCGTTGCTGTTGGCGCAAAAACAACTAGAAAAACAAAAACTTTTAAAGCAAGCTCTGACACTAAAGAATTTTTGGGGCTTTGAGCTTTTTCTTTTTGATGGTGATATTTTGGTATAAGGATAAGTTTTTTCATGAGATAATGGTGTTAATAATTAAGGCGGCGCAAATTAAAAGGATTAAACCGGAAATTGCGCTAAAAATTAACTCTTTGCCTTTCTGTGCTTTGGACGCATCACCACCCGATGCCGCATAGGTGATTCCGCCAATAATAATGACAACTCCAGCAAGAACTGCTCCTAGCGGGAGGAGAAGATGCCGGTACCACTTGTAAACCTCGTCGCCCAACTGTTTTATGTCCTGCGCATTATCTTCTGCGGCCAGCGCAATCATCGGTAGTGTCAAAAGATAAATAATTTTTTCCATTTTTTACTTTCCCCATTTAGTTTTACTTGCCTTTAGGATGGTTGTCACATCTGCTGCGGCTTTATCTAAGGCGTCTTTGGGAGTTTTACGGCCGTTTGCTGCATCGTCAATCATAGAAATAAAAATCTCATCTACACTCATTGCTTTGGCGCCTTTATACCAGATATCTGCAAATTGTTTTTGGATATTGAAAGCATCAAATTTGGCTTTGTCTGTCCCGTCCTTGAGGGCAGATGGCAATTTCATTGCGCTTAAATAAGTAGCCGATCCTTGTTTGCTGCCAAGATAATAAACAAAATCCCAAGCAGCTCTTTGCCTTTTGGCGTCACCTTTGGCGGAAGGAACGGTTGCCACCCACATCTTTGCCATTGTCTTAATGGATTCTGTAGTTGAGGTGCTATTGGGGTCAACAATCTGTGGTAGAGGGGCGACATCAATTGAGTTTTTAAGCGAAGGCGCTTCTTTGATAATAAACCGGTAAGCATCAGCGTAATGAATCATCATTGCGACTTGTCCTTGCTCAAAGGCATCAACCGAATTGGGCATTTTATCATTCCAGCTGTAGAGAGGGTCTTGGGGATTGCTAAAACGCAAATAAAATTTTAGAGCCTGTTCACCCGGATTAACAGTCGTGGTAGCTCCTGACTGGCTAACATTAAATGTTGCGCTGTCAAAGTCGTCTGAAGTAAGTTGTGTTCCGTTTTGGAGCATTAGGGTCTGTAAAATGTCATAAGAGTGTTCAATATTTTTTGAGGTTCCAAGAGCGATGGCTGATTGTGAAATATCGTTGCCGTTTCTAATTGTCAGATATGGGACAATCTCAGTCAGCTGCTGCCATGTTGCAGGCGGAGTTTGTAGTTTTTTCTTGATTGAATTAAGCTCGTCGCTACTTAGATTTTGAGTAAACCTGTTTTCTGTGCGCAGGTTTTCAACTGCTTTGTCAATCAAGTCACGGTTGATATACAAGGCTAAGCTGTCAAGCGCCATTGGCAAACCATATACTTTTGGTTTTCCCGAAGGGTCATTTAAGGTTACGGCTTTTGCCGCTGCTGGCTCAAAAAGTTCGGCTACAAGTTCGGTCGTTGTTTTGCCGGTTTTTTGATTCTTTTTTAGATTAGAGCTAAAGAGGTTGTCTGGGGCGGGGACAAGTTGTGGGGCAAGCCAAGGGAGGTTCTCGGCGCGCACCGTAAGAATGTCGGGCGCATTTTCAACGCTTTGGTGCGCGGCTAAAGCTTCTAGAGCTTCTTGCTCGGCGACTCGGGGGTCTTTGGACACGACTACAATATTTACCCCTTTGTTATTACTCATATAATCCTTGGCAATTGCCTCCAAGGTTTCTTGCGAGGCGTCTCCCCTTGTTGTCCACCAATAAAGGGTAATTTTGCTTTGTGTTGGTTTATTTAACGAACAACCGCTCAAAGCAAACAGGGTCAAAGCTGTCAGGCTAAAAATCGCGATTTTCTTGAATATTGCCTTAGGCATTACCCTCCTTATTGAAGCTTATATGGTAATTCTGAAATCTGGGCTTCTTTCAAGCCGTCTGAATCAGTGAAATATATTTCATAAGCTGAAGCAGAAATCGCCGTACTATTTTCAAGCCCTTTTATTTCAGCATAGTTTATTGTGCTCATAGTGTCAAAATTAAAGGAAATTGGCCTGCCTTCATCTACCAAAATAATTTCATTTTCGGCAATAAAAGTTATAAGTCCCGGTTTGCTTTTGAGAGAGGTTTTGGTTAATTTGTCTTCCTTGAGGACATAGACATTGTTTTGGTCATCCAGAGCAATTGCGTAAGTTCCTTTTGGTCCCCATTTAGCCCATTTGAAATTTGCTTGTTTTGAAATAGTTTGGTACTGGCGGTTAGTCAGGTCAAAAACTCCAAGCTCGCCTCCGGAGAGCAGAATTTTTGTGGGATTTTCTCCCCAATCAAGATGCATACTTGAGAAATTTTTTTTGTCAATTTGCATCAAGGCTTCAGATTGGGTGTGATTGCGATTGGCAAGCATTAGCGTCCAGCCATAGTCAACGTCAAAATCATAAACAATCTTACTATTTTCTTCGGGGAAATATTGGCTTTTGCCCTGATTCCAAGTAACGCTGTGGATGGCCGAGGCAAGAGGTGGCAATTTTGCTTCAATTTGATTGATTAGGTCGCTTCGCCTAAAATCAATCACTCTTAATGCTTCTGAATCAAGTAAAAGGGCAAAGCTTAAATTATCAGAAAATAAAAGTTGCCGAATATTTTGATAGCTTCCATTTGAGAGCGCTATGGGTATTTGTTTGCCTCGAGGGTCAGCTGAAACGCTTGAGAGCTTGCCGTCAGATGAGACAAAATTAATTGTTTTGCCGTTAGGTGAGAGAGAAGGCATGGTAGCGCCCGGGACAATTAATTTGCTATCTTTGATTGGGACAAGTTTGAAGTTTAGATTTTGTTTTTCGCCAAAGCGGAATTTTTTATCTTCACGGAAAGAAATGTAACCTTCTTTGGTAATTATCACTGAGTGCCTTTTTGGCATAAGCTTATAAATGCCCGGGCTAACTTCTTTTCCGTCGAGCAGGATTTTATCGGGATTAGGGGTGGGATTAATGTTGATTTGGACTCTGTAGAAAAAAACAAAGAAAATGATAGTAGCCAAAATAATGGCGCCAGCTAAAATCTCTAAAATTATTCCCAGCCGCCCCATTCCTCTTTTGATAACAGCGGATGGGGGCGGCTTGACAGGGGAGCTGGGCTGGGGCGGCGAAGGGGGCGGAGGCGATGGCGGTGCTTTTTCTGTTTTTGGTGGGACCATTTGTCCGCCCGCCGCCGTTGCCGGCGGCTCTTCTTGTTTCAGCTCTTCTATAGGTATAATTTCTTCTTTTGGCTTGTCTTCCATTTTTCTAGAGATTTATTTGTGTATTTGTCTGCTGCTGACTGGTGTTGTTTGATATGGGCGCTTGCTCTGCTGGCGGTTGTGGGGACTTAAATGGTGCTGTTTGTTGCGGCGAGGCGGTTGGTTGTGTTGCGGCCGGCTCTGGTGTGGGAGTTTGAACTGGTGTGGGAGTTTGAACTGGCGAGACTGGTTGGGCTGGAGCTGATTTAGCCGTTGCGGCAGCTTGATTTGGAATTTGGGCGGTTGGGGTTTGCTGAATTTGAGGTGCTGCCGGCGGTGTGCTGGCTGCTGGTTGTTCTATCTGATTGGGGCTAAAGTCAGGAGAATCTGCCTCAATGGCTGTGCCGCTAATGGTTTCTTCTTTTTCTGTCTCTTTTTCCTGCTCCAAAAGTTGTCTTGGGTCGGTAGTGATTATTTGGTCTTCGGCATAAGAGGCAACAACCTTAATGGCGACATGGCTAGACCCGGCAAAAAACAATCCTTCTCCAACATCGGACTCCAAAAGCAGGAATTTCTCTCCTTCGGTCAAGTGAAAAACTTCGGCCAATTTCTCAACCGCGGCTGGTGATTGTTTCAAAAGAATTTGCAAAGATGAGTTATTCAAAATAGCTCTACCTTGTTCACTACCAAGAAAGTCTTCAACGTCCTGAGAAATGATGGTTAATCCCAAAAAATATTTTCGGGCGCGCTTAGCCAGAGAGTACAGATATTTTGCCGAGTCTGGATATTGCATTAAAACCCACGCCTCATCAACTACCAACAGCCTTTTTCTCATTTGATGGCGGATTTGTGCCCAAATATAATTAAGAATTAAATACATTGCCAAGGGCCGTAGCGCTTCTTCAAGGTTTCTGATTGAAAAAACGATAAAGCCACGGGAGAGCTCAAAATTAGTTGGCTGGTTGAAAAGGCCTGCGAAAGTTCCTTCAGTATATTTGGTCAGCCGCCGCGCTAAACTTTCTGCTCCTTTGGTATTTTGAAGCACGCCTTGCAAATCAGATAAAACAGGAGGAGTGTTATTGTGAGTGCTGACATCCGGGGTTATGTCGCGCAGAGCATAGGTATCATAAATTGCCTTGTCTAATATCGCGTCCTCCTCAGGGGTAATACCGCCAACCATTAAAGCGATTAATCCTTTGAGGTCGGTGACTGCCGTGCGCAAAACTACATCACCGCTCTCATCCTCAACTGCTTGAGGGAGGTCAAAAGGGTTAACGCGCTTGTCTGAATTCAAAGAAAAGTCAAAAAAGCTTCCTCCGACCGCTTCGCAAAGGGATTGGTATTCGTTTTCAGGGTCAATTACAATCACATCAGTGCCAAACATAAGTGACCGCAACGCCTCAAGTTTAACAGCATAAGATTTTCCCGCCCCGGATTTTGCAAAAACAACCTCATTTGCGTTTTCAAGGTCAAAGCGGTCAAAAAGAATCAAAGAATTATTATGGCGGTTGATTCCATACAAAACGCCTTTATTTGAAGTAAGCTCGGCCGAAACAAAGGGAAATGTTGTGGAAAGAGAATTGGTATCAAGATTTTTGGTGATTTGAAGTTCGTCTTCGCCGATAGGCAAGGTGGTGTGAAATCCTTGCTCTGCCTGAAAGATGGCTTGTTTGGTATAAACCAGCAATCCTCCCAAAGTAGCAATCAGTCGCTCAGAGGCTTCATTTAGTTCTTGTTGGCTTTTAGCATAAACGGTGAAATATAAACCTACTTTGAAAATTCTCTGCTGGCCGGATGACAAATCTTCTCGTAACTGGTCAATATCGGCAATGGCTTGGTCAAGCTGCGGATTGCGCACCAGTCCTTTTTCTTGTTCAATTTGTCTGGTTGACTCAAGCCGTCCCGCCTGCTTTCTCATCTGCTCTAAAAACAAGTTTGACTCCAAGGGGGAGATGTGCATTGTTACGTCCATATTAAGGTCGTAATTTATGACTGGAGAGAGCCAGTTAGAATTTAAAAACCTCGGATAGGAATAGACAAAAAGCGTCTTAAGAAAAAGATTATTAATTTGTAAAAAGTTTGGTGTGGTCAGGTAACTTGCCGGGGCAATAAAATCAAGCATTGATGCCGACGATTTTTCAATTTGGCTTTCGGCACGCCTTAACATTCTGCGATTTAATTGTTGTTCTGCCATTTTTATTTTTGAGGTGGTGATATTTCTTGATTAACTATATTATTATCATTGCCAGCTTTTTTTGCTGTTTCTCCTTGGGCCTTTTGGGCTGTAGCTTGAGCTTGCTCTGTTTGAACGCCAATTGCCTCAACATCTCCTTTAATTTTTTCGCGCATTGCCTCTTCTTGATTGTAAGTGCGGTAAAAAAGCTCAATTAGCTGTTTGGTAGTCAAGGCTTGAGCAGAAATTCCCATTGAGGCTAGTCCTGATACAACGGTTTCCACGCGCTTTTGAAGTTCGTCTTTAATCGCCATAAATTTCTTCAGCGGAACTTTGAGATGGACGTGAGATGAGCCAAAAAGTGAGGCAAGAAATCCTTCTTTGGGCATTTCGTTTGGAGGCAGCTGGTAGGGAATGGTAATGAAGAATTTTTTATCCATAATATTTGCGATAGAAATCAATTTTTCAACAAAATCAACATATTCCTGAATTTGGTAGCGGATTAACTCATTCGGCTCTTGGGTGATTCTATTTTTCAAATCGTTAATGTAGGCAGTCAAATCAAGTTGTTTTGAATGCATTGTGATTTGGATGGGGAAAGAAAGGGAGTTAAGAAAAGATTGATATTGGTAAATAATTGCGTTTTGTTCTTCTTCGCTTTTTAACCCAAAATTAACCGAGTTAACCATTAGTATTTGGGAAAATTGTCCCTTTTTGGTTACTACTACGCCATCGTAGATGGCAGAAATTGGAATGTGTTCTTGGGTTGAAATTTGTTTGGGCATGGGATTAGTCGTTAGTGGTTGGTCGTTAGTCGTTAGTGGTTGGGAAATTATCTTTTTAAAAAGCTGAAGATGCCGCCTGATTTTGGAAGAGGGGACGCAGGCGCTTGAGCTGTTTGTTGATTTTGGTTGCCGGTTGCCGGCTGGCTGACCGCTCCTTTTTGCGCTTCTACCTGTTTTTGGGCGGCCGTTTCTATGTCTTTGACTGAAAGATTGGAGAGCGTTGTCCCTGCTGTTGGAACCCTTTTGGTTGTTTTTTGGGCAAGTATTGCTGGCATTTCTTTTTGTCTGATTTCGGCGGAGCGCTCATCCAGAGATTTGGCTAGGGCATCAAGGTCTTCTTCACTTTTTTGTATTTGTTCTTTGGGTGCCTCTGCTTTATCTAGTATAATCACTGGCTCTTCATGATATCCCACTACCCACTTTCTTTGTTTTGGCGAGAAAAGAAATTTCAATAAATTTAAGACGAAAATTTCAAATGGTCGGTCGTTTACTTTCACCAAAGCAAAAGCCACTCCCAGCAATCCAACAGGTATAGCAACAGCCGAAAACTCCAGCGTGAAGTTGACGTAGTTTTTGCTTAAATAATTCCACCAGCCGTAAATAATTGCTCCCGCGACCAGAAGATAAATAAACTGCTTCATTGTAAACGGCCCAATGATTTTGTCTTCCATATCTATGTTTTGTGGGACTTTAAATTGCATAGGTCAAATCATATTAATTTTAAAAAAGCCCTTCGGGCTTTTTGCCCTCCTTCATCATATACAATTATACCAAAAACAAATCAGAATTAAGAATTCAGAATTATTGATGATGAATTGTAAATGAGAATTAGGGGATAGGGGGAGGGCTTGGTTGGTCGGAGGTCGTTAGTGGTTGGTCGGAGGTCGTTAGTGGTTGGTCGGAGGTCGTTAGTGGTTGGTCGTTAGTCGTTAGTGGTTGGTCGTTAGTGGTTAGTCGCTGGTCGGATGTCGGTGGTTGTTGGCTGTTAGTCGCCGACTGACTGTCTTCCGACGACTGACTGTCTTCTGACAACCGACTACCTACCACCGCCGACCGACTGTCTTCCGACAACCGACCACTGACCACTGACGACTGACTGTCTTCTGCCGACTGACCACCTACCACCGACGACTGACCATCTTCTGATGGCTGGTAATATTCCGGTGCGGGTGCCGACGCGGGAGGCTGATTGTTAGTCGTTAGTGGTTGGTCGGAGGTCGTTAGTGGTTGGTCGTTGGTAGTTAGTGGTTGGTTGTTAGTCGCCGACCGACTGTCTTCTGCCGACTGACTACCTACCACCGACGACCGACCATCCCCTGCCGGCCGACCATCTCTCTTTAGTTCCTCAATAATTTCTTTTGCCGAACGCTCCAAAACCCCTTTGGCGTCAGGGTGAAGTTCTAAAATGGTCTCAATGATTTTTCCTGCGTCATCATCCTTCATTGCTTCAACCCGCGCTTCCAATTCTTTTTGCTTATCCTCGGGCAAGCTCAAAAGAAGATTTGCTAAAAATCTCTTCTCCAGTCGCTCGTCTATCATCTCTAGAACTGCTTTTTTATCTTCCTCTGGGATATTGCCTAAATTTAACTGGTCTAAAATGTTTTGGTCTTGTTTGGTGATGTCCATCTTGTCTCCCTTTCCGCCAACTAGCGGATTAATTTTATTATCTTCTTTCTTGCGATGGCGGCGTGGGCGGTGGTGTGGCTGGAGGGGTTTCCGCTGATGCCGATGTGGCTTCGGTGTCACCACCTCCAGTGCCTGTTTGAGCTGCTTCTCCCGTCTGGCGCGGCTGTTCTCCATTTTCAGCCGCTGGCTGTTGTTTATCAGGGCTTTCTACTCCCTCAAATTTGATCGCTTCGCCCTCTGGGGCTTTGCCCGCTGATTCCCCAGCGATAGCCGCGCCAACACCCACGGCAATAGGGTGACCGATTGTTTCTGCTGTTCCCTGTAGGGCGGCCTGCGATCCGGCTTTAGCTGCTTCTTGGGCTAATATTTTAGGGAATTCTTGTGTTAGAAAGGAATCGGCGTTATAAATTTTGTCGGCAAGATGGATTAGGTCAACATACCTGTCAGCAGATCCCTGAAGAGCGTTTTCAATTAACCTCTGGAGTCCGTCTATGTTAAAATCGAAAGTTTCACCGCGCAAAACATGGGCATGCTCATTTAGAGGCGGGGCAAAGTTAAATTTGCGGGCGAAGCTTTGAATTGCCTCATGCTCTTGCCCGGGCGGAATTTTCAAATATGGAGGAAAGTGCAATTTGCCTTGTTCAAGACCCATCTCAATCGCGCGGCTCAAGGCATTTCCATAGCTTGTGACGTGAGGAGGATTATCTATGTGCTTTACAAGTTTCGCGTACTTTACAAGCTCCGCCGGTGGTGTAATGTCGGGGGGATTTGCTACGGAGGAGTCAACGATAATATGAAGTTCGTGTCCCGGCCCAGCGTGTCGGTACATATAATCATATACAGCTTCCGCTTTGCGAGCGTGAGCTGAATATATGCCTATCAAGTCGCTTACCAGCCCAATGCCGCCGCCAATTAGCGCGCCTTTAAGAGCGCCTTTTAATATCGCTCCGCGAATCTCCGGGTTGACATTTTTTTGGTAACCTTCAATAAGTCGCTGGGCAATTGCCTGATCCTTAGTTAAATTTTTGAAAAATACTTCCACAACCCGATTATCCAGATCCTTGATTTTGGTGTTGGCGATGATCATTTCGCGAAGCTCCGCCTCTCCGGTGTACTGCTCCCTACGTAGCTCCTGAAATTGGTCTAAAATTCCTTGAGCCGCCTCTCGGCGATAAAAAGCAAGCATATTAAGGAGTTCCTTATGGTTGCCGCGAAATTTTCCCTTTTCCAGCACTTCATTTAGAAAAGCCAAAGCGTTTTGTCTTGCCTGTTTTTTCTCCTCGTCGGTTTTCCATGGAAAGTTTTTAATCCGCTCATATTCCGCCTTCCAGGCGTTAAGGCCAAATACTTTTTGTTTTTCAGCTTGGCCGCCGCGGATTCCGCCAAAGATACCGCCCAGAACTCCACCAACAACTGTGCCGGCAAAGCCAAAACCCGGGGAAATAACTCTGGCGGAGGCGCGCAGTCCCGCGCCCAAAAGGCTAATTCCTGTCACTTTAGCGGCACCGGCAAGAAAACGTTTGAGTTTGGTGGATTTGGTGATGTGTCCGTAGCGGTCGTAAAGCTCAATTGTTTTCTTATCAATTGCGCTGACATTTTCACCAAAATATTTGGCGTAGATAATCCGTTTTTCGTCTTCGGTCAGCTTTTCGCCTGTATCGCGCTCAATCCGAGCAATTTTCTGATCAGCTTTTTGGGCTTTAATGGTGACATCAGTAGCTTCAATTGGCGCCATTTGTATTTCCTGTGTGATTGGTCTGGGCGGCGGCGCAGCTTTTGCATCTTCTTCTGTGACTTGTTCAACCTGCGGCTCAGGCGGAGGTGATTGACTGGGGATAATAGGTGATTGCGGAACTTGGGGTGGCGCAGGAGGTTGAGGTATCGGGGGTGGCGCAGGAGGTTGAGGTATCGGGGATGGCGCAGGAGGCACAGCTTCAGCCGCTTGGCTTGCTGCTATTTTTCCTGCGCTGCCAACATTTCCTTCAATATCAATACCTCGAGGTCTTTCTTCGCTCAAATATCCTCCTTTTATTAAATTTATTTTAGCAAATGTGAAAGAATTAGCAAAGAAAAAAGGGCTTCTTGATTTGTTGTCAAGAAGCCCTTTGGCTAGCTACGGCGCGGGCGCCGGGGGCTGCGCCGGGGGCTGAGGCGCGGGCGCCGGGCCCGGCGGCAGGGTGACTTCCTGATTAACGGTCACCGGCGCGGGTGGCGCGGGCGCCGGGGGCTGAGGCGCGGGTGGCGCGGGCGCCGGGGGCTGAGGCGCGGGCGCGGGCGCCAGCTGCAGGGTGGCTCCCTGCAGCTGGATAACCACCGGGGTAGCGTTTTGGGGCTGTGTTATGCAGCCCCTTACCGTTACCGAGTCCCCCGTCGCCGTTGTCACCCCCGCTGCAACGTTTCCAGACAGGCTGTTTAAGGCCTGCTGGAAGGCGTTGAGCGCCGGCTGAGTCCCGCCCCTCAGCCGGAACAACCCGACGACAATTAGCGTAAGGAGGATCAAAAAAATCATTGACCCTCCTGTGATTGCAACAATGGCGCCAGCAGACATGCTGGCACCTCCCTTCTGTGGGGCATTTGCCCCGCTGGTATCTTCCCCGCCTGAAGGCGGTGCGGTCGGCTTACGACGACCCTTCTCGAGGGCGCCGACCCGGCCCTCGAGGCGGGAGATGCGCTCTTCATGGTCGCTGACGCTCTCCCTGACGTCAGCAACCACCCCCTCCAGCCCTACCTGGTCAGGGTGGGCGGCAGCGTAGCTGCCGTCCACCTTCACCTTTCCCCAGTCAAACTCCCGGGCCTCCTCGGCCCAGGCCTGAGCAGTGGCCGCCACCGCCCCGAAAAGGGCGACAGCGGCCAGGACGTTGAGAACTTTCGTTCTCATCCGCCATCATCCTCCTTTCGGATTTTCCCCGCGCGATTCCGCAAAGCGGATTTTTTCGCGCTGGGGTGGCGGTGGCGGCCGTCCTGTGACCGCCCATTTCAGGTCTCGCCCTTGGCGCAGAGCCAGGTGCGAGACCAGATTTTTTATTTTAAAGTGCATTTGTCACGCCTCGAAATTGCTTTCTTAGCGTGACAACGCAACATACCACAAAACACTATTTTTGTCAATGGGCAGATGCCAATTAATAACCAGCTTAAGATTTGCTATCGGCGCAACAATCAATGCTCAAAGATGCTAAAATAGAGCTAATGAAAGTAGAATCCTTTGATGGGCAGAGAGAGGATGAGGAAATTGTGGCTGTCTGGCGCCAGCATCCATTTGTCCTTGTAAAACCTGCCCTAATTATTATCGGAATTATTGCTTTCGGCTCAATTCCATCTGCTTTTTTCTCGCCAAGCTGGGGAGTAAAATTTCTCCTTCTTTTTATTGCCGCCGCTGGAATTTACGGAATTCTCTCTTACTATCTTTGGCTAAGCACTCTTTATATTCTTACCAACCAGCGCATTCTTGCTATCACTCAATCCAGTCTTTTCTCCCGCGCAATCAACGAAGTCCCGCTTCAAAATATCCAAAATGTTTCGCATCATAAAAAAGGTGTTTTCCAAATGAGTTTTGATTTCGGGACAATTGAGATACAAACAGCCGGCGCCGCGGTTTCAATGAGGATTGTTAATGTTTCTCATCCCTATTTTGTCCAGCAGAAAATATTGGCAAAAGAAGAAGAGAGATAAATAGAAGTGAATGACTAAATCCGAATGACGAATGACGAAAAAATGACTAAATCCGAATGACGAATGACGAAAAAATGACTAAATTTGATCTTGAAGAAAGAACAGCAAAGTTTGCCGAGCGAGTCATTGACTACGCGAAAAAGTTGCCTAGAGATATAAAGTTCCAACCAATTATTTCCCAATTAATTAGGGCAGCAACTTCTATCGGAGCAAATTATTGCGAGGCCGATGATGCGCAATCAAAAAAGGATTTTTGCCATAAAATATATCTTTGCAAAAAAGAGGCGCGTGAAACAAAATATTGGCTAAGGATAATTGCCAGAACTTTTGATGCATTTAAAGATGAGGCTAAAGTTCTTTGGAAAGAAGCGCAGGAGCTCAATTTAATTTTTGCTGCTATCATAAGGAACAAAAAATAATTGAGCATTAATCATCTTTTCGTCATTCTGATTTCGGACTTCGTCATTTTATCATTTCTTCGTCATTAGTCATTCGCGCTTCGTCATTTGTATTTAGTGCTTTTTTATTCCTTCGTCATTCTGATTTCGGACTTCGTCATT
>Ga0123519_10002504_pt1 | contig 30965 bp, 31 predicted proteins | sample YelNatPaOPRAMG02_FD_87396 | JGI IMG/M metagenome (GOLD analysis project Ga0123519, IMG submission 87396) | Hot spring microbial communities from Yellowstone National Park - Yellowstone National Park OP-RAMG-02 (version 2) | ecosystem: Environmental > Aquatic > Thermal springs > Hot (42-90C) ... | reverse complement strand
AGATAGATAGAATAATAGCTGAGTATATGGGAAGAGGTGGCAGTTTGAGGGATTTGCGGTATTACCTCTCCCTCCAATCGGAAGACAGAAAATCTTCTCTACAGCCAGAAAAAGAGGGATACGGCGAGCGGCTGAAATCAGCGGAAAACCTTGACGTTGCGCTTCTGCTCGCTGGGAAGAGAATTAAAGGCTGAACTTCCCTGCAAATGCGTTTTTGAGCTTCAGCGATTCCTCTGCAGGGTTTTGGGAGTCAAGTATTTTTCTTCCAACAATTGCAAAGTTCGCTCCTGCTTTGAATGCTTTCTCCGCTTCTCCTCCCTGAGCCCCTATTCCTGGCGAGAGGATTAGAAGCTTCTCCCCAATTCTTTTTCTAATCGATGAGAGAAGCTCGTATTGGTTTCCCGGTGCAATAACGCCAGCAGCATTCAGCTTTCCAGCCATATCGGCAATTCTCCCAATTATCTCATCGGTAAACAGATTATCTGGGCTTGTCATTGCGACAAGCACAAAAACTCCTTTTTTCATTTTATTTCCAACACTGATCACTGATTCAACCGCTTTCTCACCTGAAAAACCATGGCAGATTATCGCATCATATCCTTTTGTGAGGTAATACTCAGTTTTTATTGCATTGCTTCTGTCTATATCCGCTATTTTCGCATCAAGTATAACCGGAACCCCATCGCCAATTCTTTTCAAAGTGAGTATGGCGCTTTCATGGGAGAAACCCCATAAATCTGCATACTCTGGATGAACCTTCACAGCGGCTATGTTTTTTGCTGACTCCGTGAGCACTTTCTGCGCCTTATTCCAATCTGTTGTGTCAAGCGCCAGTATTATGTTCGTCCCCCTTCTCCTGGCATTTTCAATGAATGCTCTTCTGAATACATCCTGCATGTTATTACCTCCGTATAGATTAGGTGGTTAATTAATTAAATATTTACTATGTGAGCTCCCTCATGAGCTTTCTGTAGCTCTTGGGGTATCTCCTTTTCAGGTTCCTGCAACGTCTGTAGTAAAGGAAGTTTGATGTCATGATGCTGGCTTCGAAAGCGGAGAAGAAGGAGAGGAGCGCGAGCATCACAAAATCATTGTTAATAAGATAAACAAACACAACAGCAAGGGTATAGAAAAACCATTGCAGAATCAGACCGAGCACTGCTGAAACTTCATAGCTGAAATGCTTCCACAAGAACTTCTGGAAGGGGTTCTGCTCCCTGCTCTCAGATAGTTTCTTTCCAAGCGCTTCCGTTGTGAACTTCACAGCACGGTAGGTGCTTAGCTGATCCAGCAGGGCGAATAGGCACAGCATAAACCAAGTGAAGATGGAAAGCTGCACAGATGAAACCATAGAAACGCCGCTATACGGTGAAATACTCCCTGAATTTCTTCGTTGTGTTCAGCACCTTTGTCCTTCCTTTCTTTTCAGCTGTGATGAACTCCTTTTCAACAAGCTCCTTCACATGATCATACACAGACGAGCCAATCATTTTAACGAGTTTGGATTGGGTGATTCCATTGTTTTTTGCAATCACCGCAAGAGTTTTTATAGCTCCTTTTGAAAGCTCTGCTTCCTTTGCCAAACCTGAAACTTTTTTTTCATACTCCGGCTTCAACCTCATTATGTAACCCCCATCCTCAAAAACAATCACAATTGCGCTTCCCCTTCCCTCATACTCCTGCTGCAGCTCCTTTACTCTATCCTCAACAACCTTCCAGGAGTTAGCTCCTGAGATTTTTGAAAGTGCTCTTACAGTTAAAGGAGAGGTGCTCATGAAAAGAGCTGCTTCTATCACCCGTTTCACATCTGGGCTCTCCTCAGCTGGTTTCTGCTCCAGCTCCTCCTGGATAACCTCGCTCAGCTGCTCCTCAGCTTCCGGAATCTCTTCCATGCTTCAATTGTGGTGAAGAAATAATATTAACCTTTACCCACCCGAGCCGTTTCTTCCGATGTTGGAAGTTGTATGAATATCTCGCCAAAGAATTTCTCTTGAAAAACAGAGAGCTTTCCATCTTGGGCGAGATGGAGAATTGGCAGGAGGGTGTAGATTATCTCCTCGCGTGTTTTGCTTTTCAGCAATGAAGAAAAAGTCACCAGACCGGCGGAATCAGCAAGCTTTTTCACCCTGCCGTAAATCTCCTTCATCCTCTCCGTTATATCATACTTCGGCATGTTTATCAACAAATTCTCCCTTATAACTGGCTTCTCCTGCTTCCTCCTCTGCTCCTCAAACACCTCCTCAAGAGCAGTCATCAGCTCATCCAAAGTCACCTTCCTCTTCCTCGGGATTCTTGTTCTCAAGGAGAGCATTGGTATTTCCACTGGTGGCTGCAGCTCATCTATGAAAACCTGCTCCTCAACAACCTGCTCCTCCTCCTCAAACCTCAAAGCATCGCTTTTGAAACGCAGGAGAATTGAAGCTGCAAGGATTAGATTTGCTGGCACCCGCAAATCCAGCTTCTGCAAATTTCTAATTCTTTCAAGGTATTTGCTCGCTATTTCAACCAAATCTATATTCCAAGGATCCAGCTTCTCTGTTACTACCAAATCCAGCAGCATCTCTCTCCATGTTGGCTGAGCCACAAGTGCCTCCAAGTCAACCTTTGCTTCAACATTATTCGGCTCCACTATAACAATTCTGCCATGAAATAATAATAAGCTTGCTGTGAACTGTCAACTCAGTCGGTTATTTTGAAATCAACCACAACCTGCACAACGCCAGGAGCAAAAGGTCTAACTGTTCTCTTACCAATAACCTGCACCTTTCTCCCAGAAAACAGGGAGGAGTATTCAATGCGCTTCTCCGCCTCCTCAAATGGGTTTTTTTCGCTTGCAAACTGATAGAAATGAACCACGCAGCCCTTTCTCGCTGCATAGAAAGCCACTCCAAGAAACTCCTCCGCACCTTTTGGGAGTGGCATGAGAATTCTATCCGCCCATCCAGCAAATTTCTTTTGGAGAATCACGTCTTTCACATCCCCAAGTATTGGCGTTATGATCTCCTGCATTCGGTTCAACCGTATGTTCTCTTCCAAATATTTGAATGCAACCGGGTTAAGCTCAATTGCACAGATTTTAACTTTCGGCTGAAATTTTGCAATCACAATTGGAAAAGGACCGACACCAGCAAACATCGCCAGTATCTTCTCTCCAGGCTTCACCTGCTCCGCAATTCTTTTCCTTTCAAAAGATAACCTTGGGGTGAAATACACTTTTGAAACATCCAGCTTGAACCTGCAGTTGTTCTCCCTGTATTCAGTTATTGTTCTGTTCTCCCCTGCAATCAGCTTCAGCTTTCTCACTCTGAAAATTCCAAGCATGGGGCTGGTTTTCTTAAAAACTGATTTCACATTTCGATGCACTTCCATCAAAGAATTTGCGATGAGCTTTTCCTTCTTTTCAAGCTTTTTAGGAATCTCAAGTATCGCAATATCCCCAATTATATCGAATGATTTTACAACCAGTTTGAGCTCATCAGGAGTCAGCTTCCCCTTTAAACTATCCTCCAATGAGAAAACTCTCCGAGCTCTTTTGCTCAGCTGCACTTCAAAAAGCTTGAAATTTTTGAATGCGCCTTTTACTGGGAAGTATACTCCATCCGAAGTTTTTTTCGGTATGTATTCAATATCAAGCAAGCCCATTGAAAGGAGCTCCCTCCGCACTTTCTCAGCATCTTTTCTTTTGACAAGAATGCACTTCACCATACAAAATCACTCAAAGAATATTGATGGCTTCATTGGCATTGCCTGTCGTGCTTTTTTGAGATGTGCCTCGTCAGCCTCATCCTCAGGCAGGATGAATACATCCGCGGTTAGCTCTGATGAGAGAAACTCCCTTCCGCTTTCCAGCGCCTCCCTCTCTTCCCTCAAGCTCAAAACTCTTTCAGAAAGATAGTTCACATTTTTGATGAGCTGCTCAACAACTCTCTGAGTTTCCTTCGCATCCTCCCTCATCCTCTCATCTCTCATCGCTTCCTTCATAACAACATCAAACCTCTTCTCCTTGTAACAAAGCTGATAGAGCTTTCTCTTCCAGTCAGAAGCGCAGTATATGTATATCTTTCTCGGCGTCATCTTCGTTATCTCCAATATATTTTCAATATCGCTGCGAGTATCCCTGATGAGCTGCTCAGAAAGCTCTGAAACAACATCTATTTTCATCTCATCATGCTTCGGCCACTCTGCAGTTGAAACAAACTCCGATTCATTAACGAATTCCTTCCTGCCAAGCTTCTCCCACATCTCCTCTGCAAAATGGGGCATAAACGGAGCAATCAGCATAATCAGATACTCCAGATACTCCCTCAGCGCTTTTCTGTTCTTCCCTCCTCTTCTCAGATACCACTTCAGCTCGTTGATTGACTCATAAAATGCTTTCTGCGCAGCGTCGCGAAGCTCAAGCTTCTCATAGTGCTCAGTGCACAGCTTAATTTTTTTATGTATTGCTGAGAGAAGCCATCTGTCTATATAACCCTCCTCCTCAGGAAATTCATTGCACCTCTCAACAAGCATCCTTATTGACTCCATTCTTGAGCGAATGCCCTCTGCCATTGTGGAGTTGAAATCCGCATCCTGGGATAAATCTGCGCCAGAAACCACCGAGAAGCGCACCACGTCTGTTCCGTATTTTTTAATTGCTTCCCTCAACGGAAGTATGTTGCCCATGCTCTTGCTCATTTTCTTTCCTTCCATCAAAACAAACCCATTTGTGACAATCTGCTTTGGCCACAGCTCCTTTGGGAAGATTGCCACGTGGTTGAAAAGGAAGAAGGTGAGATGGTTGTGAATTAAATCACCGGCAGAGTGCCTTGAGTCAAGCGGATACCAGTACAGAAACTCCTCCCTCATTTTGTTGAGCATCGTTTCATCAATTCCAAGTTTATTTGACAACTCCTCAGCCCTCCCTTTCCCAAGAAAAACAAAATCAAAGAACTCTGGAGTGAGCTTCTCCGCATCAACCTCCTTCAGGTAATGCGATATGGTGTAGAATGCCATGTAGATTGTTGAGTCTGAAAGCGATTCAATTATCTGAGTTTTATCAAATGGAAAAAGAGTTCCAAGCCCGCTGGCTCTCACGCATGCTTTCTCCTTCAGCCAGTCAATTGTGTATTCATATTCCACAATTGTTTTCTTTGGTATCACATTCACATTTTTCAAGCATTCCTTCACCTGTTGCTTCCATCCCTCATCCCCATAGTTTATGAACCACTGATTCTCAACTCTTTTCACAACGCACAAAGCACCGCACCTGCAGTAAACCGGGCCGTTGATGATTTCATACATAACCAGCGCTTTCCCCTCAGCCAGCATATCCTGCTTTATTTTTTCCTTTGCAACAAGCGCTTTCTCTCCCCTGTATTTTCCAAGAAGCATCCTCCCTCTATGCGCCTCTGCGCGGTAAAGCTCCTCTGTTGCCTGCTCTGCTTTTGGGTCTTTTTGGTTTTTAACCCCCAGCCTCTCGCATACTTCCTTTGCTGGGTTCTCCCCATATCCATCAAGCTGTATAACCTGAATAGATAAATCGGAGTATTTCTCAAAGGAGCTTCCCTTCAAATCCCTCAGCGCAAGATAGTCATAAGGAGCATGCGCTGGGACGCTCATCACCACCCCCGAGCCATTCCTCGGGTCAACAAAATCAGCTGGGAGAATCGGAATTTCCTTTCCAGTCATCAGGTTAACGCAGTTATTGCCAATCAGCTCAACCGTCCTTATCTGGCCCTTTACTTCAACCTTCATCTGGTGTTTCAGCTTTTCGGCTGCTTCTGATGAGACAATATATTTTTCACCGTTGCTTTCTATCACCACATAATTTGAACTGGGATTTACCCATATGTTCGTTACACCGTAAACTGTTTCTGGTCTGAAAGTTGCAGTAAGTAAATAGTAATCCCCAAATTTGAACTTTATCAAAACATACTCATCAATATTCGGCTCCACATCCTCCTGGGTGTCATGCGAGCCAACCGCATTATTATCGTTTGGGCACCATGGAACGGGATGGCTTCCCTGCTTCAGATAACCTTTCTCGTTCAGCTTCATGAACTGCCACTCAATAAATTTATTGAACATTTTGTCGTATGTGTAGAACTTCCTTCTCCAATCAATTGAGAAGCCCATCTCCCTCATCCCAAGCTCAATCTCCCTGCTGAAAAAATCAACAAGCTTCTCAGGAGTGTTGAGCTGCGAGATGATGTGCTCTGGGATGTTGTATATGTTTTTGAATATATCGCAAATCTCCTTATCGCCTTCTGCAATTCTCTTTGCCATTGCCAGGACAGGTGTGCCGGTTACATGGAAGCCCATTGGAAAAAGAACGTTATACCCTTTCATTCTCATAAAACGAGCGTAAACATCAGTTGTTGTGTATGTTCTTGCATGCCCAATGTGCTGGGGGGAATTGGGGTAGGGGAAAGCTGCGGTGAGGAAAAACTTTCTGCTCTCGCTGACATCGGACTCATATACTTTTGAATCCGCCCATCTCCTCTGCCACTTCTCCTCAACATCGCGAAGCTCCATACTCACCACTTAGTTATATACAGAGTTAATTTAAATATTCATGGAAATGCGCTGCAGAAACTCCAGAAATTCTCGCCAAGCTTCTCGAGGTAATAACCACCCTCAAGCACCGCAAATGTTTTTGCTTTCAGCTTCTCCGCCTGTTTGTTTATAATTGAAGCAATTTTATTGTATGTGGTGCTTTCCTGTATGTCTATCGCATTCCCGCATACATAATCCTTATAATATGTATCAAACCCAACGCTCACCCCAATGAGCTGTGGCTTGAATTCGTTTGAGTATTTCAAAAAATTTCTCTCAAATATTTTCAGGTATTCCGCATCGCTTGTTTCCGGTTGAAGCACAATATTTTTTATATGCTCATTGTTCTCCCTCTCAAAACCAGCCGTGTATGGGAAGCATGTATTCGGGTCTTGGTGGAAGGAGAGGTAGAAAACTCTTTCATTTTCATAAAATATATCCTGCGTTCCATTGCCGTGGTGCTGGTCAATATCAACAATCATCGCATTTCCGATTTCCTCAAGCATGGATGCAACCGCAAATGCAATGTTGTTCAGATAGCAGAAACCGCCAAAGAAGTTTCTTCCTGCATGGTGCCCAGGCGGCCTTACCAATCCAAAGGAAAACTCTGGGTTTTTGGCTGCTTTCAGAGCAGCACCAGCAGCCAGCTTTGCAATTTCAAAAGTGTTCTTTGAGAATGGGTTGTCCCCTCCTCCCCTCTGCATCTCTGAGAGAAACTTCAACCTCTCAATATACTCCTCATCATGAACAACATACAACTCCTCCTCATCAATTTCCTCAGGTGAATCAAAAGAGATGGGAAGGTTGTTTTCCTTTATGTATTTCATTACCGCAATCAACCTTTGAGGGCTCTCTGGGTGTCCCTCTCCAGTTTTATGCTCCAAAAATTTCTCGGAGTAAACAACTTTCATGCAACCACTTAAAAATTTCTCAGCGCCAGGGGTGAGATTTGAACTCACACTCCCCGTAAGGGGAACCAGATCTCAAGTCTGGCGCATTGACCAGATTCTGCCACCCTGGCGTGAGTATATTCTCTCCTCTCAGCTTTAAAAAGATTCAATTCTATTAAAAATTCACTCCAAGCTTATTTCAATATGAACTGTATCCGGCACCCTCACTCTCATAATCTGCCTTAGAATTCGCTCATCCCCAACAACATCAATCACTCTTTTCCTTATTCTCATCTCCCAATGCTCATACGTATCAGAACCATCTCCGCAAGGAGTTCTTCTTGTTGTAACCCTCAACCTTTTTGTTGGAAGTGGGATGGGACCTCTCATCTCCACGCCCGCTGCTTTTGTGATTTCCTTTATTTGATTGCAAACATCGTCAAGCTCTCGCGGGTCCTTGCCTATCAGTTTTATCCTTGCGCGGGTCATCTTTAGCACCTTTATTAGCTCTCATTAGTGAATAATGAGAAGCAGAAAAGGAAAAATAAAAGAAATCAAGCTGCTTTCGTTACCTCCAGCACCACTCCAGCAGCAACAGTCTGCCCCATGTCTCTTATGGCAAACCTGCCGAGCTGTGGGAACTCGTTGAATTTCTCAACAACGAGAGGCCTCAATGGTTTCACTTTCACCACTGCAACATCGCCTGTTTTAATGAAGTCTGGGTTCTTCTGCAATGTCTGTCCGGTTTTTGGGTCTTTCTTCTCAAGTATTTCAGTTATTGTGCACGCCATCTGAGCGGTGTGAATGTGGAAAACTGGCGTGTATCCTTTTGCAATTGCTGTTGGGTGCTCAAGCACAACTATCTGCGCTGTGAACTCGCTTGCAACTGTGGGTGGGTTGCTGACATGCCCTGCCACCTCGCCTCTCTTCAAATCTTTCTTATCAACTCCTTTAACGTTAAACCCAACGTTGTCTCCGGGTTTCGCCTCCTGGAGTGGTTGGTGATGCATCTCAATGCTTTTCACCTCTCCTTTCGCTCCGGACGGCATGAAAACAACTGTATCGCCAGGCTTCAGCACTCCTGTTTCAACTCTTCCAACAGGCACTGTTCCATGCCCAGTTATTGTGAACACATCCTGAACAGGCAGCCTGAGTGGTTTATCTAATGGTTTTGAGGGAACAGTGAACTTGTCAAAAGATTCAACAAGCGTTGCTCCTTTATACCAATCCATTTTCGTTGGCTTCTTCACAACATTCTCCCCCTCATAAGCAGAGTATGGGATGAACTGCAACGCCTCTGGTTTATACCCAACATTTTTGAGAAGGGTGAGAAGCTGATTCTTCAAATCCTCAAACTTCACTCTATCATAATTCACATTATCCATCTTGTTTATTCCAACAACCATCTGCTGTATCCCAAGCACCTTTGCGAGGAATGCGTGCTCCTTCGTTTGAGGCTGTATTCCCTCCTTTGCGGATACGACAAGCACAGCCGCATCTGCCTGAGACGCTCCTGTAATCATATTCTTCACAAAGTCCCTGTGCCCTGGCGCATCAATTATTGTGAAGTAATACTTCTGAGTTTGGAAATCCTTGTGCGCCACATCAATCGTAAGCCCTCTCTCCCTTTCCTCCTTCAGCTGGTCCATTGCAAACGCAAACTCGAAGGTTGGTTTCCCCACTTTCTCAGCTTCCTCCTTCAGCTTCTTCATATCCTGCTCGCTGAGAGCACCGCTGTCAAAAAGAATTCTTCCCACTGTTGTGGATTTTCCATGGTCCACATGCCCAATGAAAACCAAGTTTAGGTGTTCTTTCTCGGCCATAACATCCCTCCATCTCAAAATCTGACTTCAGAAACATATTCTTTTGCACGTGATTATTTTTAAAGGTTTCCTAAGGTTATCTTTTTGAGAATTCAGAGGAAAGAGCTCCTCCAACAGCGCCAAGCACAGCAAAGAGAATAATCATCGCAATAAGTTTGAGGAGAATGAAGGGAATGGAAAGGGTTAGATCGGTTATTGAGAGTTTTATGAGAATATCAACCAGCCCTGCATCCATCCCAGATGAAGTTAGAAATTCGCCTGTTTGGATGAACCAATCCTTAAGAAGAACTGCAAATATAACGTTGAAAAGAGTTGTTATAAAAGCTCCGATAACTCCGCTCAGCCCACCAAAAAGCAACGCATCGCTGTTTTTTATGTATCCATTCCCAAATCTATCAACCCTCAATTTCAACAGGTAAATTGTGACAAAACCACCTATCAAACTCCATATTAACAACAAATTGAGGAAAGGCAACCCCATCAGAAAACCGCCAATTATCCCACCAAAAATTGTTGAGCTAACTGCCTCGGATGGTTTAACTGACAGCTCAACCCTCGCCCGAGGTATGAACTTCTCCTTCCTTGGCTGAACAACCTCTTCAAACTTTCTTGGTTGAATCACAAGCTCCTCAATTCGTTTTGGAGGCTCAAACTCCTTTGGAAGCTCGGCTGAGCACGCCCTGCAGTAAAGCTTTCCATCCTTCTCTATTGCGCAGTCCGCGCATATCAGCCTTTTGCAAGCAGAGCATCTTCCCACTGCCTCTGATTTTGGGTGGAGGTAGCATTTGGTTGAGCTTTCCTTCAAGCGCGATAGACAATCACGGCAGTATATCTTGCCCTCCTCTTCAACTGCGCATTTGGAGCACACTCCCTTATTGCATATAGAGCATATTCCAATTGCCTCCAATTTTGGGTGATTGAAGCATCTCATAATGACACATATTCTTATGGCTGGTTATTTAAATTTATATTGGATTAGAATATAGGCGTGGGCCCGTAGCTCAGCTTGGATAGAGCGGCAGCCTCCTAAGCTGAAGGTCGCGCGTTCAAATCGCGCCGGGCCCGTCTGCGGGGTGAGCGTATGAAAAGATGTCCATTGATGTTTGTTGCTGAGAAAGGAGTTGGTGTGTTCGGCTCCAGCACGGGTGAATGCATCGGGGAAAAATGTATGTGGTTTGTTGATAATGACTGCGCTGTTTCGGTGATTGCAAAAGGATTTCCGAAAACGAAAGAGTGAAGCAGGAGGGAGCGTAAATGCAGGGATACATTCCAACGTGCAAGCAGATTCCTCCAGAAAAAAGAGTGGTTATTAAAAGAACTGCTCAATTCGCTTCAGTTTCATTAACATTGCTTGGGACAGCAGTCTTATACGGTATTTCGGAAGCTGGCGGAAAGTTGGATATGTACAAGGTATTCAATGTGATGATTGCTTTTGCGGGGCTTGTTTTATTTTTGGTCACCTTGAATTTCCTCTACAATTTGCTTCGCCTTAGAAGTTATTATTATGACTTGGGGGAGCGGGGGATAGTTGTCAGCGATGATGTTTTTTATAGTAAAAGGAAAGGAGTTTCGTATGATATGATTAAGGATTTGCATTTGAGTATGGATTTTTTTGATTCGGTGCTTGGGCTTTGCAGTTTGCATATTGAGAGTTCGATAGATAGGAAGTATGATGTCACTATAGTTGGTCTAAGCGAAAGCAACGCAAAACTACTTAAAGAAATGATTCTGGAGAAAGTTAAAGAGGCGAAGAAAAATGAAGCTCGAGGAGAAGTTTGAAGGAGTATTTTTAATAGATGGAAAGCTTGCCACAAGAAACCTCGTGAAGGATTTCAAGGTTCATGGGGAGAAACTTGTTGAGATTGATGGAGTTCAGTATAGGTATTGGAACCCTTACAGGAGCAAGCTTGCAGCTGCAATAATGAAGGGAATGAAAAGCATGCCGATAAAAAAGGGCTCACGGGTGCTCTATTTGGGAGCAGCTGCAGGTGTCACCCCAAGTTTCATTTCAGATATTGTTGGAATAAAGGGAGTTGTTTACTGCGTGGAGTTTGCTCCAAGGGCGATGAGGGATTTATTAAATGTATGCGAGAGAAGAAGCAATATGCTGCCCCTGCTTGCGGATGCAAGAAAACCAGAGAGGTATGAAGAAGTTGGGAAGGTTGATGTTATCTATGAGGATGTTGCACAGCCAGATCAGGAGGAGATAATGATTAAGAATGCGGAGAAGTTTCTGAAGAAAAACGGCTATGCGATGATGGCAATAAAATCGCAGAGCGTGGATGTGACAAAAAAGCCAAAGGAGATTTATGAGAGGATTCTTAATGTTTTGAGGGGGAGGTTTGAAATTCTTGAAACATACGAGCTCTCCCCATTTGACAAAGACCATTTATTTGTCGTGATGAAAATGAATGTATTTTAAAGAGTAAGTGCAAAAAAGTGATTGGAATGGTTGATGAGCTGAAAGAAGATGGAGTGAAGATGAAGATAAAGGATTTTGCAGCGAGAGCGCTTGCTGTTGGATTGCACGCCTCAGTTACCGACATAGCAAACAAGATAGCGAAGGATATTGGGGTGCTGGATGATAAGTGGGTGAAGTACACAATAATTGAGCTTCATAACGGGTTGAACAAGGATTTCTACAAAGCAGTCCCGAAGAAGGATAGGGTTGTTTTCATACCGCACTGCTTGAGAAACATAAAGGAATGCAAGATGCCGGTGGATGAGGATGGTTATCACTGCTTGAAGTGCGGGAAATGCGTGATAAATGAAATAGTGAAGGAATGCGAGAAGAACCATATGAAGTATTTCATAGTTGGCGGGGGTTCTCAGGTGATAAACATCGTTAATAAGCACAAACCAAAAGCAGTGCTCGGGATTGCATGCTTCAACGAGCTTCAGCTTGCTGTTGAAAAGCTTGGGGGAGGGAAGAAGTTTCCTGGGCAGGGAGTGATGCTGAAGAGGGATGGGTGCGTGAATACGTTGGTTGATATGGAGGAAGTAAGAGAGAAGATGAACCTTTAAGTGCATTCCTCCAGCTCTGGATGTGCGTAGCAGATTGCGGCTTCTGTGTAATTCACCTCTGCTTTATACATACAATCCACAACAACAACCGGAGCGCCTGCTGGAACTGTTGTAACCGAGCCGACAAGCCCATACGTTTCCCCAGCCATCCTATCCAAATTTAGATTAACATAATACGTTTTCATGCACTCATCAAGCGCAGTTATATTCAACGAGGTGGAGTTGGCGCATTCGCTCAGCTCCATTGGCGTCAGAGGAACCTCCTCATGCGTCATGTATTTCTCTATCGCGCATCTCTTGAACTCCTCCAGCTTCCCCTGCGCTCTGGAGCAGAGCAGATACCCCGCAGCAAGCGATACGTTATCCAAACCATACTTCTGCGCCAAATCGTATGAGTGAGTCAGGATTATTTTATATTCAAAGCTCACGCTTCTGTTGAATTTTTCTTTTAACTCCGCAATTTTATTTTCAGCAGCTATGCATGGGGGGCAGTACAAATCAAAGAAAACCAATGCTCTTATCTTCTCCTGAGAACAGTTCAACTTGCCCGTCATTCTCACAACTCCTTTTGCAACAACTTCATCACTGCTCAGCGAGATTGGTTTCGGCCCTTCAACAAAAACACCCTGCAGAGTAAGGTTTGAATCGTAAACACGTATTCTGACAAGCTTTGCGCTGCCGGTTCGGTTCAGAAGAACAACCTCCTCCCAAATTCCCTCCTCTGAAATAAAACGTGGTGTTGCCCGCTCGGCAAACGGCAAATCCGAATAGCTGTCCATCACCCTGCCGATGAACCTCTTCACATCAGAAACGTTCTGTTTTGGTGTTGCTGGAGCTGGGCAGTTTGGCGGTGGGCACTCCTGTGTTGGTTTGTACATATTAAGCAAAAGATACACCACCGCAACAATAACAATCAGTGCAATGATAAAAAGAAACCTTCTTCTTGCCATAAGAACCACCTCACTGATCATACCTGCCTATTGAATACCCTTTTGCACACTCCTCATACCCTCTCGGAGTTGTTGGAACGCAGATGTATTTAACCGTAACTTTTTCATGAAATTCAATTCTGAAATCGTCAAGCACTTCCCTCTGCGCGGCGCATATTGGACAGAGGGGGTTGTGGAATGCATAGATGACTGTTCTGTTTCCCTCCCTGCAGTCTGGAAAATTCCTCTCTCCTGTGAAATACTTTGGCATTCCCTTAAACTCTTTGCAGAACGCGCTGTCATTTGTCGCAAAGCACAGCGCTCTCCCGATGTTCTCCCTTTCTGTTCCAACAGGATAGCTTCCTCTCTGCTCCCCCAGCGCATCCGAACCTGTGAATGTGTATTTGCAATTCACAACAAGCAGTGGGGTTAGGTTAGCCCGAACATATTTTGCAACAAGCGGGCTCAGCTCCCATTTCTTCTCCTCTGGTTGAGGGGGTGGTTGGGATGGGTTTGCAATTCCCGCCCTCATTCCACCCATCAAAAAATACACCGCAAGAAAGAGCAGAATTATTATGACGATGCTGAGAAAAGCAGCCACTCTTCTTGAAATAACCGGCTTATCCTCCTTCATAATTTTATTTACTACAAGGTTATTAAGTTTATTCATTTTATTTTTCCGTTTCTCAAAGCTTTGAGGATTGTTTTGTGGATTCCGGAACCATACTGGACTGCTCTTTTCGGTCTTTCTGCAATTTCATGCGGCAAACCCATTTCCTTCGCAACTTCTCTCAGAACTGCCTTCTTCCCTCCTTCAAAATTCAGCTCTGGTTTTATAGAAGTTGCAACTTGTATAACCTCTTTATCCAAAAACGGATAGCGAAGCTGGCAGTGATTCAGGGATGCAACATACTCATTCCACTCCAAATCCTTTGAATGGAGTGCTTGGAGCTCCTCAAAAAGCATCCTTCTCAAATCCCCTCCTTTCCTCCAGCACTGCGCATACCTTTCATAACCAACAAACAGCTCTTCCGCTCCCTGCCCGCTTAGCAGAACTCTCACCCCATCCTCTTTCGCATGCTCGGAGCAGGTGAATATAGGAATGGCGAGCTCTATTCTCATCAGCCCTTTATCCTGCAGAAACCCCCGGAGTTTCTCGTAGTATTGTATAATTTCCTCTTCTGTGAGAATTATCTGCTTCACATCTAAACCAAGCTCCCTGGCAAATCTTTTGCTGTATCTTATATCCTCCGAGCTCTCCGTCCCAACACAGTATAAAGATAAATTCAAATCAAATTTACGCGCGATATGGGCTATAAGCGTGCTGTCCACGCCGGATGAGAAGAGCACGCCCGCTTTCCTGACGCCCATCAACCTTTTTTCAACTGAATGAAGAAGAGCTTCTTTCAACTTCTGTTTAAAAGACGGAGTGACTTGAAGAGAGAAGCTTGGAGTTGGAAGTGGATTGCAGCTCTCAATTCTTATCTCTCCTTTTTTGTAGTTAAGCAAATTTCCTGGTTTGAGAGAAGCTATGTTTTTCATTCCAATTTTGTGAAGCGCCTCTTTCAAGGAGGAGAATGCAAAAAAGTTTTTATTAACTCCGTAAAAAAGCGGCTTTGTTCCAACAGAATCCCGGAGAAGTTTAAGAACATTATTTTCAAAATACCAGAGGGAGAATTCGCCTTCTATTCCTGCAATATCATCCATCTTTTCAAATGGAGTTGAGAGCCATCCATCAAAAGAAAGAAAAGTTTCATCAAAAGCAATCGGCTGCGGTTCCTCTTCATCTATTTTGAGAAGAGTGTGGCCGAGAAGGTATTCACATTCCAAACCTTCCAATTCCTCATACTCCAAATGCTTCTCAACTCTGCCATCAGCAACCACTCCCCATCCATCCGGCCCTTTTATTTTGTGAGATAGAATTACTTCCGTAAATGTTTCTGGGCTGAGCTTCCCCCTTTTGCTGAACACGCCAAAAATTGAGCTCATGCAACCACGGAATGCGGGCCCGGCGGGATTTGAACCCGCGACTCCCTGGTTTCCTCAGTTATATAAAAGCCAGGTACTCTGGCCAAGCTGAGTTACGGGCCCTTGAGCTAGAATTGTGAAGTTATGATTATTTAAGCTTCTCCTCCTGCTTCTTTATACTTTCATCGCTTACTTTTTCAAAAAGTGGTTTTGCTTTTGGTATGGTGCTTCCAGGGTGGAGAAGCTCCTCATCCACATCCTCCCATCTAACTTCTCCTTTTATCCCAAGCTGCGAGAACAGCTTCTGCGAGGAGAAGGGAAGGTACGGGGAGAGCAGCACTCCCAAAGCAGTAACAGCTCTCGAACAAACATACAAACAATTTCCAAGTTTTTTCTCATCTCTCTCCTTCCACGGCTCCCTTTCACTTAGGTATCTGTTGAACTCAGAAGCAAGGGAGTTTATCTCCTCAAGCCCCCCCTTGAAGTCAAACAATTCAATTCTCTCAGCAACAGATTTCTTCTTCTTGCTTATCAGCTCAAGCAACTCCTCCTCTCTTTCAGAAAGGTTTGAGGGGTTTGGTATTCTGGAACCGCAGGATTTGTTTATAAGCACCAGAGTTCGATGGATGAAGTTGCCGATGCATGCAACCAGCTCATTGTTCACCTTCTCCTGAAAATCCTTCCAGTAGAAATCCGCATCCTGAATGCTGTGGGGAGTTATCGTTGTCACGTAATAGCGAAGGTAATCTGCTGGGAATTCAGAAAGGTAATCCTCAAGCGAGACAAACCATCCCTTGCTCTTTGAGAATTTTTTTCCTTCCAAATTCAAATAACCCCTGGTTGGAATTGCATCTGGTGGTTTAAACCCATCCCCAACCTCCATCAGCATCGCTGGCCAAAAAAGATAATGGTGATAAACAATATCTTTCCCTATGAAGTGCACTATTTTGCACTCTCCTTTCCAATACTCCTCCCAATTCTTGCCTTTTGACTTCGCCCACGCAACTGTTGAGCTCACATACCCAATTGGTGCGTCAAACCAAACGTAAAGAACCTTATTCCTCTCACCCGGTATTGGAACCCCCCACTCCATATCCCTTGAAATATTCCAATCCTTCAAACCCTCCTTTATCCAGTTTAGAAGGTAGTTCACAACCTCCTGCTGAAGCTCCTTGTTTTCCTTCAACCATCTTTCAAGCTTTGGGGAAAGCTGGCTGAGTTTGAAGAAGTAATGTCTGCTTTTTTTTGTTGTTGGAGGGGAGCCGCATGAGGAACAGCGTGGCTCAAGAAGCTCGCCAGCAGCAAGCGCTTTTCCACACCCATCGCAGTAATCGCTGTATTGATTGCTCGCTCCGCAGTAGGGGCATTTGCCAATCACAAACCTGTCTGGAAGAAACCTCTTACATTTATTGCAGTATGCCTGCTCAACTTCTTTCTCGTAGATTAAACCCTTCTCCTTCAACTTCAGAAAGAACCACTGCGCCATCTCCTTGTTTTCTTTTGAAGAAGTTCTGTGGAATATATCCATGCTGAACCCAAGCTTCTGAAACTCCTGCTCATCCCTTTTGTGGTAATACTCGACAAACTCCTCCGGCTTCTTCCTCTCTTTCTCAGCAGCTGCAACGATTGGGGTGCCATGCTCATCGCTGGCGCATATGTAAACTGCATCATTCCCAGCAAGCCTCTGGTAACGGGCGTATATGTCTGCAGGTAGATAGGTGCTTCGTATATGCCCTAAATGAAGAGGGCCGTTTGCATAAGGCAATGCAGCGGTTATTGTTATTTTTATTTCAATCACCTCAGTGGAAAGTTACCCTTTCCGAATCTATTTAAATCAACTGGGTAAGAATTGATTAACAAAAGATATTTATGCACTGCGGTATAAAAATACCAAATACTCTTTTTAAGAGGATGGGGTGAATGGCCGAGGACATAACCCTCATAGTTGATGAATTCGAAAGGTTTTTTGATACTTTCTGTAAGGAGAGGGTAGAGGAGCTTTTTGAAAAGTATCCTGAAAAAAGAAGCTTGGAGGTTGACTTTGTTGAGCTGAGCAAATACAACAGCAGGATTGCAGACACGCTTCTCAGCAAACCAGATATGATAATAAGGGCTGCTGTTGAAGCGCTGAAAAGAATGGCGATGCCGTCAAGCTACGAGGTTCCGTTTGAACCCCACGTTCGCTTCTACAACCTACCTGAGCAGAGCAGGCCGATGATTCAGGATATTGGAGCGGATCATGTTGGCAGTTTAATCTGTGTGGATGGTTTGATAACAAAAAGAACTGAGATAAGGCCGAAGGTTAGGGTAATGGTGTTGAGATGCCAGTATTGCGAGCATGTGGAGAAGGTGCCAATTGTCAGGGGAGCGGTTATACCAGAGGTATGCCCAAGTTGCAAAAGAAAAGGGCTGCAGCATGATGAGGAGGAGTCGCGCTTCGTGAACCTTCAGAAGCTTGAGGCGCAGGAGCCTCTTGAGAGAATAAGGGGTGGAGCGCAGGCAAGCCGCATTGAGGTTTGGCTGGAGGATGATTTGGTTAACACCGTCAGCCCAGGGCAGAGGGTTGAGATAACGGGAGTGCTGAGGATAAGGCCTTTTGGGGAGGGAAGGGCAGCTTCAAGGATTGTTTATTCCAAATACCTGGATGCAGTTCATCTGAAAAGAGTGGAGAAGGAGTTTGAGGAAGTGGATATAACAAAGGAGGATGAGAAGAGGATAGTTGAACTTTCAAAGGATCCAGCAGTATACCAAAAAATAATTGGCTCAATCGCACCTTCAATCTACGGGCATGATGAGGTGAAGGAGGCGCTCGCCCTGCAGCTGTTTGGAGGAACGCCAAACAAAAGATTATCAGATGGAGGGCAGATAAGGAGCGATATACATGTTTTGTTAATTGGAGACCCAGGTATCTCAAAAACGAGAATGCTGCAGTATATAGCAAACCTCGCTCCGAAGAGCATTTATGTAAGCGGGAAAGCTGTCACATCTGCTGGGTTGACTGCAACTGCTGAAAAGGATGAGCTTGGAGAGGGTGGGTGGACTCTCAAAGCAGGGGCGCTTGTGCTTGCTTCTGGAGGGATGGCGTGCATTGACGAGTTTGACAAGGTGAAGGAGGAGGAGATGGCTGCGCTCCATGAAACAATGGAGTCACAGTCAATCAGCGTTGCAAAGGCAGGCATAGTTGCAAAGTTCAAAGCAAAAACATCAATTCTTGCAGCAGCCAACCCAAAGTATGGGAGGTTTGACCCAACAAGGTATCCTGCAGAGCAGTTTGACATTCCACCAACAATTCTCTCAAGGTTCGACTTGATTTTCCCAATAAAGGATATTCTTGATGAGGAGAAGGATAGGAAGCTTGCCAGCTTCATCCTTGACCAGCACGTGGTTGCTGGGAGAAGGGTGGAGAAAACAATAAGCGAGGAGGAGGAAGTAAAACCACCAATAGACGCTGATCTGCTCAGAAAGTATATTGCATACAGCAGAAAGAAGGTGACGCCAGTGCTCACACCAGAGGCAAATGAGAAGATTAGGGAGTATTATGTTGAGCTGAGGAAGATTGGGGCGACGCAGGGAGCGGTTCCGATAACTCCAAGGTATATTGAGGGGATGGTGAGGTTGGCGGAAGCAAGCGCAAAAACAAGGTTGAGCAACAGGGTGGAGCTGGTTGATGCTGAGAGGGCGATAAGGTTGATGGATTTCATGCTGAAGTCAATCACAATGGATAGAGGTTTGGGAAGAATAGATATAGATATAATTGCAACTGGACAGCCAAAATCAAAAGCAGATAGGATAAGGAATGTGCTTGACATAGTGAAGGAGCTGGAGAAGGAGTATGATTTGGTGGAAATAGAGAAGGTTGTTGAGGAAGCGAAGAAGTATGGGTTGGATGAGGTGACAACAAGAAAGGTGATTGATGAGATGCTGAGGAAAACTGGTGAGCTGTACGAGCCAAAGCACGGGCATGTGAAGGTTGTAAGGCCGAAGGTGGAGTGATGGACAAAAATATAGTGAGAATAGTTGTGATGTTTCTTGCCGCCCAGTTTCTTGGGTTGTTTGTTGGAATTCAGCTGATAGGCGAGCCAACATACCAGGAGTGGAATATCACACCCAACCGACAACCTGGTGATGTCGGCAACTCAGTGATTTTCCTTTTGTATGTGATTATCACAGCTCTGATTATTGTGGTGGTGATAAAATACCTGAGGTGGGCTGCTTTTCTCTTTAAACTATTGGAGTTCTTCATGATATTTGTTGCATCCTCCGTGGTTTTCTTTGTGATTCTTTACTACTTCCAAATTCCTTATGTATACGAGCTTACCCTTCTGCTTTCAGCTGGTTTGGCTCTATTCAAATTCCTATACCCAAAAATAAAGAACCTCACCGCAATAGTAGCAAGCGCAGCGGTTGGTGCGCTTTTTGGCTTTTCATTTGATATTGTTCCATCCCTGCTTCTTGTCGCACTGATTTCTCTTTATGACTTTGCTGCAGTCTTTGTCACAAAGCATATGGTGTATATGGCAAAGGAGCTGAGCAAGATGGATTTGTCTTTCTCTGTTTCCAGCAGGGAGAGGAGGTATGTGAAGGAGAGAAAAAGGGAGGAGGAGCTGAGCATTGAGCTTGGAAGCGGGGATATGGCAATTCCGCTTATGCTTGCTGTTTCCGCGTATAAAATAAGCTTCAGTTTAATTGACTCGCTTGCAGTTACCTTTGGCACAACAATTGGGCTTGTGCTTGTGTTGCACTACGTAACCACCAGAAGGGTTTTCCTCCCAGCACTGCCTCCCTTGTGTTTCTTTGGGGTGCTGTTTCTTTTTTTGGCAAGAGTGCTTTTTCACTGAAGTTTATAAATTGATGCATACATAATTACTTCATGGTGGAGTATGAAAAACTGTTGGAAAGAGCTTACTCAATGCTTCCATCCAAGTCAAGCAGCGGAGGGAGGTTTGAGATGCCTGTGGTGGAGAGCTTCACCCAGGGGAATAAAACAATAATAAAGAATTTTGATGAAATTTCCCAGCAGCTCAGAAGGGAGCCAAAGGAGCTTTTGAAGTATCTCTCCAAGGAGTTGGCAGTGCCGGTTACAGTTGAAGGTGGAAGGGCAGTGCTTCAGGGAAGGTTTAACGACAGGTTTTTGAATGAGAAACTGCAGAGGTATGTGAAGCTGTGTGTTTTTTGCAAGGAGTGCGGAAAAGCTGATACGAAGATAGTTGAGGTGGAGAAAGGAGTGAAGATGGTTGTTTGCGAGGCATGCGGGGCTAGGTTTCCCGTGAGGGTGTAGTATGGAAGAGGAGGAGATTGGAAGGGTGAGGGTGCCAAGAAAAGGGGAAGTGCTTGGGGTAGTTGTTGGGATGATGGGAGCGAGCAGAATGCTTGTTGACTGCGCGGATGGAAAGGAGAGGTTGTGCAGGATACCTGGAAAAATAAAGAGAAGAGTTTGGGTGAAAAATGAGGATGTGGTGCTGATTAAACCGTGGGATGTGGAGCCTGATAAAAAAGGAGATTTGGTTTGGAGGTACACAAAACTACAGGCGGAGTGGCTGAGGAAGAACGGTTACTTCAAGTGATGGTTTACATGTTTTGCTTGGGAGCTTCTCATAGCTGGGTGGTTTAATGGCGAGAAGGCTCTCAAAAAAGAAGATGCCTCCAAGGGAGATTAAGCAGCTGAAGGAAAGGAAAAAAATAGAGTCGTATGTTTTTGATAAATACACCTTGCTTGTTCTGTGGGAGATGTTGAACAAAGGAATAATTGAAAGCTTGGATTACCCTGTGGCAAGCGGTAAAGAAGCAGTTGTGTTTCGCGCAACCGCTGGGGAGAATTTTGAAGGAGAAGAGGAGTATGTGGCAGTGAAAGTGTATAAAATTGAAACAAGTGATTTTGTGAGAATGCAGGAGTATATAAAAGGCGACCCGCGTTTCTTCGGGGTGAAGAATGTGAAGAGGGAGATTGTGTATGCGTGGACAAAGAAGGAGTTCAGAAACCTTCAGATATGCGCTGAGGCAGGAGTGCCAGCTCCAGCTCCATACATTTTCAGAAACAATGTTCTGGTTATGGAGTTTCTTGGGGAGGAGGGAATTCCAGATTCATTGCTTGTGGATGTTGGAAGCGCCAACCCAGAGAAGGACTGCGATGCGCTTCTTGAGTATGTGAAAAAGTTGTATGGAAAGAGGTTTGTGCATGCAGATATAAGCGAGTTCAACGTTCTGATGCACAGAGAAGTTCCGTATTTAATAGACGTTGGGCAGGGGGTGCTGCTGGAGCATCCGAAAGCAGAGGAGTTTCTCAGAAGAGATGTTCAAAATATTTTGAGGTATTTCAGACGGTATGGAATTGAGAGGGATGAGGAGGAGATTTTGGAGTGGGTGAAGGGCGTTTAATGCATTATACCTAATTATTTATAAACTTTTAATGCGCAATCTATTTGGTGGTAGCTTATGGTCGTAGCTGTTCGGGAGGAGCTTACAAAACATCACGGAGAAGAGGCTGCAAAGCTTGTTGAGGAGATAAGGGGAAAACCAAACGAGGTTATAAAGGAGAGGATGAGAAGCTTTGCTGAGGAGAACGGCTCAAACACCCAGAAGGTTATGGGGTTGACAGGTGCGCTTCTTGAGGGGTTCAGAAGGGCGAAGGACAATAATCAGAAAGCAAGCTACGGAAGCGCTCTTGTGTATCTTGCTTCAAGCATGAATGAACGAGGGGAGGAGCTTGTGAAACAGCTTGGGGAGATAAATGATGGAATTAGAAAGAAGGGCGAAACGCCTCAGTGGGTTGTGCCAAGGGAAAGAAAGATTGAGGATGTGAATGGTTTTTATCATAATCTGCTTGGAATGGATTTAACAAAGAATAATGAAAGCATGTTGAAAATAAGGAATGGGGCGTTGCCTGTTGAAAGCACTGAGGGGTTTATGAGGGTGCTTCTTGATGTGTATTACCGAAGTGGTTATGCGGTTGGAATAAAGAATGTGATAGATGGAGTGGCATACAATCTTTCTATGGGGATAGATGAAGTTGAGGATAGAATCAAGAGAGCTAGGAGTCAGCATGAGTTTGCAGGGTTGAAGGTGAAGTGATTACTTATAACCAAACTCTCCAACCAGAGGAACAAAAACAACTGGCAGAAGGTTTGAAACCTGTATTTCCTTTCCTATTTTCACAACAAGCTCCAAATCCTGAAACATCCTTGAGCCAACTGGAATTAACATCTTTCCTTCCTCCTTCAATTGTTCTATTAATGGCTGTGGAATTGAAGGGGATGCAGCAGTGACAATTATTCTATCATACGGTGCTTCCGGGGGATGTCCTCTGGTTCCATCACCTTCTATAAATCGGATATTGGTATACCCAAGCTTCTCAGTATTTTTCTTTGCAAACTCGATGAGCTGAGGAATTCTCTCAACAGTGTAAACCACTCCAGACCCGCCAACAAGCTCCGCGAGGATTGCTGCCTGATAACCGCTTCCAGAGCCAACCTCAAGGATTTTCATTCCTTCCTTTACATCAAGCGATTTGCTCATGAAAGCAACGATGCTTGGGGCGGAGATGGTTTGCCCGAACCCAATTGGAAGTGGGGTGTCGGAGTAGGCATTTCTTGCATATTCGTCTGGCACAAAAACTTCTCTGGGCACCTTCCTCATTGCAGCTGCAACGCGCTCATCCGCATAACCCTGAGCAAGCAACAGCTCTATCATCTCCTCATTTTTATCCATATTTTTGTTTTCTGAAAGAGAGGATTAATAACTTTGCATTTGCGCTTGGAAATGCATTTTTTGTTTATTTTACCGACGGAGAAGTGATAAAAAGTTTTTTATATTCTCTTGTTCAAATAATAATGTGAGAGAATGCAAGTGGTGAGGATTCCCAGCGAGCGAGTGCCAGTGCTGATAGGAAAAAACGGTGAGGTGAAGAGGAAAATTGAAAGGAAGGGAAGGGTGAAACTCAGAATAGATGAAGAGGGAGAAGTGCAGATAAGCGGCAAGGAAAGCGTGGATGAATGGAAAGCAACAGAAGTGGTGAAGGCGATTGGAAGGGGGTTTAACCCAGAGAAGGCATTTAGGTTGTTCAGCGATGATTTTTACCTTAAGATAATTGATTTGAAGGAGATATTTGATAATGAGAAGGAGATAACAAGGTATAAGGGAAGAGTGATAGGAAAGGCTGGAAAAGCGAAAAGAGTAATTGAGGAGACCAGTGGAGCTGACCTTTGTGTATATGGAAAGACAGTTGCCATAATTGGCAGGTTGGATGAGGTTGGTTTGGCAGAGGAGGCAGTCAACAGATTGCTTGAGGGATCGAGCCATGCGAAAGTGTATTCATTGCTGGAGAAAGGAAGGAGAAGGATGAAGGAGGAGAGGTTATGGGAGATGAGGTGAATGGAAGTGAGATTTTCAAGGAGTTCAAGGAGTATTCGGTAGTGGAGTTTTTCAAGAAGAACAGGCAGATGCTTGGGTTTGCTGGGAAGGTGAGGTCACTTACCACAATCATCCATGAATACACAACAAATTCTCTTGATGCTTGTGAGGAAGCGGGCATCCTGCCAGATATTTTTGTGAAAATTGAGGAGCTGCCGGATGGACATGTTAAGGTTGTGATTCAGGATAATGGGCCAGGAATACCCCACGATTATCTTGGAAAAGCGATGGGGATGATGCTGGCTGGGACGAAGTTCCATAGGTATATGCAGCAGAGAGGGCAGCAGGGAATTGGGGGAGCGGGATGCACTCTGTTTTCGCAGATAACAACTGGGAAGGCAACGAAGATGAGGTCTGGTTTGGGAGATGGAAAGGTGTATGAGTGCGAGATGAAGATTGATGTGAAGAACAACCAGCCAATCATATCTAATTTTACGGACTTCATGGGCAACTTCAGAGGGTTGAGGATTGAAGCGGAGTTTGCAGATGTGAAGTATGATAAAAGCGAGCATGGAGTGTATGAATATCTGAAAAGAACTGCGATGGCAAACCCACACGCCCAGATCACCTTTATAGAGCCAAGCGGGGAGAAGCATGTCTTTCCAAGAGCATCGGACAAGATTCCTGAAAAGCCTGTTGAGATACAGCCACACCCGCTTGGGGTGACAACAAGCGATATGATGGATATGGCGCACAGAACTGATTCAAGAAAACTTTCCTCCTTCCTTGTGAACACATTTTCAAGGATGAGCTCGGCAAAGGTTGAGGAGCTGGCAAAGCTTGTCCCAACTGTTAATTTTGATAAAAACCCGAAGGATTTGAAATGGAATGAGGCGGAGGCAATTGTGAATGCGATAAAGACGATGAAGTGGATTGCTCCCCCAACAGATGCGCTCCGGCCGATTGGTTCAGATCAGATTGAAAAGGCGTTGAGGAATATACTGAATCCTGAGTTTGTTTCGGTGAGCAGCAGAAAGCCCAAGGTGTATAGGGGAGGGGTTCCATTTATGGTTGAGGCAGCAGTTGCGTATGGAGGGAATGCTGGGAGGGAGAAGAATGATGGGACGAGGGGAGGGGATATAATAAGGTATGCAAATAGGGTTCCGTTAATGTTTGATGGTGGCTCGTGCGCGATAACAGAAGCAGTGAAAAGCATTGATTGGAGGAGGTATGATATAAAGGATTTTGAGAATGAACCTTTGACTGTTTTTGCAAACTTCGTCTCAGTGCATGTTCCGTATACTGGAACTGGGAAGCAGGCAATAGTAGCTGAAGAGGAGATTGTTTCTGAGATAAGGTATGCGATAATGGAGGTTGCCAGGGATCTTCAGATTTATTTGAGAGGTAAAATAAAGGAGATGGATAAAGAAACGAAGAAGAAAATTATAATGAAGTACGTGAAGCAGCTTTCAATGGATTTGGGTGAGCTTGCTGGAATGGAGAACCCAAGTAAGATTGAGGAGGAGCTTCGCAGGATTATTGAAACTAAGTATGAGAAGATAGAGGGGGAGGAGGAAGAGGAGGTTGTTGTGGAGGAGAAGTTGGAGGGTGAGGAAAATGAAAAAGAGGAGTGAGGATAGTTCTGAAGTCATCAGAAAGCTTGAGCAGCTTGGGCAGCAGATGATTTCAGAGATAAAGAATGGTGAGTCCCCAAAATTTGAATGCTTATTGAGAAGCAGGGGGAATGTTTTTTATGATGATAAGAGCGGTTACATAAAGCTTGGGGATAAGAAGGAAGTGAGAACTTTTCTGAATGTTGGACAGGCGAAGAAGTTCATGCAGACTGTTGCGGTTGCAACAAAATGCAAAAAATTCCTGAAAGAAAACTCTCACACGAGCATAAGGGGTTTGTTCTACCAGCTGAAATTCACCCTTGGAGAGGATGTGGATGAGGAGCTTTTCTCAGAGCAGAGCGAGAGCAACCCGCTTGTTGAGGATTTGGAGGTTGCGCTGAATGTAAAGAGGGAGGATTTGAATTTGAATACAGATAGAAAGGGAGTTGTTGCGGGCAACCTTGTTTTAAAAGATAAGTTTGGAGGGGAAGTAAACGAGATAGATTGCTCCAAGCAGGGGAGAAGCGGGTGGATGATTCCAAGCGATGTGGATAATGGGATGGAGTTCGTAAGCGTGGATGCGGATTATGTGCTCTGTTTACCACCTTTTGAGAAAATCATAGTTATTGAGGATGGAAAGCTGAGGATAGCCACAATATCGGAAGTTGTAGAGGGTAAGCCAGATGCTTTGGAGGTGCTTTCATTTGATGAGAAGTATAAAATTTGTAGGAATAAGGTTTCCTCAATGTATAAAAGAAATTCATATCCTGGGGAGAAACTAGTTAAGATTACTTCAAAATCCGGTTCTGTTATTCACGTAAGCGAAGATCATAAGATACCGGTATTCAGAAACAACCGTGTTGAGGTGGTGAGAGCTAAGGATATTAGAGAGAGCGATTTTTTGCTGGAAGCAAAGAGGATAGGGTGCTTGAGCGGGGGTGGAATAAGAAGCGTAGATCTAATTGAGATGTTTTCCAAACCAAGTTATCAGGACCAGGTGATGGTTGTTGGGGCCTCCAACCTTTTAAAAAATCCTAGGGAGACTGCAATAAAATTGAAGTTATTCATTACTAAAAAATTCGGGAAAAAGAGTTATACCTATCCGTATACATACTTGGTTTCTGGATGGAAGGAAAGGGATTCAATTCCGTTAAGGTATTACTTGAAGCTGGAAACCGACAAGTCGCTCAGAAAGAACTTAAAGGTATTTTTCAGAGGGGCTAAGAGAAGAAATTTAGTTCCAGCAGTGATAGCAGTTGATGAGCAATTCTGCAGATTACTTGGTTACTATCTGGCAGAAGGGCATGTGCACCGACATACAATTGGGTTTTCTTTTGGTTTGCATGAAGTGGATTACCAAAAGGAAGTAAAGAAACTCATCAAAAAAGTTTTTGGAGTGGATCCGGTCTCTTATCCGCACGAAAGCGAGGTGCAGATATTTATACAGAACAAAGCAATTGCTTCTCTCTTCAGAGAGATGGGAGTTGGGTTGGATTCTTATACCAAGAGAATCCCTGATTTTATTTACAACCTTCCGCCAACATGCTTAAAATCTCTTGTCAGAGGCTATTTAAATGGAGATGGGTATAAGAACACCTTCAGCACGGTCAGTGAAGAGTTACAACTTGGAATGAACATTCTGCTCAAAATTTTAGGTGTGCCTTCTTATACTGCAAAAAGAAACAATGACCGTGGTTTTGAGGATTACCCAAAAGCACCCATATATCACACTGCATTTATTGAGGATTATTTTGAGGGTGGTGGCGAGGGGAGAACACCGCATTACTTATGGGAGAGGTACCCACTCTCGCTAGTTGAAAATGAAAGGACAAACAAGCTTTTTTCGTCGTATTTCGCAAATTCATATAGAACTATAACAGAGGCGAGACTTAGGCATTCGGAGGATGAGGAAGTGAGGAAGTGGCTTGAGGCGGATATTCACCCAGTTATGGTGAGGAAAGTTGAATTTGTGGATTATTGCGGGCCGCTTTATGACATTGCCTCCGTGGTTCCAAGTCATGTTTTCATGCATGCTTCTGGAATTTTTTCACACAACTGCGTGGAAAAAGACGCTCTCTGGCAAAGGTTGAATGAGGACAAGTTTTGGAAGAAGGAGAACTGCATTCTCATCACTCCAAAAGGACAATCCTCAAGAGGGTGCAGGAGGTTGATAAGGAAGCTTGCGGATATGAAGCTTCCAATCTACTGCTTCACGGACTGCGATGCGTGGGGTTGGTATATCTACTGGACAATTAAAACAGGGAGCATGAATTTGGCGTATCTTGGTGGTGATATTGCAACTCCTGAAGCGAAGTTCATCGGGGTTACAATGCGAGATATAGTAGATTATGATTTTCTTGGCAAGTTAACAATAAGGACGAAGGATGTGGATTTGAAGAGAGCGGAGGAGATGCTTACGTATCCCTGGATAACTGCTCACAAGGAGTGGGTTGAAGAGCTTAAAACAGTGCTGGCAACAAAGAAGAAGCTTGAGCAGGATGCGCTGCAGGGACCAAGGTTGTCATTCGTTGGGGATTATATAAGGGAGAAAATTGAGAAGAAGAAATTCCTGCCGTAAGTTTAAATATTCAGAACTCCTAAATTCACCGGAGCCCCGATAGCTCAGTTGGTAGAGCGACTGGCTGTTAACCAGTAGGTCGTCGGTTCAAGTCCGACTCGGGGCGCACTCGAAAAGAAAGTTATTTTTAACTCTTCTCCTCAATAGTAATTTATGAAATGCGATTACTGCAAGAAGGTTTCGGATGAGCTTCCGTATAAATGCAAGTTCTGCGGTGGTATCTTCTGTTCAGACCATAGACTGCCGGAAAACCACGACTGCATTGGTTTGGAAAGATATAAGGATGTGAAGCATGTGGAGTTCAAAAAAGATGTTGTGAAGGCTGCAAAGGAGTATGAAACAAAAGCAAAAGTATACACAGGTAGGAAGCTTGAGCTCAGGCAACTTCTTCTTTATGCAGTTATACTCATCATAGTGCTTTTCTTAGTTTACTACATCTGGAATTTTCTGCTGTGAGATAGGAATATAAACTAAAAAGTTCAGAAGTTTTAAGTTGATGGGATGGCAAAGCAGAAAAAAGAGAAAGTTGACAGAAATCTCACTTACGAGGAAATTGTGAAGAGACTTGGCGAAGATGAGGATGTAAGCTTTGAGAGAATTGGGGATACGATAATACTGAGAAGAAGAGAGGAACCCCCACAACCCCCCTCGGAAGTTCCAGAGCTTGAGTTCAGCAAGGAGCTTGATGAGGCGGAGAGGAAGCTTCTTCTTGTTAAAAAGGAGATAGAGAGGAGAAAGGTTGGAAGGATTGTGAGGAAGGATTATGAGGAGCTTGATGCTGCTTTTGCAAGGATGGAGGAGAAGCTGAATGCGTTGGAGAAGGAGCTGAGGGGTTTAAGGGTTGAGCTGGGTTATCTGAGAGGGGTTGTGTATGATAAAATGAAGCCTGAAAAGGTTGAGGAGCCGGAAGTTAAGGAGGTTGCTGTTGGGAAGGAAAAACAAATTCAGCTTGTTCAGGATGATATACCGGAAATAAAATTTGAGGAGACGAGAATAGGTGGGTTGGGGCTGTTGGCGAGCACTCTTTCCAACATATACAACTCCCTTTTCCTCGGCAGTGAAAAGGAGGAGAGGGATGTTTACCGGGAATTTCAGAAGAAGCTTTTCCTGCTTGTGAGAAGCCAGCCAAGAAGTTTGGATGAGATTGCTGAGGGGACTGGTGAGAACAAAGCGAACTGCCTTATCTGGCTTACAAGGATGGTGGATGAGGGTTTGCTGGAGGAAGTGAAGGTGAGCGATAATTATAGAAAAAGAGTTTACAGAATAGTTTGGGAGAAAATTCAGTGAAGCCACCCTGCTTTCTCCCCAATTCTTATCAGCTCGTTGAATTTGGCGTTTCTCTCCCCGCCAATTACGTTTGTTTTCAGCATTCTGCATCCATGAGCAACCGCAACATGGGAGATTGCCTCATCGCATGTTTCACCTGAGCGGTGGGATGCAATGCATGTGTAATTATTTTGCTTTGCGTATTTCACTGTTTCCTCAACCTGTGTGAGAGTGCCTATTTGATTTGGTTTGATTATCAACGCATTGCACGCCTTCATCCTCACCCCTTTCTCAAGGCGTTTTTTGTTGGTGACAAACAAATCATCCCCGCAGATTATGCATTTTGCTTTCTTTGTTATTTCCGCAAATCCCTCAAAATCCTCCTCCTCCAACGGATCCTCCACAAAAACCAGCTTATATTTTTTGATAAGCTCCAGCACAAAGTCAATCTGCTCTCCTTTGTCAAGCTTTCTTCCATCCACTTCATAAACATATTTTCCTCCTTCAAAAAAGGAGCTTGCAGCCAAATCCAAACCCACCGCAACTTTAACCCCAAGCTCAGAGGATACGCTCTCGCATACGTTTGAAAGAATCTCCAGCGCTTCCTCTGTTTTCAGTTTTGCAACCCATCCAGATTCATCATCCCTTCCAAGGCTCGCTCCCCTCTCCTTCAACTTTTCCTTAACTTTTTTGTGAACCATCACGTTTGCCTGGAGGGCTGGGTAAAGCTTTTTTGCATTTATTGGAACAACAAGAAACTCCTGAATATCGCAGGAGTTCACCGCATGCTTCCCTCCGCCAATAATCTTGCTGAGAGGGAGGGGGAAATCCCTCCCGTTTCCAAGAATTTCAAAAAGCTGCTTCCCCTGAAGGTTTGCGGATGCTTTTGCGCATGCAGTTGAGATTGCAATTGCGGTGTTGCCACCAAGCTTTGAAAAATTATCTGTTCCATCTGCTTCCATTATTATCGAATCGATTTTTTTCTGGTTGGTTACATCAACTCCAATCAGCTTTGGTATAACCATTGCTCTCGCGAATTCAATTGAATCATCAACTCCTTTTGGGTAGGCAACCGCTTCATATTTTCCTACAGAAGCACCGCTTGGCGCGGAACACCTTCCAAAGAACGAATTACCGGATACATCGCATTCAACCGAGAAATTGCCTCTTGAATCAAGAATTTTCCTCAGCTTTATTTCCTTAATTTCATTCATTCCCACCACCCTGCAGCTTCAGTATTGCATCCGCAATGTCACCTTTGCATTCACGAAGAGCCTCCTCAGCTTTCTCGCGAGTTGCGCCAGTTTTTTCGATCACAAGCTTCACATCCTCCTCCTTTACCACCTGCTTCTCCTCAACCCTTCCAGTTATCTGGAAACTTCTCTCTCCTTTCATTGAAATTTCAATCACCTGTGGCTCGGTTATCACTATCTGGCTTCCCTCCCTTTCTATAATCACTCTCTCTGCTTTTATCTGCTGGCTCTTTATCCCCATCTGCTCCATCACCCTCTGCATCTGCTTTGGGTTAACCGGCAACATGCAACCACAGTATATTTCAGAAACAGCATTTATAAATTCATGATGCAATGCTCTCAGCAATTTCGGTTTTTCTTACCTCAATCCTTTTGATTGGGCAGATTTTCTTAAGTTTGTTAAAAAGATGGGCGGAGAATTTTCCAAACACAACCTCCTGAATAAGCTGTTGGCTATCAAGCTCCTTTGCCTTGCTGATTGTTTCCTGCTTTGAGTTTTTTCTCAGGTCAGTTCGGACAGAGGAGCTAACTCTTTTTGCAGTGAAAATCTGCAGCTTCAGCCTCATCTTCACTCCATCCTTTGTCTCCACATCCACAACTTCCCCAACGACATCTCTTCTTCTTCTCACAAGAGTTTTCAGGTAGCTTGGGGAAATTTCATGCCCAATGAATTTCGTGTATGCAGTTTTTCCTTTCACATCATTTATTCTGAAACGAAGAGAGACATATGAATGGCTT